>Ga0247821_10002405_pt1 | contig 10263 bp, 9 predicted proteins | sample 13C_Glycerol_Day_FD_192481 | JGI IMG/M metagenome (GOLD analysis project Ga0247821, IMG submission 192481) | Soil microbial communities from agricultural site in Penn Yan, New York, United States - 13C_Glycerol_Day14 | ecosystem: Environmental > Terrestrial > Soil > Agricultural land | place... | reverse complement strand
TCGTAGTGGCTTCCGATCTCAGCCGGCTCTCAGTTCCGGCCCGTCGTTGACGAACAGTGCGTGACGCCTGGGCAAACAAGGGCTTCGGGCGGCGATCGCGGAATTAGCATTACCGGCGAATATAAATCGCCGATCCCCAGGAGCCCTCCGTCGTGCGCAGTCCACGTCCCGTGCCGGCGGCTGTCGCAGTGGTTGTCCTGGGCACCCTTCTCGCGGTGACGGTGTGGCGACCGTGGAAGAGCTCCGCCGACGCGAGCGCCGCTTCGACCGGGATCACGGTGTCGCGCAGTCAGTGCGGACAGGGCTGGACCGGCGCGAAGGCCGGACGGCAGACACTCGTCGTGCACAACACCGGCGACGCGGCCGCCGAGGTGGATGTGGTCGAGGTCGACAGCTCGAAGGTGTACGGCGAGGTGGAAGGGCTGGGCCCGAACACGAGCGCCTCGATGGAGGTGCAGCTCGGCGCCGGGCGGTACGCGATCCGCTGCCTGATCGAGGACACCGATGTGATCACCGGCCCGACGGTCACGCTGACCGGCGACGCGGCGGGCGGCCCGGCCGTCGTACCTGTCACGAAGAACGACCTGCTGCCGCTGGTGAAGAAGTACCAGGCCGGTGTCGCTCGCGGTGTCGCAGACTTGGTCGTGAAGACGGACAAGCTGCGTACGGATGTGGACGCCGGTGACCTGGCGGCTGCTCGCGCCGACTGGCTGCCGGCGCATCTGGCGTACAACTCCCTTGGTGCGGCCTACGATGCGTTCGGAGACTTCGCGGGCAAGATCGACGGGTCCGGCTCGGGCTTCCATCGGCTGGAGAATGGTCTGTGGCACCAGGCTTCGGTCGCCGGGCTGAAGCCTGTCGCGGATCAGTTGGCGGCAGATGTCCACGGTTTGCAGAAGGACCTGCCTGACGAGCAGGTGGATCCGAACGACCTCGGGCTGCGTGCGCACGAGATCATGGAGAACGCGCTCCAGTTCGAGCTGACCGGCGAGAACGACCAGGGCAGCGGTACGTCGCTGAACACCGCACTGGCGAACCTGAACGGCACGGCGAACGTGCTGGCCGTCCTGAACCCGGTGCTGAAGCCCCGCTATGCCGATCTGCCTGAGGTGCAGAAGTGGGAAGACCGAGTGCGCGCGCTGCTGACGGCGCATCAGAGCACCCCGGTCGAACGGCTGGACCGGACGACTCGGGAACAGCTCAACGGCGCCGTCGGCGAGCTGCTGGAAAAGCTGGCGCCGGTCGCCACCATCTGCGAAGTCCGGAGGGCGTCATGACGGGCGTCGGGCGTCGGTCCTTCCTCCGTGGCGCGCTCGCCGGCACCGGTGCGGCAGCGGTCGCCGGGCTGCCGGCGTCTGCCGACTCGGCGACGCCGGCCGCGGTGCCGTTCCATGGCGTCCACCAGGCCGGTGTCACGACCGCCCAGCAGAAGCAGGCGATCTTCGCGTCGTTCGATGTGATTGCTGTAGGCAAGCATGAACTGACCGACCTGTTCAGGACGCTGACGGACCGGGCGCGACTGCTCACGGCAGGTGGTGCACCGGCGCCGCTCGGCATCACCGCCCCGCCGGCCGACTCCGGCGTACTCGGTCCGGACATGCCCGGCGACGACCTGACCGTCACCGTCGGCGTCGGAGCCTCGCTGTTCGACGAGCGGTACGGCCTGGAGGATCGCAAGCCGGCGAAGCTGACGCCGATGAAGGAGTTCCCCGACGACAGCCTGGACGAGAGCCTCTGCCACGGGGACCTGAGCCTGCAGTTGTGCGCGTCGGAGACCGACACCGTGTTGCACGCGCTGCGGGACGTCGCGCGGCACACGCGCGGCGCGATGCAGCTGCGCTGGCGGGTCGACGGCTTCCGGAGCCTGCCGCGGCCGGCCGGTACGCCGCGCAACCTGATGGGGTTCAAGGACGGCATCGTCCAGCCGGCGCCGGCCGACCATGACAAGCTCGTCTGGGTCGGCACAGGGAACGGTGAGCCGGCGTGGACCGAGGGCGGCAGCTACCAGGTGCTGCGCCAGATCCGAATGCTGGTCGAGTTCTGGGACCGGGTGTCGGTCGGCGAGCAGGAGAACATGTTCGGTCGCCGCCGCGACTCCGGTGCGCCGCTGGACGGCAGCACTGAGACCGATCGCCCGGACTATGCGGCCGACCCGACCGGTACGGCGATCCCGCTGACCAGCCACATCCGCAGGGCCAACCCGCGGACCGCGGAGACGGCGGCCAGCCAGTTCCTGCGCCGCGGCTACAACTACGACAAGGGCACCGACGCGGTCGGTGACCTGGACATGGGGCTGCTGTTCTGCGCCTACCAGCAGGACATCGCCCGGCAGTTCGAGGCCGTGCAGACCAGGCTGGCCAACGAGCCCCTCGTCGACTACATCCGGCCGGTCGGCGGCGGCTACTTCTCTGTGCTTCCCGGTGTTCGGGACGGCGACGACCACTTCGGGCGGTCGTTGCTCGGATGAGTAATCCAGAAGGAGAGAGGCATGCGCGCAAGACTCCCTGTCGCCGCCACAGCCGTTGCGGCTGCGACGGGCTTGTTGCTGGCCGCCTGTAGCGCCCCCGGCGCCACTCAGCAGGTGACCAACGCCGCCGCGACGTACCCGGTGGCGAACCCCGCCGACTGGCATCAGGTGGTCCGCCCCACCACCCCGATCCAGCATCTGGTGGTGATCTTCGGCGAGAACGTGTCGTTCGACCACTACTTCGGCACCTACCCCGAGGCCGCCAACACCGACGGTACGCCGTTCACGGTGGCCCGGCACACGCCGACGGTGAACGGCCTGTCCGGGAAGTTGCTGACCGACAACCCCAACCTGTACGACCCGAAGCGGCTGTCGCCGGCGCAGGCGCTGACCTGCGACCAGAACCACGGCTACGGGCCGGAGCAGAAAGCCGTCAACGGCGGCAAGGACGACAAGTTCGTCGAGAACACCGAGACCGGCAAGTGCACCGGCCAGCCCGTCCTGTTCGGCGAGCCTGGTCTGGTGATGGACTACTACGACGGCAACACCGTCACCGCGCTGTGGAACTACGCGCAGCACTTCTCGATGAGCGACAACTCGTTCGGCACCGGGTACGGCCCGTCCACACCGGGCGCGCTGAACCTGATCTCCGGGCAGACCCACGGCGCGCAGGCGTACGACCCGAAGACGGGGCAGCCGACGACCGACGCGTACGCCGTCCAGTCGCCGGACGCGCACGGGATCGGCACCGTCACCAACGACCCTGACCCGTTCTACGACGACTGCTCGAACAACAACGGCAAGTCGGCGAACAACCTGGCCGTCATGCACGGGCAGAACATCGGCGACCTGCTCAACCAGAAGCACGTCACGTGGGGCTGGTTCCAGGGCGGCTTCAAGCCGACCGGATCCGCCAACGGCAAGGCAGTCTGCGGCGCGCAGCACACCAACGTCGGCGGCAACGCGTCGACGGACTACAGCCCGCACCACCAGCCGTTCGAGTACTACAAGTCGACGGCGAACCCGAAGCACCTGCCGCCGTCGTCGGTCGCCGCGATCGGGCACACCGACCAGGCCAACCACCAGTACGACACGTCGGACTTCGACGCCGCGCTGGCGGCGAACAACCTGCCGGCGGTCAGCTTCCTGAAGGCCGGGGAGTACCAGGACGGCCACGCCGGGTACTCCGACCCGCTGGACGAGCAGGCGTTCGTCGTCCGCGAGCTCAACGCGCTGCAGAAGTCGAAGGACTGGTCGTCGACCGCGGTCGTCATCGCGTACGACGACTCCGACGGCTGGTACGACCACGTCACGCCGCCGAGCGTGAACGGCTCGAAGGACGCCGCGCTCGACCAGAGTGCGCTGTGCGGCACGAAGCCGGTGTCCGGCGGGTACGCCGACCGCTGCGGATACGGTCCGCGGCTGCCGTTGCTCGTCGTCTCGCCGTACGCGAAGACCAACCACGTCGACCACACGCTGACCGACCAGACCTCGATCCTGAAGTTCATCGAGGACAACTGGCGGACCGGCCGGATCGGCGACCATTCGTTCGACGAGCGCGCCGGCAGCCTGAACAGCATGTTCAGCTGGCGGGCGCACCCGAACCCCGCGAAGCTGATCCTGGACCCGAAGACCGGAGCCGTCGTCAGCTAATCCTCGGCATCGCCCTGATCGGCGAGGAAGTCGTCGATCAGGGCGTTGACCTCCTGCGGCGACTCGAGCGCCGCGAGGTGGGCGGACTGCTCGAGGACGACGAACCGCGCGCCCGGGATCGAGTCCGCCATCTCCTCGGTCTCCGCGACCCCGAAGGTGGGGTCCTCGGCGCCCGCGACCACGAGCACCGGCGTCCGGATGCTGCCGAACAGGGCGCGCTGATCGGGCCGGTGCGGGACCACGCTGGTGACGGCGTGCCGGCCGGACGTGATGTCCACCGTGCGCGCCAGCTCGTTGACCCTGGCAACGACCTTGGGCTTCTCGCGTTTCGCGGTCGGGCCGAGGAAGGCGTCGCGCACCGGCCCGGTGAGCGGTCCGCGGATCCCGCCGAGCAGCCGCGCCGCGCCGACCAGCACGCCGTACTCGAACCGTTGCCGCCTTCCGGCGGGGGAGGCGGTGGCGTTCATCAGGACCGCGATGCCGAGCCGGTCCGGATACCGGGCCGCGAAGGTGCCACCGATCATCCCGCCCCAGCTGTTGCCGATCAGGTGGATCCGGTCGACGCCGAGGTCGTCGACGATCGCCAGGATCACGTCGGCGCACTGCTCGAACGTGAACGGTCCGGTGAGCGGCGCACTGCCGCCGTGCCCGGGCGGATCGACCAGGATCACCCGGAAACGGTCCGCGAAATGCGCGGCCTGCGCGGACCACAGAGTGCCGTCCATCAACAGGCTCGGCCAGAACAGCATCGCGGGCCCCGACCCGTCGACGCGCACCCGGATCCGGCCCAGCACGGTCTCGACGTACCGATCCTGCATGTCTGAACGGTACCGGTCAGGCTCCCGCGATCGATGCTGACAGGCGCGTCGTGAGTTCGCGGATCGCGTCGACCAGCTCCGGCGGGTCCTGGACCTCGAAGGGCAGGCCGAGGATGCCGAGGTACAGCGCGACCTGGTCGAGCGAGTTCGCGCCGGTCTCCACCAGCGTCGTCGCCTCGTCGATCGGCGTCACCGACGCGACGTTCGGCCCGTACCGGTCGGCCACCTCCGCGGCGGGCGCGTGCACCAGGATGCGCGCCCGGTAGCGGTAGCCGCCGTACGCGACCCCTTGGTTGGTGGTCGCCAGCTCCGGCACCTCGCGCGGGGTGAAGCGCGGGCCGGTCGGGATCCGCGGCGCGATCCGGTCGACGCGGAACGTGCGCCAGTCGTCGCGGTCGACGTCCCACGCGACGAGGTACCACCGGCGCCCGGTGTGCACGAGACGGTGCGGCTCCGTCGTCCGCGTGGTCGCCGTACTGTCGTGGTTGCGATAGTCGAACCGCAGCCGCTGATGGTCGCGACTGGCGGCGGCCACGGCCAGCAGCACGTCGGGTTGCACAGACGGGCCGCTCGCGGGTGTGACCGTGATCTGCTGGAGCAGCTCGATGCGATAGCGCAGGCGCGACGGCAGCACCTGCTCCAGCTTCGTCAGGGCGCGCACCGATGCCTCTTCGGTGCCGGCCACAGTTCCTTGGGCGGCCGCGCGCAGCCCGACCGCGACCGCGACGGCCTCCTCGTCGTCGAGCAACAGCGGGGGGAGTGCAGCGCCCGCGCCGAGGCGGTAGCCGGCCACCCCGGGGACGGCGTCGACCGGGTAGCCCAGGTTGCGCAGCTTGTCGACGTCGCGCCGTACCGTCCGGACTCCGACGCCGAGCTCGCCGGCCAAGGCGGTGCCGCTCCACTCCTTGGGTTGCTGCAGGAGGCTCAGCAGTTTGAGCAGTCGTGCGGACGTCTCGATCATGTTGTCAGTCTGCCAGCCAGTTAGGACTGAAGCTGTCCTAATCGGCTGTCAGAGTAGAGACATGATCAAGCCGTTCAGCATCGACATCCCGCAGAGCACCCTCGACGACCTCGCCGCCAAGCTGGCGAGCGTCCGCCTCCCCGCTCCGTTGCCCGGCGACGACTGGGACACCGGCGTCCCGGTCTCCTGGCTCGCGTCGCTGGTCGACTACTGGCGTACGTCGTACGACTGGCGCGCCGCCGAGAAGGAGCTGAACTCGTATCCGCAGTTCACCGCCGAGATCGAGGGCCAGCGGATCCACTTCATCCACGTCCGGTCCGCGGAGCCCGACGCGCTGCCGCTGGTCCTCACGCACGGCTGGCCCGGGTCGATCGTCGAGTTCCTCGACCTGATCGGGCCGCTCACGGACCCGGTCTCGTTCGGCGGCCAGGCGTCGGACGCGTTCCATGTGGTGATCCCGTCGCTGCCCGGGTTCGGCTTCTCCGGGCCGACGGCGGACGGCGAGTGGACGTTCCCGCGGATCGGGCGCGTCTGGGCGGCGCTGATGGCGGAGCTCGGCTACGAGCGGTACGGCGTCCAGGGCGGCGACCTGGGCGGCTCGGTGTCGCCGGAGGTCGGGCGGGCGGCGCCGTCGCACGTCGTCGGCGTCCACACCAACGGCGGGACGAACCTGCCGCCGCTGCAGATGTCCGAGGAGGAGCTGCAGACGCTGACTCCGCTGGAGCAGGACAAGATGGCGCGGATCGGCCAGTTCATGAAGGACGAGTTCGGCTACATCTCGATCCAGTCGACCCGGCCGCAGACGTTGGCGTACGGGCTGGTCGACTCACCGGTGGCGCAGCTCGCCTGGATCATGGACAAGTTCAAGGCCTGGACGTATCCGGCCGAGACCCTGCCGGAGAAGATCATCAGCAAGGACCGGCTGCTGACCAACGTGATGATGTACTGGCTGACCGGCACCGGAGGCTCGGCGGCGTACATCGGCTACGCCCAGCCGCGCTCCTGGGCGCCGCGCCCGAACTCCGGCGTCCCGACCGCTGTCCTGGCAACCGCCCATGACGTCGCGATCCGTCGGTACTGCGAGACGTCGAACAACGTCACCCGCTGGACGGACCTCGACCACGGCGGCCACTTCGCAGCGCTCGAGGTCCCGGAGGAGCTGGTCGCGGACGTCCGCGCCTTCTTCCACGACCTCCGCGGCTGACCCGCGGACGCCCACCCAGCAGATGCGTCAGCTGAAGTCGGTCGACGTGCTGAGGTGGGCCCAGGTGGCGGCCTCGTCGGCGCGGGAACGCGACGAGCTGTCCGCAAGGGTGAGGGCGTCGGTGCCGAGCAGGAGCCGCAGCGGCGGGTTGTCGAGCGCGACGACCTGGAGGATCGCCTGGGCCGCCTTCGCGGGGTCGCCCGGCTGCTTGCCGTCCATCTCGATCCGGCGCCGGTGCATCTCCCCGACGGTGGTCTCGTAGTCGGGGTGGACGTCGGCGAGCTCCATCGACGACCCGCCCCAGTCGGTCCGGAAACCGCCCGGCTCGACGATCGTCACCTTCACGCCGAACGGGCGCACCTCGTTGTTCAGCACCTCGGAGAAGCCTTCGACGGCGAACTTCGCGGTCTGGTACGCGCCCATCCCCGGTGTCCCGCCGGCGCGGCCGCCGATCGACGAGAACTGCAGGAAGTGCCCGCTGCGCTGCTCGCGGAACACCGGCAGCGCGGCCTTCGTCACGTTCACGACGCCGAACAGGTTCGTCTCCACCTGCGCCCGGAAGTCGTCGTCGGCCATCTCCTCGATCGACGCGCTGTTCGCGTAGCCGGCGTTGTTCGCCACCACGTCCAGCCCGCCGAACTCCTCGACCGCCGTCCGGACGGCGGCCCGTGCGGCGCCGGCGTCCGTGACGTCCAGGGCGACCGCCCGGAGCTGGTCGCCGTACTTCGCGGCCAGGTCGTCGAGTTGCTCGGGTTTGCGCGCGGTGCCGACGACGCGGTCGCCGGCCGCGAGCACCGCTTCGGTCAGCGCGCGACCCAGGCCGCGCGAGCTGCCGGTGACCAGCCAGATCTTGCTCATGTTCCGTTCCTAACTAACCGTTCGGTTGGATGACCTCTATCTAACCAACCGGTTGGTTGGAAATCAACTAACCAGTTGGTTGGTAAGCTCGCGGTATGCAGCAACGGAACGCAGACCGGACCCGGGCCCGCATCCTGGAGGCCGCCACCGAGGAGTTCGCGGCGCGCGGGATCGCCGGCGCCCGGGTGAGCCGGATCGCCGAGGTGGCCGGCTGCAACAAGGCGATGCTCTATGCGTACTTCGGGAACAAGGACGACCTGTTCGACGCGGTGTTCAGCGCGTCGCTGGAGAAGTACCTGGACGAGGTCGGGTTCGACGTCGACGACCTGCCGGCGTACGCGGGGCGGGTGTTCGACTACTTCGAGGAGCACCCGGACCGGTTGCGGCTCTCGGTCTGGTACCGGCTCGAGCGGCCGGACGGGCGTCCGCTGGAGGCGATCGTCGCGGTCAACCAGAGCCGGCTGGACGAGCTGCAGCGCGGCATGCGCCGGCGGGCGGTGCCGAAGCGCTTCACCCCGGTCAGCCTGTTGTCGCTGATCCAGGCGATCGCGACGAGCTGGTCGTCGATGAATCCGGAGCTCGGCGTCGAGCTGCCGGACCCGGCCGTGCGGCGGCGCGCGGTGGTGACGGCGGTGCAGCAGATTCTCAGCTGATTCATTGGCCGGCCCGATGGAGTTCTCAGCCTGGCGAGCTCTACTCGAAGACAGAGGGAACTGGCCGAGGAGGGCGACAGCAGATGAACGAGAGCGCTGGACCGGGAGAGTACAACGGGCCGCAGCACGGCGGGCAGCAGTACCCGCAGTACCAGCAGGTGCCGCAGCAGGGGCAGCCGTACGGACCGCAGTACCAGTACGGGCCGCAGTACGGGCCGCAGTACGGTCCCCAGTACGGGCCGCCGCAGTACCCGTTCGGGGGGCAGCCTCCGGCGCCGAAGAAGCGTGGACGGCGGCTGCTCGGTGCCGGGGCGCTCGGGCTGGCCGCGGTGCTCGTCGCCGGTTCGGTTGCCTGGGGCCTCGACCAGCGGGCCGGCACGAACAGCTCGCAGCTGTCCCAGAAGGCGTTCGACGCGGCGGCCGTGGCAGCTCAGGTGTCGCCGGGACTGGTCGATGTGAACACCGTCCTCGGCTACCAGAACGCGCGGGCGGCCGGTACCGGCATCGTGCTCACCTCCGACGGCGAGGTCCTCACCAACCACCACGTGATCGAGGGTGCGACGTCGATCACCGTGACGGACATCGGCAACGGCAAGACGTACAACGCGAGCGTCGTCGGGTACGACGAGGCGCACGACATCGCCGTCCTGAAGCTGAAGGACGCGTCCGGCCTGCAGACCGCGAAGACCGGGAACTCCGACCAGGTGAAGCTCGGCGACCAGGTGGTCGGCGTCGGCAACGCGGGCGGCGTCGGCGGGACGCCGAGTTACGCGGCCGGGAAGGTGACCGGACTCAACCAGGCGATCACCGCGACCGACGAGAACGGGCAGGACCCGGAGAACCTGACGAACCTGATCCAGACCGACGCGAACATCCAGGCCGGCGATTCCGGCGGGCCGTTGGCGAACGCGAACGGCGAGGTGGTCGGCGTGGACGTGGCCGGCAACGGCGGCAACAACGGCGGGCAGGGGCGGCCGGGACAGACCGCGGCGTCCACCGCGCAGGGCGCCACCGCGACGCTCGCGGCCTGGGGTGACGGCGGCACCGGCGACGGCAACGGCTTCCCGTTCGGCAACGGCGACGGGACCGGCAACGGCAACGGCTTCGGTAACGGCAACGGCTTCGGCAACGGGCCGGGCGACGGCTCGGGCGACGGGTCCGGCAACGGATCGGGCCAGGGCAACGGCTCGGGGCAGGGCGACGGCAGCGGGACGACGACCGAGGGGTATGCGATCCCGATCAACCAGGCGCTCGACATCGCCGACCAGATCGAGAACGGGAAGGCGTCGGCCGACGTCCACATCGGTGACTCGGCGATGCTCGGGATCTCGGTCGTGCCGACCACCGGTACCTCCGGCGCCGTCGTCGGCGACGTGGTCGCGAACGGCCACGCGGACGAGGCCGGGATCGAGGCGGGCGACGTGATCACCTCGTTCGCGGGGCACACCGTCGAGTCGCCGGACGCGCTGTCCGGGCTGCTCAACCAGCAGCACCCTGGCGACAAGGTCGAGGTCGGCTGGACCGACCAGGCCGGCCAGACCCACAAGGCAACCATCGAACTCATCACCGGCCCGGTCCGCTGACCCAGCGCTCCCCTCGCTGCAGCGGACCGTCGAGATCGGGTCCGAGCGCTCTCTCCCCCTCGGAGC
>Ga0247821_10002404_pt1 | contig 10263 bp, 7 predicted proteins | sample 13C_Glycerol_Day_FD_192481 | JGI IMG/M metagenome (GOLD analysis project Ga0247821, IMG submission 192481) | Soil microbial communities from agricultural site in Penn Yan, New York, United States - 13C_Glycerol_Day14 | ecosystem: Environmental > Terrestrial > Soil > Agricultural land | place... | reverse complement strand
CGGCGGGCCCCACCCCGCGTCACACCCGTCAGGGACCGTCCGGGTCCGCGCGGTTCAGGGCGGACCTCGGGGTGGGGCCCGCCGTCATCAGGTAGTCCGCGGCCGACGTGTCCGTCACCAGGCTGGTGACGAGGCCGGAGCGCAGTACGGCGTCGATCGCGGGCCCCTTGCGCTGTCCGCCCGCGATCGCGACGACCTCGGGGACCCGGCGCAGCTGGTCGGTCTTGACCGTGATGCACCGCTCCCCCAGGTCCCGGCCGACCCGGCGTCCCTCGGCGTCGAAGAGGTGCGCGGACATCTCCGCGGCGACCCCGAGGGAGGCGTAGTGCGCCCGCTCCTCGTCGCTGAGCATGTCGTGCACCGTGGAGATGCCCGGCTCCCAGGAGCCGATGGAGACACAGGCGACGGTGACCTTGTCGAAGTACTCGAAGGCCCGCGCGATGCCGGTCTGGTGGCGCAGCGCCTGAGCGGTGGCCGCGTCCGGCAGCAGCATCGGCGCGTAGATGGGGTGGGCGTCGCCGCCCGACACCTGGGCCGCGCGCCGCACGGCCTCCACCGAGCCGCGCTCGGCGGTCCCGGCGTCGTACACACCCGTCAGCTGCACGACCGTGCAGGGCGGCAGCCGGTCCAGGGCCGCCGCCATGTGGATGGTGGAGCGGCCCCAGGCCAGGCCCAGCACATCCCCTTCGTTGACCAGCTCGCCGAGCAGGTCGGCGGCCACCTCTCCCAGGTTCTCGGGGTCGGGTGTCTCCTCGGCCTCGGCCGGGGACTCGACCACGACGGCGTTCCTGAGGCCGTAGCGGGCGCGGAGCGCGTCGGAGCGCTCGGCGTCCAGTTCGGCCGGCACGCGGATCTCGATCCGCACGAGATCCCGTTCGAGGGCGGTCTCCAGGACCCGGGCCACCTTGAAGCGGCTGACGCCGAACTCCTCGGCGATCTGGATCTTGGACTTCCCCTCGAGGTAGAAGCGGCGGGCCATGGCCGCCGCCTGCACCAGCTCAGCGGGTCCCATCCGCATGGCTGACCGGCCCGCCGACATACCCGACACGGCGATCTCCTCACTGCTGTTCACACTCTGGATTCGCCGTTCATCCTTGCAGATCCGGCGCGGTCGATCAGCCCTGCCGGGCGCCGTTCACCTTCCTGAAGCTCAGTGGTCGCATGCCCAGGACGCCTTGGCCGTGGCGGCCTCGGCCTGGTTGCGCAATGCACGTACCGCCTCGGCCGGGTCCGCCGCCCCGTACACCGCGGAACCCGCGACGAAGACGTCGGCGCCGGCGTCGGCGCACTGCTCGATGGTGGAGGCGGAGACCCCGCCGTCGACCTGGAGCCAGAGCTCCAGGCCGTGCTTGCTGATCAACTCGCGGGTACGGCGGATCTTCGGGAGCATGATGTCCAGGAAGGCCTGGCCCCCGAAGCCCGGTTCGACCGTCATGATCAGCAGCATGTCGAGCTCGGGGAGCAGGTCCTCGTACGGCTCGACGGGGGTCGCCGGACGCAGCGCCATGGAGGCACGCGCGCCCTTGGCCCGGATCTCCCGGGCGAGCCGGACGGGCGCGGTGGCCGCCTCGACGTGGAAGGTGACCGAACCGGCCCCGGCCTCCACGAACTGGGGCGCCCACCGATCGGGGGCCTCGATCATCAGATGGCAGTCCAGCGGAGTGTCCGTCGCACGGGCGAGCGACTCCACGACCGGCACCCCGAGCGTGAGGTTCGGGACGAAGTGGTTGTCCATGACGTCGACATGGAGCCAGTCGGCGCCGGCCACCGCCTTTGCCTCGTCCGAGAGGCGGGCGAAGTCGGCGGACAGGATGCTGGGACTGATCTGCGGGGCCATGGCTCAAGCCTGCCATGCTCCACGGGGGTTGTGTGCACGGGTCCCGGGCGGGGACGGTGGCGCGTAGCCCGCGGGCGGGCCGTGGCCGGCCGCGTCCGGGCTGCGGAGCCGCACACGTCACCGCCCGGCGCCCCACGCCGGTGCGGCTGCGGAGGTGGTCATGACAGGTAGTCGTGGTGTCGCGCGGCTGGTGTGCGGGCGGCGTTCCAAGTGGCTGGTGCTCGGCCTGTGGGTGGTGGTGCTGTTCTTCATGGCGCCGTTCGCCCAGAAGCTGACCGGGGCGCAGGACAACGACGCGGCGTCGTGGCTGCCCGGATCCGCCGAGTCCACTCAGGTGCTGAAGATCTCCGAGGACTTCCGGCCCGAGCAGATTCCGGCCGTCGTGGTCTACGCGCGGGACAGCGGGCTGACGGCCGCCGACCGTGCGCGGATCGCCGAGGACGTGGCGGCGCTCGGGCAGCTGAGCGACCACGGCATCAGGGGCGCCGAGACCCGCGGCCCCGTGTTCGACCGGGAACCGGACCCGCGCGCCGCGCAGGTCCTCGTGCCCATCACGATGGACGAGCGGGGGTGGGAGCGGATCCGGCCCGCCGTCGACTCCATCCGGGGCGAGGTCGGCGGGAGCGGTGAAGGACTCGCCGTGCACATCACGGGCCCGGGGGGCACCTCGGCGGACTTCGCCAAGGCGTTCGAGGGCATCGACTCCACGCTGCTGCTGGCGGCCACGGGCGTCGTCGTGGTGATGCTGCTGATCACCTACCGCAGCCCCACCCTGCTGCTGGTGCCGCTGGTCTCGGTGATCTGCGCCCTGTTCACGGCGCAGGCCCTGATCTACTTCCTGGCCGAGTACGGAGGGCTGACCGTCAACGGGCAGAGTGCCGGGATCCTCACGGTGCTGGTCTTCGGCGCGGGCACCGACTACGCCCTGCTGCTGGTCGCCCGCTACCGGGAGGAGCTGCGCCGGCACCGGGACCGGCACGAGGCGATGGAGCTGGCCCTGCACCGGGCGGGCCCCGCGGTGTTCGCCTCCGGCGCGACGGTCGTGCTGAGCATGCTGGTGCTGCTGACCGCCGAGATGAACTCCACCCGGGGACTCGGCCCGGTCGCCGCGCTCGGGGTCGCGGTCGCCCTGCTGGCGATGCTGACGCTGTTCCCCGCGCTGCTGGTCGTCTTCGGCCGGTGGATCTTCTGGCCGGTGATCCCGCGCCACGGCGACCCGGACCCGACCGAGCGGGGCGTGTGGGCGCGCACGGGCCGCCGGATCGCCCGCCGCCCCCGCATGGTCTGGGCGGTGACGGCGGCGGTGCTGGCGCTCTGCTCGCTGGGCCTGGTCCAGCTCCGCGCGGAGGGCATCGGCAACGCGGACGCCTTCACCGGGAAGCCGGACTCGATCACCGGGCAGCAGGTCTCCGCCCGGTACTTCCCGGCGGGCAGCGGCGATCCCCTCGTGGTCGTCACCAATGGGGCGCAGGCCGAGCAGGTGGGCCGCGCGGTCGCCGGCACCGCGGGGGTCGTCCCGGACTCCCTGGGCCTCCCGCCGGGCACGAGACCGTCCTTCGGGGGCAGGGTGCTCTTCGAGGCCACCATGACCGCCCCGGCGGACAGCGACGCGGCCAGGCAGACCGTGCAGCGGGTCCGGGACGCCGTGCACGCGGTGCCGGACGCCGACGCCAAGGTGGGCGGCGGCACGGCGGCACTGCTGGACATGGACGCGGCGACCACCCACGACAACCTGCTGATCATCCCGCTGGTGCTGGTCGTGGTGCTGCTGATCCTGTGCGTGCTGCTGCGCGCCCTGATCGCCCCGCTGCTGCTGATCGCGACGGTGATCCTGTCGTTCGCGGCGTCGCTCGGCCTCAGCGCCCTGGCCTTCCGGCACGTGTTCGACTACGCGGGCGAGTCGACCGACTTCCCGCTGTTCGTCTTCGTCTTCCTGGTGGCGCTGGGCATCGACTACAACATCTTCCTGACCACCCGCATCCGGGAGGAGGCCGCCCGGAGGGGCACCCGCCCGGGCGTGGTGACCGGCCTGGCCGCCACGGGCGCCGTGATCACCTCGGCGGGCCTGGTCCTCGCGGGCACCTTCGCCGCCCTGGGCACGCTCCCCATGGTCGCCTTCGCCGAGATCGGCTTCGCGGTCGCCCTGGGCGTGCTCATCGACACCTTCGTCGTGCGCTCGGTGCTGGTCACGTCCCTGTTCCTGGACGTGGGCCCGAAGGTGTGGTGGCCGCACCGGGCGGCCCGCGAGGAGGGCGGCGGGGTGAGCGTGCCCGGGGCGGACGTCAGCCGGTCCGGCGGATGAGCGCCAGGTACATCGCGTCGGTCCCGTGCAGATGCGGCCACAGCTGGACGTCGGGGCCCTCGCCCAGGTCCGGTACGCCGGGCAGCAGCGGCCGGGCGTCGATCAGATCGGCGTCCGGGAACTGCTTGAGGAGGTCGGCCACGACGGCCCGGGTCTCCGCGAGGTGCGGCGAGCAGGTGGCGTAGCCGACGACACCGCCGGGCCGCACGGACTCCAGGGCGGTGCGCAGCAGTCCGCGCTGGAGCGGGGCGAAGCCGTCCAGGTCCTCCGGGCGGCGCCGCCAGCGCGCCTCGGGCCGCCGGCGCAGGGCGCCGAGACCGGTGCACGGCACGTCGACCAGCACCCGGTCGAAGCTGCCGGGCCGCCACGGCGGGCGCGTCCCGTCGGCGGCGATCACCTGGTAGGGCCCCGGGTTGCCGTGCAGGGCCTTCGCCACAAGACCGGCCCGGTGCGGCTGCTTCTCGGAGGCGAGCAGCAGGGCGCCCCGCTCGGCGGCGAGCGCCCCGAGCAGCGCCGCCTTGCCGCCCGGTCCGGCGCAGCCGTCCAGCCACATCCGGTCGCGGCCCTCGACGGGCGCGTTGGCGAGCGCCAGCGCGACGAGCTGGCTGCCCTCGTCCTGGACGCCGGCCCGGCCCTCCGCGACCGCCGTGATGGCGCCCGGCTCCCCGCCCTCGGTGAGCCGCACCGCGTACGGCGACCAGCGGCCGGGTTCGGCGGCCTCCTCGTCCAGCAGCTCGGCGGGAGTCGCCCGGCCGGGGCGGGCGACCAGGGTCACCTCGGGCCGGTCGTTGTCGGCCCGCAGCAGTTCCTCGATGCCGGCCCGGCCGCCGCCGAGGGAGTCCCACAGCGCGGAGACGACCCAGCGGGGGTGCGAGTGCACCACGGCGAGGTGGTCCTCGGGGTCCTGGTCGTAGGGCGGCGCCACCCGCTCCAGCCAGCCGTCGAGGTCGTCCTGGGCGATCTTGCGCAGCACGGCGTTGACGAACTTGGCGCGGCCGTCGCCGAGCACCACCCGGGCCAGCTCGACGGTGGCGGACACGGCGGCATGGGTGGGGATCCGCGTCCCGAGCAGCTGGTGCGCGCCGAGGCTCAGCACGTCCAGCACCGGCGGGTCCACCTCGCGCAGCGGCCGGTCGACGCAGGCGGCGACGACGGCGTCGTACGTCCCCTGGCGGCGCAGTGTGCCGTACACCAGCTCGGTCGCGAGCGCCGCGTCCCTGGCCTCGAAGTCGCCGTTCTCGCGCGCCTTGCGCAGCAGCGGGGGCAGGACGAGGTTGGCGTACGCGTCCCGCTCGTCGACGGCCCGCAGGGCCTCGAAGGCGAGGATGCGGACGGGATCCTTCTTGGGCCGGCGGTAGGGCTTGGCGGGCTTGCGGGGCCGACGGGGCTGGTCGCTCACGAAAAAGGTGCTCCGGATGTGGGGTGAAGTGCGCGGTCCAGCCTACGTGGTGCGGGCCGGGCGGCGTCAGCCGCCGACGTTCTCCCCGGCGGTGATCCGCGCCCCGCGCGCCCAGTCCGCCGCCCGCATCGGCTTCTTGCCCTGGGCCTGCACCCACAGCAGCTCGACGGCGTACGAGCCGGTGCCCACGTACACGTTGTTCTTGCCGGCGGACAGCTGCCCGGGCGCGAGGTCGGTCAGGGACGGGACGGTGGCGGCCTGCACGATCTTGAGCCGCTCGCCGCGGAAGGTGGTCCAGGCCCCGGGTGCGGGGGTGCAGCCGCGCACCACCCGGTCGACGCGCAGCGCCGGGGTGTTCCAGTCGACGTGGGCGTCCTCGACGGTGACCTTGGGGGCGAGGCTGATGCCGTCGGCGGGCTGCGGCACGGCCTTCAGGGTGCCGTCCTCGATGCCGTCCATGGTGGCGGCGAGCAGCCCGGAGCCGGCGAAGGCGAGCCGGGTCAGCAGGTCGCCGCTGGTGTCGGTGGGGCGGATCTCCTCGGTGACGGTGCCGTAGACGGGTCCGGAGTCGAGGCCCTCCTCGATGAGGAAGGTGGCGGCGCCGGTGATCTCGTCGCCGGCCATGATGGCGTGCTGCACCGGTGCGGCGCCGCGCCAGGCGGGCAGCAGCGAGAAGTGCAGGTTGACCCAGCCCCGGGCGGGGATGTCCAGGGCGGCCCGGGGCAGCAGGGCGCCGTAGGCGACGACGGGGCAGCAGTCCGGCGCGATCTCCGTGAGCCGCTCCAGGAACTCGGGGTCCCGGGGCCTGGCGGGCTTCAGCACCTCGATCCCGGCCTCCTCGGCCCGCTCGGCGACGGGCGACGCGACGAGCCTGCGGCCGCGTCCGGCGGGCGCGTCGGGGCGCGTGACCACGGCGGCCACCTCGTGCCGCCCGGAGGCGAGAAGAGCGTCCAGTGCGGGAACGGCGACCTCGGGGGTACCGGCGAAGACGAGCCTCATGGGGTGCTGGGGGCCTCTCGGGCGGGTCGGACACGGGCAGCGCACCAGTCTATGGGGCACGCGTCACCGGGTCGCACGAAGGGACGGACGCCGACCGCGGGGCTCCCGCACGGGGATCGCCCGCGCCGGGGGCGTACGCACACGCCCCCACGCCCCCACCCCGTGACCCGCGGAGCGCTCCCGCGTTGGTCAAGAAAGAGTTGACCGCGGGCCCCCGACACGGGCCCATCCCTTGCAACGCCGGTTCGAGAGGCTTGTTCATGGCCGACCACGCAACCCACGACGCCCAGGCTCGGGCCAGCCTGCACCTGCTGGTGCGGGACATCGAGCGGGTCCGCCGGCAGGTGGACGCGCTGCGCACGCTCACCGCCCAGCTGGGAAACGTCTACCGCCCGCGCCGCTCCGGCCCGTCCACGGGATTCGTGGTCTACGGACGCGCCCCCGCCCCGACGGTACGTCTCGCCCAGGAGCTGCGGGACAGTGTCGAGACCCTGGTCACGGCGGCCGTGGACTTCGACCGCTCGCTGGGCTTCTCGTGGGACGCGGTGGGCTCCGCGCTCGGCGTGACCAAGCAGGCGGTCCACCGCCGCTACGGCGCCCGCCGTGCCGCCTCCCAGACCCCGGCGGCCGCCGAGACCACCGCGCCGGAGCCGGCGGGGACGCGCACGGTCAACGTGGGCGCCGGCGTCACCACGGTGCCGACCGTGCCCGCGGCCCGCTCCATGCCGACCCAGCCCACGTCCGGCAGCCCGTCCCTGCGCGACGACCCGCGCCCGACCGCCTTCCCCGCCCCGCGCAACGGCTGATCCCCCGCGCGCCCGCGCCCTCCCGGACGCACCGCCTCCGGGAGGGCGCGGCACGTCCGGCGGCGTCAGCCGATGTCCGGGGGGTCGACACGGACCCACACGGGGGTGTTCCCGCCGCGGGCCATCCGGGCGGCCTGGGCGGACTTCAGCGCGGCGGTCAGCGCCGCGCCGTTCCCGGGGGGCACGCGGATCAGCGCACGGTCCCACTGCTCGCCCGGAGGCGGGGCGCCGGGCCGCCGGGGACGGCCCGCCGGTGTGACCGGCAGGGGCACGGGGCCGAGGATCTCCGCCTGCGCGGGCAGCGCCACCGCGCTGAGGAAGCCCGCCACCGCCTCGCCCGGACCCGACACCGCCGCCATCCGCGACACCGGCGGGAACCCCAGTTCGCCACGCTCGGCCAGTTCCCGCACCGCGTGCCCGACGGGGTCCCAGCGCACCAGCGCCTGCACGGGGCGCAGCGTCGGCTCGGCGACCACGACCACCGTGCCGCCCGCCTGCTGGGGGCGGACCAGCGCCGCCGCGGCGATCCAGCGGCGCAACGCGTCCTCCCCGGCCCGCAGGTCCGGCCGGCTCAGCATGGCCCACCCGTCCAGCAGCAGCGCCGCCGCGTATCCGCCCTCGGCCTCGGGCTCCGCGCCCGGCGTGCTCACCACCAGGGCGGGCGTGCCCGGCACCGTGTCCAGCACGTGTTCGCGCCCCGAGGTGCGCACCGGCACCGCGGGGAACGCCCGGCCCAGCTCCTCGGCGGTCCGCCGCGCGCCCACCACCTGGGCCCGCAGCCGGAACCCGCCGCACTCCGGGCAGTGCCAGCCGGTCTCCCCGCGCCCGCACCACGCGCACCGCAGATCGTCGGTGCCCTGGGCCTGGAGCGGTCCGGAGCAGTGCCGGCAGCGTGCCGGTTCGCGGCACCGGGCGCACGCCATCCGCGGCACATAGCCCCGGCGGGGCACCTGTACGAGCACCGGCCCGTGCCGCAGGCCCTCCCTGGCGGCCTGCCAGGCGAGGCTCGGCAGCCGGGCGGCGCGGGCGGCCTCGTCGCGTGCCAGGTCGCCGTCCCCGACGGTCCGCACCAGCGGGGCGGCGGCCCGGACCCGCTCCCGCCCGGCGACCAGCGGCCTGGCCCAGCCGGTCTCCACCAGCTGGGCGGCCTCCACGGTGCAGTCCCGGCTGCCCAGCAGGAAGCCGCACCCGTCCTGCGCCGCCCGCAGCAGCAGCACCTCGCGGGAGTGCGGCTGCGGGGCGTGCTGCTCGCTGTGGCTGTCGTCGCCGTCGTCCCACACGGCGACCAGTCCGAGGTCGCGCACCGGTGCGAACATCGCCGCCCGGGTGCCGATGACGGCCCGTACCGACCCGCGCCGCACGGCGAGCCACTGCGCGTACCGCTTCTCGGGGCCGGCGTCGGCGGTGAGCACGGCGTGCCGTCCCTCGCCCAGCAGCCCGGTGAGCGCGGCGTCCAGGCGTGCGACGGACCGTCCGTCGGGCAGGACGGCCAGCGCGCCCCGTCCGGAGGCCAGGGTCGCGGCGACGGCCCTGGCCAGTTCCCCGCTCCATTCCGGGCCGGGCAGCGCGTTCCACACGGCGCGGGGGGAGCCGCCGGAGGCCAGTGAGGCGAGGAAGCCGGGCCCCTGTTCGTAGCGGTCCCAGGAGCCGGGGCCGGGCGCCGGGGGTGGCGGCAGCGGGGCGGGCGAGGGGCGCTGCTCGGCGCGTGCGTTGCGCGGCGGCACGGCGAGCTGGAGGACGTCGGCGAGGCTGCCCGCGTACCGGTCGGCGACCGCGCGGGCGAGCCCCAGCAGTTCCTCGTCGAGCACCCGCTCGGGCGAGACGACCTGGGCCAGCGCCGCCAGGGGGCCCGAGTAGTCGGACTCGGCGAGCCGCTCGACGAGGAATCCGTCGATCAGTCCGCCGCCCTCGCGCCTGCCCTCGCGCACCCGGTGCCGGCCGGCCCCGAAGCGCACCCGCACCCGCACGCCCGGCTGGGCGTCGGCGTCCAGGTCCTCGGGCACGGCGTAGTCGAAGTAGCGGTCGAGGTGGAGCACGCCCTTGTCGACGAGGACGCGGGCCACGGGCAGCTCCTCGGCGAGCGCGGCGCCGCGCCAGGTGCGCGGTTTGGCCCGGGGCGCCTTGGCCTTGCGCACGCTCTCCCGGATGAGCGCGAGCTGCTCGGGGGGCGCGCTCTCCGCGTCCCCGTCCGGCTGTCCGTTCTCGCTGCTCACGCTTGCATTCTTACCAAACACGACTGACAGCGACGCCGGCCCCAGGCCGGCCCGGGCGCGGATCGCGCACGCGCCGAGGCCCGGCGGCCCCTCGGGAGGGGCCGCCGGGCCTCGGGGAGACGCGGGGTGTCCGGGCTACAGGCCGGCCGCCTCGCGGAGGGCGTCCACGCGGTCGGTGCGCTCCCAGGTGAATTCGGGCAGCTCACGGCCGAAGTGGCCGTAGGCGGCGGTCTGGGCGTAGATCGGGCGCAGCAGGTCCAGGTCGCGGATGATCGCGGCCGGGCGGAGGTCGAAGACCTCGTCGATGGCGCGCTCGATCTTCTCGGCGTCGACCTTGGCGGTGCCGAAGGTCTCCACGAACAGACCGACCGGCTCGGCCTTGCCGATGGCGTACGCCACCTGGACCTCGCAGCGGGCGGCCAGGCCGGCCGCGACGACGTTCTTGGCGACCCAGCGCATCGCGTACGCCGCCGAGCGGTCCACCTTGGACGGGTCCTTGCCGGAGAAGGCGCCGCCGCCGTGGCGGGCCATGCCGCCGTACGTGTCGATGATGATCTTGCGGCCGGTGAGACCGGCGTCGCCCATCGGGCCGCCGACCTCGAAGCGGCCGGTCGGGTTCACCAGCAGCCGGTACTTCTCGGTGTCGAGCTTGATGCCCTCGTCCAGGAGCGCCTTCAGCTCCGGCTCCACGACGAACTCGCGGATGT
>Ga0247821_10002401_pt1 | contig 10272 bp, 10 predicted proteins | sample 13C_Glycerol_Day_FD_192481 | JGI IMG/M metagenome (GOLD analysis project Ga0247821, IMG submission 192481) | Soil microbial communities from agricultural site in Penn Yan, New York, United States - 13C_Glycerol_Day14 | ecosystem: Environmental > Terrestrial > Soil > Agricultural land | place... | reverse complement strand
GGGCGTGCCAGGCCGGCACCGACCTGCGCATTGATCGCTTCGGCAACACGGCCTGCCGTGGTGTAGTCGGCCTCGGTCAGCACGAAGGTGAGGCTCTGCACAGGCGCCGGAGCGTCGTCCGCCACGCCCACCTCGACCACGGCGCCACCCGGCACCGAGCCCACGGTGGGATGGTTCTTCTGCACGATGTTGCCGTTCGCGTCGTAGCGATACCCGCCGACCGAAAGCGGCCCTTGCGCCAGTGCGTACACCTTGCCGTTCGGAGCCTTGAGCGGCGTCAGCAGGAGGGTGCCGCCGACCAGGCTTCGCGCGTCGGCCGCCGAGTTGACGGTGATGTCGACCGTATCGCCCTCGCGGGCGAATGCGGGCAGCGATGCGGTCACGGCCACCATCGCCACGTTCCGGCTCTGCATGTGCTCCGGGGGCACGGTCAGGTTGAACTGCGACAGGACGTTGGACATGGCCTGTCGGGTGGCGCGGTTTCCGGGGGAGTCACCCGTCCCTGCGAGGCCGGTGACGAGGCCATAACCCACCAGCGCGTTTTCCCGCCATCCCTTGAGCTTGCCGAGGTCTTTGACGCGTATGCGCGGCGCCGCGCCGGAGGCCTGCTGCGCCAGGGCCGTCTGCCCGCCCGCTGCGGCGATTGCAGCCGCCAGCAGGGCGATGATGCGGATGATGCGCGTCACAGCCCCGCCCAGTCTGCCCAGCGGCGCCACCAGGCTCTCTGCTGCCGGTCTGTCACGTCGCCATCGCCGAGATAGGTGATGCGTGCATCGGCCAGCCGTGTCGACAACACGACGTTGCCGTCGGACACATCCTGGGGGCGAACGCGGCCTTCCAGCGTGACCCGTTGCCGCTCCTGGTTCACGACCACCGACTGTTCGCCCTCGACGCGCAGGTCGCCGTTCGGCAGAACCTGCCTGACAGTGACGGTCAACGTGGTGAGGACGCGGTTGGCGCGCTGCGTGCGGCCGCCCCCATCGAAGTCGGAACCGACGCTGACCCCTGTCTCGGCCACGGTACGTGCGCCGTGCATCAGCTGGGCATCGAGGCCGTTCTTGCGGCGTGTTCCGGTGTCGGCCGTGGTGGAGGCGCTCGAGTTCTCGAACACCTGGACCGTCAGCGCGTCGCCCACGCGGAACGCCTTGTTGTCCGAGGCAAGTGGCCGGAATACCGCCTCGTCATATAGGCTGGCGGCGTAGATCGGCATTGCCGCCAGGACACCCAGGCAGGCACACACCGTGACGGCGGCCATGGCAACAAGCGCCTTGATCACTGCACCGCCTCCACGCGCCCAGGCCCGATCACACGCGCAAGGATCAGGTTCGGTGCGGACACCGTGCGAACGTTCACGACTTCGCCCCGGCCTGCATCGCTGGATGCTTGCGCACGGGATTCGATGCGAAGCTCGCCGGACACCATGCGCAGCGAGACCCACTCGCCCCGGCGCACGCCGGCCGGGGCCGCCGCCGCGCCCTCCATCCGCGGCGATGCCGCAGGCGAGCCGATGACGTGCAGTTCGACAGCGCCGGACCATTGCACATGGGTGCGGAGGACGCCGAGTTGCGATCGCAGCCAGCGGGCGACGCCGTCCCGGGACAGCCACATGCCGGCACCGGCCTGCGGGGCAGTTCCCAGGGACAGGTTCGACAGGCTTTGGATGGCGTGAAGGTCGCTCGTGCGGATGATCGCCACATCGCCCAGGCGTACCTCGCCCGTGGGCACGAGCACCCGCGGCCGCAGTTCGATCTGGACGGCCGACTGCCGCCAGTCCGCGGCCTTGCAGGGAATGATCGCCAATGCGGCGAGGCTGACGAGCAGCGTGGGCAGCATGGGTAGGTGACGCAGCACGGAATGCCTCACTTGCGCAAGTTGTTGACCATGCCGGCCATTTCATCGGCTGCCTGAATGAGCTTCACGCTCGCCTCGTAGGCGCGCTGGGCCATCATCAAGCCAACCACTTCATCCACCATCTTCACGTTGGAGGATTCGAGGAAGCCCTGGGCGAAGGTGCCGGCGCCCTCCTCACCCGGACGGGACGGCACGGGCTGACCCGCTGCATCGGTGGGCCGGTACAGGCTGTCTCCCTGCGCCGCGAGCATCGCGGGGTTCGCAAAACGCACCAGCTCGAGTTGATCGAGTTCGATCGCGTCCTTCTGGCTTGCGGTCGTCGCCATCACCCGGCCGTCGGCGTTGATGCTCAGCGATCGCGTGTCGGCAGGGACGGTGATCGAACGCTTGAGGGCATGGCCCGCCGCGGTGAGCAGCACACCGTCCTTCACCTGGAGCGTGCCGCCCCGGGTGAACGCGGACTCGCCGCCCGGCAGCGTCACCTCGAGGAAGCCCTCGCCTTCAATGGCCAGGTCCATCGGCGAGCCGGTCTTCTTCAGCTCGCCTTGCTCGAACACCTTGCCGACAGCGACAACGCCAACCCCTGCCGGCATCATGGTGGACATCGCTGCAGCGCCAGCACGCCCTTCGTCGCCAACGCCCGGCGAGGCCGCGCCGCGGGTGAGCAGTTCGGAGAAGCTGACGCGCCCTTTCTTGAACGCAGTCGTGTTTGCGTTGACCAGGTTGTTGGCGATGGTCTCCACGTGCTGCTGCTGGGCCTGCATTCCGGTGGCCGCGATGGCGAGTGCGTCGAACATTTATCAGCTTCCTTGCGGTACGTGAGTCACTGGGTTTCGCCGAGCTTGCGGATCGCCGCGCCCAGCATGTCGTCGTAGCCGACGACCATCTTCTGCATGCTTTCGAAGTGACGCATCACCTGCAGCAGCCGGGTCATCTCGTCCGCGGAACTGACATTCGAGTTCTCGAGGTAACCCTGTCGCATCTGCACCTGTGCGCCGGCGGTCGGCTTCAGGCCCACGCCGGGCGCGAACAGTCCTGCGCCCAGCGGAGTCATCGACGAGGGATCATCGAAGTCGACCACCTTGAGATGCTGCGCGGAGTCGGCCCCCGGCGGCGCACCTGCGTTGGCGACGGTTCCGTCCGCGGCGATCACGGGGGCGGAACCGTTCATGACGATCTCGCCTTCAACACCCATCACCGCGTGTCCTTGCTGGGTGACGAGGCGGCCCCGTGCGTCGATCTCGAAATCGCCGCGACGGGTGTAGGCGAGGCCGGCATCCGTCATCACCTCGAAAAATCCGGCGCCCGTCAATGCAACATCAAGCGCGCGACCCGTGGCCTTGAGCGTGCCCGGGCGCATGTCCACGGCCGTCGCGGCATGCGGTTGCACTCCGGGTGCCGCCGCCACATCGGCCCGGGCGAGCTGCGCGGCGAACCCCGTGACCAGGGCAGGCTGCAGCGCGAGGCCGCGTTTGTGGGCGGGGCTCATCATGTTCGCCATGTTGTGGGCGATCTGCTCCAGGCGCGCAATGTCGCCGTGCATGCTCTGCAGGCCGATGCCCAGCACTTCGTTCATGCGGATTCGCCTTTCATACGGATACCACCGCGTAGGATTTCAATTCGATGTTCTGCGGGATCTCGCTCAACGAGAGCACTCGCAGGTGCGGCACGGCGCGTTCGCACAGCGAGCGGATGTGCCGGCGCAGATCGGGAGCGCACAGCAGAACGGGCAAGAGATTGCTCTTCATCATTTGCTCTGCCTGCAGCACCATGCGCGCCATGAACTGCTCCGTGAGCCGGGGGTCGAGCGCGTACGGTTGCGACGCGGCATGCGCTGCATGCAGCCCCTCGAGCAGGCGGCTTTCCACCATGGGGTCGAGCGTGAGGACCTGCAGTGAAAGCGACTCGCCGATGAGCCCTTGGCAGATCGCACCCCGCAGGCGCTGGCGCACGTGCTCGGTCAACAACGCCGTGTCCTTGGTGCTTCGCCCGGCGTCCGCCAAGGTCTCGAGGACGGCTTCGATGTGCCGGATCGAGACCTTCTCGCGCAGCAAGTTCTGGAGCACCTTCTGCACATCGCTGACAGACAGCACCGTGGGGATCAGCTCCTCGACCAGGCCGGGCTGCTTTTGCCGGACGCTGGCCAGCAGGCGGTCGGTCTCGGCGCGCGTCAGAAGCGTGGCGGATTCGCGGCGCAGCACCTCCGTGAGGTGTGTCATGAGCACCGTGGGCCCGTCGACCAGCGTGAACTTGGCCGCGGCCGCCGCTCCCCGCTGCGAATCGTCGATCCACAGTGCCGGCAGTCCGTAAGTAGGATCCCGCGTGACCTGGCCGGCGATGGACCGGACGTCGCCGCTCGGGTGAATGGCCAGCCAGTGCGCGCTGCGCGCTTCTCCCCTCGCCACGCAGACGCCGTCGACATGGATCTCGTATCGGTCGCCGCCGAGCTTCGCCGAGTCCTTGAACCGCACACGGGGCAGCACCAGACCGAGATCCTGGGCGTGCTGCTGCCGGAAGACCTTGATGCGCTCCATGAACAGTCCGTCGGCCTGGCTGACCACGGGGGCCCAGTTCTGGCCGACATGCACCTCCACGGGTTCGACCGACAGCGTGGCATAGGTTTCCTCGCTGTCTCCAGCCGCTGCGCCCGTCGGCGCGGCCTCGGGGGCGGCGGCCCGGGCGCGACTGCCGGCACGGGCGATCACGGCGGCCAGCAGGAAGACCACCAGCAGCGTGAGGGTCGGCAGCAGGGGAACACCTGGCAACATGAGCAGCCCGCCCAGTGCGCCGCCCACCAGCAGGAGGGTCTTGGGGAAAGACGTGATCTGGCGCAGCACCTCGTTGCTCAGGTTGCTGTCGGAGGCGGACCGCGTGACGATGATGCCGGTGCCCACCGCGATCACCAACGCAGGCACCTGCGTCACGATGCCGTCGCCGATGGTCAGCAGCGTGTACGTCTGCAGGGCCTGTCCCCACGGCATGTGGTGCTGCATGACGCCGATCAACAGGCCGCCGACAATGTTGATCAGCATGATCACGATGCCCGCGATGGCATCGCCCTTGACGAACTTGCTGGCGCCGTCCATCGCGCCGTAGAACGCGGCTTCCTTTTCGATGTTCTTGCGGCGCCGCTGCGCCTCGGCCTGGTCGATGAACCCCATGTTCAGGTCTGCGTCGATGCTCATCTGCTGGCCCGGCATGCTGTCGAGGGTGAAGCGCGCCGCCACCTCCGAGACGCGTTGCGCTCCACTGGTGACGACCACGTACTGCACGACGATCAGGATGAGGAAGACGATGAGGCCGATGACGTAATTACCGCCCACCACGTACGAGCCGATGGCCGATATCACCTTGCCCGCGTCGGCGTCGGTGAGGATCAGCCGCGTCGCGGCCACGTTCAGCGACAGGCGGAACAGCGTGGCGATCAGCAGCAGCGAAGGAAAGGTCGAGAACTCGACGGGCCGAGCCATGTAGAAGGTCAGCAGCAGGATCAACAGCGCGAAGCTGAAGTTCGTGAGGACCAGGAAGTCGAGCAGCGGGGTCGGTATGGGCGCGAACAGCACCGTCAGCACGCCGAGGACCAGCAGCACCAGTGCGACGTCGCTGTGCTTGCCGAAGAACGCCTGCAGGCTCTTCATGCGGCAGCGCCTGCGGCTACGGGGTCGCGGGCCCGTTTCATGGCGAACACCCACACGAGGATCCTGGCGACCTGTGCGTAGAGCGCGGGCGGAACGTGCTGGTCGACTTCGATCGAGCGGTACAGCTCGCGCGCAAGCGGCGGGTTCTGCACGACTGGGATCCGGTGGCGTGCCGCGATTTCCCGCATCGCCGCCGCCAGGGTACCCGCGCCCTTGGCGACGACCTGCGGCGACTGCATCTCGCCGTGGACGTACCGGAGTGCGACTGCGTAGTGCGTCGGGTTGGTGAGGACCACATTGGCCGTGGCCGTGTTGCGCGCGGCCATGCTGCGCGTCAGCGCTTCACGCCGAAGCTGCCGCAACCGCGCCCGGATGCGCGGATCGCCTTCGCGGTTCTTGTGCTCGTCTTTCAGCTCGCGCTTGCTCATGCGCATCTTTGCGGCGAACTCCCGGCGCGTGAAGGCATGGTCGGCTGCCGCGATGAGGCACAGCAGCAGCGCGAGCTTCAGGCCGGCGGACGCCGCATCCGCGACGATCGTCTGCGCCAGGCGCCCGGGGGGCATGGCCGAAAGTTGAAAGAACTGCGGAACGAGCGCTTTCAAGGTGTAGTACGAGGCGAGCGCCAGCATCAACAGCTTGGCGATGGCGCGCGCCGCATCGAACAAGGTTCGCCTGGAGAACAGTTTCTTCAGTCCTGCCGCCGGATTCACGCGCTCGAAATCCGCCTTGATCGGTTCGGCCGAGAGCACCGGCCCGGTCTGCGCCATGTTCCCGATGACCGCGGCGATCATCAGTGCGGCGAGGAAGGGCGCGAGCATCAGGCCCGTGTCCTTCACCATCGTGCCCACCAGCAGCCACAGGGTGGACGGGTTCACCTCCATGCCGCCTGCCTGCGCCAGCAGGGCATGGTCGTAGCGGAACTGTGCAGCCAGCCCGTCCCATCCCTTCCAGTAGAAGTACGCGATGGCGACCGTGAAGACCAGTGCCCCGGTCACCTCGGGGCTCTTGCCGACCTGCCCCTTCTCCCGTGCCTTCTGCAGCTTGTAGGGAGTGGCCGCCTCGTTGCGGTCCAGGTCCTGGTCAGCCATCAGCGATTCCCCGACACGGGCGCGGCGCTGAACATGGCGTCCCACGTGCGGTAGACGGAGCCGTATACACGGTTCATCGCATCCCCTGCACCGCCGAGCCACAGGGACAGCACCGACAAACCGACGATGATCTTCACCGGCACGCCGACGACGAACATGTTCATCTGCGGCAAGGTCCGCGCCAGCACGCCCAGCGCCAGTTCGGCCATGAGGAGGCAGACGACGACCGGGGCGGCCAGCGCCAGCCCGAGCCCGAACAAGCCTGCGACCTGCTTGATCACCTGAGGGGCGGCCGCGTCCAGCGGCCACGACCGTCCGATCGGAAAGCGCTCGATGCTGTAGGCAAGGCCGCGCACCAGCGCATGGTGCCCGTCGACCAGGAAGAACACGATGACGCCCAGCTTCTCGAAGGCCGCCTGAAGCACCGACACCTGCCGCCGGGTCGTGGGGTCGAACACCTGGGCGATGCCGAACCCGATCTGCACATCGCACAGGCGGCCGGCCATCGAAATCGCGGCGAATGCGACGATGACGCTGAGGGCGAGCGTGAAGCCAAGGGCAAGCTCCTTCAGCGCCGCCAGGACCAGTTCACCGGCACCGGGCGCGACTTGCGAAGGCAGGACGCTGGCATCGGCTCCCATGGCGATCGCCGCGCACAAGCCGACCACGAGCAGCACCCGGACGATGACCGGAACGCCGAAGGCCTGCAGCACCGGCGTGAACATCAGCACGGGCGTGACCCGCAGCGACAGCAGGAACGTGCAGAGGAGCATGTGCTGCAAGGGCGCCGCCGCGAGTTCCACAGAATGGAAGATGGACTGCACGTTCGGCCCTTCAGAACATGGACGGGATCTGCGTCCAGAGCCGGGTGGTGAACTGCGCGAGCGTGCGCAGCATCCAGGGGCCGAAGAAGATCAGGGCAATGCCGGCGGTGAACAGCTTGGGCACGAAGGTGAGCGACATCTCCTGCACCTGCGTCACCACCTGGAGCACGCTGATGCACAGGCCGACGAGCATCGTCGAGGCCAGGACGGGAAGGCACACGAGCAACCCCGTCCAGAACAACTCCGCCATCATCGTGATCGCGAGATCCGAATGCACTTCCGCCCCTTGGTTGATGCGCCCCGGCTCAACCGGTGCTTCCTTGTCGTGTTGCAACGGTTTAGCTCAACCGTTGCAAACTGGGCGCGAGTCTAATACCAAGGGCCTAGGGTTTAGCCCTAGTTTGCGGCTCTTATACCAAGGTCTGCGGTGCGGCGAGGCGCGCCGCGCAGGCGCGAATCAACTGCCCCGCGATCGGATCACCAGGGCCTGAAGCTTGCCTCTGTCGGTCGCTTCGCCACTCAGGATGGCGCGGGCCAGCTTTGCGCCAGCATCCTGGGGATCGAGCCGGTGCGCCTGCGAGATGTACCCCTCGGCCTCTGCGCGGCGCCCTTCCACGGCACACACCGCGGCGAGCCCGCCGAGGGGTTCGGACGTTTCAGGATCGACAGCCGCTGCGCTGCGAAAAGCATCTTCTGCAGCGCGTGTCTGCCCTTGCATGACGAGGCTCCAGCCCAAGGACTGCAGTATTTCGGAATTGCCGGGCATGGCAGCCAGCGCGCTCGCGAAATGCTCGCTGGCGGTGCGCGCATCGCCCAGCAGCAAGCTCGCGGTTCCGAGCCCCGCGAGGCTGCGGCCCTCCGTGGGGTGCTTCGCAAGCACCTCCTTGAAGAAGGCGCGGGCTTTCTGCACGTCTTCCCGTGCCAGCGCATGGGAACCGGCGGCCACCAGCGCCTCCATCGGGCGCGCGCTCCCCGCAAGCGCAGCCGAACTCCATTGCGAGGCTTCCTGCAGGCGGCCTTCGTCCAGGGCGATGAGACTCGCGACAGCCAGGAACTGCGGATCGCCGCCGCAACGCGGCAAGTGCGCGTTCGCGGCCTCCAGGGCTTGTGCGGTGTCGCCAAGGTGGTGCAAGGCGCGCAGGTACGTCGTGACTGCTGCCGCGGGTGCATCGGGAGCAGTCATGTAGGGGGCGAGTACCTCGCGTGCCTGCGCGGGCCGGGCGGTACGCAGGTACACCGACGCCAGGTTGTGCGCGATGTTGGCATTGCGCTCGTGCTGGATCAATTCGGCGAAGACGGCCTCCGCCTCCTCGAGCCTGCCTTCGGCGAGGAGCACATTGCCATGGCGGTTCCGCATGAAAGCGTCATTGGACGCCATCCGCATCGCCGCGTCGACGTGCCGCCGCGCCTTGTCGACGAGCCCCAGCGACAGGGCGGTGTCCACCGCCTCGGCGAGCAGCAGCGGGTTTTGCGGATCGTGGGCGAGATAACGCTCTGTGCGTTGCAGGTCGGCGGTGGTCATGGTGGGTGCGCTTGTCATGGGTAACCGAAAGTAGGCTCCTAGTATTCTCGATAGAGGCCGCAAGATCACCTAACCTTTGGTAGATGAGAACGACCCAGGAAGCGAAATGACCCACCCATCCCTGCCGATCCCGCGCGAGGACGCCGAAGCGGCGGCTCGCGCATTTGTCGAGGCCGGCATCGCGGCCAGCCAGAGCGACGATTCCGCCAATGCCATCGCCCTCTTCGCCCAGGCCAGTGCCGCAGCGCCGGCCTGGGCCTTGCCACACTTCCTGGCCGGCTCGGAATACGCCGCCAGGCATGACTGGGCCGCGGCCGAGAACGCCCTGGCTATGGCAGTGGCCCTCGACGACTCGTTCGAGATTGCGCGCTACCAGTATGGACTGCTGCAGTTCACCGCCGGCAAGGCGGCGCAGGCGCTGGTCACATGGCAGCCCCTGGTGCAATCGGCCGAGTCGCCGTGGCTGGGCGCCTTCGTGAAGGGCTATGCCATGCTGGCCGGGGACGACTTCGACGGCGCACGCGCGTTCTTCGAATCGGGCCTTCGCCATGCCGGCGTCAACCCCGCCGTCGCCTCGGACATCCACAAGATGCTCGATGGCATGGCGGCGGCACAGCGCGACATCGATCAGGCTTCCGCGCCCGCAGCCGATGCCGCGGTGGTCGATGCGCCAACTGCGTCAAACGACACAAGCGACGCCTCGGCGCACGTGCTGCTTTCCAACTACGACCGGCTGAAGCTCCACTGAGCAGGTGGTGCCGCCTCGAGGCGCTGGATCAAGCCCAGCGCTTGCGGAAGATGCGCCGCAAGCCAGTCGCCCGCCTGCTGTGCGATCGAAGTACTTCGTGCGGTTCGCGCACGGTGACTGCATCGTTTGCGGCCGGGAACACGGGACGCGATTCGCGGACCTGCACGCCGGGCACATGGACGCCCGTGAGCGGATGGATGCCGAGGTCCACATCACGCGGCGCAATGACGAGTCCTTCCGTGTCCGGCCCGCACTTGATCCAGAGCACGACCCGCTCCTTGGCGACGCGAGGTTCTTGCGGCGTCCAGTCGCTCAGGTCGAGCTGGTAGGGAGACGCATAGTGGGCAGGCGGAGGGAAGGTGACTTCCATGCTGGTGATGCCGGCGCCGAAAGCACCGAGCACGATGCTCGCAAGCTCGCTCGAATCCGGGATGAACGGCAGGACCACATGGCGCAGATTCGCGCCGTCAGGCAGCAGATCGGCTGCGATGGCGGCCCAGATGCCGGGCGACTTGATCGCCGAGAGCAGTGCAGGGAGAGTCGTGCGTTGCCGCCGCAGGCAAAGCTCCTCGTACAAGCCGCTCAGGTCCAGGCACCGCTC
>Ga0247821_10002400_pt1 | contig 10272 bp, 12 predicted proteins | sample 13C_Glycerol_Day_FD_192481 | JGI IMG/M metagenome (GOLD analysis project Ga0247821, IMG submission 192481) | Soil microbial communities from agricultural site in Penn Yan, New York, United States - 13C_Glycerol_Day14 | ecosystem: Environmental > Terrestrial > Soil > Agricultural land | place... | reverse complement strand
TGCCGTGGCGGCGAACTGAAACGATGGTGGTCAAGGGAGAGTCTCCACGCAGCGGGGCGAAAATGCCTGATGCAGACTCATATGGGGGTGGTGGGAAGGATTTCAACCTTGAAGGATGAGCGGTAGTGCGATGGGCTGGCTATGCCTGGACCTGTTGTGGGAGCTGGACTTGCCGGCGATGGGGCGCGTAGCGGCCCTTTTTCGCAAGGCTGCGCCTTGCATCGCCGGCAAGGCCGGCTCCCACAGGGGTAAAGCTGTCAGGCCTCGTGGCTGATATGCCCATCAACCAAGGTATAACGCACCGCGCCCGGCAGGCAGTGGCCGATAAACGGGCAGTTGTCGCCTTTGGAACGCCACTGTTCGCCGGCCACGGTCGAAGCCTTGGCATCGAACAGGACCAAATCGGCGGCACCGCCGACTTTCAATTGTCCGGCCGGCAGGCGCAAGGCTTGGGCAGGTCCGCTGGACAAACGTTGCAACAAAGTTGGCAGGTCGAGCAGGCCATCTTCCACCAGGGTCATCGCCAATGGCAGCAGCAATTCAACACTGCTGATACCCGGCTCAGTGGCGCCGAACGGTGCCAGCTTGGCATCACGCTCGTGCGGCTGGTGATGGCTGGAGATCGCCTGAATAACCCCGGACTTTACCGCTTCGCGCAGACCATCGCGGTCAGCGCGGGTGCGCAACGGCGGCTGCACATGGTAGAGGCTGGAGAAGTCGCGCAGAGCTTCATCGGTGAGGATCAGCTGATACAGCGCCACGTCAGCGGTGACTGGCAAGCCGAGTTCCTGGGCCTGAGCGATCAGGCGTGCGCCGCGGGCGCTGGTCAGTTGGCTGAAGTGCGCCCGTACGCCCGTCTGTTCGACCAGCAGCAGGTTGCGCGCCAGGGCCACGGTTTCGGCGGTTTCCGGAATGCCTGGAAGGCCGAGGAAACTGGCCATCGCGCCTTCGTGGGCCAAGCCGCCTTGAGCCAGGTCGCGGTCCTGCGAGTGGAAGATCACCGTCAGGTCAAAGGTTGCCGCGTACTCAAGGGCGCGCGCCAGGGTGCGGTTGTTGCCAAAGGCGTTGAGGCCATTGCCGAACGCCACGCAGCCGGCGTCGCGCAGCGCAATGAGCTCTGCAAGCTGTTCGCCTTCCAGGCCTTTGCTCAGGGCGCCGATCGGAAATACCTTGCTGTGCCCGGCTTCGCGGGCGCGGTCGAGGATCAGCTCGGCGACTGCCGAAGTGTCCAGCACCGGCTTGGTTTGCGGTGGGCAGCACAGGCTGGTGACGCCACCTGCTGCTGCTGCGCGGGTTTCGCTGGCGATGCTGCCTTTGCGGCTGTAGCCCGGCTCGCGCAGGGCGACGTTGAGGTCAACCAGGCCAGGTGCGGCGACCAGGCCTTGGGCGTCGATAGTGCGTGTCGCAGTAAAACCGGCCGGTGCCGCACCGATGGCAACGATCTTGCCAGCATCGATGTGCAGGTCGGTGGTCTGGTCCAGGCCGCTCAGTGGGTCGATGACCCGGGCGCCGAGAATGCTGAGGGTCACTGGGCGTTCTCCTGCTCGAATTGACGTTGGGCAGTTTGCCCGCTCATGGCCATGGACAGCACGGCCATGCGCACTGCGATGCCGTAGGTGACCTGGTTGAGGATCACCGAATGGGCACCGTCGGCCACCGCCGATTCAATTTCTACGCCGCGGTTGATCGGCCCCGGGTGCATGACGATGGCATCCGGCTTGGCTCCGGCCAAGCGGGCGGTAGTCAGGCCGAACAGACGGTAGAACTCGCCCTCGCTCGGCAGCAGGCCACCGGCCATGCGCTCACGCTGCAGGCGTAGCATGATCACCACGTCGACGTCTTTCAGACCTTGTTCGAGGTCGGTGTAGACCTTCACGCCGTACTGTTCGATACCGATCGGTAGCAGGGTTTTCGGACCGATTACGCGAATGTCCGGGCAACCCAGAGCTTTCAGCGCGAGCATGTTCGAACGGGCCACCCGCGAGTGCAGGATGTCACCGACGATCGCCACCGAAAGATTTTCGAAGCCGCCTTTGTGCCGACGAATGGTAAGCATGTCGAGCATGCCTTGGGTCGGGTGGGCGTGACGGCCGTCACCGCCGTTGATAATGGCCACGTCTGGGCACACGTGCTCGGCGATGAAGTGGGCGGCGCCGGAGTCGGCGTGGCGCACGACGAACATGTCAGCGGCCATGGCTTCCAGATTGCGCAGGGTGTCGAACAGGGTTTCGCCCTTGCTGGTCGAGGAGGTCGACACATTCAGGGTGATGACGTCGGCCGACAGCCGCTGTGCGGCCAGTTCGAAGGTGGTCCGGGTGCGCGTGGAGTTTTCGAAGAACACGTTGCAGACGGTCTTGCCGCGTAGCAACGGGACCTTTTTAACGGCCCGGGCGCCGACCTCAAGAAAGGAGTCGGCGGTGTCGAGGATCTCGGTCAGCAGTTCGCGGGGCAAACCGTCGAGCGAGAGAAAATGGCGCAGCTGGCCCTGATCATTGAGCTGCAGCGGGCGCTTGGCGTCGATTGGCGTCATCGCGAGGGACTCTTAAAGTGCGGAAGCGGAGGCGAGGTCCTGGCGCTCGAGGGCGAGCGGTGCGGGTCCGGTCAATTTTACCCGTTCATGGGCCGCCAGCGACAGGGTTGCGCCGACCACATTTGGCCGGATCGGCAATTCGCCAGCGTCGAGGTCGAGCAGGCAGACCAGGGTTACGCTGGCCGGACGGCCATAGTCGAACAGTTCGTTGAGGGCTGCGCGGATGGTCCGACCGCTCATCAGTACGTCATCGATCAGCACCAGGTGCTGACCTTCGATCTCGAACGGCAGGTTCGACGGGCGTACTTGCGGGTGCAGGCCGTTCTGGCTGAAGTCATCGCGATAGAATGAAACGTCCAGAGTGCCCAGGGCGGCTTCGCTGCCCAATTCTTCGAGCAGGGCCTGGGCAACCCAGATCCCCCCGGTGCGGATGCCGATGAAGCGCGGCTCGGTAATGTTGCGCCGGGCCAGATGGGCACGAAGGTCGACGGCCATCTGCCGGATCAGTTCGGCGGGATTGGGTAGGCTCATGCTTGCTCCTCAAGAGGCCGGGAGCATAGCGCTGTCCCGGCTTGAATCCGATGATCTGGGTCAGAACTGCCCGGTGTTGGCCTCCAGCCAGCCCTGCAGCAGCAAGGCTGCGGCAATAGCGTCCACCGGGTTGTCGCGGTAACTGCCACGCTGGCCGCCACGGGCCATGCGCTCGCCCTTGGCTTCGAAGGTGGTCAGGCGTTCGTCGTGGGTGTGCACGGGCAGGTTGAAGCGGCCGTTCAGGCGCCGGGCAAATTTCTCGGCACGGGCACTCATTTCGCTGGGCGTGCCGTCCATATTCAGCGGCAGGCCCACGACAATGGCGTCAGGCTTCCACTCCTGGATCAGTTTTTCTACCTGGGTCCAGTCCGGTACTCCGTTCTGGGCCTTGAGGGTGCACAGCTCACGGGCCTGGCCGGTAATAACCTGGCCGACGGCGACGCCGATCTGTTTGGTGCCGTAGTCAAAACCCAGCAGCAGGCGTAATTCGGCCATCAGGCGTGCCCCGCCTGGCTGGTGAGCAGGCTGAGGTTGATCCCCAGGCTGGCAGCGGCGGCTTCAAGACGTTGCTCGCAAGCCATGCCGAAGATGATCTCGGGGTCGAATGGGCAATTCAGCCAGGCGTTGTCGGCCAGTTCCGCTTCCAGCTGACCCGCTTCCCAGCCGGCATAGCCTAGGGTAATCAGGCTTTGCTTGGGGCCGACGCCGTCGGCAATGGCAAACAGCACATCCTGAGAGGTCGAGAGCGACAATCCTTCCAGCCCGATGGTGGCTTGGTACGCCTTGTCACTGGTATGCAGGACAAAGCCGCGGTCGTTCTGTACCGGGCCACCGATGTAGATCGGTATCTGCAGGCAGCTGGCTGGCGCTTCGACGTCGGGGCGCAATTGTTCGAGGATATCGGCCAGGTTCAGTTCCTGGGGCCGATTGACCACCAGCCCCATCGCGCCATTGGCGTTGTGCTCGACGATGTAGGTCAAGGTGTGCGCGAAGTTCGGGTCGGCCATATGTGGCATGGCAATCAGGAACTGATGCTTGAGGTAACTCGGGCTGAGGTTTTTCATGGCTAGTAGTTTGGCGTTGGGGCGCCAGACTGACAAGCCCGCTCCCACAGGTTAATTGCTCGACAAACGGTCGCCCCGTGCGAAGCGCCAGGTGCGGATGATCTCCAGACGGTCAATGTCCGCCAGATCGCCGGTAAACGGCGCAAATGGCGCCGCCAGGCGGACGATGCGCTGGGCAGCCTGATCGAGCAGCGGCTGACCGGAAGACTCCAACACCAGCACTTCATAGAGCGAGCCGTCGTGGTTGATCGAAACCATCAACCGTAGGCTGCCATAGATCTGCTGACGGCGGGCTTCATCGGGGTAGTTGAGGTTGCCGATGCGCTCGACCTTCTTGCGCCATTCGTCCTTGTACCAGGCCCCCTTGTCGCGCATGGTCGAGGCGGCATTGAGGCGGTGAATACGCGGGCGCTTGGCGTACAGCTGTTGCTCTTGCGACAGCTCGGCTTCGAGGCTGGCGATCTGGCTGGACAGTTGCGAACTGTCGAAGTCTGGTGTCGCGGCCTTGGGTTTTGGCTGCGGTTTGGCTTCTTTGGGTCGAGTTTCGACTTTTTCCGGCTTTGGCGCCTTGGTAGTGACGACGGCCTTGGGCGGCGTTGGTTGTGGCTTCACTTCCGGCTTGGCGGCTGGTGGTGGCGTGACCTTGTTGATCTTGCTGTCCTGAAATGGGGCAATCTCAGTGGTGGTTGGCACTGCTTTCTTGTCCAGTGTGCCGCTACCTTGCTGGTTGTCCTGGGCCAGGAAGTCGGCCTTCTGCGGCGCTTTCTCGCTCTTGAAGGTGGCCAGGGTGATTTCCATGGTCCGGCGAATTTCTTCTGGCTTGGCAAAGGAAAACCCCAGACCAAGAATCAGCGCCAAGTGCAGCAGGGCCGCCAGAAATAGGGTAAAGCCGAGCCGATCCGCCGGGCGAACGCGGGGCGGGGTGAAGTCGGCAGGGATGTCAGCAGGCAGCGTCATCAGGTATCCAGCAGCCACAAGGCCGGGGAAAAATCGGCAGAGCGGGTGCGCAGGTCAAAAAAACGACCGGCATGATACCCCACTCTGCCTGATTGCTCCGCGTCGGCTGTCAGCGCGCCTTGAGCTGGCGATCAATGGCATCCATCAATTGCACGCCAATGCGGGTGCCAAAGGCGTTGTCGATTTCACGGATGCAGGTCGGGCTGGTGACGTTGATTTCGGTCAGGTGCTCACCGATCACGTCCAGGCCAACAAACAGCAGGCCTTTTTCGCGCAGGGTCGGGCCGACCTGTTCGGCAATCCAGCGATCGCGGTCAGTCAGTGGGCGGGCTTCGCCACGGCCGCCAGCGGCCAGGTTGCCACGGGTTTCACCGCTGGCCGGAATGCGCGCCAGGCAGTAAGGCACTGGCTCGCCATCGATCATCAAAATACGCTTGTCGCCATCCTTGATGGCGGGCAGGTAGGCTTGCGCCATGATCTGCTGGGCGCCAAGTGCGGTCAGGGTTTCGAGAATCACCGAGAGGTTCGGGTCGCCCACCCGGTGGCGAAAGATCGAGGTGCCGCCCATGCCGTCCAGTGGCTTGAGGATCACGTCGCCATGCTCGGCGACAAACTCGCGAATGATGTCCGGGCGGCGGCTGACCAGGGTCGGCGGGGTGCACTGCGGGAACAGCGTGGCGAACAGCTTTTCGTTGCAGTCGCGCAGGCTCTGTGGGCGGTTGACCACCAGCACACCAGCGGCTTCGGCTTGTTCGAGCAGGTAGGTGCTGTAGACAAACTCCATGTCGAATGGCGGATCCTTGCGCATCAGGATCACGTCCAGATCGCTCAGGGCGTTGTCTTCTTCGGCTTCCAGCTCGAACCAGTGCTCCGGGTCGGCGAAGACCTTCAACGGGCGCATCCGCGCGCGGGCTTGGCCCTGGCCTTGGTAGAGGTCCTGCTGCTCCATGTAGAACAGCGACCAGCCGCGCTCCTGGGCGGCAAGCAGCATGGCCAGCGAGCTATCCTTCTTATAGGAAATGCGCGCAATGGGGTCCATGACAATCCCGAGGCGAACGCTCATGGGCTATATCCTCTAGGCGGCGATGTGCCGCGTTGGCTCAAATAAAAAGTGGCGTCAGGGTGGCGCCCGCAGCGCTGGCGGTCAAGGGAAAAACGCATCTGCGGCGGTGGCGTGCCGGGCCGTGGCGCGGGCCGATGGAATGCACCCCCAGAGTGTGCTAAAAAGGCCTGGCACGTGGCCTGCACGGCCCTTCCAGGCGACGCCTGAGCAGCGATGGTAGAGCAATTATGGAACAGCCCGGCGCGGCACTGAAGGTGATGGTGATCGATGACTCGAAAACGATTCGTCGAACCGCCCAATTGTTGCTCAGTGAGGTGGGGTGTGAAGTTATCACTGCCACTGACGGCTTTGATGCCCTGGCCAAGATCGTCGACCAGCATCCACAGATTATTTTTGTCGATGTGCTGATGCCGCGTCTGGATGGTTACCAGACCTGCGCCCTGATCAAGCACAACAGTGCCTTCAAGGACACCCCAGTGATCCTCCTGTCGTCCCGTGACGGCTTGTTCGACAAGGCCAGGGGCCGTGTAGTCGGCTCCGATCAATTTTTAACCAAGCCATTCAGCAAGGAAGAACTGCTGGACGCAATCAGGGCGCATGTGCCCGGGTTCGCCGCAGAAGAACAACACGCACCCTGACGCCGCGCCATGGTCGCGGCGTCCATTCTTTTGATGGGGAACAGCATGGCCCGAGTTCTGATCGTCGACGATTCGCCGACCGAAATGTACAAACTGACTGGAATGCTCGAGAAACACGGGCATGAGGTGCTCAAGGCTGAAAACGGCGCCGATGGCGTGGCCCTGGCGCGTCACGCGAAGCCCGACGCTGTGCTGATGGATATCGTCATGCCCGGGGTCAATGGCTTCCAGGCGACTCGCCAGCTCAACAAGGACCCTGTAACGGCCGCTATTCCGGTGATTATCGTCACCACCAAGGATCAGGAAACCGACAAGGTCTGGGGCAAGCGTCAAGGCGCCAGTGACTACCTGACCAAACCGGTGGATGAAGACACCCTGATCAAGGTGCTCAACGGCGTTCTTAAAGGTTGACCACGCAACCTATGGGCGAGTCGCTGACGGCTTTTGAGCTGCTGCTGGATATCGACCGGCGCTGTCGACTGCTGGCAGCCGACTTGCCACTGCAGGAAACCCGCCTGCAGAGTTGGAGCGGCATTGGTTTTCGTATCGGCGAACAGTGGTTCGTCGCCCCTATGGGCGAGGTTGCCGAAGTTCTGCACGAGCCGCGCCTGAGCCGGATCCCCGGGGTAAAACCCTGGGTCAGCGGTGTGGCCAACTTGCGTGGGCGCCTGTTGCCGGTGATGGACTTGTGCGGATTCTTCGGCCTGGGCCTTTCGGCACCGCGCAAGCAGCGTCGGGTGCTGGTGCTCGATCATGAGGAGCTGTTTGTCGGACTGTTGGTTGATGAGGTGTTGGGCTTGCAGCATTTCCCCTTGCACAGCCTCGAGCTGTCACCGCCAACACCGTTGCTCAGTGGTGCAGCACCCTTTGTCCAGGGGCACTTCCAGCGGCAACGCTGCTGGGCCATTTTCAGCCCGTTGGCCTTAGCTCAGGCTCCGGGTTTTCTCGACGTGGCGTTGTAAAGGAATGCCAGATTCGTGACCAAGACCAATACGGTAACTTCGCCCCAAGGCTCGCGCAGCAGCACCCGGATCGCGGCGCTGTTCGTCGTGTTGATCCTGTCGATCATTCTGCTGTTCGCCAATTTCGCCTATCTCAACACCCAGGCCAATTACGACAAGCAGTACATCGGCCATGCGGGCGAGCTGCGGGTGCTGTCCCAGCGCATTGCCAAGAACGCCACCGAAGCGGCAGCGGGCAAGGCGCGCGCATTCCGCTTGCTCGGCGAGGCACGCAATGATTTCGAGCAACGTTGGGGCTACCTGAAAAAGGGCGACGCGATCACCGGCTTGCCGGCTGCCCCACCGGCAGTGCGCAATGAGATGGAGGCGGTACTGCGCGACTGGGAAGGCCTGCGCAAGAACACCGACACCATTCTGGCCAGTGAACAGACCGTACTGTCGTTGCATCAGGTCGCTGCGACCCTGGCCGAGACGGTGCCGCAACTGCAGGTTGAGTACGACAAGGTCGTCGAGATTCTGTTGCAGAGTGGCGCACCGGCCAATCAGGTAGCGGTTGCCCAGCGTCAGTCATTGTTAGCGGAACGTATCCTCGGTTCGGTCAATACCGTGCTGGCCGGGGATGACACGGCGGTACAAGCGGCAGACGCTTTCGGTCGCGATGCCAGCCGCTTCGGCCAGGTGCTCGAAGGGATGCTGGGGGGGAACCCAACCCTGCAGATCAGCCGCGTTCAAGATCCGGATGCCCGGGCTCGTTTGGCGGATATTGCCGAATTGTTCCAGTTCGTTGCCGGTTCAGTGGATGAAATTCTCGAGACATCGCCGGAGTTGTTCCGCGTGCGCGAAGCCGCCGGGAACATCTTCAACCAGTCGCAGACCTTGCTCGATGAGGCTTCGCGTCTGGCCAACGGCTTTGAGAATCTGGCCAGTGGTCGCACGCTGGACACTGTCGGTGGCTATGTTCTGGGCCTATTGGCCTTGGCGTCGATCATTCTGATTGGCTTGGTGATGGTCCGCGAGACCCATCGGCAACTACGCGAAACTGCGCAGATGAATGAACGCAACCAGCAAGCGATCATGCGCTTGCTCGATGAAATCGAAGACTTGGCCGATGGCGACCTGACCGTGATGGTGTCGGTTACCGAGGACTTTACCGGCGCGATTGCAGACTCGATCAATTACTCCATCGACCAACTGCGCGATCTGGTGGCTACCATTAACCTCAGCGCCGAGGAAGTGGCCAGCGCCGTGCAGGACACCCAGAACACTGCGCACCAGTTAGCCAAGGCCTCGGAACATCAGGCTGAGCAGATCACCGAGGCGTCGCTGGCTGTCGGCGACATGGCCGAATCCATCGACCGGGTGTCCACCCATGCTTATGAGTCGGCGAAGGTTGCCGAGCGTTCGGTGGCGATTGCCAACAAGGGCAACGAGGTCGTGCACAACACTATCCACGGCATGGACAACATCCGTGAGCAAATTCAAGACACCGCCAAGCGTATCAAACGCCTGGGTGAGTCCTCTCAGGAGATTGGCGATATCGTCAGCCTGATCGATGACATTGCCGACCAGACCAACATCCTTGCCCTCAACGCGGCGATCCAGGCATCGCTGGCCGGAGAAGCAGGGCGTGGTTTTGCGGTGGTCGCCGATGAGGTGCAGCGCCTGGCGGAACGCTCATCGTCGGCGACCCGACAGATCGAGGCGCTGGTGCGTACCATTCAGACCGACACCAATGAGGCGGTGATTTCCATGGAGCAGACCACGGCTGAAGTGGTGCGCGGTGCGCGCCTGGCCCAGGATGCCGGCGTCGCCCTGGAAGAAATCGAAGGCGTGTCGCAAACCCTCGCCGAGCTGATCCATAGCATCTCGGATGCCGCCCAGCTGCAGACATCATCGGCCGGACAGATCTCACATACCATGGCAGTGATCCAGCAGATCACGGCGCAGACTTCGGCCGGGTCAAGCGCAACCGCCGAAAGCATTGGCGACCTGGCACGCATGGCCAGCGAGATGCGCCGCTCGGTGTCAGGCTTTACGCTGCCGCCGACGCCGCCACGTTGAGCGCGCGCAGGTGACCATGGCAACAGGAGCAGATATGGCTGAGCGGCACGACACGGTAGCTCTGGCCTGGGTCAAGGGCGCCATTGCTGACTGCCTGGGGCAGGCGCGTCTGGCGCTGGAGCACTTTTGCGCAGAACCTGGTGATGAAGATGACCTGGTGGGATTCATCGACAACCTGCACCAGGTACGTGGTTGTCTGCTGATGCTCGAACTCAATGGCGCAGCGTTGCTGGCCGAAGAACTGGAGCAGTTGGGCCTGGCCCTCAAAGAAAAGCGTGTCAGCCAGCGCGGCGAAGCCTTGGGCGCCTTGTTTCGCGGGCTTGAACAGTTGCCGCTGTACCTCGATCGGCTGCGTAGTGCCCGGCGCGACTTGCCATTGGTGGTGCTGCCGGTGCTCAACCAGCTGCGCGCCGAGCGCGGCGTCGAAGCGTTGGGCCAGGGCAGCCTGTCGGGCGCGGCGCGCAGC
>Ga0247821_10002399_pt1 | contig 10273 bp, 5 predicted proteins | sample 13C_Glycerol_Day_FD_192481 | JGI IMG/M metagenome (GOLD analysis project Ga0247821, IMG submission 192481) | Soil microbial communities from agricultural site in Penn Yan, New York, United States - 13C_Glycerol_Day14 | ecosystem: Environmental > Terrestrial > Soil > Agricultural land | place... | reverse complement strand
ACGTTCGAGCAGATGTTCGGCTGGGCGCCCGGCACGCTGGTCGGGCAGTCGGGCCGCGAGGTCTGGACGAGCGACGACGACTACAGCCGCTTCGGCCGCGACATCGGCCCGATGCTCGCGCGCGGCGACCAGGTCGAGTTCGAGAACCTCATGGCCCGGCGCGACGGCACCACCTTCCTGTGCCGCCTGCTCGCGCGCGCGGTCGACCCCACGCACCCGAGCCGCGGCGGCACGATCTGGATCGCGGAAGACGTGACCGAGCGGCGGCGCATCGAGCAGGCGCTGGCCAAGGCGCGCGACGACGCCGAGGCGGCCAGCCGGGCCAAGAGCGCCTTCCTCGCCAACACGAGCCACGAGATCCGAACGCCGCTCAACGGTCTCGTCGGGCTGGCCCGCCTGGCACGCCAGCCCGGCGTCGACGAGGCGCGGCGGCGCCAGTACCTCGACCAGATCTTCGACAGCGCGCAGACGCTGTCCACCATCATCTCCGACATCCTCGACCTGTCGAAGATCGAGGCCGGCAAGCTCAACATCGATGCCGTGCCGTTCGACCTGCGCGAGCTGCTGGACACGCTGCACAAGGGCTACAAGCACCTGGCCGACGCGCGCGCGCTGGCGCTGGACCTGCAGGTCGCGCCCGACCTGCCCGCGGTCGTGCTCGGCGACCCGATGCGCGTGCGCCAGATCGTCTCCAACTACCTGGCCAACGCGCTCAAGTTCACGTCGCGCGGCGGCGTCTGCCTGGCCGCACGGGCGATCGCCGGCGACCGCGTCCGCTTCGAGGTGCACGACAGCGGCCCGGGCATCGACGCCGCCACGCAGGCGCTGCTGTTCCATCCCTTCACGCAGGCCGACCAGTCCACCACGCGCCGCTACGGCGGCACCGGCCTCGGGCTGTCGATCTGCCGCCAGCTCGCCGCGCTGATGGACGGCGAAGTGGGCGTCGACAGCTCGCCGGGCGCGGGCAGCTGCTTCTGGGCCGAGCTCGCGCTGCCCGCGAGCGACGTGCCGGTGCAGCCGTCGTTCTTCGGCGCGCTGGACGGCGGCCCGATCGCCGGCGCAAGCGTGCTGATGGTCGAGGACAACCCGGTGAACATGATGATCGCCGTCGCGCTGCTGGAGCAGTGGGGCGCCACGGTGACCCAGGCCAGCAACGGCCAGCAGGCGGTCGACGCCGTGCGCCGCTCGGCGCAGGGCGGCCACCTCTTCGACGCCGTGCTGATGGACGTGCAGATGCCGGTGATGAGCGGCCACGAGGCCACGCGCATCCTGCGCCGCGAGCACGACCCGCGCTCGCTGCCCATCATCGCGCTCACCGCGGCCGCGCTCACCTCCGAGCGCGAAGCCGCGCTGACGGCGGGGATGAACGACTTCCTGACGAAGCCGATCGATTCACAGCGCCTGCACGACACATTGGTGAAAGTGCTCTGAAGTGAAACGACCCCCACGCTCCTCCCGTCGCTGCCCCCCGAGGGGGCTCTTGCTGCGGACCGGCGGAGCCGGATCCGCGCAAGGCCCTTGGTGTGACCGTTTCATGCGGGCGTGGTCGCGCTTCGCCGCGGTGGAGAACTGTCACCTCACGACAGCTTCAGCGGCAGCTCGCGCAGCCGCTGGCCGGTGAGTGCGAACAGCGCGTTCGCCAGGGCCGGTGCCACGGGCGGCACGCCGGGCTCGCCGACGCCCGCGGGCGGGTGCGTGCTCGGCACGATGTGCGTCTCGATGCGCGGCGTGCGCGCCAGCGTGAGCAGCGGGTAGTCGGGAAAGTTCTTCTGCCGCACCACGCCGTCGACGATGTCGATGCGCCCGTGCAGTGCGGCGGCGAGGCCGAACACGATGCCCGACTCCATCTGCTGGGCGACGATCGCCGGATTCACCACCGTGCCGCAGTCGATCGCGCACACCACGCGGTGCACGCGCGGGCCCGCGGCATCGATGCTCGCCTCCACCACCTGCGCCACGATGCTGCCGAAGCTCTCGTGCAGCGCCACGCCGCGCGCCCGCCCGGGCGGCGGCGGCGTGCCCCATCCGGCCCGGGCGGCGGCCAGGCGCAGCACCGCGGCGTGGCGCGGCAGCCCGTCCAGCAGCTTGAGGCGAAAGGCCACCGCGTCCTGCCGCGCCGCATGCGCGAGCTCGTCGATGAACGCCTCGGCGAAGAACGCGTTGTGCGAGTGGCCCACCGAGCGCCAGTAGCCCACCGGCACGCCGCTGGCGGTGGCGCTGTGCGCGATGCGCAGGTTCGGCACCGCGTACGGCAGGTCGAACAGCCCCTCGCTCGTGGTCCTGTCCGGCAGGTCCACCGGACTGGCGAGCAGCGGCAGCGTGCGCTCGATCCAGCGCGGAACCACAGCGTCGCCGGCGGTGTTCGCGGCCAGCGCGACGAGGCGGCCCTGCGCGTCGAACCCGGCGCGCATCACGGCCGCGGCCGCCGGTCGATAGAAGTCGTGGCCCAGGTCTTCCTCGCGCGGCCACAGCAGTTGCACCGGCGCGCCGTCGCATTCGATCGCGACGCGCACCGCCTGGCCCACGAAGTCGACGTCCAGCCGGCGGCCGAAGCCGCCGCCGAGGTAGGTCACGTGCACCTGCACCGCTGCCTCGTCGACCCCGGCCACGCGGGCCGCGAGGCTGCGCGCGAGGCCGGGCACCTGCGTCGGCACCCACAGCTCCACGCGCCCGCCGGCCACGCGCGCGGTGCAGTTCGGCGGCTCCATCGTGGCGTGCGCGAGGTAGGGCGCGCGATACACGGCCTCGACGCGGCTCGCCGCGTCGCGCAGCGCGGCCGGCGCATCGCCGCGGGCGTGGAACGCGAAGCCGTCGTCGTCGGCCGCCGCGGCGCGCGCCGTGCGCTCCAGCTCCTCGACGATGCGCGTCGAGTCGAGCGCGCCGGCCGGCCGCGCGCGCCACTCAGCCTCGAGCGCGCGTGCGCCTTCCAGGGCGTGCCAGGTGGTGCGCCCGACCACCGCGACCGCCGCGTCGGCCCCCGCGTACGGCGGCATGCGCACCACGCGCAGCACGCCCGGCACGCGCAGCGCGGCCGCAGGATCCACGCGCCCCGGGCTGCCGCCGATCGCCGGCGCGTGCCGCACGACGGCATGCAGGAGGCCCGGCGGGCGCACGTCGATGCCGAAGCGCGCGCTGCCGTCGGCTTTCGCGGGCACGTCGAGCCGCGCCGCGCCCTGCCCGATCAGCGTCCAGGCGTCGCGCGGCTTCGGCTGCACGGTGCCCGGGCGCGTGCCGGCGGCGGCTGCGGCGAGCTCGCCGTACTCTGCGCGCCGGCCCGAGCGCGCGTGCTGCACCACGCCGGCGCGCACGCCGAGCTCGTCCACCGGCAGCTTCCACTGCAGCGACGCGGCGCCCACGAGCTGGGCGCGCGCCGTCGCGGCGGCCAGCCGCAGCGGCTCCCAGGCGTCGGCGATCGACGTGGAGCCGCCGGTCATGCTGATGCCGAGCTCGCGCGCGAGCTTGCGCAGCATCCAGCCGCTGGCGCTCAAGCTTGCCGACTCGGCACCCGGCTCGCTGTCGCGCGGGTGAAACCACAGCGCGCCGACGAACACCTCCAGGTTGCCGTAGAGGCCATCGACGCCGGCCTCGACCGGCGTGACGCGATCGAGCGGCACGTCGAGCTCCTCGGCGGCGAGCATCGCGAGCGCCGTGTGCACGCCCTGGCCCATCTCGCTGCGCGCCATGGCCAGCCGCACGCCGCCGTCGGACGCGATCCGGATCCAGCCGTTCAGCCCCACTTCGCCCGCCACGGCCGGCAGCGTCGAGGCGGCGCCCAGGCGGCTGCGCGGCGGCAGCAGGCTCCAGCCGACGAGCAGCGCGCCCGCGCCGGCCAGGCCGCTCGCGAACAGGGTGCGGCGCCTCACGCAGCACCTTCGCGCTGCCGGGCGGGCGCGGCCAGGCGGCTCATCGCGCGCCGCCGCGCCGCGCCGCGGCCGGCATCAGGCGCCCCGCCGCACGGATGGCCTCGCGCACGCGCGGGGTCGTGCCGCAGCGGCACAGGTTGGTGATCGCGGCGTCGATCTCCGCGTCGCTCGGGTTGCGGTTCGCTGCCAGCAGCGCAGCGGCCGCCATCAGCAAGCCGCTCTGGCAGTAGCCGCACTGCGGCACCTGGTGCGAGATCCACGCCACCTGCAGCGGGTGCGGGCGCCCCGGCGCACCGAGCCCCTCGATCGTGCGCACCACCTGGCCTTGCGCGGCCGACAGCGGTGTCACGCACGAGCGCACGGCGCGGCCCTGCAGGTGCACCGTGCAGGCGCCGCAAGCGGACACGCCGCAGCCGTACTTGGTGCCGGTGAGCCCGAGCACGTCGCGCAGCGCCCACAAGAGGGGCATCCGCGCATCGACGAGGTCGTCGGCCACGTCGTGCAGCACATCGTTCACGTTCAGTTTCATTACAGCCGCACGCTCGGTCGTAGAGGCGAGTGCCCGAGTGTGCCGCAGCACCGGGCGCAGAGCATGTGCTCGCTTTGGCGCCCGGCCGCTGGAGCGACCCGTGTTCTCCACCGAGCGCGAGGGAGTTACCCTTCCAGCGATGCCGTTCGCCTCCGACCCGCCGTCCGCCGCAGACATCGCCGCCCTGGCGGCGCGGGTCCAGTCTCACTTCCTGCGCGATGCGCGGCCGCGCGAGGTGTTCGCCGATCTGCTGCCGCAGATGCTCGCCGCCACGCGCAGCGGCTACGGCTTCATCGCCGAGCTGCGCCAGGCCGAGGACGGCGCGACCACCCTGAAGGTCTTCGCGCTCACCGGCAGCGACCGGGACGATGCCGCCGGCGCATCCGTGCCGGGCGACACCGACGGCGCAGCCGTGGTCCGCAACCTCCACACGATGTTCGGCGCGGCGGCCCTCGAGAGCGGCCAGCCCGTGATCGCGAACGATCCGACGGACGAGCTGCGCGCCGGCCTGCCTGCCGGCCGGGGTGCGTTGGAGGCTTTCCTCGGCGTGCCGCTGCTGCATTTCGGCGCGCTGGTGGGCATGGTGGGCCTGGCGAACCGCCCCGGCGGCTACGACGCCGCGCTGGTCGCCACCTTCGAGCCGCTGTGGTCGGCGGTGGGCTCCATCCTCGGCTCGGTGAAGCTCGACCGCGACCGCCGCCGCGCCGACCAGGCGCTGCGCGAACGCGACGCGCTGCTCGCCCGACTCACCGAGCACGTGCCGGCGGTGATCTTCCAGTACCGGCGTCGCGATGGCGGCCACGAGTGCATGCCCTACGCCACCGAGGGCCTGCGCCAGCTCTACGGCCTGGCGCCCGAGCACGTGCGCGACAACGCGCAGGCGCTTCACGACCGCATCCACCCCGAGGACCTGCCGCGCGTGCGCGCTTCCATCGCCGAATCGGCGCGCGTGCTCTCGCCGTGGCGGCTCGAGTTCCGCGCGCAGACGCACGACGGCACGCGCTGGCACGAGGGCCACGCGATGCCCGAGCGCGAGAGCGACGGCGGCACGCTGTGGTACGGCTACATCGTCGACATCACCGAGCGCAAGCGCTACCAGGAGGCGCTGGTGTCGGTGGAGGCGGCGCAGCGCGCCAATGCCGCCAAGACCGAGTTCCTCTCGCGCATGAGCCACGAGCTGCGCACGCCGCTGAACGCGGTGCTCGGCTTCGCCCAGCTCATGCAGATCGACGAGACGCAGTCGATGAGCGACGTGCAGCGCGCGCGCATCGGGCACATCGAGCGCGCGGGCACCCACCTGCTCGCGATGATCAACGACGTGCTCGACCTCTCGCGCATCGAGGCCGGCACGATGCCGCTCTCGCCCGAGCCGCTGTCGGCCGCGTCGGTGCTCGACGACGCGCTCACCCTGGTGGCGAGCCAGGCCCACAACGCGGGCGTGAAGCTCGCGCCCCCCACCGCCTCGCGCGAGCTCTGGCTGCACGCGGACCGCGTGCGGCTGCGCCAGGTGCTCGCCAACCTGCTGTCCAACGCCATCAAGTACAACCGCAGCGGCGGCCTCGTGCACGCGCGCGCCGACCGCGTCGGCAACGAGGTTGCGATCGCCATCACCGACACCGGCATCGGCCTCGGCCCCGACCAGCTCGCGCACCTGTGGGAGCCGTTCAACCGGCTCGGCGCCGAGCGCACCACGGTCGAGGGCACCGGCATCGGCCTGGCGCTCAGCCAGCGCATGGTGCAGATGATGGACGGCCGCATCGACGTGCAGTCGCAGGCCGGCCGCGGCAGCTGCTTCACCGTCCACCTGCCCGCCGCCGAGGCGCCGCTCACCGCCGATCGCCGCACCGCCGCGGCACCGGCCGCCGCGCGCCGCGGCTCCCCGCGCACGGTGCTGTACGCGGAAGACAACCCGATCAACGTGGAGCTCGTGCAGCAGGTGTTCCGCCTGCGCCCGCAGCTGCGCCTGCTGGTGGCCGAGAGCGGCGCGCAGGCGCTGCAGCTCGCCCGCGCGTCGCCGCCCGACCTGCTGCTGCTGGACATCCACCTCGGCGACATGAGCGGCCTGGACGTGCGCGCCCAGCTCGCGCGCGCGGGCATCGACCCGCCCGCGGTCGCGTTGTCGGCCGACGTGCAGCCCTCGCGCATGCGCGAGGCGCTCGACGCGGGCTTCGTCGACTATCTGGCCAAGCCGCTGGACGTCGCCGCGCTCGTTCGATGCGTCGACCGCCTTCTAGGGACCTGACGAGGCCGCGCCTTCACGGACTGAGGTTCCTGGTTGGGCTGGGGTGAGGACGCTGCATCGGCGCGGCACTTCGGCAGCTACAGTGAGCCGACCATGACAAGACCCTTGTCGGCCGCCGTCGAAATGGCCCAGGCGCACGAGATCGGCTGGCCGCGAGACCCCGCTGCGCCGCTCGCGCCCGGCCAGACTCCCTGGGGCGTGCATCACGACGATCCGCCGCCGTACAACCGGCTGCGCGGGCCGGTTCATCCGCGGGGGCCGCAGTCGGGCGTGGTGTGGCAGCACGGGCGCGAGGTCGCGGCCTGGGGCGAGCCCGATCGGGCGGACCTGACCTTCAGCGTCGCCAAGACCTACCTCGCGCTGCTTGCGGGCGTGGCGGCCGGCGACGGGCTGCTGCCCGACGTGCACGAGACCGTCGGCTCGCGGCTGACCGGCATCGGCTTCGACGACACGGAGCGCAACCGCGCGGTGACGTGGGCGCACCTGCTCACGCAGACGAGCGAGTGGAGCGGCACCAGCTTCGGGCTGCCCGACACCGTGGACCGCTGGCGCAAGGTGGCGCAGGATCCGCGGCCGGCCGCCGGGCCGAAAGGCGGCGCGCGGCCGCTGCAGCGGCCCGGCACCTACTGGGAATACAACGACGTGCGCATCAACCAGCTCGCGCTGGCCCTGATGCACCTGTTCCGCGCGCCGCTGTCCGAGGTGTTCCTGCAGCGCGTGTTGCGCCCGCTCGACGGCGGACGCGGCTTCGCATGGCGCGGCTACGACGACGCCTGGGCCGACGTGCCCGGCGCCGGCCGCCTGCCATCGGTGCCCGGCGGCTCGCACTGGGGCGGCGGCGTGTCGATCAGCGCTCGCGACCAGGCGCGCATCGGCCAGCTGATGCTGCACGGCGGCGCGCACGACGGGCAGCAACTCGTCGACGCCGGCTGGCTGCGCTCGATGGCCGAGCCGTGCGCCATCGCGCCGTTCTACGGCCGGCTGCTGTGGCTCAACCGCGATGGCCGGGCCTTCGCCGGCGCGGCGCGCGAGGCCTTCTTCATGCTCGGCGCCGGCGGCCACACCGTGTGGGTGGATCCTGCCTACAACGCCGTGGTCGTGCTGCGCTGGCTCGATCCGGCGCACGCGCCCGCGGTGATCGGCCTGATCGCAGAAACGCTGAAGCAAGCTCCCTCGCCCGCTCGCCGGAGAGGGCAGGGGTGAGGGAGAGAACCCTCACGCCAGCGCCGGCCCTGCCGTCTGGCTCAGGTCCAGCCGCCCGTCGGACCACGCGCGCTCGAAGTCCGCCTCCACGTCGAGCAGCGCCTCGCGGTGCGGCGCCCGCAGGCCGGCGATGCCCACGGCGCGGTTGCGGCCGAGGCTCTTGGCGGTGTAGAGCGCCATGTCCGCCAGGTTCACCGCGCGCTCCCACGACAGCGACACGCGGTGCGGCGGCAGCGGGAAGCGGGCATAGCCGATCGACGCCGTGACGGCCAGCGGCGGACCGCCCTCGATCGTCACCGGCGCGTCGCCCACCGCGCGCAGCACGCGGGCGGCCAGCGCCTCCACCTGGTCCACCGCGACGCCCGGCGCGAAGATGAGGAACTCCTCGCCGCCCCAGCGCACGACGAGGTCGCCCGCGCGCACGGCATCGTTGAGCCGGCGCGAGATCTCCACCAGCACCTGGTCGCCCGCCGCATGGCCGCGCGTGTCGTTGACGCGCTTGAAGTGGTCGATGTCGGCCAGCAGCAGCGCACCCTCGAACGCCTCGTGGCCGCCCCGGTCGCGCATCACGTCCTGGAAGTGCCTGCGGTTGGCCAGGCCCGTGAGCGCGTCGCGCTCGCTCTGGACGCGCAGCCACGCGTGGCTCTGCGCCAGGCGCCGGTTCGTCTCGCGCACGCGCCGGTACAGCAGCGCGACGAGCACCAGCGCCAGCAGCAGCATCGCAGCCACGAGGATCCACACGCGCTGCATCAGCGCCTGGTTCGCCAGTCGCGCGCTCTTCAGTTCGTTGTCGCGCCCCAGCAGCTGGATGTCGCGCTGCTGCGCCTCGCGGTCGTAGCGCGAGCGCAGCTCGCGCAGCGCGGTGTCGCGGTTGGCCGCCATGATCTCGGCCGTCAGCTTGCGTTCCTGGTGATAGAGGTCGAGCGCGCCGCGCGCGTCGCCGGCGGCGGCCAGCGCATCGCCGAACTCGCGCAGCGTCGTCGCCTTGTCGCCCTCGGCGCCGCCGAGCGCCCAGCGCTCGAGGATGCGCTCCAGGTCGCGCCGCCCTTCGGCCACGCGGCCGAGGCCGATGCGCGCCAGGCCGGCGTTGTGCAGCAGCGTGCGCTCGAGGCGATGGTCGCCGTAGCGACGCACGATCGGCAGTGCGCGCTCGATCGCCGCGAGCGCGTCCGCCGGCCGCCCGTTCTTCACGTATTCGTCGCTCAGGTTGTTGAGCACCAGCGCCTCCAGGCGCGGCGAGTGCGCCTGGTGCGCCAGCGGCAGGGCGCCTTCGAGTGCACGCCGCCCGGCCGCCGCATCGTCGCGCGCGTTCGCGATGCGGGCTTCGTTGAGCCGCAGGCGCACCTGGATCGACGCGCTGCCCTCCAGCCGGGCGAGCCGATGCGCCTGTGCCATCTGGCGCCGCGCGACGTCGAACTCGCCGAGACGGGCGCTCAAGGAGGCCAGCGTGGCGTGGTTCCACGCCTGCAAATACAGGTCGCCCGCCTCCTGCGCGATCGCCAGCGCCTGCGTCATGTGGCTGCGCGCCGCCACGCGGTTGCCCTGGCTGATGGCGCGCGTGTAGAGCACGACGTAGGCGCGCCACCATGCGCGCCGCTCGCACGCCGCGGCGGCGGCGCTGCAGGCCGCGCGGTACAGGTCGACCGCGGCCTCCGCATGCTCGGCGGCGATGTCGAAGCGCCCGCGCGTGTCGGCCTGCACCGCCTGCACGAGCTGCGCCCCGGCCGCCGCCATCGGATCGCCGGCCCCCACGGCGCGCAGCGCCTCGATGGCCGCGTCGGCCTCGGCGTCGCGGCCCGCGCGCGCGGCCACCAGCCCGCGCGACACGCGCAGCACCCGCTGCGCCCCGGGGTCCGTCGCCTCCACGGCGAGCCGGTCGAGCCCGGCCAGCGCCTGCTCCGGCCAGTCGTTGCCTTCCTGCACGAGCCGGTCGGCGCGCAGCTGCAGCGAGGACAGCGGCGTCGCGCCCCAGGCGAGCACCGGCGCCAGCAACGCGGCAGCGAGCCAGGCTTTCATGGCGCCCTCCCTGCGCCGGCGGGCCCCTGCAGCAGCGTGAGCGCCACCGTGCCTTCGTGCCACGCGGCCTCGAGCCCGCGCGTCATGGCGTCGAGCTGCACCGCGTCTGCGGCCGGCAGCAGCCGCACGCCGTAGGCGCGGTTGCGCCCGTGCGCCTTGGCCAGGTACATCGCCGTGTCCACGAGCCCGATCGCCTGTTCCCAGCTCGGCGCGAAGCCGCTGGGCTCCAGCGGGAACGTGGCGAAGCCGATCGAGGCGCTCACGTCCACCGCGCGGCCCGACGTCTCGGCCGGCGCGCCGCCGATCGCGCCGAGCAGGCGCTGCGCGAGCTGCTCCACCGGCTCCGGCGCGAGGCCGCGCACGAGGATGAGGAACTCCTCGCCGCCCCAGCGCACGATGAGGTCCGGCTCGCGCAGCGTG
>Ga0247821_10002396_pt1 | contig 10276 bp, 8 predicted proteins | sample 13C_Glycerol_Day_FD_192481 | JGI IMG/M metagenome (GOLD analysis project Ga0247821, IMG submission 192481) | Soil microbial communities from agricultural site in Penn Yan, New York, United States - 13C_Glycerol_Day14 | ecosystem: Environmental > Terrestrial > Soil > Agricultural land | place... | reverse complement strand
AAGCCGGTGCGCCTGCTCGGATTCGCTCGCCAGCTCGGCGCCCCGGACGAGGAGGCGGAACTGCGGCTTGTGCTCGGGCAGCTCCATCGGCAGGCCGGGAGGAGCCGAGGAGGTGGACGCCGTCGCGAGCACCCGCTTCACGATGCGGTCCTCCAGCGACTGGTAGGCCAGGACGACGATCCGGCCGCCGAGGGCGATCGAGTCGAGCGCGGCCGGCATCGCGCGCTGGAGCACGGACAGCTCCTCGTTCACCTCGATGCGCAGCGCCTGGAAGACCCGCTTGGCGGGGTGCCCCTGACGCTGCACGGCGACGGGCGTGGCATCCGTGAGGATCGCGACGAGCTGCCCCGAGCGCGTGATGGGCTCCTCGGCGCGCGCCCGGACGATCGCCCGGGCGTAGCGCTGGGCGAGCTTCTCCTCCCCGTACTCCTGGAAGATGCGGCGCAGCTCCTGCTCGCTCGACTCGGCGATCACGTCGGCCGCGGTGCGGCCCCGCGTGGAGTCCATCCGCATGTCCAGCGGGGCATCCTTCGCGTAGGCGAACCCGCGCTCGGCGCGATCGAGTTGCAGCGACGAGACGCCGAGGTCGAAGAGCACACCCTGCACCTCGTCGAAGCCCTCGGACCGGATCGCCTCGGCGATGCCGTCGTAGACCGTGTGCACGAACCGGGCGCGGTCGCCGAACGCGGCGAGCCGCTCGCGCGCGATGGCGAGGGCGTCGGTGTCGCGGTCGAGGCCGATGACCGTGAGCTTCGGGAACCGCTCGAGGAACGCGCGACTGTGGCCGCCCATGCCGAGCGTGGCATCGACGAGGACCGCGCCCTCCGCCTCGATGGCAGGAGCGAGCAGCTCGACGGTGCGTTCGAGCATGACGGGGGTGTGGATGCGTTCGATGTCCATGATTCCTTCGGGACCGGTTCCCGGACTCCGATCCCCATCCGTTCGTCCTGGTGCGGGGAAGTGCATCAGGCGCGCACGGCTGGGAGTCGCAATCCGGGACTAGAACAGCCCGGGGATCACCTCCTCCGCCGTCTCCGCGAAGGCCGCCTCCTGCTCGGCGAGGTATGTCTGCCATGCCTCGGCATCCCAGATCTCCACCCGGCTGCCGGCACCGATGACTGCGAGGTCTCGGTCCAGCCCCGCATAGCTGCGGAGCGTGGCAGGGATGGTGACCCGATGCTGCTTGTCGGGGGTCTCCGCGGATGCCCCCGAGAGGAAGACGCGCATGTAGTCGCGCGCCTGCTTGCTCGTCACGGGGGCCTGGCGGATCTTGTCGCTCATCTGCTCGAACTCCCGTGCGCTGAACACGTAGATGCAGCGCTCCTGCCCGCGCGTGAGCACGAGGCCGGTCGAGAGCTCCTCCCGGAACTTCGCCGGAAGAATGACGCGACCCTTCTCATCGAGCTTCGGTTCGTAGGTTCCGAGGAACATCGCGCCACCCCCTTTCCTCCGGCCAGGATCCAGGTGACCCCACTTTACTCCACTCTCATCCACCGATCAACGACATTCGCTCGTTTCCGGGCACGCTGCGGTGTGAGATCCCTGTGAATACGGGGTGATCCGATCGTGGAGCGGAGTGGAGGGAATTCGCCCAACCGGGAGGAGACCGGGCGCGCCCGGGAGGTTTTCGGGGAGGAAACGCTCCGTTGCCGGCCGCTTCAGGGGCGGAGACGGGCGATGCGGGGCATCCGGACGCCGCTCAGGAGACGAGAAACGGGCCGATCCGAAGATCGACCCGTCGAGGTGGTGGGAAGTGGAGGGCGGCTAGTCCCGACCCTCCTGCCTGCGGTCCCAGCGGTCGTTCAGGCGGTCCATGAACCCGCCGCCCGAGCGCTTGCCCTTCGACGAGCCCGAAGTGGGCTCGGCCGGGGCCGGCGCGGCCGCGCCGCGCTTGCCGGGGGTGATGGCCAGGAGCACGCCGCCGAACATGAGCGCGAAGCCGATGACGCCGACGATCAGCAGCTGGAGCGCGACGCCGGCGATGAGGGCGCCGATGCCCGCGACCGCGAGCAGCACGCCGAGCACGATGGAACGGTAGTTCGGCCGACGACCCCGAACGCCACCCACCGCATGCACGAAATCCGCGTCGTTGCGATAGAGGTTGCGCTCCATCTCCTCGAGAAGACGTTGCTCCTGCTCTGAAAGCGGCATCTCATTCCCCTCAGGCTCGGGATCGACGCATCCGTGGTCATTCTAGCGCCGCGTCGCCTCGCTAGGCTAGGCGCGTGGCTCGTGGTTCCCGGCTCGTCGATCTGGTCCAAACGCGCATCGAGGACTTCCTCGCTGAACGCACTTCCATTCTCCGCTCCATCAGCCCCGACCTCGACCCGCTCGACGAGTTCTCAAGGCGCTTTCTCAGCGGCGGCAAGCGCTTCCGGGCGCTGTTCTGCTACTGGGGGTGGGAGGCGGTCGCGGGGCGCGGGTCCGACCCGTTCGAGTCCGACCGCGGGCGCGATCATTACCCCGTCGTCTCGGCCGCCTCGGCCCTCGAGCTGTTCCACGCCGCGGCGCTCGTGCACGACGACATCATCGACAATTCCGACACCCGTCGCGGAGCCCCCTCGGCGCACCGGCTCTTCGAGTCGCTGCACGCCGAGTCGGGCTGGGCGGGCGGCTCGGCGGACTTCGGACGCGCGTCGGCGATCCTGCTCGGCGACCTCCTCCTCGGCTGGAGCGACGAGCTGCTCGGCGACGGGCTGGACGCGGTGGCCGATCGCGAGGCGGCGCGTGCCGCTCGCGCCGAGTTCATGCGCATGCGCACGGAGGTGACGTCGGGGCAGTACCTCGACATCCTCGAGGAGCGGGCCTGGCTCGTGCAGCCCGAGGCGGAGCAGCGCACCCGCGCCGAGCGCGTGATCGTCTACAAGTCGGCGAAGTACTCGATCGAGTCGCCACTCGTCATCGGCGGCGCGCTGGCCGGCGCGTCCGCGGCGCAGCTCGCGGCGTTGCGGGGGTTCGGCCTCCCGCTCGGCATCGCGTACCAGCTGCGCGACGACCTGCTCGGCGTCTTCGGCGACCCCGAGGTCACCGGCAAGCCGAGCGGCGACGACCTCCGCGAGGGCAAGCGCACGATGCTCGTCGCGATCGCACGCGAACGGCTGGCGCTCGGGCAGCGCCGGCTTCTCGACGAACTGCTCGGCGATCCCGACCTCGGCGCCGACCAGGTGCGGATGCTGCAGCGCACGATCTCCGAGTGCGGCGCCGTGGAGGAGATCGAGGCCATGATCGCCGACAACGTCGCTCGTGCGACGGCGGTGCTCGAAGAGGCCCCGATCAGCCGCGACGCGCGCGCCGAGCTCGGCTCGCTCGCGAGGGCCGTGACGCGCCGCACGAGCTGACCCGGAGGCGGGCGCCCGATCGCGCGGTCGCGCTGCAGCCGTTCCGGGTCAGGCCAGGGCCTGGGCGACCCGGCGCACCTCGGACTTGCGACCCGCGCGCAGCGCGGCGATGGGGCTCGTGCCGAGGCTGTCGTCCTCGCCGATCAGCCACTCGAGCGCCTCGGCGTCGCTGAAGCCGGCGTCGGCGAGCACCACGGCGGTACCGTGCAGCTCGGGCAGCGGCGCGTCGTCGCGGAGGAAGGACGCCGGCACCTTCAGCACGCCGTCGACGCGCGCCGCCAGCAGGTGGCGGTCGTCGATGAGCTTGCGGATGCGGCTCGGGGTCTGCCCGAGCAGCTCGACGAGGTCGGGAACGGTCAGCCACTCGATCTGGTCGTCGTCGGTCACGGGACCAGCCTGCCAGAGGAATGCGGCGCATCGGAAGCACCCCCGCCGCGACGCGCGGAGCCGTTCGACCCGGAGTCCGGGGACTCGCGGCGAGGTCGTTGACTCGCCCCACCCCCTGTGGGACGTTGGCGACGGACGAGGGGGTCCGGCCCGAGGGGGGATCATGTCGGACGGCACGGAGGCGGTTCGCTGGGGGCGTTCGCGCCGTACCGGCGCCGCGACCGGAGGAGCGGGGCGTCGCGGCATCCGCTCGGTGCTCGCCGTGCCGATCGCCGTCGTGAGCACCGTCGCCGTGACCCTGGGCATCGTGCAGCCGGCCGACGCCGCGCCCGCACCGCTCCCGAAGCGGCAACTGAAGCCCAAGTCGGTGGGCTCGGCGCCCCGCGCCGGCGCCGCGGTCCCCGCCTCCGTGCCGGCGCCGCCCGAGTACGTCGTGGTCGAGGGCGACACCGTGAGCGGCATCGCCGAGCGCTTCGGGCTCGCGACCGCCGAGGTGCTCGCCGCGAACGGGCTCGGCTGGTCGAGCCTCATCTTCCCCGGCCAGCGGCTCGCGCTCCCCGGCGGCTCCGAGGGCGGATCGGCGCCCGCCCACCCGCCGCCGTCCGCGCCCGAGATCGCGCGCCACGTCGTCGTCGAGGGCGACACCGTGAGCAGCATCGCCGCCGCGTACGGACTCGACTCCGCCGACGTGCTGAGCGCCAACGGCCTCGGGCCGACGAGCCTGATCTTCCCCGGCGAGACCGTCGTGCTGCCGCTGGCCGACCCGTCGCAGACGCAGCCGGTGCCGCCACCCGCGCCCCCCGCCGAGTCCGCCGACCCCGCGCGCGCCGACGCTGCGCCCGCCGAGCCCGCGCCGGTCGCGTCCGTGAGCGTGCCGCTCACCGACGAGATGCGGGCGAACGCGCGGATCGTCATCGACCTCGGACGCGCCCTCGGCGTGCCCGACCAGGGCATCGTGATCGCGCTCGCGGCCGCCGCGCAGGAGTCGGGCCTGCGGAACCTGCACCACGGCGACGGCGACTCGCTCGGCCTCTTCCAGCAGCGGCCGAGCGAGGGCTGGGGCACGCCCGAGGAGGTGCTCGACCCCGTGCGCGCGACGACCGCGTTCTACGGCGGCGCGGCGAACCCGAATCCCGGTCGCACGAGCGGCCTGCTCGACATCGTCGGCTGGGAGGGCATGTCGGTCACCCAGGCGGCCCAGGCGGTGCAGCTCTCCGCGCGCCCCGATCACTACGCGAAGTGGGAGGCGTCGGCGCGGGCCTGGCTGTCCGAGCTCGGCTGACGGCGGCGGGCTCGGCGAGACCTCGCGGCTCGGGGCGCTCTCGTCGTCATCCGGGGTCACGAAGCCGTTGCGATTCCGCCGTTCCTCGGCGTTTAGTCGGGTTGGGGCATGCACGGGTTCGTACACTCGAACGGTGACCACCGCGCCCGCCGACCCGATGATCGGCCGTCTCGTCGACGGCCGCTATCAGGTGCGCTCGCGGATCGCCCGCGGGGGCATGGCCACGGTCTACCTCGCGACCGACCTGCGCCTCGAGCGCCGCGTCGCGATCAAGATCATGCACGGCCACCTCGCCGACGACAACACCTTCAAGACCCGCTTCGTGCAGGAGGCGCGCTCGGCCGCGCGGCTCGCGCACCCGAACGTCGTGAACGTGTTCGACCAGGGCCAGGACTCCGACATGGCCTACCTGGTCATGGAGTACCTGCCCGGCATCACGCTGCGCGAGCTGCTGAAGGACTACAAGAAGCTCACGCCCGAGCAGACGGTCGACATCATGGATGCCGTGCTGGCCGGCCTCGCCGCCGCGCACAAGGCCGGCATCGTGCACCGCGACCTCAAGCCCGAGAACGTGCTGCTGGCCGACGACGGGCGCATCAAGCTCGGCGACTTCGGCCTCGCGCGCGCCGCGAGCGCGAACACCGCGACCGGACAGGCCCTGCTCGGCACCATCGCGTACCTGTCCCCCGAACTCGTGACCCGCGGCGTCGCCGACGCGCGCAGCGACATCTACGCGGTGGGCATCATGATGTACGAGATGCTCACCGGCGAGCAGCCCTACGTGGGCGAGGCGCCGATGCAGATCGCGTACCAGCACGCCAACGACACCGTGCCGACGCCGAGCTCGAAGAACCCGGCGGTGCCCGTCGAGCTCGACGAGCTCGTGCTCTGGGCCACGGCGCGCGACCCCGAGGAGCGTCCGCACGACGCGCGCGACATGCTCGACCGGCTCCGCGAGGTCGAGCCCGCGATCCGCGCGCCACGGCAGGCGCCGCGCACGCAGGCCACGGTCGTGCTCCCCGACGCGGCGATGCCCGTGGGCGTCGCGACCGCCGCGACCACCGTCATCGGCGGCGGCCCCGTGATCGCGCCGCCGGCGCCCCCCGAGGCATCCGACGACGAGGCGGCGACCGCCCTGTCGGCGAGCTCCGACCGCCGTCGGCGTCGCGGCTACTGGATCTTCGCGCTCGTGCTGCTGCTCACCGGGCTCGCGGCGGGCACCGGCTGGTACTTCGGCGCCGGGCCCGGAGCCATGGCGACCGTCCCCGAGACGGCGACCCTGCTACCCGACAACGCCCGCCAGGTGCTCGTCGAGGAGGGCTTCCAGGTCGCCGACGCCGAGCGCAACGACCCACGGGTGCCGGCGGGACAGGTCTCGGGCACCGATCCGGCCGCGGGCGAGCAGGCCCGGCGCGGATCGACCGTGACCATGTTCGTCTCGCTCGGGCCGCGCATGCTGCCCATGCCCCAGGTGGTGGGCCAGCCCGAGGCCGACGCGCGCGCCGCCCTCGGAGACTTCACGGTCGCCGAGCAGGCCGCGCAGCAGTTCTCGGGCGACATCGCAGCGGGCTCGGTCATCGCGGTCCTCGGGGCCGACGGCAACCCCGTCGGAGCCGAGTACCCCGAGCTCGGCGACCTCACGCTCGTCGTCTCGGTCGGCGCGATCCCCGACGTGACGGGCATGCCCGTCGCCGACGCCGAGGCCGCCATCACCGGTGCGGGACTCGTGGTGGGCACCGCCGACCCCGAGTTCAATGACGAGGTGCCCGCCGATCACGTGATCTCCTGGGCGCCGGCGACCGATCCCGTTCGCCCTGGCGACACCATCGTGATCACCGTGTCGAAGGGTCCCGACCTGATCGAGGTGCCCAACGTCATCACGGGCCAGACCGTCGCCTCGGCACGCCAGCAGCTCGAGGCGCTCGGGTTCACGGTGACGTCGAACGTGCCCGGCTTCCTCGAGGGCGCCGTCGTCGCGTCGGTGCAGAGCCCGGCGGCCGGCGAGAAGCTCAAGCGCGGCTCAGAGGTCACGGTCAACTTCGGCTGAGCCCGAGCGGATGCCGCGGGGCATCCGTCGGCGCACACGACCACGGCGGGGCATCCGTCGGCGCACACGACCACGGCGGGGCATCCGCCTGGACACCCCGCCGTCGGCCGTCAGCGTGCGGTGAGCTCCTCGGCCACGAGGAAGGCCAGCTCGAGCGACTGCATGTGGTTGAGGCGCGGGTCGCAGAGCGACTCGTAGCGCGTCGCGAGGGTCTCCTCGTCGATGTGCTCGGATCCGCCGAGGCACTCGGTGACGTCGTCGCCCGTGAGCTCCACGTGGATGCCGCCGGGGTAGGTGCCCGCGGCGCGGTGCGCCTCGAAGAAGCCCCGCACCTCGTCGACCACGTCGTCGAAGCGACGCGTCTTGTAGCCGTTCGGCGTGGTGATGCCGTTGCCGTGCATGGGGTCGGTGACCCACAGCGGGTTCGCGTCGCTGCGCTTGATCGCCTCGAGCAACGGCGGCAGCGCGTCGCGGATCCTGCCGGCGCCCATGCGGGTGATGAACGTGAGACGGCCCGGCTCGCGGTGCGGGTCGAGCTTCTCGACGAGCTCGAGCATCGTCTCGGGCGACGTGGTCGGCCCGAGCTTCACGCCGATCGGGTTGCGCACCCGCGACAGGAAGTCGACGTGCGCGCCGTCGAGGTCGCGCGTGCGCTCGCCGATCCAGATGAAGTGGCTCGACGTGTCGTAGGGCGTGCCCGTGCGGGAGTCGATGCGGGTCATCGGGCGCTCGTAGTCCATGAGCAGGCCCTCGTGGCCCGTGTAGAACTCGGTGTGCTTCAGCGCCTCGAAGTCGGCGCCGCAGGCCTCCATGAACTTGATCGCGCGATCGATCTCGCGGGCGAGGGACTCGTAGCGGATGTTCGCGGGGTTCGCCGAGAAGCCCTGGTTCCACGAGTGCACCTGCCGCAGGTCGGCGAATCCGCCCTGCGTGAACGCGCGGATGAGGTTCAGCGTCGACGCCGCCATGTGGTAGCCGCGCACGAGGCGCGCCGGGTCGGCCTGGCGCGATTCGGGCGTGAAGTCGTAGCCGTTCACGATGTCGCCGCGGTAGGCCGGCAGCGTCACCCCGCCGCGCGTCTCGGTGTCGCTCGAGCGCGGCTTCGCGAACTGCCCCGCCATGCGCCCCATCTTCACGACCGGCATCGAGGCGCCGTAGGTGAGCACGACCGCCATCTGCAGCACGGTCTTGACCCGGTTGCGGATCTGGTCGGCGGTCGCCCCGGCGAACGTCTCGGCGCAGTCGCCGCCCTGCAGCAGGAACGCCTCGCCGCGCGACGCGGCGGCGAGCCGGGTGCGCAGCATGTCGACCTCGCCGGCGAACACGAGCGGGGGCAGGGTCGCGAGCTCGGCGGATGCCGCGTGCGCCGCCTCGGCGTCGGGCCACGTGGGCTGCTGCTTGATCGGCAGCGTGCGCCAATAGTCGAGGCCGTCGATCACGGAGGGATCTGCGTTGACGACGGGCTCGAGGAGCTGTACCACGGGAGTGTCCTGAGGGGGTCGGGGCGCAAGCGCGCCGGAACGGGAAACGCGGCGTCGCCTGCGCGCCGCCGCTTCCTCGAGCCTACCCCGATTGCGCGGCCCGCTGCTCCCGCACGGAGCTGGCGTACACGTCGACGTACTCCTGGCCGCTCAGCGACCGAAGTTCGTAGACGAGCTCGTCCGTCACGGAGCGCAACACGAACCGGTCGCCCTCGAGGCCCTCGAACCGCGAGAAGTCGAGCGGCTCGCCGATGATGATGCCGATGCGGCGCACCTTCGGCAGCCGCGTGCCGATCGGCATGACCTTCTCGGTGCCGATCATCGCGACGGGGATCACGGGCACGCCTGCCTCGAGCACCATGCGGGCCACTCCGGTGCGACCGCGGTACAGACGCGCGTCGGGGCTGCGCGTGCCCTCGGGGTAGATGCCGAGGATGCCGCCCTCCCCGAGCACCCGGAGGCCGGTCGCGAGCGAGGCCTCGGACGCCTTGCCGCCGGAGCGGTCGATGGGAAGCTGCCCCGCTGCCTGGAAGAAGGTGCGCGTCGCCCAGCCCTTGAGGCCCTTGCCGGTGAAGTACTCGCTCTTCGCGAGGAAGATCACTCGGCGGTCGACGATGAGCGGGAGGAAGATCGAGTCGATGAACGAGAGGTGGTTCGAGGCGAGGATGACCGCGCCGTCCTTCGGGACGTTCTGGAGGCCGACGACCCAGGGCCGGAAGATCGCCAGCAGGATCGGCCCGATGACGATGTTCTTCATGATCCAGTAGAACACCCGGACCTCCCCTCGTCGCCGAACGAACGATTCAGCCTAGCGCCGAGCGGCTCAGGCGTGCTCCTCGACCCACACGCGCGCCAGGTCGGCCGCGCCGACGACGCCGGCGTCGTTCACGAGCTCCGCGATGACGAAGTCGGGCTCGGGGTGGTAGCCGCGCGCCGGGAGGTGCTGGAGGTATGCCTCGCGGATCGGGCCGAGCAGCAGCTCCCCCGCAACGGCGACACCGCCGCCGAACACGAAGCGCTGCGGGTCGAGCACCGCCGACAGCGACGCCGACGCCTCGCCGAGCCAGTGGCCGAGCTGCCGGAGCGCGGCCACGGCCCCCGGGTCCTCCTGCTCGATGAGCCCGCCGACGATCGTGCCGTCGAGCGCGCCGCGCTCCTCGCGCGCGGCGGCGAGCTCCCGTCCGATACCACCGGCGTCGGCGATCTCGTTGGCCATGCGCAGCAGCGCGCGGCCCGAGCCGTACTGCTCGAGGCATCCGTACTGGCCGCAGCCGCAGGCGATGCCGCCGGGGACCAGGCGCATGTGGCCGAGCTCGGCGCCGGCGCCGAAGCCGCCGCGGAAGAGCCGGTCGCCGGCGACGATCGCGCCGCCGACGCCCGTGCCGACGGTGAGCATGACCATGTCGCTCACGAGGCGGCCGGCGCCGAAGCGGAACTCGGCCCAGCCGGCGGCGTTCGCGTCGTTGTCGACGACCACGGTCGTGCCGACGCGGGCCTCGAGCTTCTCGCGGAACGGCTCGTTGCGCCAGTGGATGTTCGGGGCGTAGTAGACGGTCGACTGCGCGGCGTCGATGAAGCCCGCGGCGGCCACGCCCACCGCCGCGGCCGGTCCGTCGTCGGACAGCGACTCGATCATGGCGACGACCGCGTCCTCGAGGAGCTGCGGATCGCCCGCCGGCGTGGGCACTCGCTCCGACCGCACGATGGCGCCGAACTCGTCGACGACGGCGGGGGTATCGAA
>Ga0247821_10002395_pt1 | contig 10278 bp, 9 predicted proteins | sample 13C_Glycerol_Day_FD_192481 | JGI IMG/M metagenome (GOLD analysis project Ga0247821, IMG submission 192481) | Soil microbial communities from agricultural site in Penn Yan, New York, United States - 13C_Glycerol_Day14 | ecosystem: Environmental > Terrestrial > Soil > Agricultural land | place... | reverse complement strand
GACACCTCGATGCGGCGAGTGAGGCGCGAGGTCGTGTCGGCCTCGCTCGGGATCACGTCGGTGTGACCTGGCAGCAGCAGGACGTCGTCGTAGGTCAGTCCTGTGAATCCGAACGGATCTGCCTGATCCATCTCTCCCCTTCGCTCCGAGTCATGGGTCGCCCGCGAGTCGAGAGGCTCGACGGGATGCATCAATGTTAAACGAGTTTGCGCAGCGGGCATTCCCCGGATAACAATCGAGGGCCATTGTCCCTGCGTGTGAAACACATGGGACATAATCGGCACGTACTGTCGACGACGACGTCGACGGGAAATACCCGGACCCGGGACGGCCATCAGCCGCCGGGACCCTTGGAGGTGCAGTGGAACCCACGCAATCAGTCGCCAGACGGTCACGCGGGAGGTGGCTCATCCTCCTCGGCATCCTGTTGTCCGCACTCACCCTCTCCGGCATCGCAGCGTCCCCTGCGATGGCGGAGACCGGGAGTGCGGCGACGGAGGCCGAGGAGGAGTTCGAGTACTTCTTCGTCGGGAACGTCACGTTCGACGACAAGCCGCTGAGGGGCGTGCAGATCTCGGTCGAGGGCAACGGCTACGAGGCCGAGACCAAGACCGACGCCGAGGGCAAGTGGCGTCTCGGGGTCCCCGAGAAGGGCGAGTACAAGCTGACGCTCGACGAGGACACCCTCCCCGAGGGCGTCGTCGTCGCGGAGGGTCAGAACACCGTCACCTCCGAGTTCGGGCTCACCAAGCTGAAGGCGGTGAACTTCTTCCTCGGCGAGGGCCAGCGCGTCACCACCGACATCAGCGCACAGGTCCTCATCCGGGTCATCAACGGCCTGAACTTCGGGCTCCTGCTCGCACTGGCGGCGATCGGCCTCTCGCTGATCTTCGGCACCACCGGACTCTCCAACTTCGCGCACGCCGAGATGATCACGTTCGGCGGGTTGATGGTGCTCACCTTCGGCGTCGATCTCGCGTTGCCGATCTGGCTCGCGATCATCATCGCCATCGTGCTGAGCGGCGGGCTCGGCTGGGCGCTCGACGCCACGATCTGGAAACCGCTCCGAAGGCGCGGAGTGGCGCTCATCCCGCTCATGATCGTGAGCATCGGCCTCTCGCTCGCGCTCCGGTACACGTACCAGTTCTTCTACGGCGGATCGACCAGGCAGCTGCCGGGCGCGACCATCCCGTCCGACATCCACCTCGGTCCGGTCACGCTCTCGTGGATCGACGTCGCGAGCATGGCCACGTCGATCGTGGTGCTCCTCGCGTTCGCGTTCTTCCTCCTGCGCACCCGCATCGGCAAGGCGACCCGGGCGGTCTCCGACAACCCGAGCCTCGCGGCAGCGAGCGGCATCGACGTCGACCGCGTCATCCGCATCGTGTGGGTCACCGGCGGCGCGCTGGCCGGCCTCTCAGGCATCCTCTGGGCGTACTTCCGCCCCGGCGTCAGCTGGGACATGGGCTTCCAGATCCTGCTGCTCGTCTTCGCCGCGGTCACCCTCGGCGGTCTCGGCACGGCGTTCGGCGCCCTCGTGGGTTCGATCATCGTGGGCCTCTTCATCGAGCTGTCGACGCTGTGGCTGCCATCCGACATGAAGTACGTGGGCGCACTGATCGTGCTGATCCTCGTGCTGCTGTTCCGACCGCAGGGCATCCTCGGTCGCCGCGAGAGAATCGGCTAAGGAGGACCGACCATGATCGACTGGATTGCGATCTTCTCAAACGCGGCGCAGGAGCTCATCAGCCCCACCACCGCCGCGTACGCCCTGGCCGCGCTCGGCCTGGCGATCCACTTCGGCTACACCGGCCTCCTGAACTTCGGTCAGGCGGGCTTCATGGCCCTCGGCGCATACGGCTATGCGATCTCGACCCTCTCGTTCGGATTCCCCGTGTGGGCGGCCGTGCTCGTGGGCGTCGGGGCATCGGTGATCTTCGCCCTCATCCTCGGCATCCCGACGCTGCGGCTTCGAGCCGATTACCTGGCGATCGTCACGATCGCGGCGGCGGAGATCCTGCGGCTCGTCTTCACGACGAACACGTTCGACTCCCTCACGGGGTCGGCGAGCGGCCTGCAGGGGTACAAGGGCGGCTTCGCCGACCTGAACCCGATCCCACCGGGCAGCTACGGCTTCGGCCCGTTCACGTACAACGCGTACGACTGGTGGATCCGCATCGTGGGCTGGACGCTCGTCGTCATCTTCGCGCTGCTCACCTGGCTGATCATCCGCAGCCCGTGGGGTCGCGTCATCAAGGGCATCCGCGAGGACGAGGACGCCGTGCGCGCCCTCGGCAAGAACGTCTACTCGTACAAGATGCAGAGCCTCATCCTGGGTGGTGTCTACGGCACCCTCGCCGGCATGATCTTCGTCCTGCCACGCGCGGTCGTCCCGGCGAACTACCAGACGTCGCTCACGTTCTTCATCTACGCGATCCTGCTCCTCGGCGGTGCCGCCACCATCCTCGGACCGATCATCGGCTCGATGATCTTCTGGGTGCTGCTCTCCTTCTTCTCCGGCTTCATGGCCCGAGCGGTGGAGGCGGGCTGGTTCCCGTTCATGTCGCAGGTGCAGGCCGGTCAGCTTCGGTTCATCCTCGTCGGTATTGCGATTATGCTGATCGTCATCTTCAGGCCTCAGGGCATCTTCGGAAACAAGAAGGAGCTGGCCTTTGTCAAGTAACGTCACTCCCACGTCCAAGCCGGTGAAGACCACCGGCCTCCACGTCGGCGACGCCGGCCCGGGTGTCCGCAAGGTCGACCCGATCCTCATCGCCGACGGCGTCAAGCGCACCTTCGGCGGCCTCACCGCCGTCGATGTCGCCCACGTCGAGGTCCCGCGCGGTGCGATCACCGCCCTCATCGGGCCGAACGGCGCCGGCAAGACCACGTTCTTCAACCTGCTCACGGGCTTCGACAAGCCCGACGAGGGCAAGTGGGAGTTCGACGGCCGTTCGCTTGCACACGTGCCTGCCTACCGGGTCGCGCGCATGGGGCTCATCCGCACCTTCCAGCTGACCAAGGCGCTCGGCCTCCTCACCGTCATGGACAACATGAAGCTCGGGGCCAAGGGGCAGTCGGGCGAGAACCTGTTCCGTTCGGTGCTGCCGTTCCTCTGGCGCAAGCAGGAGGAGGAGATCGATGGCAAGGCCGTGGAGCTCCTGACCCGCTTCAAGCTCGACACGAAGAAGGAGGACTACGCGGCGAGCCTTTCGGGCGGCCAGCGCAAGCTCCTCGAGATGGCCAGGGCGCTCATGAGCGACCCGACGCTCGTGATGCTCGACGAGCCGATGGCGGGCGTCAACCCGGCGCTCACCCAGTCGCTGCTCGACCACATCCTCGACCTGAAGTCGCAGGGCATGACCGTGCTCTTCGTCGAGCACGACATGCACATGGTCCGCCACATCGCCGACTGGGTGATCGTGATGGCCGAGGGCAAGATCGTCGCGGAGGGCGACCCGCACACCGTGATGCAGGATCCCGCCGTGATCGACGCCTACCTCGGCGCCCACCACGACGCCGACCTCGGGATCGACACCGAACACGTCGAGGTACTGAAGGAGCTCATCGATGACGAACAGTGAACCCACCGCCGGTGCCGTGCTCGACCCGGTTGCCGACGCCGTCGTCGAGGTCGACACCGTCACGGCCGGTTACCTGCCCGGCGTGAACATCCTGAACGCGTGCTCCCTGATCGCACGACAGGGCGAACTCATCGGCATCATCGGCCCCAACGGCGCCGGCAAGTCGACGCTGCTCAAGTCCATCTTCGGACTCGTGAAGGTCCGCGAGGGCACGATCAAGCTGAACGGCGAGGAGATCACGAACCTCAAGGCGAACAAGCTCGTCGCCAAGGGCGTGGGATTCGTTCCGCAGACGAACAACGTGTTCCCCACGCTCACCATCCAGGAGAACCTCGAGATGGGCATGTTCCAGAGGCCCAAGGGCGTCAAGGCACGGCTCGAGTACGTCACCGAGATCTTCCCCGAGCTCGGCAAGCGCCTCGGGCAGCGAGCCGGCTCGCTGTCCGGTGGAGAACGCCAGATGGTGGCCATGTCCCGTGCGCTCATGATGGGCCCGCACGTGATGCTCCTCGACGAGCCGTCCGCGGGCCTTTCCCCGGTACGCCAGGACGAGGCGTTCCTCCGCGTCAAGGAGATCAACCGCGCCGGCGTGACCACCATCATGGTCGAGCAGAACGCCCGCCGCTGCCTGCAGATCTGCGACCGCGGCTACGTGCTCGACCAGGGCCGCGACGCCTACACCGGCACCGGCCGCGACCTGCTGAACGACCCGAAGGTGATCGGCCTGTACCTGGGCACGCTCGGCCAGGACGAGTAACCGAATTCGACGCGCGAAGGGGGTGGATGCTGCGGCATCCGCCCCCTTCGCGTTGTCCCCCATTTCGCCGCTCACACGTCGAGCCGGAATGCCAGGTGACGGACGCGAGCCGGCGAGCCGAGCCTGCCTCGGAGCTCGAGCAGAGGCTCGGACAGGACGACGAGCACGCCGGCGGCGGGGGCACCGCAACGCCGCCAACCGCACGCACTCGACGCGAAGCGCGTGCGCTGGCGCCCGCCGTGCGGCGCAGGAAGACGGTGATCTCGACGAGGGGATCCCCCGCCGACGCCCTCGGGCAGCGAGAATACCGCCGGCGGGCGGACGAGGTAGCAGGGGTGGCGATCGTGCTCTGGCACGCCGAGCGCCTCACGCTGGGCCTCGTGCACCGCCTCGGTGAGCCCATCACGGACGCCGGGCTGGCCTGTCCCCCGGTTCCCTCGATTCGCCCGAGCGGCATCCATGCTCGTTCCGCCCTGCATGCCGTGCCATCGGCAGGGCACGCGAAAGGGCCCCGGCCGAAGCCGGGGCCCTTCCAGGCGACACCTACTAGTTGATGCGGCTGTAGGTGTTGTCGTCGCCGTACTCGTAGATACCGATGGTCGCCTCGGTCGGGTCACCGTTCTCATCGAGGGTGATCGGGCCGGACGGGCCATCGTAGTTGATCTGGCTGCCCTCAGAGAGGAGGGTGGCGCCGTCGGTGAAGGTCGAGACGACCTCACCGTCGCCGGTGCCGCCCGAGACCTGGCGGAGGTACTCGGCGATGTCGACACCTTCGGTGCTGTTCGCCGCGTACGCCGCAAGGGCGATCAGCATGGTGGCGTCGTACGACTCGGGGCCGTAGCTGAAGTCGGCCAGGTCGGGGTCGACCTCGAGCATGCGCTCACGGAAGTCGTCTTCCAGCTTCGGACCGGGCAGCGTGCCCTTCGAGCCGGCGATCAGGCCGGGCGCGAAGTCCGCGCTGTAGTCGGACAGGTTGCCGTCGACGAAGTACAGCTGGTCGCCGGGGTATCCGGAACCGACGAGCGCGGGAACGACGACCTTGGCCTCATCGAAGGTGATGACCGCCACGGCGTCGGGGTTCGCGGCCTTGATGGCCGAGAGCTGTGCGTCGAAGTTCGAGTCGCCCGTGTTGAAGAGCTCCTCTGCGACGACCTCGCCGCCGGCTGCCTCGAACGACTCCTTGGTGGCGGCCGCGAGGCCGGTGCCGTAGGGGTCGTTCAGGACGAGCAGGCCGAGCGTCGACGCGCCGTCCTCGGCGATCTGGTTGCCGAGCACCTCACCCTGGAGCAGGTCGGACGGCGCGGTGCGGAAGTACAGGCCGTTGTCCTCGTAGTCGGTGAAGTCGGGGGACGTGTTCGCCGGCGAGAACTCCACGACGCCTGCAGAGGCGATCTGGTCGATCACCGTGAAGGAGACGCCCGACGAAGCGGCACCCACGATGGCCGAGACGTCCTGCGAGAGGAGGTCGGTCACCGAGACGGTGGCGATGTCGGTCGTGGTGTCACCGGAGTCGCGGTAGACGACCTCGATCGTGAGCCCCATGTCAGCCTCGTTGATCTCCTTCGCGGCGAGCGCCACACCGGCCTCCTCGGGCGGGCCGAGGAAGGCGAGCGTTCCACTCTGCGGAAGGATCGTGCCGATCTTGAGGGTGAGGTCGCGTTCGCCGGCCTCGATGGGCAGGGCGTCGCCGGCGGCCTCGGTCGGTTCTTCCGATTCGGCGGGGGCCGGGGCACCCGAGCTGCACGCGGTGAGGAGGAGGGCACTGACGCCGGCAAGGGCGACCCCCGTCCATGCTGCGCGAGCCGAGCGCGAGGCCGTGGCCTTCGCGAATACGCTCATGTTGCTCCTTGGGACTGAAGGATTGGTACACAAAGCAGCGTCAGGTGACGCCGTGTGTTTGACAGTATTGCGCCCCCAAGGCGGAAACAAGTCACCCCGGTCACAACCGTGTAACACCGGGGGAATCGTTACCTTGTCGACACCTTCCCGCGAAGTCGCGCACGGAATCGTCGTGTCGAGGCTCGTGGACGCGCGGATCGCGCGTGGCCCCCATCGGGGTGCCACGGGGCATCCCGCCGGGCTCAGATGGGCTCTTCGATCGACTGGGCGGCCGTCACGCGGGAGGTCCGCACGCCGCGCACGAGGTCGAACGTGAGCACGATCAGGGCGAGCCAGACGAGGCCGAACCCGACCCAGCGCTCGGGAGGCATCGGCTCCTGCAGCACGACGACGCCGACCAGGAACTGGATGAACGGGGCGAAGTACTGGATGAAGCCCATGTAGATGAGTGGCAGGCGGCGCGACGCCGCCGCGAAGAGCAGCAGCGGCACCGCGGTGATCACGCCGGCCAGGAGGAGCAGCGTGGTGTGCCACGGGCTCACGGTGCCCATCGTCAGCCCGGTGGTCATGGCGACCAGCACGAGCTGCACCACCGCGAGCGGCGCGAGCCACGCGGTCTCGAGCGTGAGGCCCGACACGGCATCGACCTTCGGACCGACCCGCTTCTTGATGAGCCCGTAGAAGCCGAACGAGAAGGCCAGCACGAGGGCGATCCACGGCAGCTGCCCGTAGCCGATCGCGAGCACGATCACGGCGACGATCGAGATCCCCACCGCGACCCACTGCGTGGCGTTCAGGCGCTCGCGCAGCACGAGCACGCCGAGGAAGACCGTGACGATCGGGTTGATGAAGTACCCGAGCGCCGCCTCGACGACCTGGTTCGAGAGGGTGGCGTACACGTAGGTCTGCCAGTTGATGAAGATGAGGACGCCCGCGAGTCCCATCGTGAACACGACCCGCCGGTCGCGCACGAGCGTGGCGAACGAGCGCCACGCCCGCGTCACGGTGATGAGCAGCGCGCAGAAGACGAGCGAGAGCAGCACGCGCCATCCGACGATCTCGATCGGCCCGGCGGGCGCGAGCGCGATGAAGTAGACCGGCAGGAATCCCCACAGCCCGTACGCGCCGATCGCGAAGGCGAGACCCGATCGGCTCACGTGCGCGGGCTGCGGGGTCGTGGTCGGGATCACGGTTTCCGGGCGGGAGGACATCCGCTCAGACTACGCCCGAGCCTTCGCGCACCAAGCCGGGCCGACTGCCGTTCACCGACGAGATCCAGACCGCCGGGGCCGGACACGCGAAGGCTCCAGGGCGTCCGCCGAGCAGCGGCTCGCACGGGCGGGGGTACGACGAAGCCCGGATGCCGCTGGGGCATCCGGGCCTCGGATCGAGCGCGTGTCGACTAGCGGACGACGACCGCGAGCACGTCGCGAGCCGACAGGACGAGGTAGTCCTCGCCCGCGAACTTCACCTCGGTGCCACCGTACTTCGAGTAGATGACCTTGTCGCCGACGGCGATGTCGAGGGGCACGCGGTTGCCGTTGTCGTCGATGCGACCGGGACCCACGGCCACGACCTCGCCCTCCTGGGGCTTCTCCTTGGCGGTGTCGGGGATCACGAGACCCGACGCGGTGGTCTGCTCTGCCTCGACCTGCTTGATGACGATGCGATCCTCGAGCGGCTTGATGGAAACCGACACGGTTGACCTCTTTCTTGACGAAGACTGGATTAGCAGCCTCACTGCGAGAGTGCTAAATCGAGTCTAGGGGCGATTTGGCACTCGTGCAACGTGAGTGCCAGCGGTTCGGAACGGGGTGCTAGCGTGGCCGGGTGGATCGCGCCGAGCTCGTCGAACTGCTCTCCCCCGAGGGCCTCCGCCTGCTCGACGGTCTCCCCGAGTGGGATTCGAAAGCCGATATCGTGCGCACCGTCGCCGACCTGCGGCGCCAGGGTCATTCCGCCGGCCTCGTGGCCACCGTGCTCAGCCAGTCGAAGCTCCGCTCGAAGGCGCGCGCGAAGTTCGGCGAGTTCGCGGCCCACATGCTGTTCACCGAAGCAGGTCTCGAACAGGCCACGCGCCTCAAGGTCGCCGCCCTGCACGCCGGGCGCTTCGCCCGCGCGGGCATCGACCACGTCGCCGACCTCGGATGCGGCATCGGCGGCGACGCGCTCGCCCTCGCCGCGGTCGAGCTCGAGGTCACCGCGGCCGAGGCCGACGAGGTCACGGCGGCGATCGCGGCGTACAACCTGACGCCGTTCCCGAAGGCCGAGGTGCTGCACCAGCCGGCGGAGGAGGTGTCCCTCGGCGGCATCGGCGGCGCGTGGCTCGACCCCGCCCGGCGCACGACGTCCGGCGGCACGACCCGTCGCCTCGCGGATGCCGCCGACTACTCCCCGAGCCTCGACTTCGCGTTCGGGCTGTCTGAGCGCATGCCGGTCGGCGTGAAGCTCGGTCCGGGCACCGACCGCGACGTCATCCCCGCCGGGTCCGAGGCGCAGTGGGTGTCGGTCGACGGCGACGTCGTCGAGCTCGCCGTCTGGCTGGGCGCGGTGGCCCGACCGGGCGTCGGGCGCGCGGCCCTGGTGATCCGCGGCGACGGCGCCGCCGAGCTCACCGCTCCGGCCGACAGCGAGGACGCCCCCGTCGGCCCGCTCGGCGACTACCTGTACGAACCCGACGGTGCGGTCATCCGGGCGCGCCTCATCGGCGACCTCGCCCGTGCGAACGGTGCGTGGATGGTGAGCGACGGCATCGCCTACCTCACCGCGGATGCCGCCATCGAGTCGCCGTTCGCGCGGGGCTTCCGCGTGCTCGACCGACTGCCGGCCGACGAGCGGCAGCTCCGACAGGCGCTCGCGGCCCGCGGCATCGGCACGCTCGAGATCAAGAAGCGCGGCGTCGACGTCGATCCGGCGGCGCTGCGCACGCGGTTGAAGCTGCGTGGCGCCGAGAGCGCCACGATCGTCCTCACCCGCGAGGAGGGTCGCCACGTGGCGCTCCTCGTCGAGCGGATCTGACCCCGGCGCCCGGATCGCCGGCGGTCGGATCGTCGCCCGTCGATCAGTGCGGGAGCGCGCCGAAGACGATGGCGTAGTAGCCGATCCACACGGCGGCGAAGACGAGACCGGCGATCCCCGTGCCGATGCCGACGAACGCGAGGGTTCGCCCCTCCTCCTCGCGTCGCAGGCCGAGCACGCCGAACACGATGGCGGCGACCGACAGCGGCAGCATCCATCCGACGAACAGGGATGCCGCGGCACCGATCACGCCGACGACCGCGGCGATCCAGCTGTAGATCCGTCGCTGCGTGTCGTCCTCGTCGCCGTCGGATGCCTCACCGGCGAGCTCGGGGCGGTGCACGATGAGCAGCTGCCCGGTCGGCACCGTCCGCAGCTCGCCGGTGTCGAACGGCGCCTCGAACTCGCGCACGGCGGGGTCGGCGCGGAGCGTCGGTTCGGTCGGAGCGGGCACGGACTCGTCGAGCGTCGGCGCGTCCGCGGGAGGCAGTGGGAGGGACGCCCCGGACGGTGCGCCCGACACCGCGCCGGGAGGGATCGCACGAGGCGCACCGCCGGCGTCCGCGGCAGGAGTCGCCCGGGAACGCTCGGGGGCCCCGCCGCCCGGCGTGGCCCCCTCGCGATCGGACATCAGTCGCCTCAGTACCAGTAGTCGGGCAGGCTCGCGAACGCGACGCTCCAGAGGATGATCGAGAGCAGCGCGATCGCGATGCCGACGAAGCCGAGGATGATGCCCGTGAGCCACATCCCCTTCGCCGCCGGCTCCTTGCTCTTGCCGATGAATCCGAGCACCACTGCGCCGGCCGGGATGACCAGCTGCATGATGCCGCCCACGACCGGGATGAACACCACGAAGAAGCCGACGAGGCCGACGATGCCCGCGATGAGCGAGATCAGGCTGAACACCGGAGTGGGCTTCGCGGGCGTCGTGCCGTAAGCGGGCGCGACGTAGCCGGGCTGGCCGTATCCGGGCTGCTGCGACCCGTAGGCGGGCTGCTGCGACCCGTAGGCGGGCTGCTGCGGTGCGCCGTACGGCGAGCCGCCGTCGGTGCCGTCAGCAGCCCGCCTACGGGTCGCAGC
>Ga0247821_10002394_pt1 | contig 10282 bp, 8 predicted proteins | sample 13C_Glycerol_Day_FD_192481 | JGI IMG/M metagenome (GOLD analysis project Ga0247821, IMG submission 192481) | Soil microbial communities from agricultural site in Penn Yan, New York, United States - 13C_Glycerol_Day14 | ecosystem: Environmental > Terrestrial > Soil > Agricultural land | place... | reverse complement strand
GCCCGACCGCGCGCACCGGCGGCAGCGCCGCCTCCGCCGCTGCCGCCGGTGCGCGCGGTCGGGCGCGACTCGATTCGGGCGGGGCCGGCGACGCCTCAGGACGCGGGTCGTACCACGCCGTGCTCGTACGCGTAGACCACGGCGTGCACCCGGTCGCGAAGCCCGAGCTTCATGAGCACCTTCGACACGTGCGTCTTCACGGTCGCCTCGCCGACCCACATGCGCTGCGCGATCTCGGCGTTGGAGATGCCCTCGGCGAGCAGCTCGAGCACCTCGCGCTCGCGGTCGGTGAGGGTCGCGAGCTCGACGGGGGCGGTGCGTTCGGCAGGCGCCGCACGTTCGGCAGGGGTGGCACGCTCGGCATGGCCTCGGTCCCCGACCGTCGTCGCGGGTGACTCGGGCTGCTCCGCCACCGGTCGTCGGCCGGCGGATGCCGCCACCGCCTCGATCACCCGCCGCGTGACATCCGGCGACAGTAGGGCGTCGCCGCGGGCGACCACCTGCACGGCCTCGATGAGCTGCTCGGGGCTCGAGTTCTTCAGCAGGAACCCGCTGGCCCCCGCCTCGAGCGCCGCGAACAGGTAGTCCTCGCGGTTGAACGTCGTGAGCACCAGCACGGCCGCAGCGGACGCCGCATCGGCCGTGATCCGACGGGTGGCCTCGAGTCCGTCCATGCCGGGCATCTGCACGTCCATGCAGACCACGTCGGGCGAGAGCTCGGTGACGGCCGCGACGGCAGCGGCGCCGTCGGCCGCCTCGCCGACGACCTCGATGCCGTCCTCCGAGTCCAGGATCGTCCGGAAGCCGGCGCGCACGAGCGCCTGGTCGTCGACCACGAGCACCCGGATCACGCGCGACCCTCCTCCCCGCGGCGCAGGGGGAACCGTGCGCGCACCAGGTAGCCGCCTCGCGCCCGCGGCCCGAGTTCGAGCGTGCCGCCGGCCGCGACGACCCGTTCCCGCATGCCGAGCTGGCCGAGGCCGCCCGCCTCGGACGACCATTCGGCATCCGACCCGGCTACCGCGGCGCGCGTTCCCCGCGCGGCACCGGTGTTCGTCACCTCGACCTCGACCGCCGCATCCGACCACCGCACGCGCACCTCGGCCGTGGCCGCCGCACCCGCGTGCTTGCGCACGTTCGTGAGCGCCTCCTGTGCGATGCGGTATGCGCTGAGGTCGATCACCGGCGACACCGAGTGGGCATCACCCACGATCGAGAGCTCGGTCGGCAGGCCCGCCGCCACCGACTCCGCAACCAGTTCGTCGATGCGGTCGATGCCGCGGGTGCTCGTGCTCGTGACGGCGGGCTCGGCGGGTACCGCAGCGGTGACGTCGACCGGTCCGGTGTCGCCCCGCAGCGTGCCCAGCAGCCCGTGCAGCTCGTCGACGGCCTCGCGCGCGCTCGACTCGATCGCCGACAGCGACGCGGCCGCGGCATCGGGGTCCTTCGCGATCACGCGTCGCGCGGCCCCCGCCTGCACGCCGATGACCGACACGTGGTGGGCGACCACGTCGTGGAGCTCGCGCGCGATCCGGAGCCGCTCGATCGCCACGGCCTGCGCTCGGGTGCGCTCGCGCTCGGCCGCGAGCTCGGCGGTGCGCTGCTCGAGCTCGGCCCGGGATCGCGCCGATCGATACGCCGAGTCGCCGAAGTACCACGCCCCGCCGAAGTACAGCAGGTTCGTGAGCACGTTGATGAGCCCGAGCGCGAGGTACGGCGAGACGACGCCCTCACGGCTGAGGTCGGGCAGCTGCTCGGGGGTCATCGAGCCGACGATGAGCGCCCAGAACAGCCACACGAACATGCCGACGACGATGACGCCACGCACGACGTTGGCCCGCAGGCGGTTCCGGCCCCATGCACCCACGGTGTAGATCGCGATGAACAGGGCGATGTTCGAGAACAGCGCCTCGCCGACCTCGGCTACCGCGCCGACGACGAAGGCACCGGATGCCACGAGCGCCACGATCTCGGGCCACCGCCGCCGCGCGGCGAGCGGCAGGTTCATCGCGGCGACCCAGAGGACGGATCCCCACCACGGGGCGCCCTCCCCCCACCCGGTGATGCGATACAGCACGACGCTCGCGGCGGTGCCCGCCGCGAGCACGAGGGCCAGCACCACGTCGTTGCGGTAGGCGGACCGGGGCGGGCGCGGGCGCACCCACTCGACCCCCTCGACGGGTCCCGCGACCGACTCGGACATGCCTCCACGCTACCGAGGCGCGCACGCCGACGAATCCGTCGCGCGACGGAGTTCGCCGGCGCGGTTCGTCGTCGGCTACCGCCTCGACCGTGGCATCCGCTCGATCGGAACTGATCGTTCCGACGGCGCGAATGATCGATTCCGAACACGTCGTTGACCGTTTCGATCACGCCTTCCTAGCCTGAGCCCGAGAGGCCCTCGTTCGAGGGTCGTCACGAATGTCGAAGGAGACCTCGTGCCCCACCGGACCCATCGCCGGCGAACCACCACCACCGCGGTGGTCGTTGCCGGAACCCTCCTGGGAGGCGGTCTCGCAGCCGTCTCCACGGCCGCACCCGCCCTTGCCGACGTGCCCGTCGGCGAGGCATACGTCTCCGACCTGCCGTGGCTCAACGAGTCCAACGGGTGGGGGCCCATCGAACGCGACGCGTCGAACGGGGAATCCGCCGCGGGCGACGGGAAGCCGATCACCATCGGCGGCGTCGTGTACGAGAAGGGCATCGGGATGCACGCCACCGGCGCGCTCTCGGTCGAGCTCGGCGCCAACTGCACGGCGTTCAGTGCGATGGTCGGGCTCGACGACGAGGTGACCTCAGGGGTCGGCACCGTGCAGTTCCAGGTGTTCGGCGATGGGACGCTCCTCGCCGAGACCGGCGTCGTCACGGGCAACGACGCCGCGGTCGAGCTGACGGCGGATGTCACGGGGGTCGACGTCCTGCGGCTGGTCGCGAACGAGTCGACCAACGGCAAGAACTTCGACCACGCCGACTGGGGCGACGCGAAGGTCACCTGCGATGACGAGGTGCCCGAGGAGCCGGTGGTCGTCGAGCAGTGGGCGATCGACGGTCCCGAGGGGTCGCCGCTCGACGGCGTCCTGAAGCTCGACTCCGCCGGTCGCGTCGCGCTCGACGTGGTGGACGGCGAGACGACGGTGGTGCAGGCGACCCGCCTCGGCCTCAGCGGTAGCGACGGCGACTTCCGCGGCGGCCTGACGTTCGTGGGACGCACCGACGGCATCGTCGCCGACGACTACGCCATGGTCACCGGCAAGGAGGAGGAGCGCTCCTACGTCTTCCAGGAGTCGGTGTTCGAGTTCGAGAACGCCAACGGCGGGCGGTTCTCGATCGCCGTGCGCATCTCGGACGACGGCGCCGCCTACCGCTACCTCGTCGCGGGTGAGGGGGAGCACCGGGTCGACGACGAGTCGGGAGCCTGGGAGCTGTCGGCCGACGGCACCGCCTGGATGCAACGCTCGTACGCCGTGAACTACGAGGCCGAGTGGATGCAGACGACCGCAACCGCCTCCAACGGCACCGGCAGCGTCGGATACCCGGCGCTCTTCCAGCAGGGCGAGCACTACGTGCTCTTCACCGAGGCCGACCTGCACGGCGACTACTCGGGCTCGCACCTAGCGCACGCCCCCGGCACTCTGCGATACGGCGTCGACCTGTTCCAGGGAGTGCCCGTGACGAGCGACGGCGACCTCGCGACGCCGTGGCGCGTCGCGATCGTCGGCGGGCTCGACACGGTGGTCGAGTCGACGATCGTCGACGACCTCGCGACGCCGAATCAGCTCGCAGGCGACGACACGTCGTGGATCAAGCCGGGCGTCTCGAGCTGGAGCTGGCTGACCGACTGGAACAGCCCGAAGGACGAGGCGCGCCAGCGCGACTTCATCGACCTCTCGGCCCGGAACGGCTGGGAGTACGTGCTCCTCGACGAGGGTTGGGACGCGAGCTGGGTGCCACGTACGGTGCGCTACGCCGAGACGAAGGGCGTCGACGTCATCATCTGGTTCCACAGCCGCGACCTGCGCACGCAGGAGCAGCGCGACGAGTGGCTGCCGCGCATCGCATCCTGGGGCGTCACGGGCATCAAGGTCGACTTCATGGACACCGACAGCCAGGCGATCCACCAGTGGTACGACCAGATCGCGGCCGACACCGCGGCGAACCACCTCATGATCAACTTCCACGGCGCGTCGCTGCCGACCGGCATGCAGCGCACGTGGCCGCACATCATGAGCTACGAGGCCGTGCGCGGCGCCGAGAACGGCATCAGCCCCGCCCGGAGCCTCATGGTGCCGTTCACTCGCAATGTCGTGGGCTCGATGGACTGGACGCCCGTGACGTTCTCCCGCGGCAACGGCAACTCGTCGAAGGCCCACGAGGTGGCGATGAGCATCGTCTACGAGTCGGGCTGGCAGCACCTCTCGGACAAGCCCGAGGCGTACGCCGCCGAGCCGAACGCCGAGCGGTTCCTGCAGGATCTCCCTGCGCACTGGGACGAGACGCAGCTCGTGAGTGGAACCCCGGCCTCCGACGTGGTGCTCGCACGACGCGCGGGCGATCGCTGGTACATCGGCGGCATGCGGGCGGGGTCCGGTGGGCCGCTCCAGCTCCCGCTCGAGCAGTTCGGCGGCCAGTACCTCATCGTCGACCTGCTGGCCGACGACGGCGCCAACGGATCCGCCACCGTGCTGACCACCACGCACACCACGAAGGACCAGGTGCTGTCGATTCCCACCGCGAACAACGGCGGGTTCGCCGCCGTCGTCTGCCTCGACAAGCCCGGTCGCGAGAGCTGCCTCGACCCGGCCGAGCCGTGGGCCGCGGTCGACCTCACGGTCGAGCCGTCCGCGGCGGACGTGGCGCCGGGATCGACGGTCGAGCTGACGGCGTCCTTCGCGGTCGAGGCGGATGCCACGAAGGTCGCGATGGCACCGGTCGTGCCCGACGGCTGGGTCGTCGAGGGCGGGTCGGTCACGGCGAAGAAGCTCGCCGCCGGCAACGCCCTCGAGGCATCGTGGACGCTGGAGGTCCCCGAGGACGGCGCGAGCGGCACGGTGGAGATCCCCGTGGAGGTCGCCTACCGGATCGGGAGCGAGGCGCGCACCGCGGCGACGCAGTCGACCCTGTGGGTCACGCCGAAGCCGCTCGACGGCCTGAACCACATGTCCGACCTCGAATGGCTCGAGCAGTCGAACGGGTACGGCCCGGTCGAGCGCGACCAGTCGAACGGCCAGGCCGCCGCGAACGACGGCCGGCCGATCGAGATCGACGACGTCACCTACGCGAAGGGCGTCGGCATGCACGCCACCGGCGCCGTCACCGCATGGCTCGGCGGCACGTGCTCGGCGTTCGACACGATCGTCGGCATCGACGACGAGGTGCTCGAGACGCCCGGTGAGAGCGGGATCGGCTCGGTGCGGTTCCTCGTCTACGGCGACGGCGAGCTCCTCGCCGAGACGCCGGTGCTCACGAACAGCACGGGCGCCGTGCCGCTGAGCGTCGACGTGACCGGGGTGCAGCGACTGCGGCTCGTCGCGGACGAGGCCACGAACGGCAAGAACTTCGACCACGCCGACTGGGCGGACGCGAAGGTCACCTGCCGCGCCGGCTGATCGCGAGCGGGGGCGCCGGATGCCGCGACGCCGGTGCCCCCGCATCAACCGCGCCTAGGCTGGTGAGCGGCCGCTCCACCGGCCGGCCGCACCTCACGGGAGGTCAGATGTTCACCGAGGAACGACGTCAGGTGATCCTGTCGGCGCTCTCCGTGCACGGGTCGTCGTCGGTCGCTGACCTCTCGCGCATGGTCCGCTCGTCCGAGATCACGATCCGGCGCGACCTGAAGGCACTCGAGGAAACCGGCCTCGTCGTGCGTCATCGCGGTGGAGCATCCGTCGGCCGATCCGGTATGGACGAGCCGAGCTATCGCGAGAAGTCGGTCGTCGCGGCAGCCGAGAAGCTTGCGATGGCGGCCGTCGCGGCCGAGCTCGTCGAGGACGGCGACGTCATCATGCTGTGCGCCGGCACCACGACCCAGGCGCTCGCGCAGCGGCTGACGCGTCGCCGCCTCATGGTCGCCACGAACTCGGTGCTCGTCGCGAATGCCCTGTTCGACGCACCGGACGTGGAGGTGCTGCTCATCGGCGGCATCCTGCGCGGCAGCATCCGCGGGGTCATCGGCGGTGAAGCCGAGAAGGCCGTGTCACGGCTCCGCTTCCACAAGGTGTTCCTCTCGGGGAACGGCCTCACGGCGGCGAACGGGCTCAGCACGCCGAACATGCATGTCGCGAGCATCGACCGCGCCGCGGTCGAGTCGGCCAAGCAGGTGATGGTGCTCGCGGACCACACGAAGATCGGCATCGATTCGATGGTGCAGACGGTGCCGACCGACCGAATCGACACGCTCGTGACGGACCCTGGGGCGGATGCACGCGAGCTCGAACGGCTCACTGGCGCCGGGGTGCGGCTGCGGGTCGCGGCGCCCGTCGACGACGGGTCGACGTCGCGGCCGCCCGAGGCGACCGAACTGCGTCGCTGACCGAGACGAACGATACGGCTGAACGCCGTCCTGTCCTCACTCGTCGTCGAGCGCCAGGGCTCGCGCGGCCAGGAACTCCCGTTCCACCTCGTTGTCGGTGAGAATCAGCGCCTCGTCGTAAGCGATCCGCGCGTCGGCGGGGCGGCCGAGGCGCATCAGGAAGTCGGCGCGGGCCGCTGCGAGGTAGGGATAGCGCGCGAGCCGCGGATCGGCGGCGAGGCTATCGAGCTCGGCGAGTCCGGCCTCGGACCCGACGGCGAACCCGAGCGCGATCGCTCGATTGAGCTCGACGACGGGGGTCGGCCAGGCGGCGCGCAGCAGGTCGTACAGCGCGAGGATCGCGTCCCAATCCGTCTCCGCCCAACTCGGGCTCTCGTCGTGGATCGCGGCGATGGCTGCCATCAGCGCGAATCTGCCGGGCGGTCGCGGGGTCAGCGCCTCCGTGACGAGCGCCACGCCTTCTGCGATGGCGACGTGGTCCCACGACGACCGGTCCTGGTCGGCGAGCAGCACGAGTTCGCCGGCTCCGTCGACGCGTGCGGGCCGACGAGCATCGGTGAGGAGCACGAGGGCGAGCAGCCCCGCGACATCCGGATCCGCCGGGAGCAGCGCGCGCAGTATCCGCGCGAGTTCCACGCCGCGCTCGGCCAGGTCGGGCCGGGTGAGGTGGGCGCCCGACGGCGCCGAGTGGCCCGTCGTGAAGACGAGGTGCACCACCGAGAGCACCTGCTCGAGCCGTGCCGGCAGCTCCTCGCCCTCGGGCACGCCGTAGGGGATGTTCGCGACCCGGATCTTGTGCTTCGCCCGCGTGATCCGGGCGGCCATGGTCGACTCCTGCACGAGGAAGGCCCGCGCGATCTCGAGCGTCGAGAGCCCGCATACGAGGCGAAGCGTCAGGGCGACCTGGGCTTCGGAGGCGAGCGCGGGGTGGCAGCACGTGAAGATGAGCCGCAGGCGCTCGTCGGGGATTTCGTCGAGGGCCTCGACCTGCGCGTCCACCGGTTCGGGCGCGGGTTCGACGAGCTTGGGCAGCGCTCGACGCGCGGTCGCCTCGCGCCGGTGCACGTCGAGTGCCCGTCGACGAGCCGTCACGGTGAGCCACGCGGCCGGGTTGGCCGGGATGCCGCGGGTCGGCCACGTGGCGAGGGCGATCGCATAGGCGTCCTGCACGGCCTCCTCGGCAGAGTCGATGTCGCCCGCGACCCGCACGGTGGCCGCCAGCACGAAGCCCCACTCGCGATGCGCCTGCTCGATCGCGCGTACGACCTCGGCGCCGGCGGCCCTCGGCATCAGCTCACGACCCGTACGGGCCGCACCTCGACGCCGATGCCCGCGGGCACCTCCTTGGCGATGACGAGCGCCTCGTCGAGGTCGGCGGCCTCGATGAGGAATGTGCCGCCGAGCGCCTCCTTGGACTCCGCGAACGGGCCGTCGGTCACCGTCGGCTCGCCCGAATCGTTCCGCCGGATCGAGGTCGCCGTCGCCGGCGACTCGAGGGCGACGCCGCCGCGGAGCGATCCCGCGTGCTTCTCCATGAAGGCGCGATAGTTGGCGCTCACGGAGTCTCCGGGCGGCTGCACGGCCGCCTCGTCCTGGAAGATCAGGATCAGGTACTTGGACATGTCGTCATCCTCTCGCTTCGGCGCGGGATTCGCGCCGTCACCATACCGACGCCGACGACAGCGCGGAATCGACCGCGACGGTCAGCAGCATGGCCGCCGGCGCGGTTCCTCCTGCCGTTCGCGCGACGCTCCTGACACGGCGACGGCCCGCCCCCACGGGGAGCGGGCCGCAGCCGGCGGTCGCGGCGTCAGGTCGCGAGCGCCCTTGCCTTGATGGTCTCGAACTCGCCCTGGCTGATCGTGCCGGCGTCGAGCAGCGCCTTCCCCTTGGCGATCTCATCCGACGACGACGGGCTCGCGCCGGCGACATTGCGGATGTACTCATCCTGCGAGGCGCGGACCTCAGCCACCTCCCGGTTGGAGCGCTGCGCCATGCCGCGGCCGCGCGCGATGAGGTAGACGAGGATCGCGAGGAACGGGACGAAGATGAGGAAGACGATCCACAGGGCCTTCCCCCAGCCGTTCAGCGAGTGGTCGCGGAAGATGTCGGCCACGATCGAGAACAGGACCATGAGCAACGCGACCCACACGTAGATCCAGAAGAACCACCAGAACAGGCCCCAGAAACCGTCCACTGCACAGACCTCCGTCATCGACGTGCGATACCCGATCCGCGGAGGACCGGGTAGGGGCGCCCAGACGGGCTTCCCGGTTGGCACAAGCTACCCCGCACCGGGCGCCGGGGGGATCCGCCGCGCGGGGCGACCGGGCTAGGCTCGCTCGCATGACCGACGAGACCCCGGCGATCGATCCCGACGTCCCACCCTCGGGCGAGGGGTGCGCCGAGTGCCTGGCGGCCGGCGGCTGGTGGCTGCACCTGCGGCGCTGCGCGCAGTGCGGGCACGTCGGATGCTGCGACAGCTCGCCCGAACGGCACGCATCGCGCCACGCGGGCGAGGAGGGGCATCCGATCGCCCAGTCGTTCGAGCCCGGCGAGGACTGGTTCTGGGACTACGCCGCCCACCGCGCCGTGCGTGGGCCCCGACTCGTCGGACCCGACAGCCGCCCGGTGGAGCAGGGATCGCCCGCGCCTCGCGGCCTCGTGCCGCCCGACTGGAAGTCACTCCTTCACCCGCTGAACGCCGAATAGGCAGGGGCCGTCTCCCTCCGTCCGACCGAGGAGCACCAGCAATGACCGTTGACGATGGCGTCGAGCCCGCAGTCGATCTCGCACCGGCCATCGCCGAGCTGCGGCGGATGCTGCGCGCCGACCAGGTGCTCACGGATGCCGCGTCGCTCGACGCCTACGCGCACGACGACGCCGAGTGGGCGCCCTACGAGCCGCCGCTCGCCGTCGTGCTCGCCGAGCGCGAGCAGGACGTGTCGGCCGTGGTGCGCCTCGCGGCGGCATCCGGCCTGCGGGTCGTGCCACGCGGTGCCGGCACCGGACTCTCGGGCGGCGCGAACGCGATGGCGCGCAGCATCGTGCTCTCGCTCGAGCGGATGACCCGCATCGTCGAGGTGAACGCCGCCGAGCGGTACGTGGTCGCCGAAGCCGGCGTCATCAACGACACGCTCCGCGAGGCCGTCGCCGGGTACGGCCTCTGGTACCCGCCCGACCCCGCGAGCTACCGCATCTCGACCATCGGCGGCAACGTCGCGACCAACGCGGGCGGCATCTGCTGCGTGAAGTACGGCGTGACCCGCGACTACGTGCTCGGCCTGCGCGTCGTGCTCGCCGACGGCGGCGTGGTGGCGCTGGGCCGCCGCACCGCGAAGGGCGTGACCGGCTACGACCTCACCGCGCTCATGGTCGGATCCGAGGGCACGCTCGGCATCGTCACCGAGGTCACGCTGCGGCTGCTGCCGCTCGCCGGGCGCGAGGAGCGGGCCGTGGTCGGCTCGTTCGGGTCGCTGCGGGCGGCCGGGATCGCCGTGGCCGAGATCACGGCGGCGGGAATCGTGCCGTCGGCGCTCGAGCTCATCGACCGCACCTGCGTCGAGGCGGTCGACGCGTGGCAGGGGCTCGGCCTGCCGCACGGCGTCGACACGATGCTGCTCGCCAAGGTCGACGAGGTCGGTGCGGTCGGCGCCGAGCATGCGGCATCCGTGGCCCGCATCATGGCGGATGCCGGTGCGGTGTCCGTCGAGCAGGCGGCCGCCGCCACCGAGGTCGACCGGCTGTTCCTCG
>Ga0247821_10002393_pt1 | contig 10283 bp, 10 predicted proteins | sample 13C_Glycerol_Day_FD_192481 | JGI IMG/M metagenome (GOLD analysis project Ga0247821, IMG submission 192481) | Soil microbial communities from agricultural site in Penn Yan, New York, United States - 13C_Glycerol_Day14 | ecosystem: Environmental > Terrestrial > Soil > Agricultural land | place... | reverse complement strand
CGCCCTGCGCGTCGGCCGGCAACCACGCGCAGGGCGTGGCGCTGTCGGCGCGCAAGCTCGGCTGCCGCGCGCTGATCGTGATGCCGGTGACCACGCCGCAGCTCAAGATCGACGCCGTGCGGGCCCTCGGCGGCGAGGTCGTGCTGCACGGCGACAGCTATTCCGACGCCCATGCGCATGCCCTCGAGCTCGAGCGGCGCGAGGGCGCGACCTTCGTGCACCCCTTCGACGACCCGGACGTGATCGCCGGCCAGGGCACGATCGGCATGGAGATCCTGCGCCAGCACCAGGGCCCGCTGGACGCCGTGTTCGTCGCCATCGGCGGCGGCGGACTGGTGTCGGGCGTCGCGGCCTACATCAAGGCGGTGCGGCCGGAGGTGCGCGTGATCGGCGTGCAGACCACCGACTCCGACGCGATGCTGCGCTCCGTGCGCGCCGGCAAGCGGGTCACGCTGCCCGACGTCGGCCTGTTCTCCGACGGCACGGCGGTCAAGCTGGTCGGCGAGGAAACCTTCCGCCTCACGCGCGCTCTGGTCGACGATTTCGAGGTCGTGGACACCGACGCCGTCTGTGCCGCCATCAAGGACGTGTTCCAGGACACCCGCTCCATCCTCGAACCGGCCGGCGCCCTCGGCGTCGCCGCCATCAAGCAGTACGCCGCGCGGACCGGGTGCCGCGATCGCAACTTCGTCGCCATCACATGCGGCGCGAACATGAACTTCGACCGCCTGCGCTTCGTGGCGGAGCGCGCCGAGGTCGGCGAGGAACGCGAGGCGCTGTTCGCGGTGACCATCCCCGAGGAGCGCGGCTCCTTCAAGCGCTTCTGCGAGCTGATCGGCCCGCGCAGCGTCACCGAGTTCAACTACCGCATCTCCGACGAGCAGCTGGCGCACGTCTTCGTCGGCCTCACGACCCGCCGGCGCGGCGAGTCGGCCGAGATCGCGGCGATGTTCGACGCGCATGACTTCCCGACCGTCGATCTCACGCACGACGAGCTGGCCAAGACGCACATCCGCCACCTGGTCGGCGGCCGCTCCGAGCTGGCGCGCAACGAGCGCCTGTTCCGCTTCGTGTTCCCCGAGCGGCCGGGGGCGCTGATGCGCTTCCTGACCCGCATGCACCCGGACTGGAACATCAGCCTCTTCCACTACCGCAACCAGGGCGCCGACCACGGCCGAATCCTGGTCGGCCTGCAGGTGCCGCGAGGCGATTCCGCCGAGCTGCGCGACTTCCTCGACACGCTGGAGTGTCCGTGGGTCGAGGAGACCCGCAATCCGGTGTACCGGTTGTTCCTGCGCTGAAGGCACATTCCTGCCTTCGGCCCGCAGAGCAAAATCGTCCCGCAGACCCCTTCCACCGCCGTGCAGCGCTCCCTGATCGCTCCCACCGCCCATCCTCGCCTCGAGGACGCGCTGCGGCTCAAGCTGCAGCGCCGCATCGAGACCTCCGGCAGCCTCGGCGAACTCGAGCCGCTGGCGATCCGCCTGGGCCTGATCCAGAACACGCTGAAGCCGCGTCTATCGCGGCCTCAGTTGCTGATCTTCGTCGGCGACCACGGGCTGGTCGTCGAGGGGCTCACACCGCCCGGCGCCTCCACGCTGACCCAGGTGTCGCACCTGCTGGGCGGTCGCCTGCCGATGGCGGTGTTTGCGCACCTGCAGGCCATGACCATCACCGTGGTCGACGCCGGGCTGGCCGAGGAGGTCGGCCCGCACCCCGCCCTGCTGCCGCGCAAGATCGGCTTCGGCACCCGTAACGCCCGCTTCGCCGCGGCGATGACGATCGACCAGGCGCATGCCGCGATCCGCGCCGGCATGGAGATCGCCGACACGCTGCCCGGCAACGTGCTGTGCTGCGCCGGCATCGGCATCGGTGCCCACGAGAGCGCCTCGCTTGTGCTGTCGCGGGTCGGCGAGCTGGCGCTCGAGCGGCTGGTGAGTCCCGGCGGCGGCGCGCCGTCCGAGACGCTGATGACGGTGCTCGAGGCGGTGCGCCAGCGGCACGAGGGCGTGACCGACCCCGTCGAGGTGCTGGCCGCCTTCGGCGGCTTCGAGATCGCGATGATGGTCGGAGCGATGCTGGTGGCGGCCAGCAAGCGCCACCTGATCATGGTCGACGGCCTGCCGGCCTGCGCGGCGCTGCTGGTCGCCACGCGCATCGCCGCCCCGGTCACCGACTACGTCGTGTTCTGCCGCAGCCACGGTCACCGGGGCCTCGACCAGGCGCTGGATCTATTCCAGGCCAGCGCGCTGCTCGAGCTGGGGCTGGAATGCACCGACGGCAGCGGCGCCACGCTGGCCTGGCCGCTGGTGCACAGTGCCGCCGCGCTGCTGAGCGAGGTCAGCGACGGCGACGACACCGGCACGACCCTGCCGTCCACCGGCGGCCTGGCGTCGCTCGACCCGCAGGCGGCCGTGCGCCCGACGCGCTGAGCGGCGCGTCCCCGCGCCCTCAGCGGCGGTTCTCGGGATCGATGGCGCCAGGCGGCGGCGCCCCCGGCGGCTCGTCGGAGGCGGCATCCACCGGCGGCCGGTCGGGTTCACCCGGCATCTCCATGCCGGGCGGCAGCTGCTGCGGAAACTGCTGTTGCGGGAACTGCGACTGAGGGGCTTGCTGCTGCGGGAACGGCTGCTGCGGCACCTGCGCCTGCGGGAAGGCACGCCCCGCGGACGCCCGCTGGGGCGGGGCCCCGGGAGGACCCTCCGGCGGCACCAGACCGTCCGGGCCGCCGAAGCCGCGCGCCGGCGGCGGCAGCGTGCCGGTGGCAGGCGCCGCCGGCAGCGGGATCTCCAGCTGCACGGCCGGGGCGCCGTTGCGCGGCCCGATCGTCGCGCCGCGCGCGGCCACCGACTGCAGCACCAGCGTCTCGTCGAGCGGCCGCCCGACGCGGAAGGGGCGCGGCGGCTTGCCGTCCACCTCGATCAGCGCGATGCCCTGCCCGCTCGTGCCCTCACCCGGCCGCGGCGCCATCACGCCGACCAGCTTGAAGCGGCTGGCGAGTCCCGGCTCGCTCGGGCCGGCGACGCCCGGCTCCTGCGGCGCGGCCGGATCGGCGAACAGCCGCGCCACGTCGCCCCGCAGCACGGCCGCGGTCGACACCGGCTGGGCGTGCGCCGGCAACGCGGGCGCCGCGACGCCGACCCGCAGCAGCCAGTACATCAGCCCGACGGCCACCGCGGCCCACAGGACGAACGCAGCAATACGGGCATACATGGCTGGAGATTATGATCGACCGGCCCCTACCGACCCACACGACCCTCCATGCCCGAAGTGCGACGTCCTACCGCCCGCGGCGCCCGCCGAGCGCGCGGCTTCACCCTGATCGAGCTGCTGGTGGTGCTCGTCATCATCGGCGTGCTGGCCGCCCTGATCGTGCCGAACGTGCTGAGCCGCGCCGACGAGGCGCGCGTGACCGCCGCCAAGACGGACGTGAACAACCTGATGCAGGCGCTCAAGCTGTACCGCCTCGACAACCAGCGCTATCCGTCCGCCGAGCAGGGACTGCAGGCGCTGGTCGCCAAGCCGAGCGCCGGCCCGGCCCCGGCCAACTGGAAGCCCTACCTGGAGAAGCTGCCCAACGACCCCTGGGGCCACCCCTACCAGTACGTCAACCCCGGCGTGAAGGGCGAGGTCGACGTGTTCAGCTTCGGCGCCGACGGACGCTCCGGTGGCGAAGGCAACGACGCCGACGTCGGCTCCTGGCAGTAGGCGGCCCGGGCCGGCAGGCGGCATGGTCACGCCGGCGCGACGGGCACCGGCGCGCGGCTTCACGCTGATCGAGCTGCTGATCGTCGTGGCCCTGATCGCCATCGCCTCGACCGTCACCGCCCTCGCGCTGCGCGATCCCAGCGTCACGCGCCTGGAGCGCGAGGCGGCGCGGCTCGCCGCGCTGCTGGAGGGCGCCCGCGCCGAGTCGCGCGCGGCCGGCATCCCGGTGCTGTGGATGCCCGTGCCCGACGGCGGCGGCTTCCGCTTTGTCGGCCTGCCGCGCACGGTGCAGCTGCCGACGCAGTGGCTCGGCGAGGGCATGAGCGCCGAGGTGCTGAATAGCCGCGGCGCGGCTCCGGCCGCGGTGCTGGGCCCCGAGCCGCTGATCGGCGCGCAGCGCATCGTGCTGCGCCTGGAGTCGCAGAGCCTGATGCTGGCCACCGACGGGCTCGGCCCGTTCGCCATCTCGCCGAAGCGGGAAGACGATGCGTCGCGCTGAGCCCCACGCCGCCGCGCGCGGCCTCACGCTGGTCGAGGTGCTGGTCGCGCTGGCGATCGTCGCCATCACGCTGGCCGCAGGGCTCAAGGCGGCCGGCGCGCTGGTCGACAACGCGCAGCGCCTCGGGGACGTCACGGCGGCACAGTGGTGTGCCGACAACGAGCTCACGGCGCTGAAGCTCTCACGGCAGTTCCCCGGCGTCGGCGACGCCGAGTTCAGCTGCGAAGAGCTGGGCGCCGTCTATTCGGGCACGATGGTCGTGCGGCCCACGCCCAACCCCAACTTCCGCCGCGTCGACGCGAAGCTCGCCGACGGCGAAGGCCGCCCGGTGCTGACGCTGTCGACCGTGCTGTCACGCTACTGAGCCCGATGTTCCCCGTCCCTGCCCGTTCCGCGCGCGGCTTCACGCTGGTCGAAGTGCTGGTCGCGCTGCTGATCATGGGGGTCATCGCCGCCATGGCCTGGCAGGGCGTCGACGGCATGGTGCGCTCGCGCGACATCAGCGCCGCGCGGCTCGATCAGCAGCTGCGGCTGCAGTCGGTCATCGCGCAGTGGGAGGCCGACCTCGACCAGGTGCAGGACAGCGGCATCGTGCCGGCCCTGCAGTTCGACGGCGCCAACCTGCGGATGACGCGCCGCAACGCCGGCGGGCTGCAGCTGGTGGTGTGGTCTCTGCGCGGCGAGAGCTGGACCCGCTGGACCGCGCCGCCGGTGACGCACGTGGTGGCGCTGCAGGAGCAGTGGATGCGCTCGCAGCAGCTGCTCGGCAACGAGCCGGAGCAGCTGAAGGTGATGACCGGGGTCAGCGGCTGGCAGCTCTATTTCTGGCGCGGCAACGGCTGGAGCAACGCGCAGTCGACCGGCGACGTGGCCCCGCCCGGTCGCGACGCCAGCGGCACGCCCGTCCTTCGCCAGCTGCTGCCCGAGGGGGTGCGGCTGGTGCTGACCTTCGGCGAGGGCGCACCGGTCGTCGGCACGCTGACCCGCGACCTGCGGCTCGGCCCGCAGAGCGTGGCGCCATGAGGGGGCCGGCGCGTCCGGGCGGCCGCCAGGCGCGGCCCACGCAGCGCGGCGCGGCGCTGCTGACCGCGATGATGATCGTCACGCTGGTCGCCACCCTGGCCGCCGCGATGATCTGGCAGCAGTGGCGCTCGGTGCAGGTCGAGGCCGCCGAGCGGGCACGCGCCCAGGCGCAGTGGATCCTGCTGGGCGCGGTCGACTGGGCGCGCCTGATCCTCCGCGAGGACGCGCGCGCCGGCAGCCGCGGCGACCCGGTCGACCACCTCGGCGAGCCCTGGGCGCTGCCGCTGGCCGAGGCCAAGCTGTCGACCTTCCTCGCCGCCGACAAGCAGAACACCGAGGACGCGCCCGACGCCTTCCTGTCCGGGCAGATCACCGACGCGCAGTCGCGCTACAACCTGCGCAGGCTGATCGAGCCGAGCACCGACTTCAGGCGCGAGCAGCGCACGCTGAGCCGGCTGATGGGCTTCGTCGGCGCGCGCGGCAGCGCCGCGGCCCTGGCCGTGGCGCTGCGTCAGTCCGCGCCGCCGACCGCCACGGCCGCGAGTGCCGCCCAGGCCGGGAACGTCCCCAACGCCGGCAGCGGCGCTGGCGCCGGGACCGGCCCCGATGCCAGCGCGAGGCCGACCAATCCGTCCGGCAACCCGGCCGAGGGCGCCCCCGTCGTCGTGCCGGTCAGCGCCGACCCGCCGCTGATGCCGGAGCGCGTGGAGCAGCTTGCCTGGCTGGGCGTCGATGCCGAGACCATCCGCCGCCTGGCGCCCTACGTGACGATCCTCCCCCAAGTCACACCGGTGAACCTCAACACCGCCCCGAAGGAGGTGATCGCGGCGGTGCTCGACGTCGACCCTGCCGATGCCGAGCGGCTGGTGCAGGCCCGCCAGCGTTCGCCCTTCCGGACCGTCGAGCAGGCCGTGGAACTGCTGCCACCGAACGCCCAGCGCAGCCTCGGGCAGGGCTCGCAGGGGACGCAAGGCCCGCCGAGGGCTAGCACGCGGTCGGATTACTTCGAGATCCGCGGCCGCCTGCGGCTGCAGGACCGGGTGGTCGAGGAGCGCGCCCTGGTGGTGCGCAACCAGCTGGAGGTCATCCCGCTGCAGCGCGAACGGCTGACCGCGCTGGACAGCGGCCCACCGTGAGATGTTGCACCCCTGACACATCAAGAAAATTGCCTAAGTGCTTGATTCGTAGGGACGCTTCACGACCGACCCCTACAATGGCCCGAACCTTGCCTCCGCCATGAGCACGCTCGCCGTATCGATTCCGCCACGCCCGCGCCTGCGTGCCGGCGCGGTGCCCACGTCGGGTGCCGCGCCGACGGAATTCGCGTTCGCGCTCAGCGGCGACACCCTGAGCATCGACCGGCAGGGCTTCGCCGCGCCCGCACTGCTGCCGCGTGCCGACCAGGTCGTGGCCGTGCTGTCGCCCAACGACGTCAGCTGGCATCGCATCACCTGCCCCAAGGCCCCGGCGGCGCGCATGGCCGCCGCATTGGCGGGGGTGCTCGAGGACGCGGTGCTCGACGACGCCGCCACGCTGCACTTCGCGCTCGCGCCGGGCGCCAAGGGCGGCGAGCCGGCCTGGGTCGCCGCTACCGACCGCGCCTGGCTCGCGTCGGAAATCGCGGTGCTGGAGGCGGCCGGGCTGCGCGTCGACCGGGTCGTGCCCTCGGCCTGGCCGGACGAGCCGCCCTCGGGTCACTTCCACGAGAGCAGCGGCAGCGACGAGCGCGCGCTGGGCCTGGGCCTCGCGCTGACCTGGGCGCACGCCGACGGCGTGGCCAGCTGGCCGCTGCAGGGCACGCTGGCCCGCACGCTCCTGCCTCAGCCGCTGCCGGCCGGGGCCCGCTTCACCGCCACGCCGGCCGTCGCGGCGCCCGCCGAGCGCTGGCTCGGCACCACGGTGCAGGTCGTCACGCCGGCCGAGCATGCACTTCAGTCGGCGCGCTCGCTTTGGAACCTGCGCCAGTTCGGACTGGCCCCCAAGCACCGCGGCATGAGCGCGCTCGCCGACCTCTGGCGGCGACTGCGTGGGCCGAACTGGCGTCCCGCCCGCTGGGGACTGGCGGCGCTGGTGGCGATCCAGCTGCTCGGGCTCAACATCGCCGCCTGGCAGCAGCGCCGCACGCTGGAGTCCAAGCGCGACGCGATGGCCGAACTGCTGCGCAGCGCGCACCCGCAGGTCCGCGCCGTGCTCGACGCGCCGGCGCAGATGCAGCGCGAGACCGACGCGCTGCGGGCCGCGGCCGGCCGGGCCGGCGAGGAAGACCTGGAGTCCGCCCTGCAGGCCGCCGCCAGCGCCTGGCCGCAGCAGCAGCCGGTGCAAACGCTCGGCTACGAGGGCGGCCGGCTCAGCCTGGCGACGCCTGCCTGGACCGCGCCGCAAATCGCGCGCTTCCGCGAGGCCGTGGAGCCGGCCGGCTGGCGCGTCGAGGCGGCCGACGGCCGACTGACCATGAGCCGTCCGCCGGTGGGCGTGGCACCTGCCCCCTCGGGCACCCCCGGCGCCGCGCGCGGTTGAGGCTCGCATGGCCGCCGGCAACCGCGTCCTGATGCCGCCGCCGCTGGTCGCCGCGCGGGCGCAGCTGCGCGCCCGCTGGCAGGCGCTCGGCCGCCGCGAACGGCGCCTCGTCGTGGCGGCCGCCGCGGTCGTGGGCTTCGCGCTCCTGTGGTCGCTCGGCGTGCAGCCGGCCTGGCGCACGCTGCGCGACACGCCGGCCCAGATCGATGCCCTCGAGCTGCAGCTGCAGCGCATGCAGCAGCTGGCCGTAGAAAGCCGCGAGCTGCGCGCCCTGCCCAGCGTGCCCCCGGCCCAGGCCGAGGCCTCGCTGCGCGCCGCGACCGAGCGGCTCGGCCCCAATGCCAGGTTGGTGCTGCAGGGCGAGCGCGCGACGCTCACGATCAACGGCATCAGCGGCAACGCCCTCACCGGCTGGCTCGGCGAGGTGCGCAGTGCCGCGCGCGCGCGGCCGGTCGAGGCGACGCTCTCGCGCGGTCAGAACGGCTACAGCGGCAGCATCGTGCTGCAGCTGGCACGCGCCGGCTGAGGGCGCTTCCCGGGGAGTCCGCACACCATGGTCCTGCGCGCGTTCCGCCCGTCCATCTGGCGCCCATCGCGGCTGCGCCGTCCGGCCGGCGCGACCACCCGCCAGTCGATGTGGGGCGACTCGACGCACCAGACCCTGCGCTGGCAGCGCGCCCGCTATGCCGGACGCCGCTGGGCCATCGCCGGCGCGGTGATCGGCGCGCTGCTGGCGCTGATCGTGTTTGCGCCGGCCGCCTGGCTGGCGCGCTGGGTCGAGCGCGGCAGCGGCGGACACGTCCTGCTGGCCGACGCCGAAGGCAGCGTGTGGAGCGGCAGCGCCGTCGCCGTCCTGAGCGGCGGGCCGGAGAGCCGCGACGCCCGTTCTCTGCCCGGCCGCCTGCACTGGACGCTGCGGCCGGCCGGCCTCGGATTCCTGCTGAGACTGGAACACGCGTGCTGCCTCAACGGCCAGCCGCAGCTGCGCATCCGCCCCGGCTTCGGCACGATGACGACCACGCTGGCGCCGGGCCCCGGCTGGCTGGGCCAGTGGCCGGCCGCCTGGCTGGCCGGCCTGGGCACGCCTTGGAACTCGCTGCAGCTCGGCGGCGCGCTGCGCCTCGGCTCGCCCGGCATGACGCTGCAGTGGGTGCAAGGTCGCTGGCGCGTCGAGGGCAGCGCGACGCTCGAGCTGCTCGATATCGGCTCGCGCATCTCGCCGCTGGAGCGGCTCGGCAGCTATCGCCTGGAACTGAGCGGCGACCCCGCCAATGCCGGCGCAGCCCGCATCGCGCTGAGCACGACCGACGGCGCCCTGCGCCTGAGCGGCCAGGGCTCGCTGGGGCCCAGCGGCTTGCGCTTCCGCGGCGAGGCGACCGCGGCCAGCGAGGCCGAGCTGCCGGCGCTGTCGAACCTGCTGAACATCATCGGACGGCGCAGCGGCGCACGGTCCGTCATCACGATTGGATGAGCATGAGCCTTCCTCCTGACCGTCCCGGCGCAACGCCGGGCGGCCCAGCCGCCCGCGGCACACGCGCGCTGGCCGCGGCCTCGGCGCTGGCACTGCTGCTGACGAGCCTGCCGACCGCGGTGACGGGGCAGGTGCCGGGCACCGGCTCGAAGAAGGAGCCGGTGACGCTGAACTTCGTCAACGCCGAGATCGAGGGCGTGGCGCGGGCGATCGGCGCGGTCCTCGACCGCCAGATCGTCGTCGACCCGCGCGTGAAGGGCCAGATCACCCTCTACAGCGAGCAGGCCCTGACGCCGCGCGAGGCCTACCTCAACTTCCTCACGGCGTTGCGCGGCCTCGGCTTCACGGTGGTGGAGGCCGGCGGGCTGCTGAAGGTGGTGCCGGAGGCCGACGCCAAGCTGCAGACCGGCACGGTGTCGGTCGGCCCGGTGTCGCGCAGCGGCGACCAGATCATCACGCAGATCTTCCGCCTGCAGCACGAGAGCGCGAACAACCTGGTGACGGTGCTGCGGCCGCTGATCAGCCCGAACAACACGATCAATGCCAACCCCGGCAACAACACGCTCGTCATCACCGACTACGCCGAGAACCTGCAGCGGCTGGGCAAGATGATTGCCGCCATCGACGTGCCGGCCAGCACCGACGTCGAGGTGATCCCGCTCAAGCACGCCGTCGCGCCGGACCTGGCGCCGGTCATCCAGCGCCTGTCGGACCAGTCCGGCGCGCCGGGCGGCGCGCCCGGCGGCCCGGGTGGCGGCGGGGGCGGCGGCCTGACGGTCCTGCCCGATTCGCGCACCAACTCGCTGCTGGTCCGCGCCAGCAACAATGCCCGGATCAACCAGGTGCGCGTGCTGATCGAGAAGCTCGACCAGCCGGGCGCCGGCGGCACCGGCGGCAGCAACATCTACGTCGTCTACCTGAAGAACGCCGACGCCCTGCGCATGGCGCAGGTGCTGCGCGCGGCCTTCTCCAGCGAGGCGCGCGGCAGCACCGGCGCGGGCGGCGCCGGCGGCGGCGGTGGCTTCACGCCGCAGCCGCAGCCGACGACCCAGCCCTCCAGCCAAC
>Ga0247821_10002392_pt1 | contig 10283 bp, 8 predicted proteins | sample 13C_Glycerol_Day_FD_192481 | JGI IMG/M metagenome (GOLD analysis project Ga0247821, IMG submission 192481) | Soil microbial communities from agricultural site in Penn Yan, New York, United States - 13C_Glycerol_Day14 | ecosystem: Environmental > Terrestrial > Soil > Agricultural land | place... | reverse complement strand
CGGCCAGTGCGAGCAGCTCGTCCCGGTCGGTCCCCTCGGCGGCAGCGAGGTCCTTCAGTTCCGGCTCGCCCCTGGTCAGGGTCCCGGTCTTGTCGAACAGCACGACGTCGACCGTCCGCATCCGCTCGAGCGCCATCCGGTTCTTGATCAGCACGCCGGCCCGGGCTGCCCGTTCCGTGGAGATCGCGATGACCAGCGGGATGGCGAGGCCCAGGGCGTGCGGGCAGGCGATCACCAGCACCGTCACGGTGCGCTCGACGGCGTCGGGCATGCTGCCCAGCAGCGTCCAGGCGATAAAGGTGATGACGCCCGCCCCGGCGGCGAAGTAGAAGAGGAAGGCGGCGGCGCGGTCGGCGAGGGCCTGGGCCCGCGAGGAGGAGGCCTGGGCCTCGGCCACGAGCCGCTGGATGCCCGCCAGGGCGGTGTCGTCGCCGATGGCTGTCACCCGGACGCGGAGGCTGTTGTCCGTGGCGATGGTTCCCGCGACCACGGGGTCGCCGGGGGAGCGAAGGACGGTCTTGGACTCTCCGGTGATCATCGATTCGTCGAATTCGGCCTGCCCGTCGGTCACGGTTCCGTCCGCCGGCATTCGGGCGCCGGACCGGACCAGGATGGTGTCGCCGCTCCTGAGCTCGGACACCCTGACGGTTTCGGTTCCGGATTCGGTGAGGCGTTCCGCCTCGTCCGGCAGCAGCGCCGCGAGGGCATCCAGGGCGCCCTGGGCCGAGCCGAGGGCGCGCATTTCGATCCAGTGCCCCAGCAGCATGATGTCGACCAGCAGGGCCAGTTCCCACCAGAAATCGAGGTCGAAGCCGCCGATCCCCAGGGTGGTCACCCACGAGGCGGTGAAGGCGACGGTGATGGCCATGGCGATCAGCAGCATCATCCCCGGTTTGCGGCTTTTCAGCTCATTCAGGCCGCCCTTGAGGAACGGCTGGCCGCCGTAGAAGAAGATGACTGTTCCCAGCACCGGGGGGATCCAGGCGGAGCCGGGAAAAACGGGGACCTGGTAGCCGAGCAGGTGCCCGAACATGGGGCTGAAGAAGACCACGGGTACAGCCAGGGCAAGGGTCACCCAGAACCTGTTCTTGAACATCGCGACGCTGTGCCCGGCATGCTGGCCGTGGCTGTGGACCAGGTGCTCGTCGTCCTGCCGCGGCTCCTCATGCGGGTGGTTCATTTGCTGGCCGCCGACGGCCGGGCTCGGGTGCCGGTGTTCCATGATGCGCGCTCCTAGGGGAGGTTCCTCGCGAATGCTGACTCAGCTCACCATACCCCCAGGGGGTATGGCTGACAAGAGGTTTCCGGGTCAGCGGACCTCGATCACGCCCATCATGCCCAGGTCCTCATGGTCCAGGATGTGGCAGTGGTACACCGAGCGGCCGCTGAAGTCGCGGAACGCGATCCTGACAGTGGCGCGCCCGTTCGCCCGCACGTTCACCACGTCCCGCATCACCACGGGACCGGCTGCCCGGCCGTTGTCGTTGATCAGCTGCATCGGCCACACGTGCAGGTGGAAGGGGTGGTCCATGGGGCTGGTGTTGACCAGTGTCCATTCCTCCACGGTCCCGGCCGCGACGGTCGTGTCAGTGCGCGCCTCGTTGTATTCGCGGCCGTTGATGGTGAACCGCATCATGCCCGCCATCCCGCCGCCCATGCGTCCCTGTCCCGCGCCCATGGACAGGACCAGCTGCCGGCGGGCGGCGACGGCGGCATCCCTCAGGTCCTCCTGGGCCGGCCGGGGCGTGACGGCGGCGGGCGGGGTTGCGGCGGCGCCGCTGACCCGGAAGGTGGCCAGCGAGCCGGTCCCGCGGTTGGGAACCTGCCCCATCATTCCCGGCATGCCGCCGCGGTCATAGGGGATGGCCTGCAACACGGCTTCGCCGGCGGCCGCAGTCACCAGCAGGTCCGCCCGGTTGCCCGGCGCCAGCAGGAGTTCGTCGACGGCTTCGGGTTCGGGGAACCGTCCCGAGTCCATGCCGAGCAGCTGCAGCTGCTGGCCGTCCAGCCGGAGCCGGAGAAAACGGCCCGCACAGGTATTGATGATCCGCCACCGCTCCCGGGCGCCCGGCTGGGCAGTAAGGAGCGGGTTGCTCTGCCCGTTGAGCAGGAGCAGTGCACCCTCCCGGCCCGCCATGCGCTCCATCGGCGACACGGCGGCGATGTTCCCGGCGCTGTCCAGGGTGGTGTCCGAGACCAGCAGGACGCGTTCCGTGCTCACCGGGATGGCGTCGGGGTCTTCGACGATGATCGCCCCGTAAAGCCCGGCGAAGATCTGGTCCGCGACCATACCGTGGTGATGCGGGTGGTACCAGTACACGCCCGGCGGGTGGTCCGACGGCAGACGGTACCGGTAGTCAAAGCCCTGTCCGGGCGGTACCGCGATAAACACATTGTCCCCGTCCGCCTGCGGGGACACATGGAGGCCGTGGACGTGCAGGTTCGTCGGCTGGTTGAGGCCGTTCACCAGCCGGACGCTGAGTTCATCGCCCGGCCGCAGCCGCAGGGTGGGGCCCGGGACCGTTCCGTTGTAACAGAGGGCGCGGGCCTGGCGGCCGCCGAACTCCACCCGTCCGGGGGCGGCGTCCAGGGTGAGCTCCAGCCGGCTGTTCGAACTGCGGAGCTCGGCGGGACCGCGCAGCTCGGCACCCGGCGCGGGCGCCGCGCCCCCACCGTCGCCGCCGTTGTTGCCGCCGGCGGCGGTTGGCTGCTGTGGGGAATTCAGGGACCACCAAAGCCCGGCGCCGCCCGCCACAACGGCCGCCGTGCCCAGACCGCCCACAACCAGGGCGTCGCGGCGGCTGATCGGCCGCATTACGGCTCCTCGCCGAGGACTTTCACATTTTCGCGGTACTGCTCCGCAGTGAGCTCGCCCCGCGCGAAGCGTTCATCGAGGATCAGCCGTGCCTGGCTCTTGCCGCCCGGGAAACCTCCGCCGCCCGGGGGACCCCCCGGCGGGCCGTAGGGTGGGGCACCGTAGGGCCCATAGTGGGCGGGACCGCCGCGGCTGGTCCCGCCGGTGAAGAGGCGGACAGCCAGGAGCACCAGCACCGCAATGCCGACCAGTAACAGCAGCCCCCAGAGCCACATCCAGCCGAAGCCGTCACCGTAGTAACCCATCATGGCCTGATCCCTTCGTTCGCGACCGTTCCTCTTCCCATGTTCCGCCGGATACCCGGTGGGGGATAGGGGCCTTTGTCGCTTTTCGGGCAGACGGCCAGACTGCGGGGCGGCGTCAGCTGATCAGCAGGCTCAGCGCTTCGGTCAGGTGCCCGACTTCCCGCACCGAGAAGCCCGCCGGCACCGGGCCCGGGCCGTTCGGGCTCGCGGGCACCACGGCATGGGTGAACCCCAGCCTGTGCGCCTCGTGGATGCGCTGGTTGATGCCTGGCACCGGGCGGACCTCACCGGCGAGCCCCACCTCACCAAACGCGATCAGCCGCTGCGGCAGGGGTTTTTTGGCCTTCGCCGAGGCCACGGCCAGCGCGACCGCAAGGTCCGTGGCGGGCTCGCTGAGCTTCACGCCGCCCACGGTTGCCACGTAGGAATCGTCCTTGTTGAGCAGGCAGCCGGCCCGCTGCTGCAGCACGGCCAGCAGCATGGCCACCCGTGAACTGTCCAGCCCGCTCGTGGCCCGCCGCGGCTGCGAACTGGAACTTTCGGCCAGCAGGGACTGCACCTCGGCCAGGAGCGGGCGGCGCCCCTCCAGGGTCACCGTGATGCACGTGCCGGACACCGGCTCCTTCGTCCGGGAGACGAACAGCCCGCTCGGATCGGCCAGGCCCGCAATCCCGTCCTCGTTCAGGTCGAAGCAGCCGACATCGTCTGTGGGGCCGTAACGGTTCTTGACCGCGCGCAGCAGACGCAGCCGGGAGTGGCGCTCGCCTTCGAACTGGCACACCACATCCACGAGGTGTTCGAGCAGCCGGGGCCCGGCGATGGAGCCGTCCTTGGTCACGTGGCCCACCAGCAGGGTGGTCATGTTGCGGCGCTTCGCCGCGGCGATCAGGGAGGCGGCGACCTCCCGGACCTGCGAGACACCGCCGGCGCTGCCTTCCACGTCGGCGCTGCTCAGCGTCTGCACGGAGTCCACGATCAGCAGGCGGGGCTCGAGCTTCTCCACCTGGCCCAGGGCCTGGCCAAGGTCCGTTTCGGCGGAGAGGTAGAGGGATTCGGCGACGGCGTCGATCCGGTCCGCACGGAGTTTGACCTGCGCCGCGGATTCCTCGCCCGTGATGTAGAGGACGTCCTGCGCGGTGCGGGCAAACTTGGCCGCGACATCCAGCAGCAGGGTTGACTTGCCGACCCCGGGCTCGCCCGCGAGCAGGATCACGGCGCCCGGGACCAGCCCGCCGCCGAGGACGCGGTCCAGTTCGTCCACGCCGGTGGGCAGGAACGCCGCGGTGGTGGCGTCGACCTCCGCGATCCGGCGGGCCGGCTCCAGCACGGTGGTGGCCGCCGTCGTGCGCGCCACGGCGCCGCCGGTTTCCTCCACACTGCCCCAGGCCTGGCACTCGCCGCAGCGGCCCACCCACTTGGCCGTGGTCCAGCCGCACTCGGCGCATTTGTAGCCCGGCGCCTTAGTGGCCCGGGAAGTCTTGGTAGCCATCGTTCCACCCTATCCGCGCCTAGCGACAACAAACGCGACAAGAACGCTCCCACCCCGCGAAAAGCTACAGCGCTACAGCGGCGGCAGGATGTCCCGGGCCTCCCGGGAGTCGACGCCGGCCGCCTCCAGCAGGTCCACCATCAGCGGGCGGAACAGCATGACCACCGTCTCGCCCTCCAGCTTTTGCACGTCCAGCAGTCGCGGGTGCAGCCGGCCGGCGATTTCCCGCAACTCCGTCCGGGCGGTCCGCAGGTGCGCGCGGCGGACGCCGTCGTGCACCTCCGCCAGTCCCAGGGAGAGTTCGTCGACGGCGTCGGCGGTGTCCTGCAGGACGTCGGCGATGTTCTGGGTGGCATCATCGGACAGCGCCGCATGGTTGATGGCGCTGGTCAGGCGGCGGGCAAAGACACGGCTGTTGCGCAGGGCAAGGTCGATGAAGTCCAGCGACTGCTCCATCTGGTCCAGCTCGTCGCGGTGCCGGCGGTAGGCCGGGGCAAGGGTGGCCACCTCGCCGGAGGCCCGCAGGGACTGCCGCATGGCATCGACGAGGGGCTGGCAGTTCCGCCCGCGGATGAGCGCGTGCCAGGCCTGGGTGGAGTCGCTGTAACTCAGCGCTGAGGCGCATTCGCGCAGCACCTCGGCGAGTTCGTGCAGGAGCTTTTTGACGTCGTTGCGGGGTTCCCGGCGCGGGTCCTTCGGGATCAGGACCGTCACCAGCAGGGCGAACACGCCGCCCACGATCGCGTCGATGCTGCGGGTGAACGGGCCCCCGGCCGGTGCCGGGAGCAGCACCACCAGCAGCGACTGCAGCCCCAGCTGGGTGGTGAAAATCGTGCCGCTGTCGAGGAACCTTGCCAGCAGGATGGAGAACAGCAGCACGACGGCGGCCTGCCACATCCCGGCACCCAGCCAGTGCAGCAGCAGGTCCCCGACCACAATGCCGATGGTGCAGCCCAGGCCGACCTCGATCACGCGGCGCAGCCGGGGGTCCCGGGAAAAGCCCAGGGAGATGAGGGAGGACGTGGCGGCGAAGAGCGGCCCGCTGTGGCCCAGCACGTACTCCGCGAACGCGTAGGCGCCGACGGCGCAGCCGGTCATCTGGATGGCCGGCACGAGGGAGTTCCGGCTCCGGACCAGGCCGGTGCGGACCCTGCCGCGCAGGAACCGGGCGCTTGCGGACAGTCCAATAGCGGGGGCCATGCGCTCCAGTCTATGGGCCGCGGGGCCGGCGGGCCGTCCGCGGGAAACGCCTACGGCTGTGATGCAAGCTAACGCAAGGCGCCCCGGCCGATGTAAGCCAATGTCCCGGCGTCGTTAACCCTTCGTTCATCTTGGTCGGACATTCTCTTCATCTGGGGCACCTAGGTTCAATGAAGGTACAAACCGTACGCATCCCTGCCCGGTCTTCTCCGGCCCGGCACGCATTTGAGAAAATCCCTGGAAGGGGTACATCTAAGTGAAGGCACTCCGCTTCGGCCGCACCGCGGCTATCGCTGTCATCTCAGCCGGCGCTCTCGCGCTGACCGCCTGTGGCTCGGACAACGCAACGGGCACCGCTCCCGCCACCCCCGCCGCTTCCGGCGCCCAGGTGACGGGCACGCTGACTGGCATCGGCTCCTCCGCACAGGGTGCCGCCATGGACGCATGGAAGACCAACTTCGCCTCCGCGAACCAGGGCGCCACCGTGCAGTACTCCCCGGACGGTTCCGGCGCAGGCCGCAAGGCCCTCCTGGACGGGTCCGCCCAGTTCGGCGGTTCCGACGCTTACCTCAAGGACGAAGAGTACGCCAGCTCCACCACCCAGTGCGGCCCTGACGGCGCCCTCAACATCCCGGTCTACATCTCCCCGATCGCCGTGGCCTTCAACCTGCCCGAGATCACGGAACTGAACCTCGACGCCGTCACGGTTGCCAAGATCTTCCGCGGCGAGATCGCAACCTGGAACGATCCCGCGATCGCCGCCCTGAACCCGGACGCCACGCTCCCGGACCTGGCGGTCACCCCGGTGAACCGCTCGGATGACTCCGGCACCACCACCAACTTCACCGAATACCTGGCCGCTGCGGCCCCCGAGGCGTGGACCGACAAGGCCTCCGGCGTCTGGCCGGCAAGCCTCCAGGGCGAGAACGCCAAGGGCACCTCCGGTGTGGTCAAGACCGTCACCGACACCCCGGGCGCCGTGACGTACGCCGATGACTCCGCCGTGAGCGGCAAGCTGGGCGTGGCGCTGATCAAGGTGGGCGAGTCCTACACGAAGATCTCCGCCGAGGCAGCCGCCAAGGCAGTCGACGCCGGCACGCCGGTCGAGGGGCGCAACGCCAACGACCTCTCCATCAAGCTGGACCGCACCACCACCATCGAGGGTGCCTACCCGATCGTGCTGGTTTCGTTCCACGTCGTCTGCAGCGCCTACGCTGACCAGAAGACTGTCGACCTCGTGAAGGCTTTCGAGAGCTACGTAGTCTCCGACGCCGGTCAGACCGCGGCCGCTGATGCCGCCAAGTCCGCTCCGCTGTCCAAGGACCTGCAGGACAAGGCCCTCAAGTCCATTGAGTCCATCAAGGTCAAGTCCTAGGGTCACCTAGCCCCGACAGGCATAGTGGAAACACCAGCCTGATTCTGGTTCCCTGTCCCGGTCCGGCTGTCACCGACGGCCACACCGGGGCAGGGAACCGACGTGTTTGTCCGAAGTACCCCAAGATCTGAAGGATCGTGAAGTGACCACCACCTCCCTGACCACGTCCCGGGGCGCAGGCCGCGCCGGAGATAAGGTCTTTTCCGCAGCCACCTTGGCCGCTGGGTGCCTGATCCTGGCCGTGCTCTTCGGAGTTGCGCTCTTTCTCCTGATCCAGGCATTCCCCGCCCTTGTGGCCTCCCCGGACAAGATCCAGGGCGGCGAAGGCTTTTTCGCCTACATCTGGCCGATCGTCATCGGCACCCTCATTGCGGCCGTCATCGCCCTCGTGATCGCGACGCCGGTCGCGGTCGGCGTCGCGCTGTTCATCTCGCACTTCGCCCCGCGCAAGCTCGCCTCCGGCCTGGGCTACGTGATCGACCTGCTGGCCGCGATCCCCTCCGTGGTCTACGGCGCCTGGGGCGCCGCCTTCCTGGCCAAGGAAATCTCGCCGGCCTACAACTGGCTGGCCACCAACATGGGCTGGCTGCCGATTTTCCAGGGCCCGGCGTCGGCCACGGGCAAGACCATCCTGACCGCGGGAATTGTGCTGTCCGTCATGATCCTGCCCATCATCACCTCGCTGAGCCGCGAAATTTTCCTGCAGACCCCCAAGCTGCACGAGGAAGCCGCCCTGGCGCTTGGCGCCACCCGCTGGGAAATGATCCGGATGGCCGTGCTGCCGTTCGGCCGGCCCGGAGTCATCAGCGCCGTCATGCTGGGCCTGGGCCGCGCCCTCGGCGAGACCATGGCCGTCGCGCTCGTGCTGTCCTCGGGTGCGCTGACTGCGAGCCTCATCCAGTCCGGCAACCAGACCATCGCCGCCGAAATCGCGCTGAACTTCCCCGAGGCCAGCGGCCTGAAGGTCAACACGCTGATCGCCGCCGGCCTGGTCCTGTTCGTCATCACCCTGGCCGTGAACATGATCGCGCGCTGGATCATCAGCCGGCACAAAGAATTCTCGGGAGCCAACTAAATGACCGCCACCCTGACCCCCGTCAAGAAGCGCTCGGCCCTCACCAAGGGCCAGCTCCCGAAGTGGGCCCCCTACCTGGTTCTCGGCATCGCCCTGGTCCTCGGCGCAGCGATCCTGGCCCTGATCGGCTTCAACGCCCTCGGCTGGGGACTCGTCTCGGCGATCATTTTCGCCATCGGCCTTGTCAGCTGGAGCGCCGTCGTGGAAGGCTCACGCCGCGCCAAGGACAAACTCGCCACCTGCCTGGTGGTCGGTGCGTTCCTCGTTGCGCTGCTGCCCCTGTTCTCCGTCATCTGGACGGTCCTGGTCAACGGCCTCCCGGGCCTCATGGACCCAGGCTTCCTGACCACCTCGATGAATGGCGTCACCGGCGCCTTTGACAACAAGAGCGTCGAGGAAGGCGCCCCGGTGGTCGGCGGCATCTTCCACGCCCTGATCGGCACCCTGCTGATCACGGTAATGGCGACCGTCATCTCGGTGCCCGTGGGCCTGCTGACCGCCGTCTACCTCGTGGAGTACGGCAACGACCGCCCGCTGGCCCGCGCCATCACGTTCTTCGTCGACGTCATGACCGGCATCCCCTCGATCGTGGCCGGCCTGTTCGCGGCGGCGTTCTTCTTCGCCGTCGTCGGGCCGGGCACCAAAACCGGTGCGGTCGCCGCCGTCGCGCTCTCCGTGCTGATGATCCCCGTGGTGGTCCGCTCCAGCGAGGAAATGCTCAAGATCGTCCCGAACGAACTCCGCGAAGCGGCCTACGCCCTGGGCGTCCGCAAGTGGCGGACCATCCTCAAGGTGGTCATCCCGACGGCGATCTCCGGCATCGCCTCGGGCGTCACCCTCGCGATCGCCCGGGTGATCGGCGAAACCGCCCCGATCCTGGTCACCGCGGGCTTCGCCACCTCCATCAACTACAACGTCTTCAGCGGCTGGATGGCCTCGCTTCCGACGTTCATCTACACGCAGATCCTCAACCCGACCTCGCCGTCGAACCCGGATCCGTCCTCACAGCGCGCCTGGGGAGCCGCCCTGGTGCTCATCATCCTGGTGATGCTGCTCAACCTCGGCGCCCGCCTCATCGCCCGCATGTTCGCCCCCAAGACCGGCCGCTAACCCGGCCCCGGGGACCCAAATCTTCAGCCCGTACCTCCAGCAAGTGAAGGAACATCATGTCTAAGCGCATCGACGTCAAGGACCTGAACGTCTACTACGGTAAATTCCTGGCCGTCGAAGACGTCAACATCAACATCGAGGCCAAGTCCGTCACGGCCTTCATCGGGCCCTCCGGCTGCGGCAAGTCCACCTTCCTGCGCACGCTGAACCGGATGCACGAGGTGATCCCCGGCGCCCGCGTCGAGGGTGAGGTCCTGCTCGACGGCGACAACCTGTACGGCCCCGGCGTGGACCCGGTCACGGTCCGCTCGCAGATCGGCATGGTCTTCCAGCGGCCCAACCCGTTCCCCACGATGTCCATCCGCGACAACGTGCTGGCCGGCGTGAAGCTCAACAACCAGAAGATCTCCAAGGGTGAGGCCGACGTTCTGGTGGAACGCTCCCTGCAGGGCGCCAACCTCTGGAACGAGGTCAAGGACCGGCTGTCCAAGCCCGGCTCCGGGCTGTCCGGCGGCCAGCAGCAGCGCCTCTGCATCGCCCGGGCCATCGCCGTGGAACCGCAGGTGATCCTGATGGACGAGCCGTGTTCCGCGCTGGACCCGATCTCCACGCTCGCCATTGAGGACCTCATCAACGAGCTCAAGGACCAGTACACCGTGGTGATCGTGACCCACAACATGCAGCAGGCCGCCCGTGTGTCGAACAAGACGGCGTTCTTCAACATCGCCGGCACGGGCAAGCCGGGCCGCCTGATCGAATACGGCGACACCCACACCATGTTCAGCAACCCGACCCAGAAGGCCACCGAGGACTACGTCTCCGGCCGCTTCGGGTAAACCGTTTCCGCCCATCGATTGCTCCACAGGTGCCGTTTTGAGCCCTCAAAAGGGCACCTGTGGAGCAGCCGACGGGAT
>Ga0247821_10002391_pt1 | contig 10289 bp, 8 predicted proteins | sample 13C_Glycerol_Day_FD_192481 | JGI IMG/M metagenome (GOLD analysis project Ga0247821, IMG submission 192481) | Soil microbial communities from agricultural site in Penn Yan, New York, United States - 13C_Glycerol_Day14 | ecosystem: Environmental > Terrestrial > Soil > Agricultural land | place... | reverse complement strand
GCGATCTTCCCGCCGACCTCGCGGAACCGGGCCGTCGTCGCTCTTTGTGAGGCCTCCTCTCCGACTGGTCGCTCCCATGCGCCTGCCCGGGCGACGGCGTAGAGCATGGCCCGGTCGGCGGGCCCGACGGGGCCGAGCTCGTGGGCGGTGTAGCCGGCCGTGGTGGTGTCGGGTGCGCGCCAGGCGGCCCACCCGAGCGCGGCGACGACCGCCACGACGAGCAGGAGCAGCAGCGGACGCCTCACTTCGCCGTGACGCCGCTCTGGTCGGGGTCGCCCTGCTCGACCACGTCGACCGGGTCGTCGGAGGGCGGGACGGTCACGTCGTCGCCGTACAGCTCGTCGCAGGCGCGTCCGTCGCGGTCGGGGTCGAGCCCGTGGGGGTCGGTCGGGTCGGCGTCGAGGATGGCTTGGGCGTCGGCCTGGGTGGCGAGGTCGGCGCAGGTGATCACCCCGGGTGGGGCGAGCGCGTCGACGAAGGCGGCGGGGACGCCGGTGATGGCGATGGTGGACACGACGAGCGCGGCGCCGACGAGTACCGCGGTGAGGGCGCGGCGGGCGGCGACCCCGGACGCACGGGGTGCGCTGTGAGCTCCCACGTCCCTCCTTCCTACCTGTCGAATCGCTCGGTGTAGACGAGCCGCTGGGGGATGCCGAGCGGGACGAGCGCGGCGACAGCATCGTCGACCATTGTGGGTGGCCCGCACACGTACGCGGACAGGCCGCGCATGTCCGGCGGCCCGGGGAGGCAGCCGCCGAGCAGGTCTGCGCTGAGCGGGCGCCGCAGCACCGGGCATATCGTCAGGTCAAGCACCGCCGCGAGCGCGTGCAGCTCGACGGCGTGCAGATGCACGGGGGGCACGATCAGCCACACGGGCCGGCGGTCGCCGCGGTGGGCCATGGTGCGCAGCATCGACATCATGGGGGCGACGCCGACGCCGGCGGCGACCATGACGATCCCGGCGGGTCCGGCCCGGTCCAACGTCATGGCGCCGTGGGGGCCGTCGAGCCACACCGTGTGGCCGGGGCGCACGGCGCGCAACGCCCCGGTGGTCCAGTCGCCGCGATGGCGCACCGTGAACTCCAGGTGCGGGTCGTGCGGGCTGGACGACATGGTGAACGGGTGATCCGTGTCGGTGCGCCACCGGGACAGTCGCAGCCACGCGAACTGCCCAGCCCGGAAGTCGAACCGGTCGAGCGGGGTGAGCACCACTGTGGACACGTCCGGGGTGAGCGCCCGGATGTCGCGGACCATGAACCGGGCCGCCTGGGCGGGCCGCCACACCCACCGCGCCACCATCGCGGCGGCGGAGGCGAGGAGTAGCAGCGCCATCCACGCCGCCCACAGCGGGGAGTGGATCAACCGGTCCACCCAGGCGACGTGCAGCACCGCCAGTGCCCCGGCGGCCGTGGCGAGGCCCTGATGTCCCCACCGCCACACGTCGTGCGGGATCGGGACGACCCGGTGCCGGGCCGCGGCGAGGGCGACGAGCATGGTGAGGGTGACGCACGCCCCCACCCCGGCGGCGGCGCGGGCGGGCGCGTCGAGCGGGTGCAGCAGTGCGATGTTGGCGGGGTCGTCGAGGAGGACGGCCACGATGTGCACGCCGACCAGCGCGACGGTGGCGGTCCCGGTGGCGCGGTGCAGCCCGAGTGCCCCGTCGATGCCGAACGCGGCCGTCACGCCACGGTGGCGGGCGGCGAGGGTGATCGTGTAGGCGGCGAGACCGGCGGCCTGCACCCCGGTGATCCGGGCCAGCTCCGACCACACCGACACCGCGTCGGCGATACCGGTGGCAGACGCGGCGCCCGGGGCGAGCAGCACCAGCGCGAGCACCCCGAGCCACGTCGTACGGACCCGATCGGGTCGCGTCGGGAGAGCCGCTGCGGTCAGCGGTCCCCCTCGGGCCCGGGCTGGAGCACGGCCGTCGCTGCCCCGCCCGTCGACGGCGCCGACGTCGGCACCGTCCCCATGTCGGAGAGAGCGGCGGCGAGCCCTGCCGCGGCGAGCGCGGCGACCGCCAGCATCGTCAGCCCGGACAGCACCGGCGCCCACGGCCGGTCCGGCGCGAACAACCACAACGGCTCCGTCGAGACGTCGCCCTCGGGCCGGTGCTGGGCGGGCATCACGGCTGCTTGGTGAAGGTCAGCTCGTAGGATGCGCCCGGCTCGAACGCAACTTCGCGGCGCACCGTCATCTGGACCGTCAGGGCGGGTGTCCAGCGGGACCACTCGGCGTTGATCGCCTTGCCGTCGTCGGAGAGGTAGTCGGCGGAGAACTGGACGGTGTCCTGCTCGGCGCCACGCTGGACCCGGGAGGTGCAGCGGACCCGCGCCGTGATGGTGTCGCTCATGGTCGTCCTTTCTGGTGTGCGAGGTGCCAGCGGATGAGCCACTCGTCGACCTCCCGGCAGATCCGCACGGGGTCGACCAGCAACTCCCCGCACAGCTGCTCGTAGATCGGCACTGGCGGGCCTCCTCAGTCGCGGGTGGTTGTCGGCAGCACGAACACCTGCCCGACGAGCAGGTCCGTGACCTGGTCGTCAGGCGGTTTTCACGAATACTCGGATGCCCGTGCCGCTCGTCGTGAGCGTGGAGGTGAACGTCCCGCCGAGCGCACCGGATACCGCGTTTTGGAGGAATCCGAAGGTCTGCGCCGCCGATCCGGGGATGGTCGTCCCGAGCTGCGGGAGCAGCGGCGGAACCCAGGACGTTGCGACGTTCCGCATCGTCGGCTGCGTCGTGGTCACGCTTTGCGCCGCCCCGCCGATCCAGTACAGCCCGGGGGCGAGCACAGTGCTGATCGTCAGCTCCTGCACGGTCGCCGAGTCACCGAGAATCTGCCCCGCATCGACCACGAGCGCGCCAGGGTAGCCGACGCCGCTGTCGGCGTAGATGCCGAGCCGAACCTTCGACCCCACATCGCCGATGACGGTGACCTCGGCGCCGATTCGGACGATTGTGACCGGGGCCGGGACATACCAGGGCAGTAGCCGCAGAACGTTGCTACCTGTGGTGCCCGTGGCCTGCGCGGTCGGGGAGGCGGTGAAATAGTACTTCCCCGTGTCGAGCGCTACCCCCGCCGCCGATGCCGCGAGTGATCGGTAGTCGCCGACCACTGCGACGGCGTTACCGGAGGAGTCGGTGGTGACGCAGGACGTCACCTCTTTCCGCCAGGTGCCGGTGGCGAGGTCCCAGAATATGTACGGGGCGCCTGTGCCGAGCGCGCACCCGCGGATGTTGATCGACCCGATCCCGTCGGATGCCTGCCGGCCGTAGATGAAAGAGGCTGTCGGTGTGACGGTCGGGGTGGGGAACATGCACCCGATGAGTGTCAGGTTCACCGACGATTCCAGGTCGAACATCCGACCGGACGGCGGTGTGTAGGTGGCGGCCTTCACCCCCACCATTGTGATCATGCTGGTTACTTTGGATCCGCCGCCGTTGGGGACGCTGAGGAGTTGGGCGCCTAGCTCGAACCGGCCGCCGGTCATCGTATAGATGCCTGCGGTCTTCAACTCGAAATCAATCACATTGCCAGTGCCGCCGCAGGCATACCAGAAGCCGGAGTCGCCGCCCTGCGCTGTGGCTGCGCCCGCACCGGACACGTTCGTCCAGGCGGTGGCGCAGAACGATGCGGAGCAGTTGAGCCACACGAGGTTCAGGGTGTTGCCGCCCTCGTTGCGCCACCCGATCGACCCCGCAGTGGCCGCCCGGCCAGTCACCGAACAGTTGCGCCAGTCGATGAAACTCATGTCGGCCGACGACGAGGTGTGCGAGAGCCGCCAGCCGACCACGGTCACCCCGTCGACGTCGGCGTGCACATCGCACCGATCGAACATGAGCTGCGCACTGCTGGAGTAGGTGGCCGACCCGAACGTGCCGACGTCCAGATCGAACGCGATGACCCCGGTCAGCCCGGTCGCGACCCGGATCTGCGCACCCGAGATCCGGGACCGCTTCCAGCCGCGGGACGCGAACACGGCGGTACCGGATGCGCCGGTGTAGCGGATGGCGTTGAACCGGCCCTCGAACTGTAGGTTGACCGTGGTCTGCTGCGCGCCGGTCAGCGCCGGGTTGTACACGTTCAGGGTGCTGCTGACGAGCCACGCCTGGCCTGCGGGGGTGGGCGGGAAGATGACGGTCCCGTACACGGCCATGGCGGCGTTGATCGCCGCCTGGATGGCGGCCGTGTCATCGGTGGTGCCGTCGCCGACCGCCCCGAACGACTTCACGTTGAAGATGGTCGAGGCGGGGATCTCCAGCGCCGCCGTCCGGTCGCCAATCGACTCGATGATGCCATTTTCGCTTCCGATTGCACGACTAATTGTCACGTCAGAAACGTCCTCGCCCTAGTCTAGAAGAATGCGTTATAAAGTCGCCGAGTCGTTCAGCATGTGCGTGGTCGGATAGTGCCGCGGGTCGATCGTGGGGCCACAGCCGGTCAGCTCGTCAGCGCGATCAGCACCCCGGACCAGCCCAGCCCGGCGTTGCTGGCGGTGGCGGTCCGGGAGATCGTCGCGGCGGTGCCCAGCACCTGGCTGTAGGAGGCGAACACGCAGTAGTCCCCGACGGGGCGGGAGTCGACCCGCTCGGCCATGCCGGAAGGTGGGGTGTAGTTCGCCGTGGCGTCCGCTGCGGCGAACTGGGTGCCCCACGTGCCGAGCAGCAGCGCGTCGTCGACGGTGACGGCCAGGTCGCTGATGGCTTGCGCGGCGGGCCCGGATCCGCCGCCGGTGACGACCGAGTTGGCGGTGACGGCGCCGGGCAGCACGTAGATGACGGCGGTCACCGTCCCGGACCCGCCGATGGTGATCGTCTGGGTGCCGCCGGTGGTGACCGGCCCGGAGAAGCAGGAAATGTTGTGCGGGTAGTTCGTGCCGACCGCCGCGGCCCGTGTCCCCCACTCGACCGCCCCCGAGATGGTGGGGGTGGAGTTCTCGGAGCCGACGAACGCGACCAGGGTGTCCCCCGCGTTCGCGGTCACCGTCTTGGCTCCGGCGCCAGTGAACCCGGCGACGCTGGTAATCGTCGGGGTGGTACCAGTCCCACCCCCGCCACCACCCGGGGGTGGGGGTGCTCCGGTGCCGCCCGGGAACGCCGCCGGCCACGTCGTCGACACCGTGTTATTCGTGACCGTGATCGTGCCGAGCGATCCGCCGTTCTCGATACCGACAGTCGGGGTGAACCGGTTGTTGGTGATCGTCACCCCGTTGCACTCGTGGAAAATGCCGCGGTTGGTCCCCCGGTCGATCGTGTTGTCGTCGATCAGGATCCCCGACGGGTACATGGGGCTGCCGCCGCGCAGCGCGGAGATCGCCGCGATGTACAGGTTGTCCTTCGCGCCGGTCCCGTCGATGACGTTGGAACGGATCCGCACGTTCGTCGACCCCGACACGCACTGCACACCGGCGGAGAAGTGCTGCTTCGAGCCCTGCACCATCCGGTTGTAGGACACCTCGATGTTGTCCGACCGGTCCTCGACGTGCACCGGCTCCTGTGCGATGTCCTCGAAGTAGTTGTAGCGGACGATGCTGTCCTTGCAGTTGGCCAGGCCGACACCGAACCCGCCGGCGGGGGGCCCGTACTGGCCGATGAACGTGTTGTTCTCCACGACGATGTTCTTCATCACCGAGGAGGGGGCGTTGAACTCCAGGAACGTGTGCCAGCAGTTCAGGAACTTACAGTTCCGCACCTCAAACCCGTCGGTGGTGCCCGTGGCGTTACTGGCCTGGAAAAGCGGGAACTCCTGATAGTTCTGGATTGTCGAGTTAAGGACCTTGACGTTCGACAGGGTGCCTGCGACCCCGAGCTGCATGCAGTACACGTCGGACACGCCGTTGTCGATCTGCCGGTTCCCGTCGAGTAGGACGTTGTCGAACGTCCACCCCGAGTGCGGCTGCAGCGGGAACTGCACCACATCAACGGCGGTCATCCGCTTGATCTGCAGCGACTTGATGCCCGCGTTGTTACCGCTCGACACCGCGAACGGGGTCCACGCCGGCGGGTGCCACAGAATCACCGCGTTCGTCTGCCCCGTGCCGAGCAGGGTGACCCCATTCAGCGACAACGGAGCCGTCGACACGTACTTATAGGTGCCGTTGGGGAAGTACACGGTGCCACCCGCGCCGACGGCGGCGACCGCGGCGCGGATCGCGGGGCCGTCGTCGGCGACCCCGTCCCCGACGGCGCCGTGCGCGGTCTTCACGTTGACCGCACCGCCCGGGACGGTGTGCACCGTGCCCGTGCCCGCGCCACCGATCCCGCCGGTTGTCCCACCCGACGCCACCGGTGGGGTCACCGAGTTCGACGCGGCCGACGCCGGGCCCGTGCCGAGCGCGTTCGTCGCGGTCACGGTGAACGTGTAGCCGGTGCCGGGGTTCAACCCGGACACCGTGATGGGGCTGGATGCGCCGGTGCCGGTCACCCCGCCGGGGCTGGACGTCGCGGTGTAGCCGGTAATCCCGGAGCCGCCGTTGCTGGCTGGTGCGGTGAACGCCACGGACACCTGCCCGGAACCGGCGGCGCCGGCGGTGGCGGTGCCGATCGTCGGGGCTCCGGGCACACCGACCACCGTGACCGCGCTCGACGCCGCCGACGGGGAGCTCACCCCGACCGAGTTGCGCGCCGTGACGGTGAACGTGTAGGAGGTGCCGCCAGTCAGGCCGGACACCACAATCGGAGACGCTGTGCCCGATGCGGTGATCCCGCCGGGACTGGACGTCACCGTGTACCCGGTGATCGCCGCCCCCCCGTTCGACGCCGGCGCGGTAAACGCCACCGTCACCTGCCCCGGGCCGGTCGCGGTCACCGTGCCGATCGTCGGCGCGGTCGGTGCCCCCGGGGTGGTCCCGGTGAGCGTCTCCAACGCCGTCACCCGCGTGTCCAACGAGTCCAGCTCGCCCTGCAGCCCGGTGACCGCGGCGATCGTCGTCGCGCCCCCGCCACCACCGGAGTCGTCGAGAATCCACTCGTCGCTGGCCGAGTCGTAGGAGAAGTGGCCCCACCACCACATGCCGTCGGGGATCGTCACCTCCGCGCCCGCCACGGTGAGGACCCGCGCGGCGCCGGACGCTTTGACCTGCACCTCGAGCGGCTGCCCGTTGCCGCCGCCGTTCGGTGACGCCAGGGTTATGTTGCTGGTGGCGGTGTAGCGGTGCGGGCCGGACCCGAGGGTGGCGTCCGGGGTGAGGACTCCCGCGTCCGGGGTCATGGGGATGACGTTGTAGTCGGCGCCGGCCGTCCCGGGGGGGACCGCCCACGCGCCGTCACCACGCAGGAACGTCGCCGAGCTCCGCGTTCCCGCCGCCGTGAGGTCACCCACGACGTGGGTGTGCACGGCGGCGGCTTTCCCGCCCAACGCGGTCGCCGCCGCCGACGAGATCGGCTTGTCGACGTCGGAGGTGTTGTCGACCTGGTCGAGCGCCAGGTCCGTCTTCGTCTGCGCTGCGCTGCGGTCCGCCCACGCCCCGGCTTGCCGACCGAGGAACGACCCGTCAACGGGGGCCAGCGCGGCGATCCCGGTCAAGTCGGAGTCGACCGGCTGCGCCCCCAGCCCAGACGCCGTCAGCGACACCGCACCGGTCTGACCGTTGACCGACGACACCGCGCCGCCGCCCGGTGGGACCGCCTCCGGGTGGAACTTGCCGGTGCCGCCGTCCCAGGTGATGACCTGGCCGTCGGCCGGGGCTATCGAGTCGTCGTAGTCGGCGGCGGACCGCAACGCCACTACACCACCGGAGACGGTGGTCAGCCCCGCCGGGAGGGCGTGGAGGTCGACGGGGGAGCCGACAGTCTGCGGCACCGAGACGTAGTAGATGCGGATCGGCTGCCCGACGATCCGCTCGGTCACCCTGTAGGTGACCCCGGGCGGGGTGGTCCCCGCATCGGAGGTGGCGGCCAGCAGTTTGGAGATCGACCCGGTGACGTCGAGGGTGGCGGACTCCGGTGCCGCGGCGATGGTCGTGGCGCCGTTGCGCATCTGGTCGATCGGGCAGAACTCGACGGTGCCGGTGGCGGGCAGATCCCCGGCGGTCTCGAACGTGTGGGTGACCGTCTTGTAGCTGAACGCCACGCTCAGACCCCCGCGATGTCGATGTGGACGTAGGAGCCGCCGGCCGGTTCGAGTGGCACCGGTGTCGACGCGTTGTGGCGTGCGATGACGTGGACGGTGGTGCCGGCGGCGAGCTTGCGGGCGACGGACAGATTCGCCGTCCACGGCGCGTCGGTGTCCGACGGCCCGGACGACTTCGCCAGGACCGCGCCGGAGCCGGTGAGCAGCTCGAAGGTGCGGCCGCCGACGGCGTTCTGCGTGAACCGCGCCGTCACGGTGACGATCCACAGCCGGGTTTGGGCGAGGGTGAACTTGTGGCCGGCCCCGTTCGTGGAGCGGGTGACGGTGGGGTCGGCGACCTGCTCCACTCCGAACGCGACGACCGTGTCCGTCCCGGTGGGGATCGACTGCGCCGCGGTGGCGGCGTAGGTGGCAGACACGGTGGAGATGGTGGTGGTACCGCCGCCGCCACCGCCGCCGGTGACGACCGTCGCGGAGATGTCGGCCCAGGCGGACCCGGACCAGCGGAGCGTCTTGCCCGTGTCCGACTCGACGATGCGGAACCCGACCGCCACGCCGGTCGGGCGGGTCGAGCTCGTGCATGGGAAGTCGCGGCACAGCCAGCCGTCGACGCCCTCGGCCAACGCCTGGGTCTGCGCGGGACCGTTCGGGGCGTCGGTGAGCGCCGGGTAGGCCAGCCCGAACCGTGCGGTGGAACCCAAGTGGCGGCCTCCTACGGCTCAGGGGGGCGGGCAGGTCGGGCACAATGCGGGCCATGAACAGCCACTCCGTCGTGCGGATTTACCTCGCGGGAGTGCTGCACTCCTGCTGCCTCACCAGCACGCTCTACGTCCTCATCCGCCACGGCGGACCGATCGCGATCAGCGCGACCGGGGTAGCGCTCGGCGTCGGCTGCATCGCAGCGTCGGTCGTGCTCGCGGCGACTTCCCCGTGGCGCGACCTCATCAGACCCAGGGGTCGAACGTGGAGCCCTGACCGACCATCGCCGCCGTCAGGTAGGTGACGCGGGCGCCCCGGTCCGCCGCGGCGGGGGCGACGAAATGCCCACCCGACCCGGCTGTCAGCCCCGCCGCAGCGGTGGTCGCGTGCACAGTGTTCCCGGTGATCGTCAGCCCGGCTTTCGACGGCGAGCTGCCGTAGGTGCTGACCCCGTCAGCGGGGATGGTCCCGCCGCACTCCACGATCCAGTTGTCCCGCACGGTGCCGGTCGGGGCGGTGCCGTAGTTGTCCGTCACGGTGATGCTCCGGCCGCAGCGCACGAGCAGGTTCTTCTCGACCAGCACACCGACGATGTTCGCGTGCGCGTTCGACGTCGACCCGGGGGCGACGTCGCCGGAGTCGAGCGTCAGCGGCGACTCGTACAGCGACGTCGCGGACGGCCTGGACCCGCCGTCGCCGTTGACCTGGATCGTGTTGTGGTGGACGTGGTGCCGCGCCCCGTACAACCTGGGGCCGGCCGACGTGCGGTTGTAGCTGCCGGCCCCGGTCTCCTCCTGGAACCCGTAGATCCAGTTGTCATGGATGGCGCCGTCATCCCCGTGGCGCAGACAGAAGCTGCCCACGCAGTTGTGGTAGGTGTTCCCGCGGATCACCGACCAGTTCATCTTCGCCGAGATGACCTCCGGCTCGGACCGGCAGTCGTCGAACCGGCAGAACTCGATGACCTGCTGCCCGTTCGTGAGCTGCAGCGTCGAGATGCCGAGCAGCGCAGTCTCGTGATCGTTCTCGTCGAACGGCTTCACGCCCTGGAACAGACACCCGGTGATCAGCGTGTAGCGGACCCCGCCGGTCGCGTTCGCGGTGTCCCCCACGGTGTGTACCGGGTTGCCGGGCCCGTTCTTGTTCCGGAACGTCGTGCGGGTCACCGTCCCGAACGACGCCCCGACGCTGGTGGAGTCGCCGAACTGCACGAACCGGGACTTCGTCGCCGTCGGGCTGCCGGCCGGGGTGGCCGGCCCGAACAGGCTGTTGTCGATGCGGACCCGGTTGTACTGGCCCACCCACTTCACGATCTCCCCGCCGCCGGTGAGCTCGTAGGGGGCGGAGACCTCGAGCACGATGTTCGTGCCGGCCTTCGGGGTGAGCTTCCCGCCCTGCCCCATCGTGATGCCGCGGATCGTGATGTCGCTCTTGCCGGTGAAGTCCACCGTCGTCGCTGATGTGATCGTGGCGCCGGTGTAGGTGTAGACGCCGCCGGACACCGCCGACGCCAGCGA
>Ga0247821_10002388_pt1 | contig 10292 bp, 5 predicted proteins | sample 13C_Glycerol_Day_FD_192481 | JGI IMG/M metagenome (GOLD analysis project Ga0247821, IMG submission 192481) | Soil microbial communities from agricultural site in Penn Yan, New York, United States - 13C_Glycerol_Day14 | ecosystem: Environmental > Terrestrial > Soil > Agricultural land | place... | reverse complement strand
CGGGGCCATTGCCGATTCGATCAATTACTCCATCGACCAGCTGCGCGACCTGGTCGCGACGATCAACCTCAGTGCCGAGGAAGTGGCCGCGGCCGTCCAGGACACCCAGAACACCGCGCACCAACTGGCCAAGGCCTCGGAACACCAGGCCGAGCAGATCAGCGAGGCCTCGGTGGCCGTAGGTGACATGGCCGAGTCCATCGACCGGGTGTCCACCCATGCCTATGAGTCGGCCAAGGTGGCCGAGCGTTCGGTGGCCATTGCCAACAAGGGCAACGAGGTGGTGCATAACACCATCCACGGCATGGACAACATTCGCGAGCAGATTCAGGACACCGCCAAGCGGATCAAGCGCCTGGGCGAGTCGTCACAGGAGATCGGCGATATCGTCAGCCTGATCGACGACATTGCCGACCAGACCAACATCCTCGCCCTCAACGCGGCAATCCAGGCCTCGCTGGCAGGGGAAGCCGGCCGCGGCTTTGCCGTGGTCGCCGACGAAGTTCAGCGTCTGGCCGAACGTTCGTCGTCGGCCACCCGCCAGATCGAGGCGTTGGTGCGCACCATCCAGGCCGACACCAACGAAGCGGTCATTTCCATGGAACAGACCACGGCTGAAGTGGTACGCGGTGCGCGCCTGGCACAGGATGCCGGCGTGGCCCTGGCAGAGATCGAAGGGGTTTCGCAGACCCTGGCCGAGCTGATCCACAGCATCTCCGACGCCGCCCAGCTGCAGACCTCATCGGCCGGGCAGATCTCGCATACGATGGCAGTGATCCAGCAGATCACCTCACAGACCTCGGCAGGCTCCAGCGCCACGGCCGAAAGTATTGGCGACCTGGCCCGCATGGCCAGCGAAATGCGCCGCTCGGTGTCCGGCTTCACGCTGCCACCGACGCCGCCACGTTGAGCGCGCGCCAGTGAGCATGGCAACGGGAGCAGATATGGCTGAGCTGCATGACACGGTCGCCCTCGCCTGGGTCAAGGGTGCCATCGGTGACTGCCTGGCCCAGGCGCGCCTGGCGCTGGAGCAGTTTTCCGCCGAAGCCGGCGATGAAGACGCGCTAACCGGATTTGTCGACAACCTGCACCAGGTGCGCGGCTGCCTGGTGATGCTTGAACTCAGCGGCGCCGCGCTGCTGGCCGAAGAGCTGGAGCAGCTAGGGCAGGCACTGCGGGCAAAGCGGGTAAGCCAGCGTGGCGAAGCCCTTGGCGCGTTGTTTCGCGGCCTTGAGCAATTGCCGTTGTACCTGGACCGGCTGCGCAGTGCCCGTCGCGACCTGCCGTTGGTGGTACTGCCGGTGCTCAACCAACTGCGCGCGGAGCGCGGAGTCGAGCCGCTGGGGCAGGGTAGCCTGTTGACGACAGCACCCGCACCGGCTGAAGAGCTGGCCAATCTCGACCTGTCCCTGAGCGCCTTGCGCGAGCGGTTGCACGCAGGCTCCGACCGCGATGCCATGCGTTCGGTGGTGGCAGCGTTGTGTGAAGACCTGATGCGGGTCAAGGAACGCCTGGACCTGTTTGTACGCAGCGACCGCCAGCGACTGGATGATCTGCAGCCCTTGCTCTCGCCGCTGCGGCAAATTGCCGACACGCTGGCGGTGCTGGGCTTTGGCCAACCACGGCGCGTCATTATCGACCAGGTGCTGGTTTTGCAGAGCCTGGCCCAGGGCCAGCGCGCCCCGGATGACGCCGTGCTGATGGATGTGGCCGGGGCGTTGTTGTATGTCGAGGCGACGCTGGCCGGTATGGTCGGGCCCCTTGAGCATCACCCCAGCCAGAGCTCGCTGCCGGGCACCGACCTGGCCGAAATTCGTCAGTTGGTGCTGGAAGAGGCCAACGCGGTGCTGCAGCAGGTCAAGGACCAGATCGGCGACTCGCTGGAGGCCGGCTGGCAGCCCCATCGCATGCAACCCTTGCCCGGTTTGCTGCAACAGGTGCGTGGCGCCCTGGCCATGCTGATGCTGCCGCGACCGGCGGCCTTGATGGGGCGCTGCGGCGACTACGCCCAGGCCAATCTGCTCGGGGCCGCGCCGCCGGACACCACGGCCCTGGCGCACCTTGCCGACGCCCTGAGTGCCTGTGAGTGTTACTTGCAGTGGCTGATTGCCGACCCGCAGGCCAATCCCTGGCATTTCCTCGACGCCGCCCAGGCAAGCCTCGCTGCGTTGGGGTATGCGCCTGAGCCTGTGCCGGCGGTTGAAGCCCAGGTGCCGGTTATCGAAGAGCCGGTGGTCGATCAAGAACTGCGCGAGGTGTTCCTGGAGGAAGCCGACGAGCTGTTGCCGCAACTCAAGGCGCAATGGGCGCGCTGGCAGGCCAATCCGGCTGAGCGCGACGCGCTGGTAGAACTGCGCCGCGGACTGCACACCCTCAAGGGCAGTGGCCGCATGGTGCGGGCCCAGGGGCTGGCCGAGCTGGCCTGGGCGGCCGAGCACTTTCTCAACCGGGTGCTGGAAGGCCGTGTCGAAATCGGCGCCGTGCCCCTTGCCTGTCTGCAACACGTACTGGATCTGATTCCCGGACTGCTGGCGGCCTTTGCCAAGGGTCAGTCCCAGGCTGCAGAAGACATCGAACAACTGGCGTTGCGCCTGCACGCACTGGCGATGAATGACGCGCCCTTCGAGGCGGCTGCCAACGAGTCCATTGACCCTCAATTGCTGGAGATCTTCCGCAACGAAGCCCAGGGTCATCTGGCGAGTATCGACAGCTTTCTGGAACATGCCGAGCAGCATTTGCCGCAGCCGGTCAGCGACACATTGCAACGCGCCCTGCATACGCTCAAGGGCAGTGCCGCCATGGCCGGCGTCGCGCCCATCGCTGAACTGGCTGGTGCCCTCGATCTGCTGGCGCGGGAATTCAAGGCCCACCAACTGGCCTTCGACCTTGAAGAAATCTACCTGCTGGAAAGCGCCGAGCCGTTGTTGAAGCGTGGGCTCGAGCAACTGAGCAACGCACCGCTGGCGCCGATTGTCGGCGCCTCGACCCTGATCGAAGAAATTCACCAGGTGGTCGAGGCGCGTTTGCAGGCGCTGCTGGAGGCACCGAGCCAGGGCGTACGGATCAAGCGTGACCCGCAGCTGATTGCCAGCTTCCTGGCCCAGGGCATGGATATCCTGCTGGATGCCGAATCGTTGTTGTTGCGTTGGCAGGAGCACCCGGGCGAGCGCCAGGAGCTCACCGCGCTGCTCGATGAGTTGACCACCCTGGGCCAGAGTGCCCATTTGGCCGATCTTTGGCAGGTGGATGACCTGTGCGAAGCGCTGTTGGACCTGTACGGCGCGGTCGAGGAAAGCAGCCTGGCGGTCAGCGAACGCTTCTTCGAGGAGGCGCAGCATGCCCATGAGGCGCTGATCGACATGCTCGACCAGATTGCCGCAGGCCAGGAAGTCGACCCGCGGCCGGAACGTCTCAAGGCCCTGCGTGAGCTGCTCGACGAAGCGTTGGCACCCGATGCCACGGGGTTGGTCAGCATCCGCGATGGCCAGGCGAACATCGCCGAACTGGGCGCTGCCACGGCGGCCCTGGACGCGGAGCCGGCCATGGTCGAGCTGTTTCTCGAAGAAGCCTGCGATGTGCTTGAAAGCGCTGACCAGGCGTTGGCCCGGTGCTTGGCCGAGCCCGACAATGCCCTGGCCTTGTCGTCGCTGCAGCGTGATCTGCAGACCCTCAAGGTGGGGGCGCAGATGGCCGCCATCGGCGCGGTTGAAGTACTGGCCCGGGAGCTGGAGTTGCTCTACGAGGGGCTGGTCGATCGCCGTTTCAGCCTGACGCCCGAGCTTGGCGATCTGCTCAAGCGCAGCCACGCGCAACTGACCCAGGTGCTTGCCTCGTTGCAGCAAGGGCAGGCGCCTGCAGCGGCCGTCGAGTTGCTGGCGGCGCTGCGTGAATTTCGCCATGAGGCAGCCCCGGCCGCGGTCGCGGACAAACCTGCCGACGCAGTGCAGGAGGCGGGCGACAAGGAGCTGCTGGAGATCTTCCTCGAAGAGAGTTTCGATATCGTCGAAAGCTCGGGTGCAGCGTTGTTGCGCTGGCAGGCCGAGCCACGCAATGGCGTCGAGGTGGAGAACCTGTTGCGCGACCTGCATACCCTCAAGGGCGGTGCGCGCATGGTCGAGATTGCGCCCATAGGCGACTTGGCCCATGAACTGGAATTTCTTTACGAACTGCTGGCCGCCGGGCAGTTGCAGCCCAGTGCAGCGCTGTTCAGCCTGTTGCAGAACTGCCATGACCGCCTGGCCCATATGCTGGATGCCGTACGCCTGCATCAGCCGCTGCATGCCGCCACGGCACTGATCGACTACATCCGCAATTTCAGCAGCGCCGCCCTGGCCGACACGGCCGCCCAGCATTCCAATCCGGATGCAGCGCCGGTGGAATTACCGGTGGCGGCACCTGAGCGCGGCCCGGTCGACATGGTCAAGGTGGCGTCAGAGCTGCTCGATGACCTGGGTAACCTGGCCGGTGAGCATTCGATCATTCGTGGACGTATCGAGCAGCAGGTCAACGATGCCCAGGTGGCGTTGAACGAAATGGAAACCACCCTGGAGCGCATGCGCGATCAATTGCGCCGCCTGGATACCGAAACCCAGGGGCGGATCCTCAGTCGCCAGCAGGCTGATGGTGACAACCAGGCCTACGACGACTTCGACCCGCTGGAAATGGACCGCCACTCGCAGTTGCAGCAGTTGTCCCGGGCCCTGTTCGAGTCGGCTTCCGACCTGCTCGATCTCAAGGAAACCCTGACGGTGCGGGCTCAGGATGCCCACAGCCTGTTACAGCAGCAGGCACGGGTGAACAGCGAGTTGCAGGAAGGCCTGATGCGTACACGCATGGTGCCGTTCGAGCGGTTGGTGCCGCGCTTGCAGCGGGTCGTGCGGCAGGTGGCCAGCGAGCTGGGCAAGCAGGTCGAGCTGGTGGTGGGCAATGCCGAGGGCGAGATGGACCGCAGCGTGCTGGAGCGCATGGTGGCGCCGCTTGAGCACATGTTGCGCAACGCCGTCGACCATGGCCTGGAAGCCCGCGATGTGCGCCTGGCGGCGGGCAAGCCTGAACAGGGTCTGATTTCGCTGAACCTGCTGCATGAGGGCGCCGACATTGTCATTGAAATGTCCGACGACGGTGCGGGCGTGCCGCTGGACGCGGTGCGGCGCAAGGCAATCAAGCGTGGACTGCTCGACCCGGAGGCCGTGCTCAGCGATCACGAGATCATGCAGTTCATTCTGCAGCCGGGCTTCTCCACGGCCGAGAAGATCACCCAGATTTCCGGGCGCGGTCTGGGCATGGATGTGGTCCATGAAGAGGTCAAGCAACTGGGCGGTTCGATGGTGATCGAGTCCAATCCGGGCAAAGGGGCGCGCTTTTTGATCCGCCTGCCGTTCACCGTCTCGGTCAACCGGGCGTTGATGGTGCAGTTTGGCGACGAGCAATATGCCGTGCCGCTCAACACCATCGAAGGCATCGTCCGGGTGCCGCCTGCGGAGTTGGAAACCTGTTACCAGCTCGAATCCCCCCATTACGAATACGCCGGGCATCGCTACGTGCTGCATTACCTGGGCGAGCTGCTGCAAGGGGCGGTGCGACCGCGCCTGCTCGGCCAGAGCCTGCCGCTGCCGGTGCTGCTGGTGCATTCCCATGATCAGCAGTTTGCCATCCAGGTCGATAGCCTGGCCGCCAGTCGCGAAATCGTGGTCAAGAGCCTGGGGCCGCAGTTTGCCGGCGTCCAGGGATTGTCCGGGGCGACCTTGCTCGGCGATGGCCGGGTGGTGCTGATTCTGGATTTGCTGGGGCAGTTGCGCGGTCTGCAGCAGCGACAGTCCCAGCAAGCGGGAAGCAACGCCACCCTGCGCCGCCAGCAGATCGAGCGGGCACCGAAGCGGCCGTTGCTGGTGATGGTGGTCGATGACTCGGTAACGGTACGCAAGGTCACGGGGCGACTGCTGGAACGCCACGGCATGAACGTGCTGACGGCCAAGGACGGTGTCGATGCCATGGCGCTGCTGCAGGAGCATCGTCCCGACATTCTCCTGCTGGACATCGAGATGCCGCGTATGGACGGCTTCGAGGTCGCCACCCAGATTCGCCATGACCCGGAGCTCAAGGACCTGCCAATCATCATGATCACCTCGCGAACCGGGCAGAAACACCGCGACCGGGCCATGTCCATCGGCGTCAACGACTACCTGGGCAAGCCTTATCAAGAATCGGTGTTGCTGCAGAGCATCGCCCTGTGGAGTCGCCGCCATGCTTGAGCAATCGGTACGTAACGGCCGACGCACGAGCCTGACCGGCCTGCTGCTGGCCCTCGGCGATCGCTGCCTGGTGCTGCCGAACGTGGCGGTGGCGGAGTTGATCGGATACCAGGCCGGGACCCCGGCCGAGCAGCAGCCGGCGTGGATGCTCGGCTGGATCGACTGGCGCAACCAGCGCTTGCCGCTGCTCAGTTTCGAGGCGGTGTGCGGCGGCCCGGTGAAGGTCGGCGAGCGGGCGCGGATTGTGGTGCTCAATGCCCTGGGCAGCAGCCGCCAGCGGTTTATCGCCTTGCTGGTGCAGGGCATACCTCGCTCCTGCAAGCTCGACAGCCAGCTCAACTATGTCGATGTGCCGTTGGCGCCGCTGGAGCTGGCAGCGGTGCAGGTCGGCGATCAGGTCGCCCGGGTGCCGGACCTGCCGGCACTGGAGCGCTTGCTGGAGGAAGCAGGGCTGGTTTGAAACATTTGCCTGTGTAGGATGGGACGTCAGTCCGTTGTCTGGAGGACCCTGTTGCATGTATCACGGTGAACGTTTCAACGCCTGGACGCATCTGGTCGGCGCGGTGCTGGCCTGTATCGGTGCCATCTGGTTGCTGGTGGTGGCGAGCCTTCAGGGCGATCCCTGGAAGATCGTCAGCCTGGCGATCTATGGCTTTACGCTGCTGTTGCTCTACAGCATCTCCACGGTCTATCACAGCGTGCGCGGCCGGGCGAAGGTGGTGATGCGCAAGCTCGATCACCTATCGATTTATTTGTTGATTGCCGGCAGTTACACGCCGTTCTGCCTGGTCAGCCTGCGCGGCCCCTGGGGCTGGAGCCTGTTCGGCGTGGTCTGGGGGCTGGCGGTGATCGGCATGCTGCAGGAGATCAAGCCGCGCTCCGAAGCCCGGGTGCTGTCGATCATCATCTATGCGGTGATGGGCTGGATCGTACTGGTAGCGGTCAAGCCACTGCTGGCGAGCCTGGGGGGCGCGGGGTTTGCCTGGCTGGCCGCCGGTGGTGCGTTCTACACCATCGGCATCATCTTCTTCGCCTATGACAGCCGCTTTCGCCACTGGCATGGCATCTGGCACCTGTTTGTCATCGCCGGCAGCCTGCTGCACTTCATCGCCGTGTTCTTCTACGTGCTCTAGAAGTCGCCCCACAACTGCTGGGCGACCGCCAGGGCCACCACCGGTGCGGTTTCGGTGCGCAGCACCCGTGGGCCAAGGCGCGCAGCCTGAAAACCTGCGGCCTTGGCCTGGTCCACTTCGGCGTCGCTCAGGCCGCCTTCGGGGCCGATCAGAAAGGCCAGGCTGTCGGGCTTCTGGTGGCTGACCAGCGGCTCGGCTACCGGGTGCAGCACCAGCTTGAGCTGTTCGTCACACGCCTTGAGCCAGTCGGCCAGCAGCACGGGCGGGTTGATCTGCGGCACGCTGGAGCGGCCACACTGCTCGCAGGCGCTGATGGCCACCTGGCGCCAGTGGGCCAGGCGCTTGTCGGCCCGCTCGTCCTTGAGGCGGACTTCACAGCGCTCGCTGACAATCGGGGTGATGACGCTGGCGCCCAGCTCGGTGGCTTTCTGGATGGCCCAGTCCATGCGTTCGCCCCGGGACAGGCCCTGGCCCAGGTGAACCTTGAGGCTGGAGTCGGGCTGGCCGGCGAACGCTTCGTTGAGGCTTACGCGCACGGCTTTCTTGCCGACTTCCAGCAACTGGCCCAGGTATTCCTGGCCGCTGCCGTCGAATAGCTGCACGGCGTCGCCGGCGGCCATGCGCAGTACACGGCCGATGTAGTGGGCCTGGGCCTCCGGCAGGTCGTGCTCGCCAAGGCTCAGGGGGGCATCAATGAAGAAGCGGGACAGTCTCATTTGCAAACTCTGTAGGCGCGGGCTTGCCCCGCGATTGTGTTTTTTGATCGTGATCGCGGGGCAAGCCCGCTCCCACAGGTATTAGCCCGGATCGCGGAAGTCAGGGTGGAAGTCAGCCGGTACCGCCACGCTGACACTGCTGCGTGTGGCGATGTCGATGCCTTCGCTGGCCACCTCGGCGAGGAAGTCGATCTGCTCGGGTGTGATCACGTAGGGCGGCAGGAAGTACACCACGCTACCCAGTGGGCGCAGCAGGGCACCGCGAGTCAGGGCATGCTCGAAGACCTTCAGGCCGCGACGCTCCTGCCAGGGATAAGCCGTCTTGCTGGCCTTGTCCTGGACCATCTCGATGGCCAGGGCCATGCCGGTCTGGCGCACTTCGGCGACATGGGGGTGATCGACCAGGTGCGCGGTGGCCGAGGCCATGCGTGCCGACAAGGCCTTGTTCTGCTCGATGACGTTGTCTTGCTCGAAGATGTCCAGGGTCGCCAGGGCCGCGGCACAGGCCAGCGGGTTGCCGGTGTAGCTGTGCGAATGGAGGAAGGCGCGCAGCGTCGGGTAGTCGTCGTAGAACGCGCTGTACACCTCGTTGGTGGTCAGGCAGGCGGCCAGCGGCAGGTAGCCACCGGTGAGGGCCTTGGACAGGCAGAGGAAGTCGGGACGGATGCCGGCCTGTTCGCAGGCGAACATCGTTCCGGTGCGGCCGAAGCCTACGGCGATTTCGTCGTGGATCAGGTGCACGCCGTAGCGGTCACAGGCCTCGCGCAGCAGCTTGAGGTACACCGGATGGTACATGCGCATGCCGCCGGCGCCCTGGATCAGCGGCTCGACGATCACGGCGGCGACCGTGGCATGGTGCTCGGCCAGGGTCTGCTCCATGGCGGCGAACATGTTGCGCGAGTGTTCTTCCCAGCTCATGCCTTGCGGGCGCAGGTAGCAGTCCGGGCTTGGCACCTTGAGGGTGTCGAGCAGCAAGGCCTTGTAGGTTTCGGTGAACAGCGGCACATCGCCGACCGACATCGCGGCGATGGTTTCGCCGTGGTAGCTGTTGCTCAGGGTGACGAAGCGCTTCTTCTCTGGCTGGCCTTTGTTCAGCCAGTAGTGAAAGCTCATTTTCAGCGCCACTTCGATGCACGATGAGCCGTTATCGGCGTAGAAGCACCGGTCCAGGCCTTCGGGGGTCAGCTTGACCAGGCGCTCGGACAGCTCGATCACCGGCTGGTGGCTGAAGCCTGCGAGGATCACGTGCTCAAGCTGGTCGACCTGATCCTTGATGCGCTGGTTGATGCGCGGGTTGGCATGGCCGAACACATTGACCCACCAGGAGCTGACAGCGTCCAGGTAGCGCTTGCCTTCAAAGTCTTCCAGCCACACGCCTTCGCCGCGCTTGATCGGGATCAGGGGCAGGTGTTCGTGGTCTTTCATCTGGGTGCAGGGGTGCCACAGGACCTTCAGGTCACGTTGCATCCACTGTTGGTTTAGGCCCATTTCGATTCTCCTGGCGACGACGGCGCGAACATGCGCCGCAAGCCTATGCAAAGCGCCGGGCGAGAACAACCCGTGGCATGCAATCAGGCGGCTGGCGTTGCTGGCGGGGACCCTTGGCCTGGCGTATCCTTCAGCTACTCTTTCCGGGGGATTCCCCCCAACATTCTGCTTAGATCCGGAGTTCGCCAAAATGTCTGCTGGTTGGCTGCGCGCGTGTGCGCTGGTAATGATAGGACTGTTCAGTGGCGCCGCGCTGGCCAAGGACAAAACCCCGACGGCGATTGTCGTCGGCGGTGGCCTGGCCGGCCTTACGGCTGCCTATGAGCTGCAGGGCAAAGGCTGGCAAGTCACGGTGCTTGAAGCCAAGTCGGGCATGGGCGGGCGCTCGGGCCTGGCCACCAGCGAGTGGATCGGCAACAGCAAGGCCCAGCCGGTCCTCAACCAGTACCTGGACAGCTTCAAGATCACCACGCTGCCGGCGCCGGAATTCGTGCGAACGCCGGGTTACCTGATCGACGGCGAGTACTTCACCGCCGCTGACCTGGCCACCAAGCAACCGGCCACGGCCGAAGCGCTCAAGCGCTACGAAAAGACCCTGGATGATCTGGCGCGCTCGATCGACGATCCGCAGAACCCGGCGGCCAACAGCACACTGTTTGCCCTCGACCAATTGAACGTGTCGACCTGGTTGGACAAGCTGCAAC
>Ga0247821_10002387_pt1 | contig 10294 bp, 22 predicted proteins | sample 13C_Glycerol_Day_FD_192481 | JGI IMG/M metagenome (GOLD analysis project Ga0247821, IMG submission 192481) | Soil microbial communities from agricultural site in Penn Yan, New York, United States - 13C_Glycerol_Day14 | ecosystem: Environmental > Terrestrial > Soil > Agricultural land | place... | reverse complement strand
GGCATGACGCGTGCCTGACCAGCAGAAACCCCACCTAGCAGCACCGACCGAGGAGAACCCTATGACCGACCTCAGCCCCGCCTCGCAGAAGCTGCTGCGGGAGATCGCCAAGTACGACACCGGCAACGGCGTTCAGTTCGGGCACGAGCCCCGCAACCGGTACTCGCACCCGAACACCCTCAGCGTCTACAACATCCGCACGTTCTACCCGCTCACGGGGCAGGGCCTGGTTGACGACGGCGGCAACGACTCCGCCCCAGTGCGCATCACGGAGGCCGGCCGGAAGGCCGCCGCCGAGCTGGAGTCGCAGCAGGCCGCGAAGAAGGCGCGGCCCACTCCGTCCGCGGAAGGGCAGGCAGCGCGACGTCTGCTGCGGGAGATCGCGAAGCACGACAAGCCGACGCTCATCTACTCCGACAGCCGCGGCCCGCGCGTATGGCGCCTCGGCAGGCACGACGGGTACTGCGCCGCGGTCGACACGTGGACAGCGCTACGGCGGGCCGGCCTGATCCACGTCGAGCAGAGCTTCGCCGGCGGACAGCGCGTGTCCATCACCGACGCCGGCCGTCAGCGCCTCGCCGGAACGGGGGCGCAGCGATGACCGACCAGAAGCCTGCGATGACGATGCGGGAGATCCGCGAAGCCCTCGGCCACGTGAAGCCCGGCGAGCCGGAGGTCCTCGTCTCGATCACCCGCTACGCCGTGTCCGTCCTGCCTGCCAACGACATCAACCGGGAGTACGTCGCGCTCCACGTCGAGCTGAGCCGGGAAGGCTGGATCGTCCACGACGGGCATGGCGGCTACGACGCCGACGGCGGTTGGGAGCCCGGCCGCCTCGGAGCGCACCCGTTCGCCGACTACGACGACGCCCTCGCCCTGGCCCGCGAGTTGGCGCCCGGTCTCACGGTCAACGGCCACACGGCGACCGAGGCGTACCAGCGCACGCAGGCCGAGGGGGCGCAGCGATGAGCAGCCGCTATCAGCAGCCGACGGACAGCGACCGGTTGGCGCGGGCGATTCGTCTGGTGACGGCGTCGCAGTTCGGTTCGGTGTCGACGCTGGCCCGCGCTCTCGCCGTCGGCCACCGCGAGGCGACCGAGTTGATGGACGTCATGCAGGAGCGGGGGATTGTCGGACCGGCTGACGGTTCGAGGGCCCGCAGCGTGTATGTCCGCCGCTGCGAGCAGTGCGGCCGACTCGGGACCCGCGGCTATCGCACGCTCCCGGCGACCGAGCACACGCCGGAGATCTGGCTGTGCGTTGCGGCGGGCGCCTGCCGGAGGCGCTGGCCCGCCCACACCCGATGACCCCCGGCACCGGCCGCCCCGCATGCAGCGCGGGGCGCCCGGCCCGGCTAGTCCATCACATCGATCAAGGAGACATCGCATGACCGACACCACCGACCCGCAGGGCGCGCTCCGCGACCGCATCGCCGAAGCGCTGGCCGAGGCGGACGGCTGGAAGTGGGCCGACGGCTTCAAGGAGCACAGCCCGGTGTGGCAGCGCTACCAGCACGTCGCCGACGCGGTGCTGGCCGTGCTGCTCGACGACGAGGCCTCGCTCATCGTGCTGCACTGCCCCGACCACGGGCCGCAGGACCAGGACGGCGTGTGGATGGACTGCCACTGCCCGGTCGCCGAGGACATGCGCAAGCGTGCCAACGAGCTGCGCCGCATGGCCGACGAGGCGCAGCAGCCCGAGACGCAGGCGTTTGTCTGCAAGTGCCCCGCCGAGCTCTGCCACTGCGGCCACCACGCCGCCGTGTCCCAGCCCGACGGGGAGGCCTGACCATGGCCACCCGCCCGCTGCTCTGCACCCGCTGCGGAAGCCCGGCCAGCGTCGCCGAGGACACCGCCGGATACATCGACTGGGGCCCCGCGGTCATCGGCGACGACGGTGTCGTGCGCCCCCAGCACCCCGACCCCCGCGACGAGTACCAGACCGTCGTCAGCGACGCCGGGATCACTGCGACGCGCGCTTGCTGCACGAACCCGGATTGCCGCTATCAGTGGCGCCTGCGTCGGCGCTTCGAGGTCCCGGAGGAGGCGTCGTGATCGCTGAGGCCATCGACACCGCCTGACCCGCTGGCCCGCCTCCGCCGACGGGGGCGGGCCGCCATCCCACACCACCACGAACCCTGGAGGAACCCCATGCTCGAACCCGATCAGTGGAAGACGATCTACCGGCTCGTGGGCTGGCTGAACCGTCAGAACGGCAACGCCCGCGAGGAGCAGGGTCTGCGGCTGCTGAAGCTCGCCGAGGAAGTTGGCGAGGTGTCGCAGGCTTGGATCGGCTACACCGGCCAGAATCCGCGCAAGGGCGTCACCCACACCCGACAGGACGTGTGCGACGAACTCGTCGACGTCATGGTCACCGCCGCGGTCGCGCTCGTCTCCATCGCCGACACGAACCCTGACGACCTGGTCGCCGCCAAGCTCGCCGCGATCGAAGCCCGGTCGAAGGAGGCGCGCGTCTGATGCCGCGCCACATTCGGGCCGCCGACGTTGACGCCGTGCTGGCCTACAACGGCTACGAGCCGTCCGAGTACGACCCCGTCACCGGCTGGGACCCCGGCTATCGCGTCGCCCAGGACGGGCGCCGCCAGGTGAACGTCTTCCACGACGGGCCCGGCGAGGAGGGCGGCCTCGAGCGGTACCGGCTCGAGTTGCAGGCCGCCGGCTTCTGCGCGATCCCCGACCAGCAGCCGGGCGGCGGACGCCGGCGACTGCACATCACCAAGTCCTGACCCCGCCCTGCCGCCCCTGCGCCGTGGGGGCGGCACACCGCACCGCTGGAAGGAACCACCGATGACGACCCGGATTCTGCGGCTGCTGGTCGACGAGGAGTTCGGCCGCCTGCTGTCGCTGTACGTGCGGCGCGGCGAGAAGCCTCGCGGCGCCCTGCTGATCGCGCTCCGCCTGCGGGCGACCGCCGACGGGCTGCTCCTGCCTGACGGGCGGATCAAGAACGGGGGTCAGCCGTGACCGACACCCCGATGGCGTTGGAGCCGTGCAGCAACGGCGTCCTGGCGCACCTCGCCGCCGACCCGGTCCCGTACCCGGATCTGCTCGGGCAGATCGGCGACGACGAGATCTCCGGGCTGCAGACCGTGGCCGTGGCGGGGGAGTGGCTGTGAGCGGGCCGCGGCTGACCGACATCGAACTCACCGTCCTCAGGCGGGCGGCGAACGGTGAGACCTACGCGGTGATCGCTGGAGCTCTGGGCTACCAGGAGAAGAGCGTTTCGAAGATGGCGCTCCGGCTGGCACGGAAGCTCGGCGCGAACAACATCACCCACGCCGTGCACCTCGCCCACCTTGCCGGCCTGCTGCGCCGTGAACGCCACGGCGACCATGCAGGGTTCGCCGCGCACCGGTATCGCGACGAGGAGCCGTGCGACGACTGCTGGGCGGGAGAGCGGGCGTACCGGGCCGAGAGGCGGCAGAGACGGCGCCAGGAGGCCACAGACGGCCCTCAGGGCGTCCAGGAGGCCGCGAACGGCGCTCGGGGCATCCGGGGCGCCGCGAGAGCCGCAGACGGCCGCACAGGGCCGCAAGGGGAGGCGGCGGCGTGACAGGAGGCCGCCAGAGCGCCCAGGAGACGCCCGGAGCACCAGGACCCCAACTCGGCCCCCAAAGGCCGTCAGAACCCACACAGAGCCCCCAGGAAGGCCAACCCGTGACCGACAAGACCCCGCCCGCCGACGACCTCGCCCGCCTCCAGCGTCTCCGCGCCCAACTCGCCGCCGAACACGCCAAAGCCGTCGCCGCCGACCAGCAGCCGCGACCCGACCTCGACCACCTCCGCGTCAGCCCACACAACGGAATGGCGGCCGGTTTGCAGATCGCACTGTTCCTCGCCGACCACCACCTGCGAGAAGCGCGCGAGGAGGCCCGGACAACGCCGGACAATCCCGCGGTCAGCAGCGACACGGCGGACAACCCGCTTCGGGAGCAACTCGCCGAAGCGCTCGCCGGGCATGGCGGATCCAAGGCCTTCCTCGCCGACGGCACCGAATGGGAGCACGCACGCAGCGCCTGGTACACGCACGCCGACGCCGTCCTGCCGATCATCCAATCTGCCCTTCGTGACCAGCGCGACCGGCAGGCTGAACAGGGCGTCGCCCTCATCCAGCGCTACGCCGATCTACGGATCACCTTCCGCGAAGTCCTCGACGCGTTCGAGGCGTACTGGGCGCGCGCCAGCTACGACGGGCCCGGCGAGACCGCCGTGCAGCCCGAACACCTTCAAGCCTGGCGGGTCGTCCTCGACGGCAAGGAGCAGCCGTGACCAGCCGCTACAGCGACCTCAGCCCGCGCGCCCGCTGGTTCCTGGAGAACTTCGACGAGCTCGACATCGCCGACATCTGCGCCACCAACGAGGCGGCAGCAGCGAAGGCGCAGGCCGAGGCCATCCGCGATCAGGCCGCCCTCGCCCAAGTCCGCCTGCTCATCGCCGCGTACCGGCCCCGGCTTTGGCTCGCCGACCCGGTGCTGCTCGGGCGACTCGACCGAGTCCTCGAGCAGCCCGCGGAGCTGGAAGCGGCGGCGGGGGAGCAGCCGTGACGCGACGACGCCCCCGGCCGGGATCCGGCGGGGGCGTCGTGCTGTGTTTGCGGTGCGGTCAGTAGGGCGCGGTATCCGGAGCCGCGAACTTGCCGCCCTCCCTGGCCGCACCACGGCGCCCCTTCCCGGGGCGAGCGGACTGTGCAGCCTGGATCTGGTCTGCGGCATAGACGGTCTCGCCGCCCCGCCCGGCTGCCCGGCCGACAGGGTAAAGGCCCCACCTCGACATCGTCTTGCGGGCGCTCCCGGTCGCGGACGGTCCGGTGTAGCCGAGTTCGTCGGCGACCCGGCTGATCGGCCAGCGCTCGAAATCGCGGGCGAGGTAGGCGTCGAGGTCGTCGACGTGCCACAGGGGCATAAGGCCGCCCGCTGCGTAGTGACGGGGGGCGGGTGCGTTGCCTGCCTTCTGGAGCATGATCCATGCGTCGCGGCTGATGGTGATGCTCCGCTCGCCTTGGTCCGCCAGGTATCGGTGGACCTGATCTGGAGTGAGGCACCGGTCTTCACGGGCGGCATCCGCAGACGGGACACGGTCGGTCAGCGGCTCCATACGGCTGGCGGCTCCGGCGATTGGCCACGAGTCGACGGGGATGCTGCGTGCGTTCTCCTCCAGCCAGCGCGCTGCGGTGGTGGGCGACTCGGCGGGAATGAGGGCCCAGTTTGTGACGAACCGCAGGTCGGGCTCGGCACCGATGGCGTCGGCGGCCGGGCCGGTGCCGTGCAGGTAGGCGTGGTTCCGGTTGTCACCCTTGGTGCGGCCGGTGTTGACGAGGACGCCGAGCGGCTGATGTCCGAAGGACATGGAGATGGCTTCGGCGAGGGCCCGGGCTTTCGGGGTGAGGGTGTCGAGGTCCACCTCGACAGGGTCGTGGCCTTTGTGGATGTCGAGCTTCACACGGGTAGGCATTGCGATGTCCTGACGGTCGGTCGGAGTGATGCGGGCGACGGTGTGTACCTGTCTATGGCGGGCTACGGCTCGGGCTTCAGCTCGTATGCCGTCAGGAAGTCGATGCAGTACATCGTCCGGTGCGCGTCGGCGGGGCCGGGACCGCTGGCCGCCTGCCAGTAGAGGTATCCGGTGTCCTCGTTGAGCCCGGTAACGACGACGTCCCTGTAGCCGCCGAGATGCCGGTACGTTGCGCCGACCTTGATCTTCCTTGTGGCGGCGAGCCGGCGCTCTCGGGCCTCGACCCTGAGCTGAGAATCGATGTCGTCGTAGGGGTAACTGCTCATCGCCTGCTCCTTGATGTCGGCGTGGTCGCTCAGGCGAGCTGGGCGCGGAGCTGGGCGGCGAGGTCGAGGACGTCAGCAACGGTGATTCCGGCGGCGCCACCGCGATAGGTGGTGCGGAGCTGGCCGCCGTCGCTGGCCTGCGTGTCGTCGTCCCCGTCGGCGTCGTACTGGTCGCTGATGACGATCCGGGCGCTCGTGAACACGGTCAGGGCGTGGATGCGGTCGCCTTCGTCGGTGATGGCGTCGAAACGGTCGGCGAACAGGGGAATCAGCCCGCGGATGCTGATGGTGTTGCCGCCGTAGGTGGTGGTGCGGCGCTTGACGACGGGGGTGACGGTGGTGGGCTCGGTGGCTCCGGCGTGGGTGAAGGTGTAGGTGGCGGACAGGTCGGGCACGGTGGCCTGCTTCCTGGCGCGCATGGCGCCGATGGCGATGCGGGCGGCGAGGGAGGCGGTGTCGATGACCCAGCGGCCGGCCTGCTTGACGGCGGCAACGGCTCCGCGGCGGCACCAGGTGCGGATGGTGGGCATGCTGACCTGGGCTTGGATGGCGGCGGCGGTGGTGTTCATCGGGTCCCCCTTGGTTCGATGACTCCATAATGCCTCACGGTGAGGCGTTATGGGAAGGGGGGTAACTCGAAAGAGTGACAGGCAAGTTGAATGCGCAGGTCACAGCGCGACGCCTCCGCAGCCAGCCCGGATGCGGGGGCGCTTTAACGCGCAACTGTCCGGTTCGCGACCTTGCCCCCGTCATGTCCCACCCCCACTCTGACCAGGTCAGCCGACGACAAGGGGGGCCTGGATGTTCGGCAAGGACCACAGCCAGCAGCTACAAGGGATCAGCGACCAGCTCACACAGGCGCTGGCGGAACTTCGCGCACTACGGCAGCAGGTCGACGGCCAGCAGCACGCCATCGACCGCACCGAAACCGTGGCCCGCGACCACCTCAACGACACCCGGGAAGTTGTCCGCCGGGCGCTCGGCGAGAACCGGGAGATGCTCATCGGCCAGCTGTCCGCGTTCAGCGCCGACCTCGCCACCGTCCGTGCCAACACCCAGCGATACGGCGGGGAACGGCCGGCCGAGCCGGACGCCGCGGTGGAGCAGCAGCCCGGCGAAGACGTGGAAGAGGGCAAGGAAGACAAGCACCCGAAACTCCTCCTCGCCGCAGCCGGCATCTCCGCAGCCGAACTCCGCGTCCACCGCGACACGTGGGCATTCCTCGTCGAACACGCAGGCCAAGACCGCCACTTCCACATCCCTGGCGACGTCCGAGAGAAGGACGGCATCGTCAAGGTGCAGGTCTCCGGGCCGTCCCTCGTCGCCGCCCTCACCAGCCTGCAAGCCGTCCACCAGGCCGCAGACGCCGACCCGGGTACCGCGGCCATCGCCCAGCACGTCTACGGGCGCATCGCCAAGACGGTGAAGGCCGTCGCGAAAGACCCGCACAGCGGCACCGGCGGAGACCCGGTCGCGATCGTCATCGACGACCGGATCAAGGCGACCGGCGAGCAGCCCGCCAGCGACAACAGTGGGCAGCCGGAACGCGACCCCGACAACTGACAGCACGGCGCCCCCGACTCCAGTGCGGAGTCGGGGGCGTTGACGTGCGTTCAGAGCTCGGTGAGTTGGTACAGCTCCGGCAGCGGTCCGAGCGGTACGCCGATCACCTGCCCGAGCATCGCCCGCGCCACCGTGTCCCGCTCCAGCCGCGGCCGGCCCGGCGGCATCGACAAGACCAGGGTGCCGTCCGGCAGTTGGACCAGGGCGCCGATGAAGCCGGAGTCAGTGATCTGCGAGAGATGGAGCTTGACGTCCAGCTCGAGGAGCAGGTCATCGAGTGGCGCGTTCAACAGGCGGGCGGGGGTGATTGTCCGTCGTGCTGGTAAGGCCGAGACGGTAGTCTGCATAGCAGGATCCCCTTTGACGAGACGGATCTGATGATCGGCGAGTTAGCGCTCGCCGGTTCGAAGCGGCCCGGTGTTAGCGCACCGGGCCGTTCGCTGTTTCCAGTCACAGACTGCCGCACGATTCGGCGGCGACGTCTGGTTCGAGCAACGCATCTATTGTTGCGTTAGAGTGGGGTTGGCCTGCGTAAACGCTACGGTCAACGCCCGAGTGAGTGTTGAATACCTCGGCTCTGATGTCTAGTTCGCCCACCCGTGTGCGGATTGCATGGACGGCCGAAAGCCATCAGTGCGGTAGCACCGCGTCGAGGTACTCCTGCACCGGCTCGAACAGGCCGTAAGGCACCAGGCCGGGGAGCTCCGAATGTGCCGCCCACGTCACCGCGTCGAGCTCCTCGTCGTCCGCGACGTGCGCCTCGCCGCCGATGAGACGGACCGCGACGTAGAACATCGGCACCCCCGACTTCGGGTGGACACGATCACCGAGAGCCTTGATCGCCTCGACCTTCAGCCCGGTCTCCTCGTCGACCTCGCGGACCGCCGCTTCCTCCGGGCTCTCGCCGGCCTCGATGGCGCCGCCCGGGAACACCCAGGAGATCTCGCCCTCCGCGGCACGGCGGCGAGCCATCAGGACACGCCCCTGGTCGACGATGATCGCCACCGAAACGGGGGGCTTCTCGGTCTTCGTCTCGGTCGTCACGCTGCTGCCTCCAGGGCGTTCAGGATGGGCGGGAAGATCTGGTCCTGCGGAATGAAGCGGGTCAACGCGGTGCGCGGCACCCAGGCGACGTCGACGTTCTCGAGCGAGTCCAAGTTCGACGCCTCGCCCGCGAGGTGATCGGCCAGGTAGTACGAGGCGACAACACCGGTAACCGGGTGGACACGCTCCCCGAGATGCTCGCGGACAGTGCAGTGCACACCCGTCTCCCCGTGGGTCTCCTGGACGGCCACGGTCTCCGCGGCTGCGCCCGGCTTGACCATGCCGGCCGGGAACTGCCAGCGCAGCGCACCGTCACCGCGCCGGCAGACGAGCAGGACATCGTCGCCGCGGACCACCACAGCGATCGCCACGCGCAGGGCCTGCGCTTGCGGCTGTCCGTGATCGGTTGGTGGCCGGATCAGGAGACTGAACCGTCGATGCACCGCCTCACCTGCCCCTTCGTATGCCAGATCGAGGATCTGCTGAACCTCGGTTCGATGGATCAACTCCGGGGTGGCGTGCCACCGGGTGATCGTTCGGGCGGAGATTCCGAGGCGTTCCGCGAACGCCTCGTTCGTCATCCGCATGGCCTCCTGGAGGACGCACGCTGTCCTGCCGGTCCACTTGCCGACAAGTTCCACAATGAGGCTCCCGTGCTCGCTGCGCTCGGGTCTGGCGAGGCGACGTCTACCTCGTGTCGCCGCGGTGTCTACCTACTGCTGATCTGGCGTGTCCGTGTCGGGGACGTGTCCTTCTGCCGTGCCCGCGCGAGGCGTTGACTCGGCGTCATGGACAGCCGATTGCTACCTGGCTCCCCGGGAGATCTGCTCGGCTCGGGAGCCTGTCACGCCCAGGAGTTCGCCGACCTGCCCCCAGGTGCGTCCGTCGTACAGATTGGACGCCACCACTGCTTTGACCTGCCTGAAGTTCCGGTCGATCCAGGACTCGAGCTCCTTCGTCGCCTGATAGCGCTCGACGTCGTCGCTGATCTTGTTGAGTTCGTCGACCAGCGCGACGGCTGCGGCTTCCAGGGAGTCGGTCATGAAGTGAGAGTAGGGGCGATTCCGACTCACTTCAAGCGCCCGCTTGACGCGGGTTCGCTGGCCCTCTACTGTCGAACTCAGCGAATCCAAGCGCCGCTTGGATTCGTCACCGTCGTCCACTCCTACCGGACCCAGTCCGCGGACGGCACCCCACAAATGAAGACGGGCCGGACACCGCGACTCCTACATCGCAGGCCGGCCCTCACCACGAGGAATCTCTGAAGGGTCCCCTCATGGCTACACAGATCGTACCGGCGCCCGTGCGTGCCGATCACCCCGCGTCCACCCTGGACGCTCTCGACGCCTCTGCCCACGAGCTGGCGTCGTACCGCCGCACCATCTCGCCCGCCCCGAAGACCCAGCGCACCGTGCTCGAGTCCTTCCCGGCCGGCGCCCCGCGTGGCCAGTGGCCGGCTGAGTCCTACGCCGCCGAGCAGCGCCGCAACGGCATCCCGGCCCGCGTCGTCATGGACATCGACACGGACTCGTTCCTCGTCGTAGTCGAGCTCGCGTCGTGAACGACGAGCAGGCCCGCCTCGCGGCGGCGCAGAAGAAGGCGGACGCATTGAGGGACGCGTTCAGCGAGATCCCCGACGGCGGCCCGCTGCTTCTAGTCGTGGTGATCGACCCCGAGACGAACACGCGGCTCACGACCGGTTTTGTCACCTACCGGGTGGACGGCGTCCCGCAACTCCGGCTGGTGACGTCATGACCGCCCGCCTGGACGACGACGGCCACAAGGATCTCTCGAAGAAGGTCAAGGAAGCCAACAAGCGCTGGCCGCACTGACCCCCTAGACCGCCGTCGGTGGGTTGACCCCCCGTCCCCACCGACGGCGGTCTAGGGG
>Ga0247821_10002386_pt1 | contig 10305 bp, 8 predicted proteins | sample 13C_Glycerol_Day_FD_192481 | JGI IMG/M metagenome (GOLD analysis project Ga0247821, IMG submission 192481) | Soil microbial communities from agricultural site in Penn Yan, New York, United States - 13C_Glycerol_Day14 | ecosystem: Environmental > Terrestrial > Soil > Agricultural land | place... | reverse complement strand
CGTCGATCACCAGCACGATCGTCCAGGTCCAGGCAGGCCCGAGCGCCGCGTCGTACCCGCGGCCGGAGAGCAGGCCGAGGCCGATCATGATGCCGACGCCGACGACGTACGCGAGCAGGTGCCGGAACCAGCCGGCGCGCTCCCGGCGGGCACGCTCCGGGCCCTTCTTCGGCGGCTTGACCGGCCGCGGGGCGCCGGCCATGTAGTGCGCGGCCCACTTGTCCGCCCACTTCAAGGTCTGGTGGCCGAAGCCGACGCTGACGCCGATGAAGATCGCGGCCAGCGAGTGCTTGAACGACGGCTCCGCTCCCCGCTGGATGTCCACAACACTCGCGACCAGCATCACGACGTCGACCAGCGGCACGCCGGCCAGGAGCACCAGACCGATCTTCGGCAGCCGGAGCAGGTAGCGGGCCGCCAGGCCTGCGACGAGCAGGACCCAGAACCCGATCTCACACGCGGCGATGACAGCAAGCAGCACGGTGTTCCCCTCCCGAGTTTTTAAGTACGACCGTGTTGTAAAACGAGACTAACACAGCTGTGCTAAAAAGGACCACATGCCGAAGATCGTCGACCACGCCGCCCGCCGCGAGGAGATCGCCGAAGCGCTGTGGCGAGTGGTCCGCCGGGACGGGATCCGGGCGGCCTCGGTGCGCACGATCGCCGCCGAGGCGGGCTGGTCCGCGGGCGCGGTGCGGTACTACTTCCCCGACCAGGACGGGTTGCTCAGCTTCGCGATGGATCTGGTGTCGCGCCGGGTGACCGAGCGGGTCGCCGCGATCCAGCCGAAGGGCTCCGCGACCACGATCGCGCTGCGCTACCTCGAGGAGGCGCTGCCGCTGGACGCCGAGCGGCGCGCCGAGTTCGACGTCTGGATGGCGTTCATGGCGCAGGCGCAGGCCGAGTCCGGCGCCGGCGGCCTGCGCGCGCACGTCGACACCGTGCACGACGGGCTGCGGCAACTGTGCGAGTCGCTGCTGAACGCGCTCGCCGAGGACGGCGCGCTCCGGGACGATCTCGACGTACGCCGGGAGGCCGAGCGCCTGCACGCCCTGATCGACGGCCTCGCCCTGCACGCCGCCATCCAGCCCGAGCGCACCAGCCCGGCCCGGGTCCGGCAGCTGTTGCGGCAGCACCTCGAGACGCTGATCGCCCGGCAGTAACCCCTTACAAACCTGGGTTTTCGGACAAGAATCGCCCAGACCGGGCCAAAACGTCGCGACCCGTGGCACGATCACCGCATGGAGTCCGAGGGGGTGATCGTCGTCAGCGGAATCATGGCGGCGGGGAAGTCGTCGGTGTCCCAGATGCTCGCCGAGAGGTTCCAGTACGGCGTGCATCTGCGGGGGGACGTTTTCCGGCGGATGATCGTGAGCGGGCAGGCGTCGATGGCCGACGACGTGCTCGCCGCACAACGCCAGCTGCAGCTGCGCTACCGGCTCGCCTGTCAGGCCGCCGACGAGTACGCGAAAGCCGGCTTCACCGTGGTCCTGCAGGACGTGGTGATCGGCGAGCTGCTGCGCGAGTTCCTGGACGGCATCCGGACGCGGCCGCGGTACCTGGTCGTGCTGACGCCCCGGCCGGAGGTCATCTCGACCCGGCTCGGCGGCGCGCACCATCTGGTCGACGAGCTCGACTACGAGTTGCACGCGTTCAGTCCACGGCGCGGGCTCTGGCTCGACAACTCCGACCTGTCGGTGGGCGAGACCGTGGACGCGATCCTCGGCCGGCTCGACGAGGCGCGCTTCGACTGATGCGGCCGTCGCTACCCGGGGGTAGTTTGAGTGGATGACCGTACGGCGGACGTCCTGCAACCTCTGTGAAGCGATCTGCGGCGTGCTCGTCACCGTCGAGGACGGCCGGGTCACCGACATCCGCGGCGACGAGTCCGACCCGCTGTCCCGCGGTCACATCTGCCCGAAGGCGGTCGCGCTCCGCGATCTCCAGGAGGACCCCGACCGGCTGACCACACCGGTCCGGCGGACGGCCGACGGCTGGCAGCAGATCGGCTGGGAGGCGGCGTACGAGCTCGTCGTCGGCAAGCTCGCCGGGATCCAGCGTGAGCACGGACGGAACGCGGTCGGGGTGTACCTCGGGAACCCGAACGTGCACAGCCTCGGCGCGCTCACCCATCTGCCGACGATGGTCCGGCAGTTGCGGACCCGGAACCGGTTCAGCGCGACCTCGATCGACCAGTTGCCGCACATGCTCGCGTCGTACCTGCTGTACGGGCACCAGCTGATGATCGCGGTGCCGGACATCGACCGGACGTCGTACCTGTTGATGCTCGGCGCGAACCCGCTGGCGTCGAACGGGAGCATGATGACCGCGCCCGGTTTCGGGAAACGCCTCAAGGAAGTGCGGAAACGCGGCGGAAAGGTCGTCGTCGTCGATCCGCGGCGGACTGAAACGGCAGCGGTTTCCGACGAGCATCACTTCGTCCGGCCGGGGACCGATGCGGCCTTCCTGCTCGCCCTGATCCATCAGGTCATCTCCGACGGTCACGCGCGCGTCGCGGCGTACGTCGACGGTCTCGCGGCAGTGGAGGCCGCGGTGGAGAAGTGGACCCCGGAACGGGCCGCGGAGATCACTGGAATCCCGGCGGACGCGATCCGACGGATCGCGTCCGAGTTCGCGACGGCCGAGCGGGCGGCCTGCTACGGGCGGGTCGGGGTGTCGACGCAGCAGTTCGGGGCGGTCTGCCAGTGGGCGATCCAGGTGCTGAACATCATCACCGGGAACCTGGACCGCCCCGGCGGGACGATGTTCCCGCGGCCGGCGGTGAACGCGTTGCTCGGACTCGGGCGCGGGCACGTCGGCGCCTGGAAGAGCCGCGTCCGCGGCCTGCCGGAGTTCGGCGGCGAGCTGCCGGTGTCGACGATGGCCGAAGAGATCCTGACGCCGGGCGAGGGACAGATCCGGGCGATGGTGACCGTCGCGGGGAACCCGGTGCTGTCGACACCCGACGGCCGCCGGCTCGACGAGGCACTGGGGTCGCTCGAGTTCATGGTCGCGGTGGATCCGTACATCAACGAGACCACGCGGCACGCCGACGTGATCCTGCCGCCGGCGCCGCCGCTGGAGCGGGACCACTACGACGTGATCTTCCACCAGCTCGCCGTCCGGAACACCGCGCGGTGGAACGACGCCGTCCTGCCGAAGCCCGTGTCGGCGCGGCACGACTGGGAGATCTTCCGGGACCTGGGGCTGGCGCTGGTACGCCGTACCCCGTGGAGCCGGCGCCGCGTACAGACGACGGCACGGCTGCGGTTGTCACCGCGGCGGATCGTCGACGCCGGGCTGCGGATCGGTCCGTACCGCTTGTCGGTCGGGAAGCTGCGCCGGTCACCGGGCGGGATCGATCTCGGGCCGTTGCAGCCGGCGCTGCCCGGAGCGCTGCGCCGGACGTCGAAGCGGATCGACCTCGCCCAGCCGATGATCCTCGACGATCTGCCGCGGCTGGATGCGCTGACGACCGTCGCCCCGGGCGAGTTGCTGCTCATCGGCCGCCGGCACCTGCGCAACAACAACTCCTGGATGCACAACTCCGCGCGCCTGGTGAAGGGCAAGCCGCGGCACCAGCTGCTGATGCATCCGGGCGACCTCGCCGACCGCGACCTGACCGACGGCCAGCTGGTCACCGTCGCCTCGGCGGCCGGCGCCGTCTCGGTTGAAGTTGCCTCTAGCAACGACATGATGCCCGGCGTGGTCAGCCTGCCGCACGGCTTCGGCCACAACCACCCCGGCGCGCGACTTTCGGTGGCCAGTCAGGTCCCCGGTCCGAGCGCGAACGACATCACCGACACAGCCTTCGTCGACGCCGTCGCCGGCACCTCCGCGGTCAACGGCGTACCTGTCACCGTCACCGCCGGCTGAGCAGCTCCGACACACGCGGGGTTATCCCCGCCTATTGGGGGTTCTTCGTTGGCATACCGACGAAGAACCCCCAAGGCGAGGGGTTATCCGTTCGCGCGAGGTGGGGGGCCGGAGCTGTCGCGGATGAGCAGGAGGGGCGTTGAGTAGAGGTGGGACTGAGGTTGGGCGCCGGCCAGGAGGTCCAGCAGCCGGTGGGTCACCTCGGATCCGTAGCCGACCACGTTATGGCTCAGGGCGGTGAGTGTCGGGTGGGTGATCCGGCACAGCGGCGAATCGTCCCAGGCGACCAGGGTGATGTCGTCGGGGATGCGGAGGTCGAGCGCCTGGACGACAGCCAGTCCGGCCACCGCCATCAGGTCGTTGTCGTAGACGATCGCGGTCGGGCGCGGGGTGGCGGCGAGGACCTCGCGGGTCGCGTCGGCGCCCTGCGTGGCGGAGTAGTCGGTGTGATGGGTCAAGGCCGTCAGCCCGAGCCGGCAGGCAGCCATGTCGTACGCCTGGTCGCGGATCCAGACGTCGCCGAACTCCGGCGGACCGGCCACCCGCGCGATCACCCGGTGGCCGAGCGACGCCACGTGGTCGAGCGCCGCGGTCATCGCCGCGGCGGCGTCCGTCCAGACGCACGGCATCCCGTCGGCGAGCGCGGGATCGCCGACCAGGACGGCCGGCAGACCGAGCGTGCGCAGCACCGGGATGCGGGGATCGGCGACCCGCAGGTCGACGACGATCACGCCGTCGACCCGGCGCTCCGCGGCCCACTTCCGGTACGTCGCGATCTCGTCGTCCAGATTCGCGACGACCTGGAGCGCCAGCGAGTACGACTTCTCGGCCAGCACCGCCTCGATCCCGCCGACGAAGCCCATGAAGTACGGCTCCTCGCTCAGCGTCTGCGCGGTCCGGGCCAGGACGAGCCCGAACGTCTCGCTGCGCGCCGCGGACAACTGCCGGGCGGCGCGGTTCGGCGCCCACTGCATTTCCGCGGCGACTTTCAGCACTCGCGCCCGGGTGGCCTCGGACACCCCGGGCCGATTGTTCAGGGCGTAGGACACTGCGCCTTGTGAGACTCCGCAGCGCCGTGCGATCTCTTTGATGGTTACGTGCGACACGATGGGACTCCTCCCCAGCGACCGGACCGCTGACGAGCGATCCGGACACTCACAGTGTCCTCCGTCACCCACACCATGTCAGGATCTCCGCACAGAAAGTGACCTCCCCGGGACCAGCGGGGCTGAGCGGCCTGTCAGGTGACCGCCCAGTCGTTGGGCGGAGGGTGGTGTGGACGGGGCCGATTGGGATACGGTTTGCGTCGTTACTTAACCGGTTCGGCTTATCAGTCGGCGCCAACCCCAGGGCAGCGGGTGCGGTGCCGCCGACAAGGAGAAACCATGGTCGCAAAGGACCACCTGTCCCTCCAGCTGTACACGGTCCGGGGCAAGCTCGAAGAGGACTTCGACGGCACCCTGGCCCGCATCGCGGAGATCGGCTACACCAAGGTCGAACCCTTCGGTGTGACCGCCTTCGCGGACCGTCTGGCCGACGCGCTGCCCAAGCACGGACTCTCGGCCCCGACCACGCACGCCGGCCTGCTCCGCGAGGACAGCGCCCCGATCCTCGCCGCGGCGCAGCGGCTCGGCATCACCACGGTGATCGACCCGCACACCGACCCGGCCCGCTGGCAGGCCGCGGACGACGTCAAGGCGATCGCCCAGGGCCTGAACGAGGCCGCGAAGGTTGCCGCCGACCTCGGCATCACGGTCGGCTACCACAACCACCAGTTCGAGCTCGAGTCGACGATCGGCGGCGCGCACGCGCTGGAGATCCTCGCGGACAACCTGTCCGACGAGGTGATCCTCGAGGTCGACACGTACTGGGCCGCGGTCGGCGGCGCCGACGTACCGGCGCTGCTGAAGAAGTTCGGCGAGCGGGTCACCGCGATCCACGTCAAGGACGGCGACGGGACCCTGAACAACAAGGCCCAGGTCGCGGTCGGCGACGGCACCATCGCGGTCCGGGACATCCTGGCCGCGGCGCCGCAGGCGCTCCGCGTCGTCGAGCTGGACGACTTCTCCGGCGAGATCTTCGACGCGGTCCAGGGCTCGTACACCTTCCTCACCGGAGAGGGCGCCCCGGAATGACCGCCGTCGGCGTAGGTGTGATCGGCGCCGGGGTCATCTCCGACGCCTACATCAAGAGCATGCAGAGCTTCCCGGACCTGAAGGTCGTCGCGATCGGCGACCTCCGGCCGGAGGCCGCCAAGGAGAAGGCCGAGCAGTACGGCATCGAGACCCACGGGGGTCCCGAGGCGGTGCTGAACAACGCCGACGTCGAGATCGTGGTCAACCTGACCATCCCGATCGCGCACGTCGAGGTGGCCCTCGCCGCGGTCGCCGCCGGTAAGCACGTCTGGAGTGAGAAGCCGTTCTCGCTGGACCAGGAGAGCGGCCTGAAGCTGCTGGCGACGGCGCAGGACGCGGGCCTGCGGCTGGGCTGCGCCCCGGACACCATCCTGGGTCCGGGCCTGCAGGAGTCCCGGCGGATCATCGAGCGCGGTGACATCGGTACGCCGCTGACCGCGCTCACCCTGATGCAGTCCCCCGGCCCGGAGTCCTGGCACCCGAACCCGGCGTTCCTGTTCTCCGACGGCGCGGGTCCGCTGTGGGACATCGGCCCGTACTACCTGACCACGCTGGTGCAGCTCTTCGGCCCGGTCGCCGCCGTCGCGGGGATCGGCTCGAAGTCGCGGGACAAGCGCACGATCGGCTCCGGTCCGCTGGCGGGGACCGACTTCGACGTCACCGTGCCGACGCATGTCAGCGCGATCGCGAAGTTCGAGTCGGGGCAGTCGTCGCAGAGCATCTTCAGCTTCGACTCGCCGCTGCCGCGGGCCGGGTTCGTCGAGATCACCGGTTCGGACGCGACCCTCGCCGTACCGGACCCGAACGGGTTCGACGGTGCGATCAAGATCCGCCGGCGCGGCGCGGAGGACTGGGAGACGATCGCCGAGACGAAGGCGGTCGCACAGCGCGGGACCGGCGTCCTCGAGATGGCTCGCGCCATCCGGGCCGACCGGCCGCACCGGGCGACCGGCGCGCTGGCGTTCCACATCGTCGACGTGATGGCTTCCATCACCGACTCGATCGACACCGGCGCGTTCGTGGACGTGGCGAGCACGGTCGAGGTCGCGCCGATCCTGCCCGACGACTGGGACGTCACGGCGGCCACTCTGTGAGCATCCTTCTGGATCCCCGGCGGACCGTCGTGTTCGCCGGGGACTCGGTGACCGACTGCGGCCGCCGTACCGATCCTTCCGGACTCGGTGACGGCTACGTCCGCGAGCTGTCCGACGAGCTCGGCGAGCGCCGGCCGGCGATCGTCAACGCCGGTATCAGCGGCAACCGGGCGGCCGACCTGGCTGCCCGGTGGTCTGCCGATGTGCTGGCCCACGACCCGTCGCTGGTGTCGATCCTGATCGGGATCAACGACACCTGGCGGCGGTACGACGAGAACGACCCGACGACGCCCGAGGACTTCGAGGCGTCGTACCGGTCGCTGCTCGACCCGCTGTCGTGCCCCGTGGTCCTGATGGAGCCGTTCCTGCTGCCGGTGAAGGACGGGCAGGAGGAGTGGCGCGAGGACCTCGACCCGAAGCTCGAGGTGGTCCGGAAGCTGGCCGTCGAGTACGGCGCGATCCTGGTCCCCACCGACGTCGAGCTGACCAAGCAGGCCGCGTCGGCCGGTGCGGCGACGCTTGCCGGCGACGGCGTACACCCAACCGCTGCCGGACACCGCGCCCTCGCCGATCTGTGGCGACGGTACGTCCTGGACGCCTGACGTTCCCCTGCTCCCGTGCCTGGCGGGAGCAGCGCGGTTCTACTAAACCGGTTCACCCCTGGAGCCCGACTGTGACATCACTCAAGACCCTCGACCTGACGACCGACGGCGGTGCTGCCTGGACCGTGCATGCCGTCGAGGGGCCGGCGCCCGACGGCCTGATCGGCCGCGCCGTCGCCGCGACCGTGCCGGGCGAGGTGCACACCGACCTGCTCGCGGCCGGCGAGATCCCGGACCCGTTCGACGGCGACAACGAGTCGCAGCTGCACTGGATCGGCCGGACCCGCTGGGCGTTCCAGACAACGTTTTCCTGGGTTGCTGACGGCAACGACCGGCAGGAGTTGGTGGCCGAGGGGCTGGACACGGTCGCGACGGTGACGCTGAACGGCCAGGAGCTCGGCCGGACCGCGAACCAGCACCGCTCGTACCGGTTCGACGTCACCGGCGTTCTGGTGGCCGGAGACAACGAGCTGACGGTCGAGTTCGAGGGACCGGTGACGGCCGCCGAAGCGGAGCGCGCGAAGGTCGGCAGCTGGCCGCACACCAACCTGCACCCGTACAACGAGCTGCGGAAGATGGCGTCGAACTTCGGCTGGGACTGGGGACCCGACGTCGCCACGGCCGGCATCTGGCGCCCGATCCGGATCGAGTCCTGGTCCGATGTCCGGATCTCCTCGGTCCGCCCGCTCGCCCGGGTGGACGGTTCGGACGGCCTGCTCACGACGCACGTCGAACTGGCCTGGGCCGACGACGCCGCCGGTGCGGCCACCGTGACGGTCGAGGTCGGCGGCACTCAGCAGTCGGCGACCGTCAAGCCCGGCACCGACACCGTGGAGCTGGTCAGCTCGGTCGCCGACGTGGATGTCTGGTGGCCGCGCGGGTACGGCGAGCAGCCGCTGTACGACGTGACCGTGACGCTGAACGACGACGACTGGCACGCTCGCGTCGGCTTCCGGAACGTCACCGTGAACGTTGCCCCGGACAACGACGGTACGCCGTTCGTGCTGTCCGTGAACGGTAAGCCGATCTATGTGCGCGGCGCGAACTGGATCCCCGACGACGCGTTCGTCACCCGTCTGAACGCCGACACGTACCGGACCAGCGTCGAGGACGCGGTCGACGCGGGCATGAACCTGCTGCGCGTCTGGGGCGGCGGGATCTACGAGAGCGAGCTGTTCTACGACGTCTGCGACGAGCTCGGCATCCTGGTCTGGCAGGACTTCCTGTTCGCGTGCGCGGCGTACTCGGAGGACGAGCCGCTGCGGAGCGAGGTCGAGGCGGAGGCTCGCGAGGCCGTCACCCGACTGAGCCGGCACGCCAGCCTCGCGGTCTGGAACGGCAACAACGAGAACATCTGGGGGTACGTCGAGTGGGGCTGGCGGGTCCCGCTGGCCGGCCGGCCGTGGGGCGCGGGGTACTACCTCGACCTGCTGCCCCGCCTGGTCGCGGAACTCGACCCGCGGACGCCGTACTCGGCCGGCAGCCCGTACTCGTTCGACCAGTTCATCCACCCGAACGACGACCGGCACGGCACCATGCACATCTGGGACGTCTGGAACCAGGTGGACTACACGACGTACCGCAAGTACAAGCCGCGGTTCGTGTCGGAGTTCGGGTTCCAGGGGCCGCCGGCCTGGTCGACGCTGACGTCGGTGGTGCACGACGTGCCGCTGGATCCCTACGGTTCGCAGATGCTGGTGCACCAGAAGGCGTTCGAGGGCAATCTCAAGCTGGAGCGCGGCCTGGGTGAGCACCTGCCGGCCTGGAAGGACATCGACGACTGGCACTGGACGACGCAGCTGAACCAGGCGCGCGCCGTTGCCTATGGCATCGAGCACTTCCGCTCGCTGTTCCCGTTGAACACGGGCGCGGTTGTCTGGCAGCTCAACGACAACTGGCCGGTGGTCTCGTGGGCAGCCGTCGACGGGCACGGGATCCGCAAGCCGTTGTGGTACGCGTTGAAGCGCGTGTACGCCGACCGGCTGCTGACCGTTCAGCCCCGGGAGGACGGCCTGGTCGTTGCCGCGCACAACGACACCGACGCGGTGTGGTCGACCGAGGTCACCGTCACGCGGCGGTCGACGCTCGGCGACGAGGTGCTCGCCCGGGAGACGTTCGCGGTGGAGATCGCAGCCCGCTCCGCGGTGGTGAACGAGCTGCCGTCGTCCGTCGCGGTCGCCGGGAAGCCTGCCGCCGAGTACCTCGAGGTGCGCGGCGCGGACGGTGTCACGGCGTACTGGTACTTCGTCGAGGACACCGAGCTGCAGCTCGCGGGTGACGCGTACACGGCCACGGTCACGCCGACCGAGGGCGGGTACGACGTGACGGTCAGCGCGACCGCTCTGGCGAAGGACCTGGCGCTGTTCCCGGACCGGCTGGACGCGGCAGCGCGAGTGGACTCGTGCCTCGTCACGCTGTCCGCGGGCGAGAGCCACACGTTCCACGTCACCGGCGCCGACGCTCCGGCCGAGGTCGCCGTGCCGGTACTGCGATCGGTGAACGACCTGCTGAACTGACTTACGTCGAGACCTTGACTAATGGGGCGGCGGGACCGCTACTAGGGGATGAAACCCCTTGGTCCCGCCCCACCTCGGAGGT
>Ga0247821_10002383_pt1 | contig 10317 bp, 11 predicted proteins | sample 13C_Glycerol_Day_FD_192481 | JGI IMG/M metagenome (GOLD analysis project Ga0247821, IMG submission 192481) | Soil microbial communities from agricultural site in Penn Yan, New York, United States - 13C_Glycerol_Day14 | ecosystem: Environmental > Terrestrial > Soil > Agricultural land | place... | reverse complement strand
TCGCCAGACCGTTCTGCCCGCCAATGGAGGCGGACATGACACTCGCCGAACTACCGCCGATCGACAGCGTCCCGTTCACGAACGTCAGCAACGACAGCGACGCCGGGTAGGAGACGGTCGCGAGGCTGGTCGAGGTGTCCTCGTCCTCACCGTTGAGGGAGATCTTGAGCGACGCGATCTCGTCGACCGAGCAGCCCAGTTCCCACGACTCCACCCGGCACCCGTGGTAGGTGAATGCACGAGTCACGCCGCCGACATCCGTGCGGCCCACCTGGGCGGTCATGGAGGTGGGGTAGGCACCCGGGGTGAAGGTGTGCTTCCAGACGGTCGGGTTGCCGACCGAGTCCGGCTGGGCTGAGGCGACGCCGCCGAACATGTGCTTGAACAGCAAGCCGAAGGACTTGTTGGCGAGCTCGAAGGTGACGTCTCCGCCGACCGTCTTCTTGCCCAGCCCCCACCTGTCGGACCGCAGCACCCTGGTTCCGGAGCGCAGAGCCACGGACTCGATCCGCGCCTGGTCCATCTTCAGGGTTTCGCTCACGAACTCATGAAACCTCGTGACCGTGACCGGGGTTCCGAACGTGCTCTCGTCGACGAAACCGATCTGCGCGTCAAGGGCGGTAGCCATCAGCGCTCACCGCCTTCCTGGGCCTCGGGCTTCTCGTTGGCCTGTGGCTTCTCGGGCGGGTCGGCGATCTTCGCCAGCTTCTCCAGCACCTCGGGTCGCTGAGCGCCGTCGAGTTCGAACTGAAGGAACTTCTTGGCACGGGTGCGATCCTTGCCGACCAGCGCGAGCACGACCTTGGGATCTGCGTCCCAGGTGCCCTGCTCGATCAGTGAGGCGCCGACTTCGTCCGGCACCTCGACGGGTTCACCACGGACTGCGATGCAGTTCGCGGCTGGGACCTCGACCGCGTCGGTGGGTCCGCTGTAGACGACGAGCACAACGCCTCCAGGGCATGCGAAACAGCCCGCTTGGCGGACTGGGAAGTGGGGATGGGTCAGCGGAGACGGGACTCGAACGTCACGTCGTAGGTGAGGACGCCGATCGCGCCTTCGTCATCAGAGTCGGAGTCCAGGTCCACGTAGCTAATGCCGCCGAAGTGGACTCCGTCAGGGGCGTACCCGGACAGGTTCGGGTTGGCGGCCAGCCATTCCTCCAGCACAGTGCCGAGGTTGGAGCACTCCAGTTCGACCTCATACACCTCTGCGCCGGGCAAGGACACGACGATGTGTACCTTGAAGGTCAGCGTCTCCTCGCGGGGATGCCTTCCTCCAGTGCGCATGATCTTGTAGCGCTGCGACCCCTCGACTTTGCCGCCGTGGATCAGTTTCCTGTCCACATGAGGGCCGGGATAGCCGTAGGACACCTGGACGTCTTCGAGTTCGGGCGCCACCTCAAGGGCGTCGATCAGAGCTTTCTTGATGACCACCGCGTTGGTGCCGGCCATCAGCGAACACCCCCATGGAACAGGGAGTAGTTCTGCGGGTCGAAGTTTAGCAGCCGGGACGCCGGAACATCACGTGCGTCTTCGGTTGAACCGACACCGGAACGCAGAGACCAGCGCCCGTAGGCGGCGTCCACATCCGGTAGACCGGTCCGGTAGGCGTCCGGGATGGACAGCCGGTAGGCGGCACCGTCAGCGGTGGTGTACGACATGACCCGCTCGGGGATGCCCGACTTGGCCTGGTTCAACCGGGACCGGAACCTGGTCTTCGACGCGCGCTTCAGATCCTCCGGCGGAGCGTCAAGGCCGTACTCCAGTTCGATGATGACGTTCGACCGGTCCTCAAGCCACACGTTGCCATCGGTGCGCACCACCACCCTGTCGGGGGTGATGGCGAGCTTCGCCAACTCTCCAGCGGTGAACGAGGTGAACGTCCCGTCGATACTCGGAGCCATCTTCACCGACCGGATCGAACGGACATCGTTCACGCCGGACAGCATCAGCTCCGAGTTGCCTGTGCCGTCCAGCACGAGCCGCTTGTAGCGGGGAACGAAGGCCCGGTCGCAGATCTCCTCGCACTCCACCTCGACCTCAAGGCGCTTCTCGATGAGAGCCGCGGTGGGGTACTTGCCGGTGTCGGCCAGGGTTGCGTCCGAGGCTCTTCCCTCCACGAGGGAGAAGAAGAACCCGCCCACGATCTCCACACTGTCGGCCTCCACCACGGCCGCACCGGCGATGGTTCCCGACCATGCCACCGTCAGATGCCTGGTCTGCGACTGCCCAGCCAGGGCGAACGTGTACCGGCCCGCCCCGGCCGAGGTCGCATTCCCTGACGCCACAGAGGACCCGTTGGCGTCAGTGACACTCACCGTCACTGTCGTGGTGGAGTCGGTGCCGGTCTCGCCCACGTGAAACGTGTGCTCCAGCGTCGCCGCCGCGGTCTTGAGGATGCGGGTCAACCCCACGGTGGACCTCCTCAGCCGATGCGGACGCTACCGACGATCGTTCCAGTGGACACGAGATGGATGCCGGCGTTGCACTTCAGGCCATCGCTGATGTTGTCCAGCGCGGACGCGTTGGCGGCCAGCTGGAACGAGGCGATCACCGTTCCCGACGCGCTGGTGCCGTCGTACACCGTGATGGTGTTCGCGACACCCGACGTGTCGCGGAGCGACAGGCCGCGGTACGTGCAGGCACCGGACTGGACGGTCCCGGTGCCTGTCACGTTCGTGGCCGTGCACTGGGCCGCCATCAGCGGGCCTGGTACGTCACCTGAACCACGCCGTCCGGCATGGCCAGGCCGGTACCGGTGACGAGCTTCTCCACCGTCAGCACATCACCGGCGGCCACGTTCAGGTCCGCGGCCGTGCCAGAGAGCGTCATGGCTTCCGACACGAACGCGGTCGAGTTGGTGGCCGCGTAGGATCGCTGCGCGGGGAGCGCCGCGCCAGCACCCGTAGTGCGGTTGCGGAGAGTGAGAGTGAAGTAGTTGGTGCCGTTCGCGGTCACCGCCGCGGCGGGGATCCACTTCACGGCAGTGATCTTCAGGTTGAACGGGGCGGCAACGCCCGAGAACTCGTCCGCGGTGCCTGCCGTTGCCTGGCCGGGGACCGCGATGACGAGCGTCCGGTCGCCGCGAAGTTCCTTGTCCTGCACTGGAATTTCTCCTTCGGAGGGGGCGCCGCGAGGTGCGGCGCCCGTTGACGACCGATCAGCTGTTGCCGCGGTACATGCCGCGGTGGTCGAGGATCGTGCCCGAGTAGATGTGCCTGATCTTGAACGTGGTCTTGTCGGCCGAGAACGCCGAGCCCGCGTTCGGGTCGGACTGCGTGAACAGTTCCGGCAGCTCACGGCCCTGGTAGAAGCCGAGTTCGATCGTCGGGCACATCGCCGGGTCGGCGATCGCGATCCACTTCGTGGTGGAAGTCCAGTAGTCCACGACGATGGTCTGCAAGTTCTGGTGCAGGTTCGGCGTGTCGGACGGGCCAGCCGGGGTCGAGGGAACCGCGACGGCCGACGTCGCCAGCTGGAACGCGATCTCCTCCAGGTCGTTGACCACCACCAGGATCTTCGGGGTGAGCGACAGGATGTTCGACGTGTCGCCGTAGGCAGCCTGGCTGCGCATCGCCACACGGGCAGCCGAGAGGTTCGACTGGTTCAGAGCGTTGGACGCGGTGTTGTTGTGCGAGGCGTGGAACAGCGCCACACCGTCGTAGGTCGCCGTGGCGTTGGTGTCCAGCAGGTCCCACACGAACCGGAACAGCGTCTGGGCCGCGGTGAGACCGAGCTTCGACGGGATGTTCTGGATCGCCCGGACATCGTCGTTGGCGATCATCTCCAGCGTGATGTCCTCGGTGCCACCGCGCTTGTCCAGCGCGTAGGTGGCTTCCTCGTCCGGCGGGCTCGTGAGAGGCTGGTAGGGCGCACCCTGGTTGACAACCGGAAGAGTGCCGTAGCCGCCGACCCTGCCGACACGCTGAGTCCGGAAGTCGTTCACCGGGACCTTGCTCGACACGATCGCCTGCCACGACAGCAGCGACGGCTGCGCGTACTCCTTGACCATGCGCCGGGTGATCGAGTCGCCCAGGACCTGCGCCCACGAGGTGGTGTCGAGAGACTCCGAGGCACGCTTGTTGCTGGAGTCGTAGGCGCCCACCGTCTCCTGCATGATGAGGCGGTTGATGTCCTCGTCGAACGACTTCGGCCGCAGACCCGTGAAGTCCAGGACCGCCTCACGGTAGCTGTGGTAGCCCTTGGTGTAGTCCTTGGCGAAGAAGGCGTCCAGCGCGTCGACCTTCTTGTCGTGGGCCTCCTTGGTCACCTCCGCCTTCGGGGCGGACGGGGTGAGGCCTGCGCGCTCCGTGATCGCCAGCGCGGCCTTCACCGCGGAGATCTGCGCGTCCACGTGGGACTCGGTGAACTGGTCGGGCAGGCTCGTGGTGATGGACTCCACGAACGGCTTCGGAAGCTGCGCCTCCTCCACCTTCTGCGCCACCATCAGCTTGCCGAGGAACGACCCCTTCTCCAGGGTGTTCTCGGTCGCCTTGACCGCGGGCGGTTCCGGCTTCGCCGCCTCCTCCGCCTTCTTCTCGGTCTCAGTGCTCTTCGTGCCTGCCTTCGCGAGACCGAAACGGACGAGCTCTTCGTCCGTGGCCTCACTGATCGCGGCGAGCACGTCTTCGCGCTTGACAGGCACGTCAGACTCCTCGGTGCTCTCGCCCACGGACACCATGTCCGATGGGGTGTCTTGCAATCCGCCCGCCACCACGCGCGTGGCCTTGCCCCCAGCAGCGGGGTGGGCGACAACATCAACGGAGTTCACCGAGGAGATCTCGGTTGCTTCCTGAAGGTGACGGCCGTTCTCCTGGACCGCCTTGAACTTGGCGTAGACGTCGTGGGAGAACCCCGCCAGTGGTTCGCCGGTCTCCAGCGACAGCGCGGCATCCAGGGCTTCCGCCACCAGCACCGCGGAAGGCAGGACGTGGAAGTCCGCCTCCAGCCCCACGTCTCCGGCCGAGACGTTGCGGTAGAAACCGCACAGGCCTTCGACCGTGCCGGACCGCATCTCCGCCTCGGTCCTGTGACGGTTGAACGCCTTCGAGCCCTCGTAGAGAGGGACTGCGGACTCCATCACCGACTTCGGGTAGCGGCGGCCGTTCTTGCTGTCCCCGTAGGCGAGCATGAGCACCCGGAAGATCCGGTTGCCCTTCTCGTCCTTACCCTTGGCCTCCAGGACCCTGGGGCCGTCGACCTCCACGGTGGCACGGGTCTCGGTGACCGCTTCGGTGGCGGTCTCGTCCATGTCCTCCGACTGGAGTGGGGCGTAGGTGCGTTCCACCGCGACCTGTTCGCCCAAGGTCACATCGTCACCGGACAGGGACCAGGTGCACTGGTAGAGCTTGTCGCCCTCCGCCATGTACACCACGTCCGTGTCGGAGATGTCCACGATGTACACCCAGCAGTAGGCGTCCATCTCGTTGGACAGCCGGGTACGGACCGCCTTGCGAACGAGTTCGCGGAGGTCGTCGAACGACCGCTTGCCGTTGATCAGCGCCTCGGTCGTGGCCTCACTGATCGAGCTCTCCGACACCGGGATGTCGAGCTTCTTCATCGCGGCCTTGATGCGGGCCCGGACCTTCTTCCAGTCAGCCGGGCTGTACTGGGCGGCGTTCTTCGGCATGTTGATGTAGGACCACGCGGCCCTGATCTTCTTCTCCGAAGAAAGCGGGTACCGCGCCTTGCCGTCCTCCTGAAGGCCGGGGTCGGCGTACTCGACATTGCCGTAGGGCTTCTCCGCCGTCTTCGCCTCGGTGGCATCGACGGACTCGGTGACGCGCACGTTCACCTCCGTCATGTCGCGTCCGCAGTGCGGGCAGGTGGCAGGAGGGGCCGCACCGCTGAACCCGGCTTCCATGCGCTTCTGTGCGCAGTCACCGCAGGCCGGGCTGTCGCACAGGCCCTCGGGATGTTCGTTGGCGGTCACTCGTGGCTCACCTTCCGCAGCTGACCCAGCAGGACGGTGCGGGGCTTCTCGCGCAGTTCCTCGGCCTCGATCGCCAGGGCTGCTCGTTCGGGATCGCCGTCCACCCAGGACAGGACCTGATCGGCCGTGCCGTCCGGGACCTCGTCAGCGGTGTCTTCCGCTTGCTCCTCGGCAGACTCGGCTACCTCTTCCTCGGTGACGACTCCGGCAGTTCGGAGCTCGTCCGGAAGTGGACGGAGGTTGCGGTTCTGGGGGCAGTCGTTGACCGCGAACACCCCATCGGGGGTCCACATGCGTTCCACGCCATCGGTCAAGACGACCGAGACACTGTCGTCGTTCACCACGTAGTGCCGCACGTCCGCGTCCGCGACGTTCAGAAGGCGTGCGACATCGCCGTGTTCCATCAGGAACTCCTTTGGTTTCAGGCGGTCGGCACCGCGCGCAGCCGCTTCTCTTTCGTGACCGCGTCATCCACTGCGGTCGCGATGTCATCGGGGTTGGCGTCGGGCTTGCCGAGATCGGAGGAGTACGGGATGCCCATGTAGTCCTCCCAGCCCTTACGGGCCGCCACTGCCGCGGCCTCACGGGTCATCGCGCCGGTCTGCACGAGCTTCTCCAGGCCGGTGGAGAGGTTCAGCAACACCTGCGCGGTGATCTGCGCATCCGCCGCCGCAACCTCGGGACCGGTCACGGTCACCGCCTGCGAGGCGGAGATCTCCACCGTCTCCCCTGTGCGAGGGTTGGTGGACTTCACCTTCGGTTGCAACCGCTTGGCACGCACGGCCTGGTCGATGGCATAGCGCGTCAGCTCGCTTTGGTCGTCCAGCCAGGACTTCTGCACACCCTGCACGCGCCTTCGGACGGGCTCGGCCATCGTCAGCGACGTGGCCCTGTTGGCGTCCTCCGGCTCGGCGAGCCAGGTCTTTGCCAGCCCGGCGCCGCCGGCGACCAGGGTGAGAACGCTCTTCGCCGCGGTGGAGTCCTCGTAGGCGCCGGTTTCCGAGTGCATCGGTTTGATCGTGACGCCCTCGTTGTGGACTTCCATGGTCCCGGAGCGAGGAATGTGCGTCCCTCCGCGCCGCTGTACATAGTTGTCGACCTCGGTCTGTCCACCGGTGACGGTGACGTCGTAGACCATGTGCCGCATCAAGGAGGTGCGGTCGATCAGGTTGCTGATCACCCCGTCGTAGGAATCCAGGTGATCCAGCACAGGCATGAGGAACGGCATGCTCCTCTTGTCCGTGACCAGGGTCTTGAACGGCGTCCACCACATCGCGTCGCCGACACGCAGGTTCTCCAGGTCGTCGACATGCGCGACTTGGAACTCCCACGCCTCGTCACCCAGGCCGATGTCCATCACGACCTTGTCCGGCCACAACGGATTGCCCATGTGGTTCTTGACATCCTGGACGTTCGTGGTGTCCCACGGGCAGAACCGCACCACGCCCGAACCCGAACCCACCATCAGTTCCAGCAGGGTCTCGCCCATGAGCAGCTGATCCCGCAACAGGATCGGCTGGATCGCCGCCAGCTTGTTGCGCGGGTCGGTCCAGAACTCGTCCACCACAGCCTGAACATCCGGGTTGGTCACCGTGTACGAGACACCCGAGTCGCCTACGCAGAAGCTCACGTAGGTGTCGATGATCGCGCGGGCCATCGGATTGGACCGGTACGCCGCCACCGAGTAGGTGCGCGCCCGTTCCTGCGTCCAGTACGGAACCTCGCGCCGGGTCTGACCGAGCTGCCGCCACCCCGCTTCGCCCGGATCGATCGGGTCGCCGCCGTACGCACCACCGGAGGCGCCTGTCGCGGCCACCTGTGCGGGCGTTGCTTCGGTCGCCCTACGTGCGGGCACAAGCCATGAACGCACCACGCCACCCCCAGAACATCAGATCGAGCGGACGTGGTGCGGACGGACTAAGCGGCCTTCAAGGAGACGGGAGAGGAAGCTGCACTCTGTTCGGCTGCTGCCACGTGGGTTGCGGCAATCACCGACAACACGATGGCCTCCAGCGCACCCACGGCGAGCGACCAGTACCAGTTGTGAGTGAGACCACCCACCGCCACCGCCAGTCCCACGAGGCCGAACAGGCCCAGCAGGTTGATGACGAGCATCGACGACGGGGCGGGAATCTTCAGTGTCACCATGGGGTGCTCAGACGCCATGACGGACCCTCCTAGATGTTCAACCGTTCAGTGGGGCGCCATAGCTCACGCGAGTCCGCTGCCCCAGTCACCGCAACAGCAGTCGCTGGCGCAGGCGTTGGAGGTGGAGCTTCCGGCATGGTCGACACGGCTTCCAGTGCCAGCACAGCACCGATTCCGGCGTCGATCTTCAACTTGTCCGGGCCCTTGACGAACACGTACTTCGTGCGCCCGTCCTCGTCGTCATCCCGGACACGAACCTTGCGCTTGTGCATGGCCAGCACATGGGCCGACAGGATCTCCGCGCCATCGTGGGCGAACACGCCCTCGGCCATCACGACCAAGAACCGGTCGCACGCACGGGACATACGCACGGTCTGGTTGGTGTCGAAGAAGACCACGCGGTCCTCGCCGAACTCCTCAGCCCAGCCCTCGATCTCCGTCTGCCACTTTGCCGGGTCGCACAGCATCAACCCGACATCCCAGTAGGCGAAGGCCTCCTTCACCCTGGCCTGAACTTCGGACCGCGGGATCCTCCAGCGGTGAGCCGTACCCTTCGGCAGATCCTCCGGGCGACGCCACACCTCGATCTCAAACCACGTCGGCACACCCTCTTTGAGGTAGCAGCCGATCAGCGCGGTGCAGTCGTCCGAGATCGAGCCGTCAAACCCGACGCCGATCCGAGTCCCCGCAGGGGGCGCCACGCCCTGGTTACGGTCGTCCCACAGTTTCTTCTCGACCGCCTTGTGACGGTCATCGACGTTCCAGTTGAAGAAGAACCGGCACGAGTCTTCCCACGGCGTCTCCGGGTCCCGGATGTCGGCCACCAGACGATCAAGATCAACCCACCACGCGTCCCCGTAGGCCACTCGAAGAGCAGCCTTCAAGACGGCGTCCGGATCCTCCTCCTTGACCTGAGGTGCTTCGACGGCGTCGTAGTAGACGCCCGCAGTCCCCTTCTCGAAAGACTTGTGCGTGCCTTCCGCCACTGAATCTTCACCGGGAACGAACGAGTTGGTCGTCTCATACGTCCGGCCACCCATCTTGGCGGCGTTGCGCCGGATCGTCCGCGCCAGCCGAACCCCACCATTGCGGGGAGTCCACAGGTGCGTCTCATCCATCACGCCATAGGTGATCGGCTGGCCCTCACGTGAACCAGCCGACGCCGTGACAGGCTCTAGCCGACCCTTGCGGTCACGCAGATAGCAGCGCGTCAACCCGACGTCGATCCGCAGATCATCCGCGGCCCTGCCGTCGTTCGCCGTGAGGAACGCGTACAGCGCGCCGTAGGTGTTCTCGGTCTGATCCTCCGACACCGCGGCGATCTGCACCCATGGGTCCGGATCGCCAGGCTTCGTCCCCAAGGGGCGACCCACCGGGTTGCCGTAGGCGTCCCAGCCGTCGAACACGATCGGGCCGGCCAATGCGGCGACCGCATCAGCAGCGCGGACCGGGGACTTGCCGATCCCCTTCGACCTGCGGGAGGCGCCACGGCGGTAGATGTGCCTGCCTGTGATCGGGTCCAGCGCATGCCACTCGATCAGACTGCGCGCCTGGTCGTCAGTGAAGATCAGCGGGGCGCTGTCGTCGCGAGGGTTCGGCAGATGCTCCGCCCACCACTCCAGCAGCTGCCAGCCCAGCGACGGGAACTCGCCCTCGTACTCGGGACCCCGCCACGGCACGCTACTTCGCCACCTTCAAGTGGCTGTAGTGCGTCGTCCGCGGGGCCTGCGCAGATGACGTCGCAGGCTTGTCTGGTTCGGTGACCTTCATCCTCAGTCGCGCGCGGTCCTCCGGGGTTGCACCGAACTTCGCCGCACGCAACCTGAGCTCTGCGGCGAACTCCCACCGGCCCTTCGCCCACATCGTGTGGTGCATCAAGGCGGTGTCGACGAGGAAATCCCAGTCGGTCTGAAGGAACGTCTGCGCTTGAGGACTGGTGCGCCAGGTGTCCCACCAGCGCACCGTTTGAGCGTGCCACGGCTCGTCCAGCACGTCATCCGGGAGTTCGGGGCCGCGGAGTTCCTCGTCCGGAGTCACTTCCGTGGTGGGGATCGTGTCGGCGTTGCGCCTCACCCGCTTCTCGGGATCCTTCGGGGGTGCGCCTCTTCCGGCCATTTCGATCACCCCCGATGTGACTCCCGGTAACGAAAACCCTTAAGGCGGGCGGATGATCAAGGCATCAAGATCGGAAAGTGGCCAGATTTGTACACACCGCGAGAAGCCTCTACGCGGGGTCAT
>Ga0247821_10002382_pt1 | contig 10317 bp, 11 predicted proteins | sample 13C_Glycerol_Day_FD_192481 | JGI IMG/M metagenome (GOLD analysis project Ga0247821, IMG submission 192481) | Soil microbial communities from agricultural site in Penn Yan, New York, United States - 13C_Glycerol_Day14 | ecosystem: Environmental > Terrestrial > Soil > Agricultural land | place... | reverse complement strand
CCATCGCGGCGTCGAGATCGGCCGGATCCACGCCGACCTGCACCACCGGCTGCAGGCCATCCCGGCCCCGAGCGGTACGCCGGGTCACGTCGTCGTGCACGGCGATCTGCATCCGCTGAACGTGATCGCCACCGCCGACGGCCCGGTCGTCATCGACTGGCGCAACGCCGAGGAGGGCACGCCAGAGTTCGACGTCGCGATGACCGCGATCATCTTCGCCCAGGTCGCCCTCGACCCGACCTACGAGGCCCTCACTGAGCTCCTCCGCGACGCGCTGGCCATCTACCTCGCCAACTCCATCGACCCGACCCCCGGCCTGCCCGACGCGCTCCGCCGACGCGGCAACAACCGCACCCTGACACCAGAAGAACTGGCCCTCCTCCCGGCCCAGGAAGCACTCATTCGCTCCCACCTCTGAGCGTGCCTGGGTACCGAAGGACAGGAAGTGTCCCGCTCGCACAGCCGGCTCATGAGGACGCGGTGCGTGTCCGTGGCTGTCCGGGCGGTCGCACCGGGAACACCTCCTGTCCGTCGGCACCGCTCAGGCGTTCAGGAACTGCGACGGCGTGAGGGGGCGGGTGACGATGCGGAGTTCGCCGATGTGGCCGGCGAAGCCCTGGTCGATCGTGTTGGCGTAGTGGCCGGCGCCGACCAGCCACGGTTTGCCGGTGGGGGCGAGACCGTTGGACGGGGTCGCCGGGTTGCGGAGCAGCTCTGAGGAGTCGACGTACACGACGCTGTGCCGGCCGTCGTTCACGATCGCCAGGTGGAACCACTCGCCGGCGCGCTGCTCGTGGCCCCAGTTGGTGAACGTGTCGTTCTTGTCGGCTGGGTAGACCGCCCACTGCACCTGCAGACCGCCCGAGACCCCGAGCTTCGCGGCCGGCTCGTCCGGGTCGCTGCCCGTCTTACCCGCGTCGCGCCCGGTGCCGAGCCGCGTGAACAGCCCTTCCCACGCGTGGTCCTGCCCGTCGTCGGCGAGCTTCACGAACGCCTCGATCGTGTAGCCGTTCGCGAACGTCATCGCGTTCAGCGGGGCGTCGTCAGCGGTCTTCAGGTAGCCGCCGCGGGCCGGGTTCTTGCCGCCCGGGAACAGCCAGCTCGCATGACCCGGCTGATCCGGGTGGTACTCCACCGATGCCGTCGGCAGGTCGGTGCTGAGCTGCACCCGGGTCAGGTCGTTGCCGTGACCGGACTGGTCGGCCACCTTGTCCGCGACCGGCCCGTCGAAGCGCCAGTACGCCGCCGTACCGGGGATGACGAGCTGCTTGGCCGGACGCGCCGGACGGACCGGCTCCGGCGCGAACCCGGCGAACCGCTCCGCGAAGTCGATCGGCACGCTGAACCGGTTGACGTCGTCGCTCAGCTCGATCTCCGCCTCGGCGAGCTCGTTGCGCCGGGCCGGGTCCTGGGCCAGGATCCACGGCGCGATCGTCTCGACGTCGATCGTGTTCCGGGCCAGGTCGAAGTGGTACAGCCGGACCATCCCCGAGCCGCCGTAGTACCGGTCCTGGTAGTTCGTGATGTGCAGGTGCACGTCGTTGCCGGTGGCATTCTTGCGGGTGACGCGGCCGGGCGGCCAGTAGTGGCCGTTGAGCGTGAGGAAGATCTGGTCGCTGCCGTCGACGAGCTGGTCCCAGACCCGGTTGCCGTGGTCGCTGAAGTACGCGACCGGGTTGCCGTGGTCGGCGTTCACCAGTTCGTGGATGGTCAGGATCACCGGCAGCTTCGGGTGCGCCTTGATCACCGCGCGAGCCCAGGCGAAGCTCGCGTCCGACGGGCGCCAGTCCATTGCCAGCAGCAACCACTGGCGACCGGCCGCGCGGAACACGTGGTACGAGTTGTAGCCGTTCGGCGTCGACCCGCCGTACGTCGGCATCCACCGGAACCGCCGCGGGCCGAACGTGTCCAGGTACGGCGACGGGCCGCGGGTGTCGTCCTTCGAGCCGTCGATGTCGTGGTTGCCGGCCAGCACCGAGTACGGGAAGCGGGCGCGGTCGAGGATCCGGAACACCGGGTCGGCCTGCGCGAACTCGCTCGCCAGCGCGTTCTCCACGACGTCGCCGAGATGGGCGACGAAGACGATGTTCTGCTCGCCGCGCTGGTCGATCAGATACTCGAACGTCGCGGTGAGCGGTGCGGCGTCACCGCGGTCCTGGTCGAACTGGTACTGCGTGTCGGGCACGACCGCCAGCGTGAACCGCGGGTGCTCCGTGTCGATCTTGGTGGTGCTCGCCGCGGCGGTCGTGGAACCCAGTACGCCGGGTGCTGCGATCGCGCCCGCCCCGAGTACGCCCGCCTGCAGGAGCCGTCGCCGGCTCGTTCCGTCGTACCGCTCGTTCATCGCCCCACGCTCCTGTGCTCGCTGACACCGCAGCGAACCTCATGGCGGGGGCCCGGCGGTGAACTCAGGCGAAACCCTGGGCGATCACGGCGGGAAGCGCGTCACCGGTCAACGACGCGAGCACCCGCGCCTCGTGCGGGACCACGGGATCCGGCAGGTTGTCCAGCGGATACCAGTCGAGATCGGCTGCCTTGTCCGGCTCCATCAGCCGCGGCTCGCCGCTCCACTTCTCGGTCACGAAGAAGAAGTCGACCCGCTCGTCGATCGGATCCCCGTTGCCGCCCGTGCGGTGCATCGCGGTCACCGGTTGGAGGTCCGACGGGTCGACGTCGATCCCGACCTCTTCCTTGAGCTCCCGCACCGCCGCCGCGAGCACCGACTCACCCCGCTCCACATGCCCCGCGGGCACCGCCCAGTACCCATCCATGTATCCGGTGTCGGCCCGCAGCAACAACAACACCTCGTCCCCCCGCCGCACAATCACATAAGCCGCCGGCACCACCACAAACCGATCCATACCCGCACCCTAATTGGTCGAGTCGTGGATGGTGGCTGTCGTGGATCAGCCCTGCTCCACGACTCGACGTACCCCTTCAGGACCACACGCCACGATTCGGCGGCCTCGCGCCGCTGCTCAGGGGTGGATGGCAGGCCGAGACGATCCGGCGTGGTCGGTCGGTTCAGCGGGAACGAACTGCTCCCGGCTCTCAGGGCGCCAGTGTTGGCGGGGTGCGTAGCCGTCGCGGCGGAGCCAGTGTTCGGTGTAGACGATTCGGTCGGGAGTGACGACAACCAGCGGGCCGAGTGGGGGCTCGTCGACCGGGTTTCCACGCTCGACGTGGTCGGACTGCCATCGGAAGGCCTCCCAGTGGTCGGCGAACGTCTCGCTGTCAGGTGCCAGCACCTCGGCCTGACCGAAGATCTGCGCCCCGCGGCTGCTTGCCTCACCGACCAGTGGTGCGAAGACCCCGACCGAAACGCGCGGGTCCGCGGCCAGGTTCCGCATCTTCGGTGACCGCGGCGACGCTGTGAACATCAGTGCGAAGTCCAGGTGGTAGTACCGCACCGGTGTGGCCAACGGGCCGTCCGATCCGGCGGTCGCCAGCACGCACATGTTCTGGCTCGACAGTAGGTTCAGGATCCGCTCGGACAACCGGTCAGGTGGGAGCTTCTTCGTCGGTGCCGGACCGGACAACCACGGATTCGTCAGCGCCATGAGAGATCTTCGCACGGCCACGGAAATTCAGTGGCCTGGGTCCACGGTCTTGCTCATCACGCAGTGGTTCTTGCCTTTGGGGCGTTCGTAGGTGAAGCCGGCTTTTTCGAAGAGGGTGCGGGTGCCGTTGTAGAGGAAGGAGGCGGTGATCTTCTTGCCGGCCGTGTCCTGCGGGTAGGCCTCGACGCGCCCGCCGCCGGACTGGGCTATCAGGGTCAGGGCGCCCTGGAGGGCGACGGACGAGACGCCTCGGCGGCGGTAGCTGCGGTCGGTGAAGAAGCAGGTGAGGCGGTAGTCCGGCAGTTGCTCCAGCCCGGCCTCGTACTCCTTGCGGTGGTAGATGTTCGGCAGTTCGGCCGGCGTCCCGTACTCGAGCCACCCGACCGCCCGCTCCCCGTCGAACACGAGCGCCGCATGCGCCCGCCCCTCCAGGACACCTGGGACGGGTTCGCGGCGCTCGCGGAACGGCACAACGGGGTACCACCAGCTCGCCCATGAGCCGAGCGTACGACGCGTTCCGGACGATCCCCGTCCGGAACGTCAGACGGTGTACGTCGTACCGGGAGAGGCGTACTCGATCGGCCCCGAAAACCTCTCGGCCGCGCGCGCAACTGCGACAGACGGCGTGAGCGAGCGGCCGATATGCGTGAGAATCAGACGCTTGGCGCGTGCGGCGGCCGCCGTATCGCCGGCCTGCTCGGGAGTGTGGTGCGCCGGCTCCTCGGTGGAGGTGTCCGCCTCGCAGAGCAGTACGTCGCAGTCGGTCGCCAGCGCGGTCAAGCTGTCGCACGGCGCACTGTCACCGGAGTACACAAGCGAGCGCCCACCGGTCTCGACACGTACGGCGTACGCGGGCATGCCGTGCTCGACCGCGCGACTGGTGAGCCGGACCGACCCGACGGCCGCAACCTGTCCGTCGTACAGCTCGATGACCTCGAACGCCGACTCGATCGGGCTCCGGACCGGACCGTTGGTGAGGAAGCCCGCGAGCCGGTCGGCGATCCCCGGCGGGCCGTACAGCGGGATCGGCGCACGCAAGCTGATGTCGGCGTACAGCGCCCCGTAGTACGCCGTCAGCAGGTCGGCGCAGTGATCCGCGTGCAGATGCGAGATCCAGATCGCGTCGAGCTCGTCGAGCCGCGCGTGCTCCTGCAGCGGACCGAGGGTCCCGCTGCCCGCATCCATCCAGATCCGCGTGGCGCCGGAGGCGACCAGATACCCCGAGCACGGGTTGCCGACCGCCGGGTACGGCGTGGCACACCCCAGCACGGTGAACTGCAGAGCTCCCATGCGCAAACCCTCTCCCGGACACGGCGAAGGGCCGCAAGCGGGGTGCTTGCGGCCCTTCGTGGGTGTGCGTCAGGCGGGGTTCTGCCGATCGGGGATGTCGTCGTTCTGGCCGTCCAGGTTGTCCAACCCTTCCTTGGCCTTGTCGACGCCCGTGTCGATCTTGTCGCCGTACTTGCCGCCCGTCTTCTCGTCGACGAAGTCACCGGCCTTGTCCAGACCTTCACCGACCTTGTCGCCGTGGCTGTCGACCAAGTCGGTGGCCTTGTCCTTCAGGTCCTCGGCCTTGCCCTTGAACTTGTCGAAGATGCCCATCTCGGGGCTCCCATTCCTGCGTAGTTGAGTGCTTACAGACAGCTAGCGTGATCTTCGCACCCCGAACGCCGGAACTGTGGGATCTCCGCGAGCGCCGTACCCAAAACGATGCCGGACAGGCTACTACTCGACGTCGCCGCCGCTGTCCGTCGTGCCACCGCCGGATTCGACGTCGCCGCCCGACTCCACGTCCCCGCCCGACTCCACGTCCCCGCCGGACTCCACGTCGCCGCCGGGCTCGACATCGCCGGCGCTGAACTCGACGTCACCACCACTGCGCTTGGCCGCGGACACGTTGTCCGCCTCGTCCCCCAGGCCGAGCGCGTCCTTGGCCGCGTCCGACTCTTCCTCGAACGGATTCGTCACTTCGTTCCTCCCGTAGAAATGTTGCGAACTGCAGCGTTCCTACCGAACATTCCGGGTCATCCACAAGGCTGGTCCATACCTCTTGGCGAACTCTTCATCACGGTGCTGCCAGACTGGAGCGATGTCTGCTCCACTCGTCGTCGCGGTCGTCGGTCCCACCGCGGCCGGGAAATCCGACCTTGCCGTCGCGCTGTCGCAACGCCTGGGCGGCGAGGTGGTGAACGCGGACGCCATGCAGGTGTACCGCGGGATGGACATCGGTACGGCGAAGATCGGCACCGCGGAGCGCGCCGGCGTACCGCACCACCTGCTGGACATCCTCGACGTGACCGAGACGGCAACCGTGGCCGAGTTCCAGGCGCTCGCCCGGCAGGCGATCGACGACTGCATCGTGCGCTCGAAGGTCCCGGTGCTGGCCGGCGGCTCGGCGCTCTACGTCCGCGCGATCCTCGACGACTTCGTCTTCCCCGGCACCGACCCGGTGGTCCGCGCCCGCCTCGAGGCCGAGCTGGAGGCCCACGGCTCCGGCGCCCTGCACGCGGAGCTGCGCCGGCGCGACCCGAAGGCCGCCGACCAGATCCTGCCCAGCAACGGCCGCCGGATCGTCCGCGCGCTGGAGGTCATCGAGATCACCCAGGGCCCGTACGTCGCGACGCTGCCCGAGCACCGCTACGTCTACGCGGGCGCGGTCCAGCTCGGTCTCGACGTCCCGCGGCCGGTTCTCGACGAGCGGATCGGCCGCCGGGTGGACCGGATGTTCGACGCCGGATTCGTGGCCGAGGTGCGAGGTCTGCTGAACAAGGGTTTGATTGAGGGGAAGACTGCCAACCGCGCCCTCGGGTATTCGCAGGTGATCGCGTTGCTGAACGGTGAGATCGACGAAGCGCAGGCCCGCGAGCGGACCGCCCAGGCCACCCGCCGGTTCGCGCGCCGGCAGGACTCGTGGTTCCGTAAGGACCAACGCATCACCTGGCTCCCGTACGACGCCGACGACCTGGTGGAGAAGGCACTCGAAGTGCTCAGTAGAACTGATGTGGCCCAAGGCAACCGCGAAGCCGTCCCCGGCGTAGTCGAGGTGACAACAGGCCCGGGCAACGACACTGGGGCCGTCGATGCGAGGGGGTGACCGTGAGGCCGAGTTCCGTGAGTACCTGCTCGCGGACCGCACGAGGCTGATGCGTACGGCGTTGCTGCTCACCGCGGGGGATGTGCACACCGCCGAAGATCTGGTCCAGACCGCCTGCACCCGGGTGTATGTGCACTGGCACCGGATCAAACACGAAGGCGCGGGCCCGTATGCGCACCGCATCCTGGTCAACGCCTTCCTGGACGAGCGCCGCCGCGCCGGCCGCCACCCGGAGGTGGTGACCGCGGAGGCGGTCGAGCCGCGACTGACCGATGTACCGGACCAGGCGGACACCCTCGCCATCCGGGGCGCGTTGCTGGACCTCGCGCCGCGGCAGCGGGCGGTCCTGGTCCTGCGGTACTTCCAGGATCTCGACGTCGCCAGCTGCGCGCGGATCCTGGACTGCACCGAGGGCACGGTGAAGAGCCAGACGGCCAAGGCGCTGAAGCGCCTCAAGGAACTGATGACGGAAGAGACGGGGAGTAGCTGAGAGCCCAGTGGACGAGGTCAAGAAACTACTGGAGGGGTTCGCGGACCGTGCCGCCGAAGGGCTGCCGGACGCGGATATCGACGCGGACGTCAGCCGTGGCCGGCTCGCGCTGCGCAGGATCAAGCGCCGGCGCCGGGTCACCGGGGTGCTGTGCGTCGCCGCGGCGTCGGCCCTCGTGCTCGCGATCGGCAACCAGGTGAAGTGGTGGGGCAACGGCAGCGAGGTGGCCGGCGGCACCGCCGGCACCGCCGGCACCGTCGAGCCTGAGACGTCGGCCGCGAGTCCCTCGACGGCACCGCCTGTGACGCCGCAGAGCAGCGAGCCGGTGTCGATGTTCGGCGCGTCCGTCGTCGAACTGGTGGCGAACAAACAGCCCTGGAGCACGATCACCTGCTCGCTGACGCCGAAGGGCTGGAGCGCCGAGACCCCGATCGCGGCCAACCAGGTCGTGCTGTCCCAGCCGACGATGCGGACCGCGGACGCCGCCGTCAAGGTGATCCTGCAGACCGCGCCGCAGGCCCGCAGCCTGTCGCAGGTCCGGGTGACCGACGCGAGCGGCAAAACCTTCCACATCGGCACCCTCGGCGGCCGGCTGAGCGGTCAGGTGAAGCTCGCCGACCAGTGGCTGCTGGTCGAGCTCCCGGCCGGCACGGTCGAGTGGCCGGACGACGTGCTACGCCGCTTCATGAACTCCTGCACCGCGAACTAGACAGGACCTAGGCGCGCCACAAGTGGCGCGCGACTCGCAGGTGGGATAGGCAGGGCATGTCCCTGTCCCCGAGTCCGTGTGGGGGAAGTTCGTGAAGAAGCTGGTCGCAACCCTGTCCGCAGGCACTCTGATCCTGACTGCCTTCACCGCAACACCAGCCACCGCCGGGGCGCAGGCCCCGCCGCGGCAGCCGACCTCGATCGGGTACGGCGGCGCCGTGTCCTCCGTCGACCCCGACGCGACGAACATCGGTCTCGACGTCCTGCGTCGCGGTGGCAACGCCGTCGACGCGGCCGTCGCCACCGCTGCCGCGCTCGGCGTCACCGAGCCGTATTCGGCCGGCATCGGCGGTGGCGGGTACTTCGTGTACTACAACGCCAAGTCCCACAAGGTGTACACGATCGACGGCCGGGAGACCGCGCCCGCGACGATGCCGTCGAACGCGTTCGTCAACCCCGCGACCGGCCAGGCGTATCCGTTCGCGCAGCTCGTGACGTCGGGCGTCTCGATCGGCGTACCGGGAACGCTCGCGACCTGGGACCGGGCCCTGAAGCAGTGGGGTTCGCTGTCGCTCGGCAAGGCGCTGAAGCCGGCCGCGGACCTGGCCGACCGTGGTTTCGTGGTCGACCCGACGTTCCGCCTGCAGACGCTGGAGAACAAGGATCGCTTCGCGCAGGTCGTCCCGACCGCCAAGCTGTTCCTGCCGAACGGTGACGCGCCGCAGGTCGGCGCACTGTTCAAGAACCCCGAGCTCGCGGCCACCTACAAGCTGATCGGTCAGCAAGGACCGTCGGCGTTCTACAGCGGAGCGCTGGCCGGTGAGATGGCTGCCGTCGCCAAGAACCCGCCGAAGACCGCGGATGCCACGCTGCCGTTCTTCCCCGGCTACCTGCAGACCAGCGACCTCGCGGCGTACAAGACGATCGACCGTGCGCCGACCAAGGTGCGGTACGACGGGCTCGACGTCTACGGCATGGCGCCGTCGTCCTCCGGCGGCACGACCGTCGGTGAGTCGCTCAACATCCTGCAGCCGCAGCACATCCGGCAAATGTCGACGACGCAGGCGCTGCACACCTACCTCGAGGCGTCCGCTCTGGCCTTCGCGGATCGCGGCGCGTACGTCGGCGACCCGGCGTACGTCGACGTACCGCTGAAGGAGCTGCTGTCGAAGGGGTTCGGGGCCGAGCGGTCCTGCCTGATCGACCCGCAGCACGCGGCGACCAAGCCGGTCAAGGCGGGTTCGCCCGACGGCGACTACTCGAAGTGCGGCAAGAGCAGTGCGGTCGAGGAGCGTCCGGACACCGAGGGACGGTCGACGACGCACATGGTCGCGGCCGACAAGTGGGGCAACGTGGTGTCGTACACCTTGACGATCGAGCAGACCGGCGGCAGCGGGATCACCGTGCCCGGCCGCGGCTTCCTGCTGAACAACGAGCTCACCGACTTCTCCGCCGTACCGGACGCGAACGACCCGAACCGGGTCGAGGCCGGGAAGCGGCCGCGGTCGTCGATGTCGCCGACGATCGTGCTGCGCGGCGGGCAGCCGTACATCGCGCTCGGCTCACCGGGCGGCTCGACGATCATCACGACCGTCCTGCAGACGCTGACGAACCGGCTCGACCGCGGCATGACGCTGCCCGAGGCGATCGCGGCGCCGCGGGCATCGCAGCGCAACACCGCCTCGGTGACCGCGGAGCAGGCGTTCATCGACCGGTACGGCGCGGCGCTCGCGCCGTACGGTCACACGTTCACGCCTGCCGGTGCACCGGGAAGCTCGGCCTCCGAGATCGGAGCGGTCGCGGCGCTGGAGTTCTTGCCGGGCGGCGCGATCCTCGCGGCCGCGGAGCCGGCCCGGCGCGGTGGGGGAGCGGCCGGAACGGCCTGGCCCTTCAGAGTGCGGTGATGATCGCGGCGACCAGGCCGGCGCGCTCGGCCAGGGTCGCCGCGACGATCTGTTCGTGGACGGCGTGGGCCCCCTTGCCGAGCGGGCCCAGGCCGTCCAGCGTTGGGATCCCCAACCATCCGGTCAGGTTGGTGTCGGCCGCGCCGGACGCGGCCGCACCGCCGACCTGCTGGCCGACGGACCGTCCGGCCGCGGCTACCTTCGCCAGCAGTTCGTCGGTCGCGGGTGACGGTTGCCAGGCCGGCCGGTTCGACATCACCCGCGCCGTCAGCTGAGCGTCCCGCACCGGCCGCAGCGCGGCGACAGCCGCCAGCACCGACTCCTCCGTCGACGGATCGACGAAACGGAACCCGATGTCGGCCGCCGCCGAGCCCGGTACGACGTTCGTGCGGCCGCCGCCGGTGATCGTGCCGACATTGCACAGCACCTGGTCGTGCTCGGCGACGATCCGCCGGACGGCGACCAGTTGGTCGACGAGCTCGTCGATCGCGGACACACCGCTGGCCGGGTCTAGCGCGGCATGCGCTTCGCGGCCGGTGACCTCGATGCGGACCCGCGTGC
>Ga0247821_10002381_pt1 | contig 10319 bp, 10 predicted proteins | sample 13C_Glycerol_Day_FD_192481 | JGI IMG/M metagenome (GOLD analysis project Ga0247821, IMG submission 192481) | Soil microbial communities from agricultural site in Penn Yan, New York, United States - 13C_Glycerol_Day14 | ecosystem: Environmental > Terrestrial > Soil > Agricultural land | place... | reverse complement strand
GCAGCCCGTCATGCGGCCGTAGGAGCTGCCGGCGTAGCGGCCCTGGTAGGTGTCGGCCGAGTTGACTGGGCCGATGTCCGAACGCCAGACGCCGTCGCGGTAAGTGGCCGTGGCGACCGGTGCGCAGACGAGCCGGCCGGTTGTGATGGTCGGCTTCGGGTCGGGCGCTGTGTCGCCTCCGTCGGGCCCGCTGCCCGAGGGCGGGCTCGGTGGGGACGAGGGTGCGGCAGGTGTCTTGGCGATCACCCAGTACACGGAGCCGCGCCGCAGGATGAGGAGGAGGTCGTTCGCGGCGACGGTGAGGCCGGTGACCACGCGGGCGGTGACCTGGATGCCGCCGACTCGGGCGATGCAGGCCCCGCTGGCTGAGGCGGTCAGGGCGACGCCGTTGAGAGCGCCCTGGCCAGCGAGCGAGATCCTGGTGTCTGCGAGGTCAGCCACTGAGCACCCTCACATTCAGGGTCATCGCCTCGGTCGAGTACGGGAGCGTCATCTGCTCGATGACGCACTGCGCCGCGGTGAGGCCAGCGCCGGTCACGGTGACGACGTCTCCAGGTACGAGCCCGGGGTGCGGGACGAGCTGAACCTGCAGCCTGCGGGAGGCGGTGCGACGCAGGCGCTGAAGCGTCGCGATGGCAGCCGACCGGCATTGCGAGAGGGACGTGAGCAGCGGCGAGTTGAACGTGTACGGGACTGCGAGGGGGTTGAAGTTCCCGCCGTGCCGGAACGGGGATGCTGGGTCGGTGTCGTAGGTGACAGCCTGGATCTGCGTGCCCGCGGAGTCCTCGCCTTGGGCGACCACGGCGTTGAAGGCTCCAGCTCGGGAGGCGGAGCCCTGCCAGCGCACGACCGTGCCGCCGACGCCGTCGGTGAGATTCAGGACGGACGAGGTCGAGTCGGTGAGCGGCTCGATCTTAAGGTAGCCGTCCTCAGTGACGCGGGCGGCAGCCGGCCACGCCGCCAGCACTTCGTTGAGGGCGCCGAGCCGGTCTTCGTCCCACTGCATGCCGAGCGGCACCGTGCGGTCGGTGAGGGCGCTGTCGACGTCAACGGTGAGTGCGGGCTCGACGAGGGCGCGGGTGACGCTGACGAGGGTGTCGGTCGAGCTGGGCTGGAAGGGAGCGACGAACTTGGCCTCCTCGACCAAGCTCAGCAGCCCCAGGGCCGTGATGCTGACGTCGTCGCCGTCGGTGTCGCTCTCGTCGACCAGGAACCAGCCCCTGTTGATCCATTCTGTGTGGCCGCCGACGTCGATGCCGTAGTCGATGCGGAGTTGCTGGCCGTAGGCGGCGAGCGGGTGGTCGGGGGTGAGCGGGTCCCACTGGGTGCCGCGGTCGCGGCGAGGGACGGTCAGGGTGATGCGTTCGGGGACGGCCAGGGAGCGGTCGCGTGCCTCGTCTCCTGTGGCGATGGGGATGCTGTCGGCGAGGAGCTGGCCGCCGAGCCACGACTCGGCACGGACCTGCATGGTGAATGACTGCTGCACCACGGCGAGCGCCGCGTCGGACATCTCGAGCATGTCACCCCCAGTCGTACAGAGCGATGTCCAGGAGTGTTCCGGGGAAGGCCGTCGCGAGGTCCTGGAGGGAGGTGATGTTGTCGGCGATGTCCTGCAGGGTGAAGCCGGCGGCCTCGAGGACGTCAGGCCACGGCTCCGTCTCTGTGGCCTCCATCGACCAGTTCGTGATGGGGCTGTAGTAGAGGGGGTCTTCCTCGTCCGCCGACGCGGCATAGTGCCCGTCGAGACGGCTCAACGAGGTGCGGTGCCGCAGAAGGATGGTCCCCTCCGTTGCCGAGCTGAGGACGGCGTTCAGGTCGTCGGCTGCGCTGTCGCTGTCGGTCTGCATGCCAATGGTGAGGGAGGCGCTCGAGCGGGGCCTGGACACCGTCACGATGCGCCCGTTGACGTTGTACTTGGTCGCGTCCCGGTCGCGCTTCTTCGCGCTCGTGGACTGCAGCCGGACCTCGGCGCCGATGCCGGTGATGGCGTCGCTGATGACGTCGCTGGTCACGGTGGAGGTGAGCGAGTCGGAGGTGGCCTCCCACTGGGCGCCGTTCACGTCGGTCAGGACGGCTACGTAGCTGACGGCCACGCCGAATGGCTGCTCGCCGTCAACGCGCAGGAGGACGTCGGTGCCGGTGACATCGACGGCGCTGGCCGCGCGGAGGGCGGTACGGCTGGAGCCGATCTGTCGATAGATCGTCGCCGTGGTGATGTTCTCGGCGAGCATGCCCGTGATGGACACAAGATTGCGGGGCGGGAAGACGTTCTGAGCCGTGGCCGCGATGGCCGCGGACGCCTCGCGCACCCGCAGGACGCCTGCCTCACCGGTCGCCGCGGTGCTGAGCGTGGCGGCGATTGTGGGCGCCACCGTGCCGGATCCGGAGGAGACGCTGGCTGTTGCCGTGCCAAAACGCGCATCGTGTCCGGTGGTGACTGTGTCGTCGGCCTGCTCAGTGACCGTTCCGAAGGTGATGCCGGAGGCGGTGATTGCCTCGGCAGACAGTGCGGCGGTCGACACCGGAAGGGCGTAGCCGATCATGGCGAAGTCGCCGGCTGCCCACGTGAGGGTCGTGGCGCTGACTGCGGAGAACCCAGTTCCCGAGCTGGTGTCCTCGGCGAAGGCCAGGCCCCAGCGCCATCCTGCGCCCGCGCTCCGGGACAGGCGGAAGACCCGCCCCGCGAGGAGGCTGTTGGCATCGCCGGCGGGTAGCGCGGTGGTCGGAGCCGCGTCACCGCCGAGGAGGACGCGGGTGAAGAAGGTGAGGCGCCGCGGGCCGGTGCCGGCGCCGTAGGAGCCGCCTCCGCCGGACGTCGACCCGACGAGCGTCCACCCCGATGGCGTCGAGGGGATCGAGTCGCTCGTGTGTGCTGAGACGACCTGGAGGACGGCGAGCTGTCCCGCGGCAACGCCCGTGGGCATGGCGGGGGTGATCGAGGACGTGGCTGTCGCCACGGCCCCGGCCGCTCCGTAGGAAATCGTCACCGGATCACCCCCTGCCCACGCGTGCCCGGTATGCCTGCGCCTTCTCGGACTCGCGGATCATCGGGCGCACTGTGCCGCGTACCGCGCCGAGGAACTGGCCGCTGTCGAGGTACAGGTCTCCGACGAACTCGCCGCCAGAAGGGCTTGCCGCCGTCTGTACTTGCGGCGTGGGCCACTTCGAGTGGACGCTGGCCGCGGACATGCGGCCAGCGGCGGCATGGACGTCCACGAGGGAGCGGTCCATGCCGACGACGAGGCCGGCACCGACCTGGCGCCCGATCTCGTCCCGCATCACCTGCGACGGAGACTTGATCTTCAGCGCCTTCTTGATGGCGGTGACCATGGACTTGCCGAGCTTGTCCATCTGGGCCTGCAGGGCCTTCTCCTGCGACTGCAGGCCGGTGAGAAATCCGCGGCTGGCGTTGCGGCCGGCGTCGTACATCGCGTCCGCAGTGGTGCGGCCGATGTCGCCCGCCAGCTTGGCGCCGTTCTTGGCCAGCCGGTTCAGCTCGCCGATCTCCGACGAGCTGGCCTTCGAGAGCTTGCGGGCGAGGACGCTGCCCGGCCCCTCCTCGATGACCTGCCGCAGCAGATCCCTGTGCAGACCACGACGCTCAAGGGAGCGAATCATCTGCTGGAAGGCGCCAGCGCTGTTCTGCCGCTGCTTGGCCATGTCGATGATGTCGCGGACCTCGCCGCCCGACGTCAGCTTCATGAACTCGCTGGCGTCGCCCTGGCGCTGCGTGGCGTACTCGCGGGCCTCCGCGATCCGAGTGCGGATCCGGTCCCGCTCGTTGGCCATGCCCTGTAGGCGCCGGCTCGTGGCGTCGACCTGGCCGGCCAGCCGCCAGCCTGCGTTGCCCAGCTTCTTCAGGTCGGTGATCATCGCGTTGGACGCGGACCGGATGTCGGACGCGGACTTCGCCAGCGACCTACTGAACTCGGCAAAGTCCCCCGGCAGCTCACGGCGGGCATTGGTGACCGCCGCCGACACCTTGCCGCCCTTGGCGTACCCGACCGGCCCGCCCGAGGCGAACCGCTGCTGGTTCAGGGCGTCGAGCAGGCCGACGCCGTACTTGCTCACGGCCGACGCGCGGATGACGTACTCGCCGTTCGACAGCCATGCGGGGACGTCGTCGCTGGTCGACGAACCGGGGCCGAAGACCATGCCTCCGGCGGGGAAGCCCCAGACGCTCCCGCCCGCGGCATAGCGGTGGATGAGGCCACCGCCTGCGTGCTTGGAGAGGTTGCCCTCACCCTTCTGCGGGCGGCCGACCGTGTTGTTCTGCACGGTCCGGTGAACGGTGGTGACGGTGACCAGCCGGTCCCGCAAGGCGTCGAGCGCACGCTTGAGGGCGGAGACGCTGGACTGAGCCGCGTTCGTGGGCGCGGTCACCCGCACGTCCCGGCTGTTCGGGATGGACTTCACCGCATAACCGGCGGCCTGCAGGGCCTGGACCGCCTCGCCGGTCGGCGCCTTGATCGTGATGGTCTTCCCGGGCTGCAGCTTCGCCACCGACGCGTACACGTTGTCGATCTGGCGCATCGCTTCGGCAGCGCCGGGGGCGGACACCTGAGTGGATGCGTTCGTCGGAAGCTTCGCGTAGGCGGCGGTCAGCGCGTCAATCTGCGGCGCTGTGAAGCCGGCCGCCGCCATCGTCTCCCGCAGGAGGCCGATGTTCTTGGCGAGGACAGCGTTGCCGGCTTCCTGGGATCCCATCTGGTCGGCGACGGCCTGTGCGTGCTCCATCGCGGCCTTGGCCGCGTCGAGGAAGGCGCCCTTGACCGCGCGGCCCTTCTCCGACGTGACGTCGAGAGACTTGCCGTTCTCCTTGACTGTCTCGGACAGCTGATCCAGCGAGTCCTGGAACTGGATCTCGCCCTCGGCCACCGAGATCGCGATCCCGTTCAGCGCCTTGAGGGCATCGGTGAGCTTCTCGGCCTCGCTGCGCTGGTCCGCCATCTCGTCCGCGGTCATGGCCGTGGCGTCGCCCAGCTGCCCCTGGGATCCCGTGGCGATGTCGGTCTGGAGCCCGCTCTGAGCGAGGGCCTCCGCGTATCCGGGTAGGAGGGTCCGGAACTTCTCCGTGCTCGTCCCAGCTGCCTCGGCCTCGGCTGCGTAGCGGTTGAAGTTGATCGCCGCTTCGTTGGCCGCACCGTTCTGCACGAGGGAAGCAAGGGACGCGTCGAGCGCTGCGATCTTCTCGCGGGCTGCCTCGAGGTTGGCGTCGTCGCCGATGCCCAGGTGGGTGATCTCGTACAGTGCGTCGCCGATGCGGTCCAGGGCGCCCGGGTGGGCGATGCGGGCTGCCGCGTCTCCGAGCCCGGCGAGATCCTTGCCGAAGGTCTTGGAGAGCTCGCCGGCAACCTTCCCGGTGCGGGCGAAGGTGAGGAGCGCCTGGGTCAGTTCGGTGACTTTCGGCGGTGCGTCCTTGAGGGAGTTGGTCAGCTGGTCGGCGCCGTAGGCCATCGCTCCGATGACCGCGGCCACGAGGCCCAGGCGGCCCAGTCCCATCATCGCGGCTTTGGTCGTGTTGGCGGTGACGCCCAGGGCGATGAGCTCGCGGCGCACGAGGGCGATCCGCGGCAGGAAGAGCATGAGACTGGCCCCGACGAGGCCGATCACCCCGGCGAAGCCGGTGAGGATGCCGACTGCCTCCTGCAGCCCGGGCGGGAGGCCGTTGTAGGCGTTCACGAGCCGGGTGATCCACTGGACCATGTCGCGCAGGGCTGCGTTGGCGGCGGTGCCGGTCTGGATGAGGGCGGTCTCGAGTGCTGATTTGAGCAGCTTGAGGTCGCCGACCAGGTTGTTCATGCGGGTCTGTGCGACCGCTGCCGCGTAGCCGGAGTCGTCGACGGCGTCGGTGTAGCTCTTGAGTCCGGCCTCGCCGTACTTGTAGAGGATGTTCGCGGCACGGACGGCGTCCGAGCCGAAGATGATGCCCATGGCGGCGTTCCGTGCCTCGGGCGTGAGGTCCTTGAAGGCGTCCTGCATGCGGCCGGCGAAGTTCTGCAGGCCGACGAACTGCCCTTGGGCGTCGTAGGCCGACAGGCCCAGCCTGTCCATGGTGGCCTGGGCCTCCTTGGACTGCGGCGTGAGCCGCTGCAGCATAACCTTGAACGAGGTACCGGCGTCCGAGCCCTTGAGGCCCTCCGAGGCGAACAGGGTGAGGGCGCCGACGGTGTCCTCGATGCTGAGGCCGGTCTGGGAGGCGACCTGGCCCGCCATGCGCAGGGACATGCCCATCTGGTGCACGTCGGTCGTGCTCTTGTTGGCGGCGGCGGCCAGGAGGTCGGCCACGTGGCCCACGTCCTTGCCGGACAGCCCGAAGACCGTCATGGCGTTGGCCGCGATCTCCGCGCCCTCGGCGACGTTGACCTCGGCCGCGGCAGCCAGGTTCAGGGCGCCGGTCAGCGCGCCGCCGGCAATGTCGGCAGTGGACACGCCGGCCTTGGCGAGCTCGTGCATGGCGTCCGCGGCCTGGACGGCGCTGAACGCCGTGGTGCGGCCCGCCACCAGGGCCGCATTGCGCAGCGTCGTCATATCGCCGGCAGACGCCCGCGTGACGGCCTGCACGTTGCTCATGGCCTTCTCGAACTTGGCCGCGGCAGCAACAGCAAGCCCGAACGCGGCGACCAGGGCGAGGCTGCCCATCTGCACGGCCTTGAGGGTCTTCTGCTGGTTCTGACCGACCTGGTTCATCGTGCGGCCGGCATTGGTCATGCTGGTCCGGATCTGGGCCGCGGTGAGAGACGAGGTGCGGGAGGCCTCGCCCATCCGGGCCCGGAATGCCGCAATGTCCGCGGTCAGCAGGACGGAGACGGTACGGACAGCCATGACTCACCCCTTCGTCACGTGGACGTGCAGACCGCGGGTGTCTCCGCCGGCCTTCTCGAACTGGGCGATGGTGCGGGCTGCCGTCCCACAGGCGTGGCACTTGGTGATCTCTGCGCGCCACTTGAACTCGTTCGTCGGGTCCGTGGCCTCATCCCAGGGCTGGCCGCAGTCCGGGCACCGGTCGGCCTCCACCGCGCTGAGGGCGTAGGCCCACTCCCGGTCGTCGTCGAGCCAGAGCGGCTCGCCAGGCTGCGGCCAGGGGCGACCCAGGAAGATGGACCTGGGGACCCCCCAGGCCCGCGCCGTCTCTACTTCTCGGCGGTGAGGGAGGCGAGGATCGCGGAGGCGTGCAGCGAAAAAGGGACAGACGTCGCCTCCCCGTTCACATGCCAGGCCGCCTCGGTGAGCTGCTGCCGCTGCCCCACATTCAGGGTCTCGAACAGCTCAGTCACGTCCGACGGCGTCATCTCCGGGTCCACGGCGCATGCTGCCACCAGGGCCGGGGCGAGAGACTCCGGATCGAAGGACTCGCCCTCCTTGCTGCTCGGATGCTGGGCCACCAGATCCGACCACGCCTTCGCGCCCAGGGCCCGGAAGGTGAACTCGACCTCGGCTTCGCGCATCCGCTCCTGAACAGCGACCATCTTCTCCGCGATCGCGGCGGACGGGTTCGCCTCCGCCATGCTCTGCGGCTGCCACTGAGCGGTCTTGGACAGCTCGGCCTCGAGGCGGTCGTACTCGGCTGCCACGTCGCCTGCGAGGCAGATGCGGACGGTGTGCTCGCGAGGCTTGATCTTCGCGAGCACGTCCTTGATGTCGGGCATTAGGCAGCCACCACCGCGCTCGTGTCCGGCTCCTCGCGGAGCTTCATCTGGGAGGTGAACTTGGCGACCTCGTTCGGAGCCGGCGGGATGGTGTTCCGCTCGCCGCACTCGACCGGGTAGACCTCGACCTCCTGGCCGGCCGCCCACGCGGTCGTGTAGGAGAGGACGCGGCGGACCACGAGGTAGCCCATGGTCTGGTAGGTGAGCGTCGTCCACGGCAGGTCGTCGCCGGGCTCGTCGCCCCGCTTGAACGTGACCTCGGGGGTGAAGCTGCGGCGGCCGGCCCGGTTCGTCGTGAAGGTGCTGGCCAGGGAGCTGTTGTCGACGTCAGCGGTCTCGGCGGGGATGTTCAGGCCGTCGGGGGTGATCCGCTCGGTAACGTCGATGCCGGCGTTGAGCTCGGCCAGGGTGGGGGCGGCGATGTTGGCGATCGTGGTGACCCAGGCCACCCGGGTCTTGCCGTCGTTGATCACATCAGACACGGCAGTGCCTCCTCAGGGCATAGAAAAAGCCCCGGCGAGGCGGGGCGTGCAGGGGTGGGGTGGGTCAGATGCGGATGGCGGCGACGGTGACGCTCGTGACGCCGGAGTACGTGACTGCGGCCAGGCCGGAGTCGGAGCCGTTCGCGAACGGCGTGGCCGGCACCGGGATCATCATCTCGCCGGAGGCGCCCACCGTGTACGTGGGATCCGGGTTCGCGACGCTGCCGTAGTAGCTGCCGGGCGCCACCAGGGTCACGGTGACCGAGGAGCCGCCGCCGTTGATGACGTGCAGGAACACACCTCGGCCGGGCTTGAGCTTGTCGCCGCCGCCCGCGGCAGCGCTGTAGGTGGGGTCGAGCCCCGCGGCGGAGATCGCCTGAACGGACAGAGTGGCCACGAGGAGCCTCCTAGCTAGTGGACCGGATCATGTACTGAATGGGCAGGAAGTAGAGCGGCGGAGTGACGTCGTCGTCGCGTTGCACCGGAGGGCCGCCCATCTCCTCCGCCCGGTACGCGACCCGCTCGGCGACCACCAAGGGCGCCCAGAGCGCCGCGCGGACCTTGTCGGCGAGCCACAAGCAGCGCTCGTCGTCCGGGGCGACACAAGTGACCTGCACGATCGTCTGAAAGTCCGTGCGGCGATCCGCCAGGGACTCTGGCACCGACTCGCCCGGCGCCGTGTACACCGCGACGTACATGCGGTCGGCGGGGAGCGGGTCCGGGGCCGAGCCCCTGCCCACCACGAGGTTCACGGCCTCGAGCGCAGCCACAACGGCATCCCGGTGCGGCAGAACCGCCGGGGCACTCATCCGCGGCCCAGCTCAGCGGCAATCGCAGCGACGTGTGCCACGAACGCCGCCTGCTCGGCCATCAAGGCCCGACCGCCATCGTTGTGCGGCGGGTTCTTGCTGGAGCCGAACTCCAGAAGGTTGCCGAGCGGGCCCTGGGGTCGGCCCTTGTCCGGGCCGATCTCCGCCGCGGCGCCGGTCGGGTGGACGAGCATGTCGTAGCTGATGCTCGCCGGATACAGCCGGGCGTGGCGGCCAGCTGTGGCAGTTGCGTTGACCTTCCATCCGTTCTTGACGTTGAGCGCACCGCGCTGGACAACTGCGCGGGCCTGCACCTGCGCCCGCAGGCCGTTCCGCCGGAAGACGTTGGCGAGAGCCTGCAGCTGCCGAGTGTCGGCGTTGATCGTCATGACCGGTCCTCCGCGATGATCCGCCACGCTGTCGCCGTGGAGCTGTACATGACCCCGGTCACCCACAGGCGAAGGCCCGCAAGGCGAGGATCCGGAGACGCGGACACGTCGACCAGGTCACCAGGCTTGGGTCGCTCCCCTGACTCGGGCAAAGTCGTCGAGAACGGCAGCGTGATCCGGTACTGGCGCAGGACGACCTCACGCTCGCCGGCCTGGACCTCAGAGTCGGACAAGTCCGCGGGCTTGATGCGGACCGGGCCCGCATAGAAGACGACCTCGGGCGGACCCGGCAGCGTCTGGCCGGTCTCCCGGTCGAACACGTCCGGGCCGGGCCGGTACAGGGTCACGGTGTCGCGCATGAGCGCCTCGGCAGCCGTCCGTCCTGCCGAGAGGAGGCCCTCGAGGGCGCTCACGACAGCACCACCGAGAAGGCCGACCGCCGATACGGACGCAGGTCTTCCTTGTGGCCCCGGGCGAGCTTGGCATTGCCGATCGACTCGGACGCGTAGGTGCGGCTGTAGTCGTCGATCGCCTCGCTGCGGAGGTTCGCCGGGTTGGTCATGTTCATCGTGGCGAGGTCGAGAACCACGTCGACGATGTCATCCGGGATCTCGTCGTACCCGTGGCTGTAGGTGACCCGCACCTTCGGCGCCCACACACCGGCCGGCCGGTTGTAGGGCCAGCCCATGAGCCGTGTCGGCTCCTGCCAGGGGTAGCCGCGCGTCAGCTCGTTGCCGAGCCGGGAGTAGTCCCTGCCCTCGACCGCGTCCCAGTCGACGCCGCCGAACTCGGCCACCTCGACGACCGTGAGGAGGTGGCCAGCATCGACGATGAGCGGAAACTGCGGCAGCCGCAATGTTCGCTCACCGCCTGGCAGCTCGATCGTCTCGTCCGTGACGAGAGTGATGTCCTGCTGGGTGTAGCGCCGGACGCGAGCCGAGGCCCGACGGATAGCCAGGTCCGCGGATGCCGCGGGCAGTGCGCCTGCTG
>Ga0247821_10002378_pt1 | contig 10331 bp, 8 predicted proteins | sample 13C_Glycerol_Day_FD_192481 | JGI IMG/M metagenome (GOLD analysis project Ga0247821, IMG submission 192481) | Soil microbial communities from agricultural site in Penn Yan, New York, United States - 13C_Glycerol_Day14 | ecosystem: Environmental > Terrestrial > Soil > Agricultural land | place... | reverse complement strand
CTTGAAGAGGAAAGGGTTGGTCGACAGCGTGAAAAGCCTCGTCGCGCTGGCGAAGTCCAAGCCCGGCAGCCTGAACGTGGCCACGCTCGGCGTCGGCTCGTCCACCCACCTCGTGGCCGAGATGTTCCGCTCGGCCGCCGGCGTGGACGTCAAGGACATCCCGTACAAGGGCTCCGGCCCCGCGAGCACCGACCTGCTGGCGGGCCACGTGCAGCTCTACTTCGACGCCATCCCCACCGCGATGCCGCGCATCCGCGCCGGCCAGCTCAAGGGCATCGCGGTCACCGCCGACCAGCGCTCGGCGGCAGCGCCGTCGCTGCCGACCTTCGTCGAATCCGGGCTGCCGAACATGGTCGCCGTGTCGTGGTACGGCCTGCTCGCGCCGGCAGGCACGCCGCAGGCGACCGTGGACCGCATCAACAAGGCGGTCAACGAGGCCCTGGTCGCGCCCGACGTGAAGGCGCAGATCGAGGCCAACGGCGCGACTGCCACGCCGATGAGCCCGGCCGAGTTCGGCGCGCTCATCGACCACCAGACGAAGGTGTGGGAGAAGATCGTCGCCCCGCTGAACATCCAGCTCGACTGAAGATAAAGAAGCTGTGGTCCGCGCGATGTCCGAAGGCAGCCTGTCCCACGTGCGTGTGCTCGACCTGAGCCGCGTCTTCGCGGGCCCGTGGTCCACGCAGATGCTGGCCGATCTCGGCGCCGACGTCATCAAGGTCGAGCGCCCCGGCCGCGGCGACGACGCGCGCCGCCTGGGCCCGCCGTTCCTGGCCGACGACGACGGCCGCGAGACCGACGAGAGCGGCTTCTTCCTCAGCGCCAACCGCAACAAGCGCTCCGTGACGCTGGACATCTCGCGCCCCGAGGGCCAGGCGATCGTGAAGGAACTCGCCGCGTCGTGCGACGTGCTGGTGGAGAACTACAAGGTCGGCGACCTCGCGCGCTACGGGCTCGACTACGACGCGATCGCGAAGATCAATCCGCGCCTCGTCTACTGCTCCATCACCGGCTTCGGCCAGACCGGGCCGCTGCGCCTTCTGCCGGGCTACGACTCGATCTTCCAGGGCATGGGCGGGCTGATGGGCATCACCGGCACGCCCGACGACGAGCCGGGCGGGGGCCCGCAGAAGGTGGGCCTGATCGTGGCCGACCTCGTCACGGGCATGTACGCGTCGATCGCGATCCTCGCGGCGCTGCAGCACCGCGACCGCGTGTCGGGCAAGGGCCAGTTCATCGACCTCGCGCTGCTCGATTCGCAGGTGGCAGCGCTCTCGCACGTGGGCGTGGGCCACCTCGTGTCGGGCCTGCCGCACGTGCGCAGCGGCACCACGGCGCCCACCGGCTCGCCGTCGCAGATGTTCCGTTGCGAGGACGCGCCGATCATGCTCGTGGTCGGCAACGATCCGCAGTTCGTTCGGCTCGCCGCCGAGCTGGGCGTGCCCGAACTCGCGACGGATCCGCGCTTTGCGAACAACACCGCGCGCGTGCGCAACCGCGCCGCGCTGAACGCCATCATCGAGCCGATCTTCCGCTCGCGGCCCAAGCGCCACTGGATCGACGCGCTCGGCCGCCAGGGCGTGCCCTGCGGTCCGGTGAACGAGCTGCACGAGGTGTTCGAGGAGCCGCAGGTGCGCGCGCGCGAGATGGTGGTGACGATGACGCACCCGCGCCGCGCCGAGCTGCCGCTGCTGGCCAACCCGATCCGGCTGTCGGACACGCCGGTGCAATACCGGATGCGCCCGCCGGCGCTGGGCGAGCACACGGACGCGGTGCTGCGCGAGATGCTCGGCGCTGACGACGCGCGCATCGCCGCGCTGCGCGGCGCGGGCGTTATCTGAAGTGCCCCCCCGAAGCGCCTTCGGCGCCTCCCCCCAAGGGGCGCAACCGGCGGACCGGCGGAGCCGGATCCGCGGTTGCCGCTTGGTGGCGCAGGTTCATGCCGCGGCCGGCCTGCACGCACCTCTGCGGACACGCTCTGCCCGGGCCCGGCCACAGCGTTTTCTGCATCGCGGATGGCGCAAAGAACAACTCGCCACTGAAATGTCACATCTCTTCTCCCCCTTCCGCCTGCGCTCGGTGACCTTCCGCAACCGCGTCGTGGTGTCGCCGATGTGCATGTACTCCACGCCGGACGGCAAGCCGGGGTCGTGGCACCTCGTCCACCTCGGCAGCCGCGCGGTCGGCGGCGCGGGTTGCGTGATGACCGAGGCGTGCGCGGTGTCGCAGGAGGGGCGCATCAGCCCGATGGACCTGGGCCTGTGGTCCGACGCGCACGTCGAGGCCTTCGAGCCGATCACACGCTTCATCAAGGAGGCCGGGGCCGTCCCGGCGATCCAGCTCGCGCATGCGGGTCGCAAGGCGTCGACCGCGGTGCCGTGGCTCGGGCACAAGCCGATCGCGCCGGACGCCGGCGGCTGGAAGCCGCTGGCGCCGAGCGCGCTGCCGTATGCCGAGGGCTTCGAGCCGCCCCATGCGATGACCGGCGACGACCTCGACAAGGTGGTGCGCGAGTTCGAGGCCGCCGCGCGGCGTGCGCAAGCCGCCGGCTTCGAGGTGCTGGAGCTGCACATGGCGCACGGCTACCTGCTGCATTCGTTCCTGTCGCCGATCGCCAATCGCCGCACCGACGACCAGGGCGGCGCGCTTGCCAACCGCATGCGACTGCCGCTGCGCGTGGCCGCCGCCGTGCGCGCCGCTTGGCCCGAGCATCTGCCGCTGTTCGTGCGCATCTCCGCCACCGACTGGTTGGACGGCGGCTGGACGCTCGACGACTCGATCGAGTTCGCGCGCGCGTTGAAGGCGATTGGCGTCGACCTCGTCGACTGCTCCAGCGGCGCCATCACGGCGACCACGCGGGCGCCTGCGGCGCCTGGGTTCCACGTGCCGTTCGCGTCCGCCATTCGCGAGCGCGCGGGCATCGCCACCGCGGCCGTGGGCCTCATCACCGCCCCGGCGCAGGCCGAGCAGATCGTCGGCACCGGGCTGGCGGACCTGGTCTGCGTCGGCCGGTCCTTCCTGGACAACCCGTATTGGGCGCTGCACGCCGCTCGCACGCTGCGCGCGGATGCGGCATGGCCGGTGCAATACGCGCGCGCCGTCGGCGCCTCTTCTGCCTAGACTGTCAGACCGCCTGCCGGCCGCCGTCGACCGCCAGCGTCACGCCATTCACATAGCTCGCCATCGCCGACGCCAGGAACACCGCAGGGCCGGCGATCTCCTCCGGGCGACCCACGCGCCCCGCCGGAATGCGGCCGAGGAAGCGTGCCAAGCGCTCGGGATCGTTGCGCGTGGCCTCGGTCATCGGCGTGTCGATCACGCCCGGCGCCACCGCGTTCACGCGGATGCCGTCGGCCGCGAGGTCGGCGGCCATCGACTGGGTGAGCATCTTCACCGCACCCTTGGACGCCGAGTAGCCCACGCATCCGGCCTGCGCCGTGAAGGCCGCGCCGGAGGCGATGTTGACGATGCACCCCTTCGTCGCGCGCAGCGCCGGCAGCCACGCATGGATCGCGTTGAAGGTGCCGAAGAGGTTCACGTCCATCACCTGCCGCGCGACGTCGTGCGCGCGCGGGCTGTCGATGCCTTCGCGCACGAGGATGCCGGCGCTGTTGACGAGCACGTCCACCGGGCCGACGTCGCGGCCCACGCTTTCGGCGAGCGCGCGGCAGGCGTCGGCGTCCGTGACGTCGAGCGCGAACGCCCACGCCCGGTCGTCTGCGCCGACGGCACGCACCTGCGCCAGCGCGTCGGCGCAGCGGTCTTCCGTCAGGTCGGTCAGCACCACGCGCGCGCCCTCGCGCGCATACGCCACCGCGATCGCGCGGCCGATGCCGCTGCCCGCGCCGGTGACCAGCGCGAGCCGGCCTTCGAGCAGCCCCTTGTCCATGGTCTTCACCGCCCGGCGATGCGCACGATGCCGTCGATGATGCGCGGCCACATCGGCAGCGGCAGCGCATGGCCCATGCCTTCGAGCACCATCAGCTCGGCCCCCGGGATGCTGGCCGCGGTGTCCACGCCCGCGGCCAGCGGCACGAGCGGGTCGGCGTCGCCGTGGATCACGAGCGTGGGCGCCGTCACGTGGCGCAGGGCGCGGCGGCGGCTGCCCGACGCGAGGATGGCCGCGAGCTGGCGCGCCGCGCCCGCCGGGTTCAGTCCGCGCGCGTGGTTGCGCGCGGCGCGCACGCGGTCGCGCGCTTCCTCGTCGGGAAAGGCGGTGCCGCGCAGCATGCGCCACAGCTTGGCGTAGTGGTCGATGTAGGCCTCGCGCTCCAGCGGCGTCGGCTTGAAGAGCGCGGTCAGGGCCCAGGGCTTGGGCTGCGGCAGGCCGGGGTCGCCGGTGGTGGACATGATCGACGTCAGCGAGCGCACGCGGCGGGGATGTTGCAGTGCCAACTGCTGCGCGATGGTGCCGCCCATCGACGCGCCGACGAAGTGCGCGCCGTCGATCTTCAGCGCATCCAGCAGGCCCACCACGTCCAGCGCCATGTCGCTCAGCAGGTACGGCGCGTGCACCGGCACGCGCAGCCAGGCCTGCGTCATCGCCGCGAGGATGTCGGGCGTGCCGACATGGTCGAAGCGGGTGGACTTGCCCGCGTCGCGGTTGTCGAAGCGGATCACGCGAAAGCCGCGGCCGGCGAGGCGCTCGCAGAAGTCGTCGTCCCAGCCGACCATCTGCGCACCCATGCCCATGATCAGCACCACCGCCGGGTCGGCCGGCTCGCCGAAGGCGTCGAAGCAGATCGACAGGCCGTTGGCCTGGAGAAAGCCTTCCGGCGTGTGGCGCACCGAACGGCTCATGCGGGCCCGGTGTCGAACACGATCACGCTGCGCGCGACCTCGCCGCGCTTCATCGCCTCGAAGCCCTCGTTGATGTCGTCCAGGCCGATGCGGCGCGAGACGAGGTCGTCCAGGTTCAGCCGCCCCTGCATGTACAGCTCCACGAGGCGCGGGATGTCCTCGCGGATGCGCGACGAGCCGAGCGCCGAGCCGCGCAGCTTCTTCTCCAGGAAGAAGTCGCTGCCCTCCACGGCCACCTTCACGCCGGGCGGGAACAGGCCGAGGATGGTCGCCGTGCCGCCCGGCTGCAGCATGCGGAAGCACTGCTCCACCGTGGCCGGCATGCCGATGCACTCGAACGCGTACTCGACGCCGCCTTGCGTCATCTCGACCACCTTGGCCACCGTGTCGCCGTCACTCGCCAGCACGGCGTCGGTTGCGCCGAATTTGCGCGCGAGTTCCAGCTTGGACGGCACCGTGTCGATCGCGATGATGCGCGCCGCGCCGGCGATCTTCGCGCCGTTGATCGCGGCCAGCCCCACGCCGCCGCAGCCGACCACGGCCACGCTCGAGCCGGCGGGCACCTGCGCGCTGCGGAACACCGCGCCGGTGCCCGTGATCACCGCGCAGCCGAGCAGCGCGGCGCGGTCCAGCGGCATGTCCTCGCGGATCTTCACGAGCGCATTGCGGTGCACCAGCATCTGCTCGGCGAAGCCGGAGAGGTTGAACACCTGGCTCACCGGCTTGCCGTCCTGGAAGAGGCGCTTCGCCTGCCCGGGCGGCTGCTTGACGTCGGTGTCGGCGCACAGCGCGAAGCGGCCGCCGAGGCATTGCCGGCAGGTGCCGCAGAAGACCGACAGCGCGCCGACGACGTGGTCGCCGGGCTTCAGGTCTTTCACGCCGGGGCCGACGGCTTCCACGATGCCGGACACCTCGTGCCCCAGCACGCCCGGGAGGGGAAACTTGCGCATGCCCTGCATGAAGTGCAGGTCGCTGTGGCACAGGCCCACCGCGGCCGTGCGCAGCAGCACTTCGTGCGGGCCCGGCGACTCGATGGCCAGCTCGCGGATCACGAGCGGCTCTCCGAACGCCTCGATGACTGCGGCTCTCATACCCTGTGGCTCCTCTCTCTGAACGAAACCCAGTATATCCACAAGAACGGAACCGATTGCATCGTGCGGTACTCGGCAGGCAGGCCGCTCTGCGACCGGCCTTGACCCCCCGGACAGGCAGCGCTAGAGTCGCGCAAGTTCCGTTCTGCGGATTGCATTCCAATCATAGGAGACAGCCATGCCGGGACTTCACCTGCTGGACCGCCTGATCGGCGACGAGTGGCCCCGCCTCGCCACCGACGCCGACATGCGCGCGTTCGAGTCCGTCCCCTACGACGAACGGATCGCCGCGACCAGCACCTACGAAGCCCTGCGCCTGGGCGCTGCACGCGATCCGAAGACGCCCGCCCTGCTGTTCCTGCCCAACGCCAGCCCGGAGGAAGAGCCGCTGCGGCTGTCGCACGGTGATTTCTTCGCGCGCGTGACGCAGACGGCGAACGCGCTGCATGCGCTGGGCGTGGGCCCGCGCGACGTGGTCAGCCTGATGCTGCCGCTGGTTCCGCAGGCGTTCTACGCGCTGTACGGCGCGCAGGCGGCCGGCATCGTCAACCCGGTGAACGCCTTCCTGGAGGCAGGGCATATCGCGCACATCCTGCGCGCCGCGCGCACCAAGGTGCTGATCACGATCGGGCCCGCGCAGGGCTTCGACACCTGGGAGAAGGTGACGCGCATCCGCGCCGAGCTGCCCGACCTGCAGGCCATCCTGGTGATCGACGCGACGGCCGGCCTGCTGCCGGAGGGCGCCCGCGACTTCGATGCGCTCGTCGCGGCGCAGCCCACCGACAAGCTGGCCAGCGGGCGCCGGATCGCGGCCAACGACGTCGCGGCGTACTACCACACCGGGGGCACCACCGGCCTGCCGCAGCTGGTGCCGCTCACCCACGGGAACCAGGTGTACCAGGCCTGGGGCATGGCGCTGATGTTCCGCACCCGGCCCGCCTCCACGCTGCTGATGGGCCTGCCGCTGTTCCACGTCGGCGGCGCGCTCACGCATGGGCTGCAGCAGCTGAGCGCCGGCGGCACGCTGGTGGTGCTGTCGGCGCAGGGCTGGCGCAACAAGGCGGCCATGCCCAACATCTGGCACCTGGTGGAGCGCTACAAGCCCGAGCTGCTCGCGGGCGTGCCGACGGTGCTCGGCGCCGTGCTGAACGCGCCCATCGAGGGCCACGAGGTCTCCAGCATCAGGAAGGTCAGCGGCGGCGGCTCCGCCATCCCGGTGCCGGTGGCCGACGCCTACAAGCACCGCTTCGGGCTGCCGGTGCTCGAGACCTACGGCATGACCGAGGCGTCGAGCTGCCACACCATCTCCTACCCCGAGCGGCCGGTGTACCTGGGCTCGGTGGGGCATCCGCTGCCGTACAGCCGCGTGCGCGTGGTGGAGGTCGATGACAAGGGCAAGTTCCTGCGCGACTGCCCCACGGACAAGATCGGCGTCGTGACGATGCACGGCCCCGGCGTGTTCTCCGGCTACGCCACCGGCGCGCCCGACGCGCCCTTCGTCGAGCCCGGCTGGGTGAACAGCGGCGACCTGGGCCGCGTCGACGCGAACGGCTACCTCTGGATCACCGGCCGCGCGAAGGACCTCATCATCCGCGGCGGGCACAACATCGACCCGCTGGGCATCGAGGAGGTGCTGTACGAGCATCCGGCGGTCGCGGTCGCCGCCGTCGTCGGCGAGCCCGACGCCTACGCCGGCGAGCTGCCGGTGGCCTACGTGCAGCTGAAGGAAGGCGCCAACGCCGACGGCGCCGCGCTGCTCAAGTACGCCGCGGCACGCACGCCCGAGCGCGCCGCCGTGCCGGTGCAGCTTTATGTCGTCGACTCGATTCCGCTCACGGCCGTCGGCAAGGTGTACAAGCCGTCGCTGCGCACCGACGCGGCGCAGCGCGCGGTGCGCCGCATGCTCGACTTCGTACCGGCGTCGGGCTGCAAGGCCGACGTCGACCTGAAGCCGCACAAGGAGCATGGCACGATGATCCACGTGCGGCTGAGCGGCGGCCAGGCAGCCGCGCGCGAGGCCGTCACGGCGCAGGTGAAGAAGAAGCTCGACCCGCTGACGCTGCGCCACGCCATCGAATGGACCGACGAATGAGCAAGCCCACTGCTTCCGATCCTTTGAAGGCCTGGCGCGACTGGTTCGTCGAGAACGAGCGCGCGTGGAGCGAGTCGCTGACGCGCGTCATGAACACCGAGCCGGTCTCGCGCGCCGTGGGGCAGGAGATCAACGCGGCGCTCCACAGCCAGCAGATGCTCACGCAGGGCATGGCCGCGCCGCTGGCGATGATGAACCTGCCGACGCGCGAGGACGTGGTCGCGCTGGGCGAACGCGTCGGCCGCCTGGAGGATGCGGTGGCCCGCGTGGAGGCGGCGCTGGTGCAGATGCGAAGCGCGCCCGCCGGCAACCCCACCGGCAAGCCCGCGCGCACTCGCAAGCCGCCGGCGCGCGGAGCCGCCCGATGATCCCCTGGATCGAGCCGCTGGCGTCGCAGCGAGCGGATCTCGCCATCCTGGAAGCGGAGATGGCGCGCGAGACCGCCGTGACGCCGAAGGAACTGGTGCATGCGCGCGGCACGATGCGGCTTTACCGCTACCTGCCGCAGACGCCGGACGTCTATCGCGTCCCGCTGCTGATCGTGATGTCGCTGGTGAGCAAGCCGTACATCTTCGATCTCACGCCGGGCCAGAGCTTCGTCGAGCACCTCGTGCGCGCGGGCTTCGAGGTGTACCTCGTCGACTGGGGCACGCCGCGCGCCGAGCACCGCGGCCTGAAGGTGGACGACTACGTGGCCGACCTGCTGCCCGACTGCATCGCGCATGTGAAGGAGCACTCCGGCGTCGACGAGGTCACGCTGCTCGGCTACTGCCTGGGCGGCATCTTCACGGTGCTGTACGCCGCGATGGAGCCGAAGGGGCCGCTGAAGAACCTGCTGCAGCTGGCCACGCCGGTCAACGGCGAGGGCATGGCACTGCAGCGCCAGCTGCTGACCAGCCAAGGGCTGGATCCCGACCTCATCGTCGACACGCTGGGCAACGTGCCGTCGTCGATGATCGAGGGCGCGTTCCAGATGCTGCGCCCGCTGCAGAAGGCGTCGGGCCAGGTCAGCCTGCTCAACAACGCGAACGACCGCGAATTCGTCAAGGCGCACCTGCGCATCGTGCGCTGGGGCGCCGACGCGCTGCCGTTTCCCGGCGAGGCGTTCCGCCAGCTAGCGCACGAGTTCGTCGTCGGCAACAAGATCGTCGGCGGCGAGTTCGAGGTCCGCGGCCGCAAGGTGGACCTGCGCGACATCCGCGTGCCGGTGCTGCACGTGCTGGCCGAGCACGACCACGTCGTGCCATATGCGGCCTCGCGTGACCTCGTGCCGCTGGTGCGCAGCCGGGACAAGGAAGAATGGGTCATCAAGGGTGGCCACGTGAGCCTGGTCGCGGGCGTGGGCGCCGTCACCCGCACGTGGCCGCGCATCGTCGACTGGCTCGCGCCGCGCTCGGTCTGAGCGAGACCGCCCTGGTCAGTCGACGGTCGCGCCGGATTCCTTGACGATGCGCGCCCACTTCGGCAGGTCTTCCTTGATGAGCGCCGCGAACTGCTCCGAGTTGCTCTTGAACGGCTCGCAGCCGACGCCGCCCAGCTTGGTGCGGGCATCGGCGGTGTCGAGCGCCTTCGCGACCTCGGCCTGCAACTGCGCGACGAGCGCCTTCGGCGTGCCGGCCGGGGCGAACAAGCCATACCACGGCGTCGAGCCGAAGCCCTTGATCGTCTCGCCGATCGTCGGCGCGTCCGGCAGCGCGGACACGCGCTGCTCGTTGACCACGCCGAGCACCTTCAGCTTGCCGGACTTGATGAACGCGAGCGACGACGGCAGGCTCTGCACGGACAGCGGCACCTGTCCGCCGACCACGTCGGTCACCGCGGCCGACGCGCCCTTGTACGGCACGTGCAGCAACTCGATGCCGGCCGCCCTCTGCAGCATCTCGCCGATCAGGTGGTTCAGCGTGCCGTTGCCGGCCGACGCGATCGCGAGCTTGCCGGGCTCCTTCTTCGCGGCCGCGATCAGCTCGGCGACGTTGTTCGCCGGAAAGGACGTGTTCGCAACCAGCACGTATCCGGCAGTGGCGACCGTCCCGATCGGCTCGAAGTCCTTCACCGGATCGAAGCCGGGCGACTTGTACAGCGCCGGGTTGATCACGTGCGAGCTGTTGACGGTCAGCAGCAGCGTGTAGCCGTCGGGCTTGGCCTTCGCCGCGGCCATGGTGCCGAGGTTGCCGCCGGCGCCCGGCCGGTTGTCGACGATGAACTGCTGGCCCAGCTGCTGGGTCAGCTTGTCCGTGACGATGCGCGCGATGGCGTCATTGGCGCCGCCTGCGGCCTGCGGCACGATCGCGCGGTCGAGCGGCACCACCAATGCGGTGAGTTCGGTGAACGGCTGCATCACGAGGCCT
>Ga0247821_10002376_pt1 | contig 10333 bp, 11 predicted proteins | sample 13C_Glycerol_Day_FD_192481 | JGI IMG/M metagenome (GOLD analysis project Ga0247821, IMG submission 192481) | Soil microbial communities from agricultural site in Penn Yan, New York, United States - 13C_Glycerol_Day14 | ecosystem: Environmental > Terrestrial > Soil > Agricultural land | place... | reverse complement strand
GGCCTTTCAAAACCTTGGCACAGCCCTTGCTATAGCTTCGCCAACGACATTCCGGTCAACCTTCGAAGGTTTCCCCGACATGAGCATCAGTTTCGACAAGGCACTTGGTATCCACGAAAAAGCCCTGGGCTTTCGCGCCCAGCGTGCCGAGGTACTGGCCAACAACATCGCCAACGCCGACACGCCCAACTACAAGGCGCGTGACATGGACTTCTCCTCGGTGCTCGCCGCCGAAAGCCAGAAGCAGCAAAGCGGTGGCCGCTTCGCCATGGACCGTACCAACAGCCGCCACATCGAGGCCGAAGGCCTGGCGATGAACGACGAAACCCTGCAGTACCGCACCCCGACGCAGCCGTCGATCGACCAGAACACCGTGGACGCGCACATCGAGCAATCGAACTACACCGAAAACGCCATCGGTTTCCAGGCCAGCTTCACCTTGCTCAACAGTAAATTCAAAGGGCTGGTTTCGGCCCTGCGCGGAGAATAAGCATGTCACTTGCCAGTGTCTTCAACATCGCCGGTAGCGGCATGAGTGCGCAGAACACCCGCCTCAATACCGTGGCCTCCAACATCGCCAACGCCGAGACCGTGTCGTCGAGCATCGACCAGACCTATCGCGCCCGTCACCCGGTGTTCGCCACCACCTTCCAGGACGCCCAGGCGGGCAGCAGCCAGTCGCTGTTCGAAGACCAGGGCGAGGCCGGGCAGGGCGTGCAGGTCAAGGGCATCGTCGAAGACCAGAGCAACCTCGAGGCGCGCTACGAGCCGAACCATCCGGCGGCGAACAAGGACGGCTACGTCTACTACCCGAACGTCAACGTGGTCGAGGAGATGGCCGACATGATCTCCGCCAGCCGCGCGTTCCAGACCAACGCCGAGCTGATGAACACCGCCAAGAACATGATGCAGAAAGTCCTGACCCTGGGTCAGTGATAAGGAATCCAGACCATGGCAGTCGATAGCACCAGCGGTGTAAACCTCAACGAAGTCCTCACGGCATCGGGTGTCGGTACGCCCACCAAGAAGACCACCGATACCGTTTCCAAGACCGGTTCCGACACGCTCGGCAAGGACGCGTTCCTGCAGTTGCTGGTTACCCAGATGCAGAACCAGAACCCGCTCGATCCCCAGGACAACAGCGAGTTCGTCGCCCAGTTGGCACAGTTCAGCAGCCTTGAAGGCATCACCAACCTGAACGACTCGGTCACCAGCATCACCAATGCGATGGCGTCGTCCCAGGCTCTGCAGGCCTCGTCGCTGGTGGGCCGTTCGGTGATCGTGCAGAACGACAAGGCGGTGGTCGATACCGCTGAAAGCTTCAACGGCCAGTTCATCGTGCCGCAGGCGATCAGCGAAGCGAAGATCACCATCAAGGACAAGGACGGCAACACCGTCAAGACCATCGAAATGGGCGAACAGAAAGCCGGTTATGCCGACTTCATCTGGGACGGCACCAATGCCAGCGGCGAAAAAGTCGACCCAGGCACCTACACCTTCACCGCCAGCACCACCGTCGATGGCCAGTCGGTGCAGATGAACACCCTGCTGCCGGCCAAGGTGACCAGCGTCAGCTTCAACGCCACCGGCGAAATGGTGCTCAACCTCGCAGGTGTCGGCAAGGTTTCCCTCTCCGACGTACAAACCATCGGTATCTAAGGCCCGCTAGCGCGGCACAGGAGCGAATTCATGTCTTTCAACGTCGGCCTTAGCGGTCTGTACGCAGCAGAAAAACAACTGGACGTTACCGGCAACAACATTGCCAACGTCAACACCACCGGTTTCAAGTCGTCGCGCGCCGAGTTCGCCGACGTCTACGCCGGCGCCAACCGCCTTGGCGTAGGCAAGAACCAGGTAGGCGCCGGGGTGCGCCTGGCCGCTATTTCCCAGCAGTTCACCCAGGGTGATGTGAACACCACCGGCAACGTGCTGGACATGGGCATCCAGGGGCAAGGCTTCTTCGTCCTGTCGGACAACGGTTCGCGTGTCTATACCCGTGCCGGTGCCTTCCAGGCCGACAAGGACAATTTCGTCGTCACCTCGGACGGCCTGCGCCTGCAAGGCTATGCCGCCGATTCCAGCGGCAAGATCCAGAAGGGCGTGCTGACCGACCTGAAGATCGACACCTCGGCGCTGCAGCCCAAGGCCACCACCCTGATCGACCAGGGCATCAACCTGAACTCCTCGGCCGCCGACATCCCGCTGCTGGTCGACGATGGCACCGGCAACATGGTGCCGAACAAGGCGTTCGACCCGTCTGACGAATCCACCTATACCAAATCGTTCCCGACCAAGGTGTACGACAGTCAGGGCAACGAGCACACCATGGAGCAGTACTACCGCAAGACCGGTACCAACGAGTGGACCTCGTACACCCTGATCGATGGGCGCAACCCGTTCGACCCGTCATCGACCACCCCGCTCAGCGGTACCATCAGCTTCAACAGCGATGGCTCGGTTGCCAGCATGACGGCTAACAACACCGGCCTGCCGCCGGGTGCCTCGTTCACGGTGAAAGACAGCACGTTCACCATGACTGGCTGGGTGCCTGCGGTGGAAGATTCTTCGGGTAACTGGGCAAGCAACGGTGCTGCTGGCAATGCCGATGGCATGAAGCTGTCGATGAGCAGCACCACCTCCTACAACACCGAGACCGCGCGCATGTCGCAGTCCCAGGATGGTTATGCCACCGGCATCCTGTCGAACCTGAGCATCGACTCGACCGGCGTGATGTTCGCCAGCTTCAGCAACCAGCAGTCGCGCGCCATCGGCCAGGTGGCCCTGGCCAGCTTTGCCAACGAGCAGGGCTTGCAGCAGATTGGCGGTACGCGCTGGACCGAGACCTACACCTCGGGTATTCCGGGCATCGATGCGCCGAAGACCGGCACCTTGGGTGGCGTCGAGTCCAACGCGCTGGAAGGCTCCAACGTCAACCTGACCCAGGAGCTGGTCGAGCTGATCAAGGCGCAGAGCAACTACCAGGCGAACGCCAAGACCATCTCTACCGAAAGCACCGTCATGCAGACCATCATCCAGATGGCTTGATGGTCGCTGGCTGATGGCGTGTGGGCGAACCCCTTTGTCGTGAAGGGGTTCGTCGTTTTTGCCGGAGGACACATGAAAAAGCTGCTTGTCGCATTGCTCGCCGCGTTTTGCCTGTACCAGGCGCAGGCCGGGACTGCGCCGTGGTGGCGCTGGGAGAGCCAGGTGGATGGGCGGCTGGTGTGCTCGCAATGGCCGCCGGGGGAGGGCTGGAAGCGATTTGCCGGCCCTTACAGCAATGGTGGCTGTCGCGACCGGTGATTTTCAGCGCCTGCCTCTTCGCGGGACAAGCCCGCTCCCACAGGTCATCCACTGTTCTTGAGTGCAGTGAAATGCCTGTGGGAGCGGGCTTGTCCCGCGAAGAGGCCAGTGCAGTGTATTGCCGGTACCGGCAAGTCGGCGCCGGATAACCGGCGTTCACTTCCCAGGCAAAACCCCCAAAAGCCCGTATTCACGGGCTTTTTCCCGCTTTCAAGAAGTTGGTTCGGAACTTGCTTTAGTGCCTGCATAGCAACGGCAAGCGGCAAACGCTCGCCAGTGCAGCGGAGGATGACTGTGGACAAGATGCTTTACGTGGCCATGACCGGCGCCAGCCAGAACGCGCTTGCGCAGAAGGCCCACGCCAACAACCTGGCGAACATTTCCACCAACGGCTTCCAGCGCGACCTGGAGCAGGCGCGCTCGATGCCGGTGTTTGGTGACAGCTTTCCGTCACGTGCGTTCGCCATGACCGAGCGCCCAGCCACCGACTTCAGCGAAGGGCCGATGGTCGAGACCGGGCGTGAGCTGGATGTGGCCGTGGCCGGGCAGGGCTTCATCGCCGTGCAGGCACCCGATGGCAGCGAAGCCTATGTGCGTACCGGCAGCCTGAACATCGATGCCCTCGGCGTGCTGCGCGCCGGCAACGGCATGCCGGTGATCGGCAACGGTGGCCCGATCGCCATTCCGCCGGAGCAGAAAGTCGAGGTCGGCGCCGATGGCACCATCAGCATCCGCTCCATGGGCGAAGACCCGCGGGTGATGGCCGAAGTCGACCGGATCAAGCTGGTCAATCCCGACATCAAGGGCCTGAACAAGGGCCTCGACGGGCTGATCCACACCGAAGATGGCCAGCCGGCCGCTGCCGACGTCAACGTGCGGGTGGTCTCCGGCTTCCTGGAGGGCAGCAACGTCAACGCCGTGGAAGAAATGAGCTCGGTGCTGGCGCTGTCCCGCCAATTCGAACTGCACGTCAAGATGATGAACGCGGCCAAGGAAGGCGACGAAGCCATGGCGCGTGTCTTGCAACTCGGCTAACCACATTTGAACGGGTGCCGTAAAACAGGCGCACGAGGAGAAAACTGATGCTTCCGGCTCTTTGGGTCGCTAAAACCGGCCTGTCCGCCCAGGACACCAACCTCACGGTCATTTCCAACAACCTGGCCAACGTTTCGACCACCGGCTTCAAGCGTGATCGCGCCGAATTCCAGGACCTTCTGTACCAGATCAAGCGCCAGCCAGGTGCCCAGTCCACCCAGGACAGCGAGCTGCCTTCGGGCCTGCAGGTCGGTACCGGTGTGCGCATCGTCGGCACCCAGAAAAACTTCCAGACCGGCAGCCTGCAGACCACCGAAAACCCCCTGGACATGGCCGTCAACGGCCGTGGCTTCTTCCAGGTGCTGCAGCCGGACGGCACCGTCTCGTACACCCGTGACGGTACCTTCCACCTGAACTCCGACGGCCAGATCGTCACCGCCAACGGCTTTGCCCTCGAGCCTGCGATCGTGGTGCCGAACGACGCCCAGACCTTCACCGTTGGCCAGGACGGTACCGTGTCGATCACCACCGCCGGCAACCCGGCCGCGCAAGTGATCGGCAACCTGCAGACCGCCGACTTCATCAACCCGGCCGGCCTGCAGGCGATCGGCGACAACCTGTTCCTGGAAACCGCCGCCAGCGGCGCACCGCAGGTCGGTACCCCGGGCCTGAACGGCTTCGGCACCACCCTGCAGCAGACCCTGGAAAACTCCAACGTCAGCACCGTCGAGGAGCTGGTGAACATGATCACCACTCAGCGTGCCTACGAGATGAACTCCAAGGTCATCTCCACCGCCGACCAGATGCTGTCGTTCGTCACCCAGCAGCTGTAAGCCCAAGGCCCTAGTCCCTGTTACACCGTGAGGTAAGTGTCATGAAGCGTTCGTTGTCCGTCTTCGCCCTGGGGGGGGCGGTGTTGCTGGCTGGTTGCGTCGCGCCGACGCCCAAGCCCAACGACCCGTACTATGCGCCGGTTCTGCCGCGCACCCCGTTGCCGGCGGCGGCCAACAACGGTTCGATCTACCAGGCCGGTTTCGAGCAGAGCCTGTACACCGACCGCAAGGCTTTCCGGGTCGGTGACATCATCACCATCACGCTCAACGAGAAGACCTCGGCGAGCAAGAACGCCGGCTCGCAGATCCAGAAGAACAGCAAGGCCGACATCGGCCTGACCTCGCTGTTCGGCACCACCCCGAGCACCAACAACCCGTTCGGCAGCGGTGACCTGAGCCTCGAAGCCGGCTACAGCGGTGACCGCGCCACCAAGGGCGACAGCAAGGCGACCCAGGGCAACACCCTGACCGGCTCGATCACCGTCACCGTCGCCGAGGTGCTGCCCAACGGCATCATCGCCGTGCGCGGCGAAAAATGGCTGACCCTGAACACCGGCGAAGAGCTGGTGCGCATTGCCGGCATGGTGCGGGCCGACGACATCGCCACCGACAACACCGTGCCCTCGACCCGGGTGGCCGATGCACGCATCACTTATTCGGGCACCGGCTCGTTCGCCGACGCCAGCCAGCCGGGCTGGCTGGACCGCTTCTTCATCAGCCCGCTCTGGCCTTTCTGAGTACGGATGAACATGTTCAACCTAAGGCAGCTGATTGCCGCAACCTTGCTCCTGTCCTGCGCGTTCGGCGCCCATGCCGAGCGCCTGAAGGACATCGCCAGCATTTCTGGCGTGCGTTCCAACCAGTTGATCGGTTACGGCCTGGTGGTGGGGCTCAACGGCACGGGTGACCAGACCACCCAGACGCCGTTCACCCTGCAGACCTTCAACAACATGCTGTCGCAGTTCGGCATCAAGGTGCCGCCGGGCTCGGGCAACGTGCAGCTGAAGAACGTCGCTGCGGTGTCGGTACATGCCGACCTGCCGCCCTTCGCCAAACCGGGCCAGGTGGTGGACATCACCGTCTCGTCGATCGGCAACTCCAAGAGCCTGCGTGGCGGCAGCCTGCTGATGACGCCGCTCAAGGGTATCGACGGCAACGTCTATGCCATCGCCCAGGGCAACCTGGTGGTCGGTGGCTTCGACGCCGAAGGTCGCGATGGTTCGAAGATCACCGTCAACGTTCCGTCGGCCGGCCGCATTCCTGGCGGTGCCTCGGTCGAGCGTGCGGTGCCGAGCGGTTTCAACCAGGGCAATACCCTGACCCTTAACTTGAACCGCCCGGACTTCACCACCGCCAAGCGCATCGTCGACAAGGTCAACGACCTGCTCGGCCCCGGTGTGGCACAGGCCGTGGACGGTGGCTCGGTACGGGTCAGCGCGCCGATGGACCCGAGCCAGCGCGTCGACTACCTGTCGATCCTGGAAAACCTCGAGATCGACCCGGGCCAGGCGGTCGCCAAGGTCATCATTAACTCGCGTACCGGCACCATCGTGATTGGCCAGAACGTCAAGGTCTCGCCTGCGGCAGTGACCCACGGCAGCCTGACCGTGACCATCACCGAAGACCCTATCGTCAGCCAGCCGGGGCCGTTCTCCAACGGCCAGACCGCCGTGGTGCCACGCTCGCGGGTCAATGCCGAACAGGAAGCCAAGCCGATGTTCAAGTTCGGCCCGGGCACCACGCTGGATGAGATCGTCCGCGCGGTGAACCAGGTCGGCGCTGCGCCGAGCGACCTGATGGCCATCCTCGAAGCCCTGAAACAGGCCGGCGCCTTGCAAGCCGACCTGATCGTGATCTGAGGACGTTGCCGATGAACTCCAAGAGCCTGGTATCCAGCACTGCCGACAGCGGCGCCTATACCGACCTCAATCGCCTGAGCTCGCTCAAGCACGGCGATCGCGACAGCGATGCCAACGTGCGCAAGGTGGCCCAGGAGTTCGAGTCGCTGTTCATCAGCGAGATGCTCAAGGCCTCGCGCAAGGCCAGCGATGTGCTGGCCGACGACAACCCGATGAACAGCGCGACGGTCAAGCAGTACCGCGACATGTACGACCAGCAGCTGGCCGTGAGCATGTCCCGCGAAGGCGGCGGTATCGGCCTGCAGGACGTGCTGGTACGCCAGCTGTCGAAGAACAAGAGCGCCCCGGTCAACACCAGCCCGTTCCCGCGGATCGAGGGCAATGCGCCGACGCTGTGGGGCAACAAGGTGGCCGAGCCGGTGCATGCCGCGCAGTCAGCCTCCCGCAACGACGTGGCCGCGCTCAATTCGCGGCGCCTGGCCTTGCCCAGCAAGCTCACCGACCGCCTGCTGGCCGGCATCGTGCCGTCGGCGGGTAACCCGGCAGCGGCCACCAACAGCGCCGCCGTGCCGGTCCGCGACGGCCAGCAAGTGGCGAAAACCTTTGCCGTGCCAGAACGCGGCCTGCGTATCACCGGCCGCGCCGTGGCCCAGCCGCCGCTGGCGCCGAACAAAGCCTTCAGCGACAGCGACGCGTTCGTGGCCACCATGCTGCCAATGGCCGAACAGGCCGCCAAACGCATCGGCGTCGACCCGCGCTACCTGGTGGCCCAGGCGGCGCTGGAAACCGGTTGGGGCAAGTCGGTCATGCGCAACAGCGATGGCAGCAGCAGCCACAACCTGTTCGGCATCAAGGCCACCGGCAACTGGGAAGGCGATTCGGCGCGGGCGATCACCAGCGAGTTTCGCGACGGCCAGTTCGTCAAGGAGACGGCGGCGTTCCGTTCCTACGATTCCTATCAGGACAGTTTCCACGACCTGGTCAGCCTGCTGCAGAACAACAGCCGCTATCAAGATGCGGTGAAGTCGGCCGATAAACCAGAACAGTTCGTGCAAGAGTTGCAAAAGGCCGGGTACGCCACTGACCCGAATTACGCCAGCAAGATCTCGCAGATCGCAAGACAGATGAAGTCGTACGAGCAATACGCAGCGCTCGGTACCACAACGAAACTTTAAGGGTATGGAACCATGGCGAGTCTGATCAACATTGGCATGTCGGGGCTTGGCGCCGCGCAGTCGGGGATGTACACCCTCGGCAACAACATCGCCAACGCCGACGTCGAGAGCTACTCGCGCCAGCAGAACGTGCAGAAGACCAAGGGCGGCCAGCAGGTCGGCCAGGTCTTCATGGGCAGCGGCACCACGCTGGCCGATGTGCGCCGGGTGTACAACTCGTTCCTCGAGAACCAGTTGCGCACCACGACCTCGCTGAGCAGCGACGCGTCCTCGTACCTGGAACAGATCACGCCGCTGGATACCGCCCTGTCTGGCAGCGACACCGGCATCACCGCCGCGCTGCAGAGCTTCTTCAGCGCCATGCAGGACGCTGCGGCCAAGCCCACCGAGGACGCCTCGCGTCAGCTGCTGCTGACCAGCGCCCAGTCCCTGAGCAAGCGTTTCAATACCCTGTCGGCGCAGCTCAACCAGCAGAACAGCAACATCAACGCCAACATGGCGTCGCTGGCCGACCAGGTGAACAACCTGACCAAGACCATCGCCGAGCTCAATGACCAGATTTCCCGGGTCAGCACCGTGACCGGCCAGCCCAACGACCTGCTCGACCAGCGCGATGGCGCGGTGCGCGAGTTGAACAAGCTGATCGGCACCGACGTGGTCGAGCGCGACGGCAACTACGACATCTACCTGAAGAACGGCCAGTCCCTGGTGCTGGGCAAGACCACCCAGACCCTGGGCGTCGCTCCCAGCGCGACCGATCCCACGCGCATGAGCCTGATCCTCAACCGCGGCTCGACCAAGATGGATATCACCAGCAGCGCCACCGGTGGCGAGCTGGGCGGCCTGATTCGCTATCGCAGCGAAACCCTCGACCCTGCGCTCAACGAGCTGGGCCGCGTAGCCCTGGTGGTGGCCGACGCGATCAACAGCCAACTGGCCCAGGGCATCGACAAGAACGGTGAATTTGGTGCCTCGCTGTTCGGCGACATCAACAGCGCCAAGGCCATCAGCGAGCGCAGCATTGCCAAGGGCAGCAACAGTGCCGGCTCCGGCAACCTCGATGTGACCATCAAGGACACCGGCAAGCTGAGCGCCAGCGACTACCAGGTGACCTTCACCAGCGCCACCGGCTACAGCGTGCGCAAGTTGCCAGAAGGCACCGACATGGGCAGCTTCGACCTCAGCGATACGCCGCCGCCCGTCATCGATGGCTTCACCCTGTCGCTCAACGGCGGTGGCCTGAGTGCCGGTGACAGCTTCAAGATCACCCCGACGCGCAATGCCGCGGCCAACATCGAAACCGCCCTGACCGACCCCAAGCGTCTGGCCATGGCGGCGCCGTTGACCGGTACCAGCGGCTCGGGCAACAAAGGCACCGGCACCATCACCCAGCCGAACCTGACGTCGAAGCTGGACATCTACGATTCGGCCCAGCGCGCGCAGCTGCAGACCGGCCTGAAGTACTCCACCCCGGTCAAGCTGGTGTTCGGCGACGACTCCAGTTCGCCCCAGGCCTACAAAATGTACGACGCCAAGGGCACCGAGATCGGCAGCGGCACCATCGTGCCGGGCCAGGACAATACCCTGCAGCTGTCGGTACCGATGGTCGATGCCAGCGGCAACTCGCTGGGCAGCAGCTTCACCTTCGAGATGAACGTCTCCGGTGCGCCGAAGAACGGTGACACCTTCACCGTCGGCATGACCGCTGCCGGCTCAGCCGACAACCGCAACGCCCAGTCGGTGATCGACCTGCAGACCAAACCCACCGTCGAGGTCGGCGCCGACGGCAAGGGCATCAGCTTCACCGATGCCTACGCCAAGCTGGTGTCCAACGTCGGCGGCAAGGCCGGCCAGGCGCAGATGGACACTGATGCCACCACGGCGCTGCACACCTCGGCGCTGGAAAGCCGCAACAACCTGTCGGGCGTGTCGATCGACGAAGAGACCGGCAACCTGATCAAGTTCCAGCAGTACTACACCGCGTCGTCGCAGATCATCAAGGCGGCCCAGGAAACCTTCGCCACCCTGATCAGCAGTCTTTAAGGAGCCGTAGATCGTGAGCGTACGCATCTCTACTTCGCAGTTCTACAACACCAACCAGGCCAACTATCAGCGCAACTTCGCCAAC
>Ga0247821_10002372_pt1 | contig 10337 bp, 8 predicted proteins | sample 13C_Glycerol_Day_FD_192481 | JGI IMG/M metagenome (GOLD analysis project Ga0247821, IMG submission 192481) | Soil microbial communities from agricultural site in Penn Yan, New York, United States - 13C_Glycerol_Day14 | ecosystem: Environmental > Terrestrial > Soil > Agricultural land | place... | reverse complement strand
CGCCGAGCGCGCAACACCCGCCGCGCTCGGCGAGTCCGAGGCCACGGCGCTCAGCCAGGAGGCCTTCGGCGGTCTGGCACAGGTCGGCCGCGAGGCCGCCCCCGTCGCCCTGGCCGCCCTCGCCCAGCGAGCGGCCGCGGCCGCGCTGCTCGGCAAGGCGGTCACCTGGGCCGCACAGACAGCGGTTCCCGCCGAGTTCGCCGCGGTGGCCCTCGAGGACACCCGGGCGGCGGCCTACGGGCTGGAAGTCGTGGCGGCCCAGTCGCGCGACTCCCAGCGCACCCTGGCGACGACGACGCTGGGGACCCTGCGGGCCCGTGCGGCTGCCCTCTCGGACCTCGCCGGCGATGCCGGCCCTCCCCCGTCCCTCGGCTACCCGCTGCCCTTCCCTGTGACGACCCCGGCCGCGGCGAGGAGGCTTGCGGTCCACGTGCTCGCTGGGCTGCGCGCCAGCCACGCCGCGGCAGCCAAGGACGCCGTGGGCGAGGCGAGCGCGCTCACGTCCTGCACCCAGTGGCTGAGCGAGGCGGAGGTGCTCGGCTACCGGTGGCGGACGCCGCTGCAGCCCTTTCCCGGGCTGTCGTGACCTCGGCCCATGAGGCACGTGCGCTGATCCCGCCCGGCTGGCGCGAGTGGATCGGCCGGTTTCCGCCTGAGGGCGGTCCCTCCGGCGCGGACTGGGCGGCAGGTCTGCCAAGGCTGCTGGGCGAGCTGGTCGACGACTGGGGCCTCACGCCGACCGGCCAGGGCATGACCGGGTGGACGGCGCTCGTCGTGCCGGTCGAGCGGGACGGCGAGCCCCTGGTGCTCAAGGTCGCCTGGCCCCACCACGAGAGCGCGGGCGAGGCGCTGGCCCTGCGCCACTGGAACGGCAACGGTGCGGTGCGGCTGGTGGCAGCCGACCCCGGCCGCGCTGCCCTGCTGCTCGAGGCGCTCGACCCGGCACGCGACCTCGAGGCGGCCGAGGTGGACGTCGACACCGCCTGCGAGGTCATCGGCGGGCTGCTGGGCAGGCTGCACGTCCGGGCCCCGGCGCGGCTGCGGACCCTGTCGGGTTTCGCGGCGGAACAGGTGGGGCGACTGGCCGACGCCCGCGAGCGCCTGCCACGTCGCGCCATCGAGCGTGCCGTGCACCTGGCCACCGACCTCGTGCTCGAGCCCGACTGCGACAGCACCCTTCTCCACACGGACCTGCACTTCGGCAACGTGCTGGCGGGAACGCGCGAGCCCTGGCTGGCCATCGACCCCAAGCCGATGGCTGGCCACCCCGGCTTCGAGCTCCAGCCGGTGCTGCGCAACCGGGTGGCCGAGCTGGGCACCGGGTCGACCTTCCGCCACCTCGTGCGACGCCGGCTCGAGGTCGTCTGCGAGGCGGCCGGGATCGACGAGGACGCCGCACGCGCCTGGACGATCCTCAGCTCGGTCATCCAGGCCAACTGGTCCTCGCTCGACGGCGAGGCCGAGCAGGTGACGCTGCACCTGGCCCTGGCGAAGGCCCTCGAGGACTAGCGCGAGGCACCTGGGTCGCCAGGCATCTAGGTGACGTCGTCGAGGATCGCCTCGAGGGTGTCGGTGTCGAGCCGGGGGTACGGGGGCAGGCCCACGAACTCCTGCACCGCGTCGGCCGCCCGATCCCGCTCGCCGGATCCCGGTTGCGCCTCGAGCCATCGCCTGACCTGGTACTCACCGATGTGGCCGAGGTGGGCGATGAGCATCGAGAAGGCCCGCGTGCTGGTGACGCGGCCCAGCCCGCCCGAGTCGCTGTAGGCGTCCCGGATGGCCCGGTGCCGCGCGGGGTCCCCGCGGCCGAACTCGTACAGGACGAGGCCCAGCTCCTCGCTCTGGCTCCCCGGGCCACACGCGTCCCAGTCGAAGACGCACAGGCCACCGCCGAGCAGGCCGCGCACGTTGTCGGCCCACAGGTCGCGGTGGCAGGTGCGGTCGGGCGGCAGCGGGTCGAGCAGCGCCTCGAGCGACACGAGCGCGTCGACGTAGTCGGCAAGGTGATCCGCGAAGGGGGCACCCTCCCGCCGGGTCACCGCCACGAGGTCGCGCCACCGGGCCTTGCCGACAGGGGTGCTGAACCACGCGCTCGGCGGCCGCGTGCCGTCGAAGGGCACCCGGTGGATGCCGGCGAGCAGCCGGCCGACTTCCGCGGGGTCCAGTGCCGTGCTGGGCGGCAGCAGGTCCAGCCACTCGAGCAGCACGACCTGCTGCCCCGCAACGGTTTCCACGACCGACCGGTCCAGGGTCCGGAGCACCCTGGGTGTCGTGACGCCGGCGTCCGCGACCGCGTCGGCGAACGCTGCGGGCTCGTGGAGCTCGGCCGGGTCGACGGGCTCGAACGGCACCTTGACGGCATACCGGCCCTGCCCTGTCTCCAGTCGCCAGATCTCACCGAGCTCGCCGCGGTCGACCGGCCCGACGAGGGTGGCGGGACCGTCCAGGTCGTACCTCTCGACGATCGCCGCAGCCGCCTCCTCGAAGGCCCGTCCGCCGTCTCCGAGCGCGCTCACCCCGACCACCGGTACTCCACCTCGGGTCGTCCGGCGCCGACGTAGCGCGAGCGCCGGACCGCGAGACGGCTCTCGCAGAGGAACTCCGCGTAGCGCCGGGCCGTCACCCGGCTGACGCCCACGGCATCGCCGAGCTCGGACGCGGAGACGCCCTCACCCGCCTCGCGCAGGGTGCGCGACACCCGTGAGAGCAGCTCTTCGCTCATCCCCTTGGGCAGGTGCGTCTCGGCGCCGCCGCGCAGTCCGGCGATCACCTCGTCGACCTCGGCCTGGGTACCCACCTGCTCGGCCACCTGGACCTGCTCCCGGTAGGCGCGGTAGGCGAGCAGGCGCTCGCGCAGGGTCGCGAAGACGAACGGCTTGAGGACGTACTGGACCACCCCCAGGGAGACGGCCGACCTCACGACGTCGAGGTCGCGCGCGGAGGTCACGGCGATCACGTCGGCGCGGTGGCCGCCGGCGCGCATCGCCCGGATCACCTCGAGCCCGTGCCGGTCGGGCAGGTTCATGTCGAGCAGCACGACGTCGACCTGCTTCTCCTGCAGTGCCTGCAGCGCGGCCTGGCTCGTGGCCACGGTCGCTGCGACCGCGAAACCGGGCACGCGCTCCACGTATGCCGTGTGGGCCTCCGCCGCCACCGGCTCGTCCTCCACGACGAGGACGTGGAGGACGCCCAGCGAGCTCCCGGGACCGCTGTTCACGACGCACCCCCGAGGGGGATGCGCACGGCGAAGCGGGCGCCGGGAGGCCCCTCCACGGACAGCTCGCCGCCGAGGCGCTGCACCGACTGCGCCACGAGGGCCAGGCCGATCCCGCGCCGACCCGCACCACTCGCCTCCTTCGTCGAGTAGCCCCGCTCGAAGGCCCGGTCGAGGGCCTCCTGGGGCAGACCCGGCCCGCTGTCCTCCACCACGAGCACGGCGTCACCGTCCTCCACCCGGGCGTCGACGCGCACGCGGCGGGGGCCGTCACCTGCCGCGACGGCGTCGAAGGCGTTGTCGACGAGGTTGCCCACGATGGTCACGATGTCGCGGGCCGGGGCCGCCCCCTCCGGCCAGCGGGCGCTGTCGCCGACCTCGAAGTCGATCCCCCGCTCGGCGGCCTGCGCGGCCTTGCCCAGCAGCAGGGCGCTGAGGGCCGGCTCCTCGACCGAGGCCACCACCCGGTCGGTGAGCACCTGAGAGGCGGCGAGCTCCTCGGTGGCGAACGCGAGTGCCTGCTCGTCGTGCCCCAGCTCGATGAGGGACACGATGGTGTGCAGCCGGTTGGCGGACTCGTGGGCCTGCGAGCGCAGCGCCTCGGTGAGCCCGCGGGCCGAGTCGAGCTCGCCCGTGAGGTCCTCGAGGTCGGTCCGGTCGCGCAGCGTGGCGACGAACCCCAGCGGCTGGCCCTGCCACTGCGCGGGCGCGGTGTTGAGGACCAGCACCCGGGCGTCGGTCACGTGGAGCTCGTCCTCGCGCGGCTCGGGGTCGGTCAGGGCGGCCACCAGCGGCGGCGCGAGGCCGAGCTCCGAGACGGGGCGGCCCTGCGCGCCGTCGGGCAGGCCCAGGAGGCGAACCGCCTCGTCGTTGGCCATCCGCAGCCGGCCGTCGAGGTCGATGAGCAGCAGCCCCTCCGTGACCGCGTGCAGCACCGCGTCGTAGTACTCGTACATCTCCCGCAGCTGCGCCTCGCCGAGTCCGTGCGTCTGCCGGCGGATCCGGCGCGCGACGAGTGCGGTGCCCAGCCCCGAGAGCAGGGCTGCCGCCAGACCCGCCAGGAGCAGGCCCGGCAGCTGGTCGCGCAGCCGCTCGGCCACCGCCGCCTTGCGGATCCCGACCGCGACGAGCCCCACCACCCTCCCGCCGTCCACAACGGGTACGACCACCCGCCGCGACGGGCCCAGCGTCCCGCTGTAGTCCTCGACCACGGTGCCCCCGGCGGCGGCCCGGGCGATGTGGCCGATGAAGCGGCGCCCGACCTGCGACGGGTCGGGGTGGCTGTAGCGAGTGCCGGTCGTGCTCATGATGACGACGAAGTCGGTCTCCGTCTCCGCGCGGACCCGCTCCGCGTACGGCTGCAGGACGCGGGCGGGGTCGGGCGACTGGACCGCGTCCACCACGTCGGGCGTGGCCGCGACGGACTCGGCCACCGCCGTGGCCCGCGCGGTCGCCTCGGCCGTCCCCGAGCGCTGGGTCTGCGCGTAGGCGCCGAGCAGTCCCGCGCCCACCACGAGGACCGCCACGAGCACCTGCAGCGCGAACGTCTGGCCCGCAACGCTCCACCGCGAGGGCGCGCTGAGCAGGTGCCTCAGCCCGTGTTCCGGTCCTGCGGACCCGGAGACCGGGCTCACCGGCATACCGGGTCGGTCTGCGCCGCGCGGCGAGCGGCAGACGAGAACTCAATGAACACAACGGTGACCCTAGCCACCCCGGCCTCCACGCTCGTGTCAGATCACCACTCCTGGGCCCAGCCCGGGACCCACCGCTGGAGGACACCGTGAGCAGCACAGCCGACAACGCCGTCGACACCAGACCCGGACCGGCACGGGACCGCACCCACTACCTGTACGTCGCCGTCATCGCCGCCATGGTGGCGGGCATCGCGGTCGGCGCCATCTGGCCCGAGCTCGGCAAGGAGCTGAAGCCGCTCGGGACGATGTTCGTCAACCTCATCAAGATGATGATCACGCCGATCATCTTCTGCACGATCGTCCTGGGCATCGGCTCGGTGCGCCGCGCCGCACAGGTCGGCCGCGTCGGCGGCCTGGCCCTCGGCTACTTCCTCACGATGTCGACCGTGGCCCTGGCGATCGGGCTCGTGGTCGGCAACATCATCAAGCCGGGCGCCGGGCTCAACCTCACCGAGGACCTCGCCGCCGCCGGCCAGAAGCAGGTCGAGAGCGCCGAGCACACCTCGACGGTCGACTTCGTCCTCGGGCTCATCCCCGACACGCTCGTCTCGGCCCTCACCTCCGGCTCGGTGCTGCAGGCCCTCCTCGTCGCCCTCCTCGTCGGCTTCGCGCTGCAGAAGATGGGCCCCGCCGGGGAGCCGATCCTGACCGGCATCAAGCACGTCGAGCGCCTGGTCTTCCGCCTGATGGCGATGATCATGTACCTCGCGCCGATCGGTGCCTTCGGGGCCATGGCCGCGGTCGTCGGCGCCACCGGGCTCGGCGCCCTCAAGAGCCTCGGCCTGATCATGGTGAGCTTCTACGTCACCTGCGCGCTGTTCGTGTTCGTCGTCCTGGGCCTGCTGCTCAAGGCCGTCACGGGCGTGAACATCTTCTCCCTGCTGCGCTACCTCGGCCGCGAGTTCCTGCTCATCCTGTCGACCTCGTCGTCGGAGTCGGCCCTGCCGCGCCTCATCGCCAAGATGGAGCACCTCGGCGTCTCCCGTCCGGTCGTCGGCATCACGGTCCCGACCGGGTACTCGTTCAACCTCGACGGGACCGCGATCTACCTGACGATGGCGTCGCTGTTCATCGCCGAGGCCATGGACAAGCCGTTCAGCATCGGCCAGCAGATCTCACTGCTCGTCTTCATGATCATCGCGTCCAAGGGCGCGGCCGGCGTGACCGGCGCCGGACTCGCCACCCTGGCCGGCGGCCTGCAGTCGCACCGTCCCGACCTCGTCGACGGGGTCGGATTCATCGTCGGCATCGACCGGCTCATGAGCGAGGCCCGAGCCCTGACCAACTTCGCGGGCAACGCCGTCGCCACCGTGCTGATCGGGACGTGGACCAGCGAGATCGACCGCGACCAGTGTGCCGCGGTGCTCGCCGGGCAGCGGCCCTTCGACGAGGCCACGATGATCGACGACGACCACGCCGCCCCCGCCGAGGTCGGCGCCGCTCCCCACGGTGCCGCCACCGTGACCCAGCCGGAGTACGCCACCACGGCGAACCGCTAGGCACGGCCCGAGGGCCGGGAGGCCTACCACCACGCGGCCTACGACACTGATCGCAGATCCGGATCAGTGACGTAGGCCGCTGGTGTCCTCCGCCTTGTCGCGCCCGGCGCCCCTCGGCTCACCGCCCACCCACCTGCGTTGCGCGACGCACTGTGGGGACGCGGCATACGGTGAGGGCATGGCCAACCGTCTCGCGAGGTCCACCTCCCCCTACCTGCTGCAGCACGCGGACAACCCCGTGGACTGGCAGGAGTGGTCGCCGGAGGCCTTCGAGGAGGCACGGCGCCGAGACGTGCCGGTCCTGCTGTCGGTGGGGTATGCCGCCTGCCACTGGTGCCATGTCATGGCCCACGAGTCCTTCGAGGACGACGGCGTGGCCGCGGTGGTCAACGGGGGTTTCGTCGCAGTGAAGGTCGACCGCGAGGAGCGCCCCGACATCGACGCGGTCTACATGACGGCCACGACGGCGCTCACCGGCCACGGCGGGTGGCCGATGACCTGCTTCCTCACCCCGGCCGGGGAGCCGTTCTACTGCGGCACCTACTTCCCCCGCGACCACTTCCTCCAGCTCCTGGAGGCCGTGGGCCGGGCATGGGCCGACCAGCGCGAGGACGTGCTGCGGACGGGTGGCTCGATCGCGGCACGGCTCAACGAGGTCGGCGCCGCACCCCCGCCGCTGCCGGTCGACGAGCAGGTCCTGGTCGGCGCGGTCGCCCGGCTGTTCGGCCAGTACGACGAGGCGAGAGGCGGATTCGGCGGGGCGCCCAAGTTCCCGCCATCGATGGTGCTCGAGTTCCTGCTCCGACACCGCGGGCGCACCGGCTCCACGGACGCCCTCCTCATGGCCGAGGGCACCTGCGAGGCGATGGCCCGCGGCGGCATGTACGACCAGCTGGGAGGCGGCTTCGCGCGGTACTCCGTCGACGCGGACTGGGTGGTCCCCCACTTCGAGAAGATGCTCTACGACAACGCCCAGCTGCTGCGGGTCTATGCGCACCTGCACCGGGCGACGGGCTCACCGCTGGCCCGCCGGGTCGCGCTGGAGACGGCGGAGTTCATGCTGCGCGACCTCGGAACACCGGAGGGCGCCTTCGCCTCCGCCCTGGACGCGGACACGGAGGGAGTGGAGGGGCTGACCTACGTCTGGACCCCGGCCCAGCTGTCCGAGGTGCTCGGCCCCGACGACGGCGCCCGGGCCACGGACCTGCTGGGCGTGACCACCGCGGGGACCTTCGAGCACGGGGCCTCCACGCTCCAGCTGCGCCGGGACCCCGAGGACCCGCAGTGGTGGGCGGAGGTCCGCGAACGGCTGCTCCGCGCCCGCGGCGACCGACCCCAGCCGGCGCGCGACGACAAGGTCATCACCTCGTGGAACGGCCTCGCCATCGCCGGTCTCAGCGACGCTGCCGTCCTCCTCGGGGAGCCGTCCCTCCTGGAGGCCGCGGTGACCTGTGCGGACGTCGTGCTGCGCACCCACCTCGTCGATGGCCGGCTCCGGCGCGCCTCCCGGGCAGGCGCCGTCGGCGCAGCGGCTGCCGTCCTCGACGACCACGGCAACCTCGCCGAGGGACTGCTGGCCCTGCACCAGGCGACCGGCGACCCGCGGTGGCTGGAGACCGCCCACGAGATCATCGATGTGGCGCTGGCGCACTTCGCGGCCGACGGCGGTGGGTTCCACGACACCGCCGACGACGCCGAGGAGCTGTTCACCCGGCCCCGCAGCCAGGGCGACAATGCCGAGCCGTCAGGGCAGTCCGCGCTGGCCGGTGCCCTCCTGACGTATGCCGCGCTCACCGGCAGCGGCGACCACCGGGCCGCCGCCGACGCAGCCCTGGCGGCGTCGGGAGTGGTTGCCGCCCGCGAGCCGCGGTTCGGCGGCTGGGTACTGGCCGTGGCCGAGGCCGCTGCCGCTGGCCCGCTCCAGGTCGCCATCGCGCGCGGTGACGACCAGAGGGAGCAGGCACGACCCCTGCTGGACACGGCGTGGCAGTCGGGCTCCCCCGGGCTCGTCGTCGCGTACGGCGCCCCGGGCGCGCCCGGCATACCGCTGCTGGCGGACCGGCCGCTCGTGGACGGCAGGCCGACGGCCTACGTGTGCCGGGGGTTCGTGTGCGACGCGCCCGTGACCGGCGTCGAGGCGCTCCAGGCCGCCCTCGCGTGAGCGCGCCTCGGCTCAGGGTGTTGCTGCTGGGTTCGACGTCACGACATCGCGGCGCGAGGTCGCTCGATGCCGCTGCTGCCCGAGGTTCCTACGCGGCGACGAGGTCGGCGACCTCGCTGCGCGACCACTCCGGCGCGACGCCCGGGCAGTCGACGAGGTAGTCGACGAGCTGGTCGTCGGTGTGCTCGTGAGTCTCGCGCAGACCGCGGGCGACCATCCCGAGGTAGGCGGAGGACGGCGCGCTCGTGGGCACGTCGGCGGGTTCGGGGCTGGTGAAGGTGATCACCGGGTGTCCCTCGAGCTCACCGACGAGGTGCAGCGCCTCGTAGCGGCCCGGCCCGACGGTGTGCTGCCGCTCGTCGAGGACTGTGCTGAGGTCGAGGTCCGACCCGGGCTCGCGGTGCATCTCCTGGGCGGCGACGTCGGCGAACTGGCCCTCGCTGATGAGGTAGGCCCGGCCGAGCGCCCGCCCGGGACCGTCGGCGTCGTAGAAGGCGATACCGCCGCCCCACGTGGGCGAGTGCCAGCCGAAGAAGACGTTGCCGGGGAGGACGAACGCGGTGTCCGCGGACGGGAGCGTCGTGTCACGGGCACCGGGGTAGGTGCGGGCGGCGCCCTCGGGCCGGCCTCCCCGCAGGTAGCAGAGGAAGCGGTCACGCGAGAGGTTCGATCCGTAGCTGGCGTACCAGAGCTGCATCCGCACCAGTGTGCCACGGACCGTCGGGGCGGGCCGAATGGTCCTACAGGACGAGACAGCGGTATGCCGCGTCGGCCCGGCCCATCGCGGCCGTCGCCGCAGCCGGGTCCACGAACGCCGCCGTCGCCCAGACGTCTGCCCAGAGCAGGCTGGGGCCGGTCACGGTCGCCGACCCGTCGCGCTCCACCCGTTCACCCGTGCGCGGGTCCCGGATGTGGGCGCCGCGGGCTGCGTTCCCAGACGTGGCAACGGCCCCCGCGGTCAGCTCCACAGTGCCGGCGATGCGGGTGCGATGGCGCGGGTCCTCGATGCCGACGCGCCACGGCGCCATGGGCCGAGCGCCCCGGGAGGACCCTGCGAGGATGTCACCGCCGGCATTGAGGCAGTAGGAGATCCCGTCGGGCAGGGACAGTAGGAGGGCCGCGCCCTCCACGGCCCAGCCCTTGACGAGCCCTGTCGGGTCGTGGGGTGTGCGGCGGCCGCCCACCGATGCGCTGAACAGGCCCTCGGTCCTCTCCTGCGCCTCCTCGCACAGGGCCCGCACCTCCGCGAGCCACGGGTGCCCGGCCTCCTCGGCGAGCTCGCCCCGGCGCACCCGCTCGAGATCGCTGTCGGGCCTCCAGGTGCTGAACACGGCATCCACCCGCTGAAGGTGCGAGAAGGCCTGTGCCACAGCGATATCGACATCCTGACCGGTCCTCCCCCCCACATGGACGGAGATCGGCATGCCCATGACCTGCTCGACCCAGACCCGCGTGGACGGGCGCCGTGCGGCAGCCGGGGGGACGGGTGCGGTCGCGGTCACAGCCCCGCCTTGTCGAGGGCGGACTGCAGGGAGCTCAGGTAGCCCTCGGAGGTGTCGGTCGCGCCGGAGACCATGTCGATGTCAGCGTTCTGGGCATCGACCACCTCGGCATTGAGGATGGGCACCGCATAGGAGTTGATCTGCTGGTCGTGGTGGTTGGCCATCGGCACCTGCAGCACGTCCGCCGCAGTGACCTTGCCGCCCTCCACGGTGATCTGCACCTGCACCAGGCCCCAGCGCGTCTGCGTTGCGTCCCCGTCATAGATC
>Ga0247821_10002371_pt1 | contig 10337 bp, 4 predicted proteins | sample 13C_Glycerol_Day_FD_192481 | JGI IMG/M metagenome (GOLD analysis project Ga0247821, IMG submission 192481) | Soil microbial communities from agricultural site in Penn Yan, New York, United States - 13C_Glycerol_Day14 | ecosystem: Environmental > Terrestrial > Soil > Agricultural land | place... | reverse complement strand
ACTCATAGAACACCGGCTGCCCGGCCGTGAACGTTACCGGCTCGGCGCAGATCACCGATAACAAGGGCCCACCGCCCCATTTGCGGCACATGCTGCAATGGCAGGCGTCGACGCTGGCTTTCTCCAGCCGGACACTGAGTTTGACAGCGCCACACAGGCAGCTGCCGTGTTTTTCCAGGGACATGGTCAAGGCTCCTTGCGGGGAAAAGTAGGTAAACAGTATAGGGGTGACAACGCAGCAGTGTGCTCAGAGACCTGAAGTCAGCCGAAGACTGGCCACCACCACCGAAACCGGCTGTCGAGGGATGGAATTTACACACATTACCGCCAAGTCAGCACGATGCCTCCGACAGGAATAAGAAAGACTGCCCAGAGCATTGCATTAACAAAAAAGGGTTGACACCTAGCATTTTTGTCAGGTTCTGAACACCCCGATAGCGCGTATAAATAACCAGCGCTGTCACTAAGAGGCCAGCGACTCCAACCTTTCTTTCCGTGCCAAGGAGCGTCACCATGACCAGTAAAGAACCTAATCCGGATGCAGGGCAACTACTGCGGGATACCTTTCGGCTCAGCAAGCAGGAAAGACAGCGGCAGGAAACGAAGAAAAAAAGACATACCGCGCAGAACTCGCTGGTGCCGCTCCATCTTCCTGACGTGTTGCCCAACGACGAGGGGATTGAAACCAACCTGATTCCCACTGCAATGCTTTCGGATGATCTGAATGCTCAGATCCTTACAGCCTGGGTAGGGTCAGGCAGGGCGAGAGTTCGAGCCTTTGTGAATGACCAGGACTCAAACCCAATCTTCGATCAGGACTATCAGACACCACCGGCCTTTCCATTATCGATAAAGATCCCCTCCAGTCATTTCCAGGCGCCTGGGTCGCACAGGGTCCGCTATATGGTGTCGACTAACGGGGGGACGGAAAGGGCTAGTTACACTAACTTCACCGTAGACCGAGATGACCCCAATCGGGATATCATTCCAACCCCCTTGGTGCTGACTACCGACCGGGTGACACCCGAGTACCTGGCTGCCAACAATGGTGTGCCGTACACCATCAATGTATTTTTGCATCCAAGACCTGGTGACTACGCTGAAATCATCATGATTCCGTTTATAGGTGCGGAGCCTGTACTTGTCGCCGTAGTTCCTGCCCGCCCTGTGGCAGGTTTCGACCCGACAACCCCCATGACTGGCATCATTGCCAGGGACAAATTCGTCGATATAAATGACGACCCCCTGTACCCGGACGGCGTGCTCAGCTTCTATTACCTGGCCTATTCCCGAGCGGGCAATCAGACCAGAAAACCGATCGATGTAAACATCTCAATGGCGTTCCAGCCACTGCCCGCCAATTTGCAGAATGCGGTGATTCCACTGGCGCAGGAAGCTACGCCTCTGATCGACCGTGCCGACGCCATCCTCGGGGTTACCATCCAGATCCCGGCGTTCGACAATCCCCAGCCAACTGATCGGGCTGTGTCTCTCTGGGGCAACCGGGTCGTGGCCGACTTCCTGGTTGGCAGCAATCCGACCTTCCCGCTCGAATCAAGTCCGGTCCCCTATGCAACACTACTGAGCGAAGGTGACGCGACCGGCGAAGGCCTCAAGAATGTCACGGCTACCTACAGAATCGTCCGAGGACTGCTGGAGTTCACTCCAGGCGCAACTGCTGGTTCAGGTGTGGACCTGCGCATTCCAGGCCCGGTAAACCCTGATCCCGGCCCGGAAAACCCGGCACTGGGACAAGTCACAGTGCGCGGCGGTGGCGCGGATCCGGAAGACAACAGGATCCGGGTGGAAGATATCAACCTTCCCGTCTCGGTGACACTGCGAGCCTATACTCCGCTGGTGGCAGGCGAAGTACTGCAGGTCTTCTGGAACAAAAAGCCAGTTCCTGGCGCCAGCCACACCGTAGTGGGCGACGAGACCGAGTTCAACATTACAGTGCCGTTCGACTTCGTCGCACAAGAAGGCGACGGCCCGAAAATTATCGTGTACATCCAGCTGACCTCCCCAACCCTTCCCCCAGGTAACGCGCCGATCACCGTGTTCACTCCCGTTGAGGTCAATACCTTTGAGTTCGGCCAGTTGATCACCCCCTTTTTCCCTGACATGGATGACTTCTTCGAGTCGCTAGGCTGCTGTGAACAGATCTGGGAAGGGGCAAAACTACACGTCTCGGGCGATACCCGCAATTTCGCAGAAGGCGATACGGCGACCGTGCATTGGGAAGGCCGCGATTCCACTGGCACGCTTATCACTGATACCAAGGGCAACCAACCCTATGTACTAACAGCCGACCAGGTCACCAGAGGCTTCGATCATTCCATCGATTTCACGAGTGTCGTCATGCCCACCGCGGATGCCGGCGGCCATCTGTTCGCTTGGTATGTTTTGAGCAAGTTAACGGGTGGTCAAGCTGCATCGCAGGAATCCGAGGTTGACGTGTCCTACACATTGCCAGGTGGATGCCAGTGCATTGCCGAAGGGGCCTGCGACATCAGTGCTTGTCCAGCCAGAAGCAAGGCCGTTGAGGTCAATACCTTTCAGCTCGGCGAGTTGCTCACCCCCATTTTCCCTGACATGAATGAATTCTTCGAGTCGCTAGGCTGCTGTGAACGAATCTGGGAAGGAGCAAAACTACGCGTCCTGGGCGATACCCAAAATTTCGGCGTAGGCAATACGGTGACCGTGCATTGGGAAGGCAGCGGTTCCGCTGGCACACTGATCCCTGGGACCAAGGGCAACCAACCCTACGTACTGACAGCCGAGCAGGTCGCCAGAGGGTTCGATCATTCCATCGATTTCACGAGTGTCGTCAGGCCCACCGCGGATGCCAATGGCGACCTGTTCGCATGGTATGTCTTGAGCAAGTCAACCGGTGATCAAGCTGCATCGGATGAATCCAGGGTTGCGGTGGGCTACACAATGCCAGATGGATGCCAGTGCATTGCCGAAGGGGTCTGCGACCTCAGTCGTTGTCCAACCAGAAGCAAGGCCGGTTCGAAGTAGCCACGCCTGATGAGAAATCCGCCACCAGCGTAGGAATTGGACTACATAAATGACGGATCGCTCACCCTAATATTTCGTGGCTTTGATCAGAAGGGCTCATGGATCGAGTCGGTAAAACGATTCATGGGCCTTTTTTCATAAACGACAAAGGGGCCCACGATGCCAGCCGAGCGCAAACCTGTAACACCTGTCACGCACCAGTGGCGCCATGCAATGCTTGCCTGTCTGATATTGTCCACGAGCCCGGTGCTGGCAGATCAAGTGTTCGACAATGAGCAAAAAACATTACCGCCTGGCACCGCGCCGGACCATTACACCCTGCTCAATGGCTCGGTGTTAACTGTCAATTCAGACAGCATTCTGGGCGTATCGCTGACCGATTCGACCCTGAATATCAACAACGCCGATGCCGGACGCGTGTTCGGCACAGGCTCAAGCGTCAACCTCAATAATGCCCGCCTCACAGGTAACGGTCTGTTCGATGAAGCACTGTCCCTGACTGCCGGGAACACCCACATCAACGGCTCGACCCTGGTCAACGAGGGTAGCGAAGGTGCGGCGATAGCCATCAACAGCAGTGTCAGCGGCGTCACCTCCAACGCGCAGATCATCGACAGCGTCGTGCGCGGCGCCGACGAGGGCGCCAACGTCACCGACCGAAGCGTGCTGGAGCTGCGTAACACCAGCATCGATACCACCCAGGAAACCGGCATCGGTCTGACAATACGCGCTGCCACTGTCAGTGCCAGCGGTGGCCGGATCGAAGGCGGCCTGCACGGGGTAAATTTCTGGACCGGGCGCAACGACATCCGTGACAGCACCCTCACCCTGGACGGCACCGAAGTCGTCGGTCGCAACGGCTCGGCCATTCGGGTAGCAGAAGGCACCGAGGTAACCCTCGAACTGCTCAATGGCACCACCCTGCAGGGCAAGGATGGCCACATTCTTGAAGTGGCGGACGCCTCGAGCGCCACAGTGGATGTACGCAACAGCGCGTTGAAAGGCAACATCACGGTCGCCGGTGACAGCACTGCCAACTTCGACTTCAATAGCGCGAGCCTGACCGGAAACATCGACAACGAAGCGGGCAGCACCACCAACATCAGCCTCAACAACAGTGCGCAATTGACCGGAACCTTGAACAACGTCTCCGGCTTGACCATCAACGACAGCCATTGGCAGATGACCGGCGATAGCAGCGTTGCCAACCTTGCCCTGCAGGGTGGAACCGTCAGCCTTGGCGAGCCGGGAGAATTTTACACCCTGTCGCTGGGCAACCTGTCAGGCAGCGGTACGTTCGTCATTGCCACAGACTTCTCCCAACGCCAACACAGCTTCCTCGACATCAATGGCACAGCGACGGGTAATCATGCCGTGGTGATCGGCAGCACCGGTGCCGACCCGGTGACCAACACCAGCCTGCTCGTGATCCATGCCGAAGCTGGAGATGCCCAGTTCGACCTAGCGGGCGGTACCGCGGATCTGGGCGCCTGGTCCTACAAGCTAGTGCAAGATGCCAATGGCCAGGACTGGTATCTCGATGCAAGCACCCGCACGGTAGGGCCCGGCACCCGGACCGCGATGGCATTGTTCAATACCGCGCCTACCATCTGGTATGCAGAACAGGCATCCCTGCGCAGCCGTATGGGCGAGTTGCGTTACAGCGAGGGCCGCGGTGCCGGCGGCTGGATGCGAACCTATGGCAACAAATACAATGTTGCCGATGCTTCCGGTGTCGGTTATCAGCAAACCCAACGCGGTATTTCTTTCGGTGCCGACGCACCGCTACCGTTTGGCGACGGCCAGTGGCTGGTCGGGCTGCTGGCAGGTCACAGCCGCTCGGACCTCGACCTGAGCAGGGGCAGTTCCGGCAGCGTCGACAGCTATTATGCCGGCGCCTACACCACGTGGCTGGACGCTCGCAGCGGTTACTACTTCGATGCAGTGGTCAAGTTCAACCGCTATCAGAACAATGCCAAGGTAACGTTCAGTGATGGCGCACGGGCCAAGGGCGACTACGACAACCATGGCATCGGCTCCGCGATCGAATTCGGCCGTCATATCAAGCTCGACCAGGGCTACTTCCTTGAGCCGTTTGTCCAACTCTCCACGGTGGTCATCCAGTCCAAGGACTATGCACTGAGCAATGGCCTGCAAGCCGAGGGCGATCAGACCCGCTCCTATCTGGGCAAGCTCGGTACCACCGCCGGTCGACGCTTCGACTTAGGTGCAGGCCGTAGCCTGCAACCTTATGTCAAAGCCGCGTACGCACATGAATTCGCCAACAACAATGAAGCACGGGTCAATAACAATGTGTTCAACAACGACCTGTCTGGTTCGCGTGCCGAGTTGGGGCTGGGTGCTGCCCTGTCGCTTTCGCGCAGCTTCCAGGTCCATGCCGACTTCGACTATAGCAATGGCAAACACATAGAACAGCCCTACGGTTTGAATCTGGGTGCACGCTATTTCTGGTGACCCATAGCATCGCGAAGGTCAGCTGATCCGACCATGCCAATGAGTAGAAAACCATGTCAGATTCTAAGTCGATCGCTTCCGGCAGTACCTACCTGACAGATGACCTTACGGCACCTTCGCTTCCCGATGCCCTGCCGCCGCTGGCAGGTGACTCTGCTTTCCTGATACCCGTCCCGAACCGGACAGGACCGTTGAGAGCGAACATTGATGAGCTCTGGGAAGGTGTCAGCCAAAGGCAGGAGGTGACGTTCTTCTGGAATGGCAATCAAGTCCATCAGCAAGAGGTGCTTGATCCTGACCCAGGCCAGTTCCCGATGACGTTCGAAATCAACGGTCTCAATCTCACTGGCGGTGGCATTCACCAGCTCTACTATGAAGTCGCCTCAGCGGGTGGCACCAGTCGATCCTTATCTGTACTGGTCGATCTTGATAACACGCCACCCAACTTTGGCCAGCGCCCCGGCGCTCTGATTTTTCCTCCGGAGATTGTCAACGACGGCGTGACCGAAAGCTATCTGGCAGACAATCAGGATCAGGTCATTGCCACCCTGACGCATTGGCCGGACATCCGCCTGGAAGACGAGATCGTATATTTTCTCGAGCGCGCGCCTGGCTTGGCAAACAACCGGTTGCTTCCGGCCGGCAGGATTGTCATCACCCAAGAGCATTTGGATAATCCATCTCTTGAGGTGCCTTTCCAAGGCGAAGACTTTCGTACGCTGGGCAATGGCAACGCCGTTGCACACTTTTATCTGCGCGACAGGGCCGGTAACGAGGGGCCGGAAAGCCCACCAAGCACAGTGCTCAGGATAGATCTGACCCCGCAACCGCAACTTCTGCCGCCTCTTGTACCGCTATACGATCAACATGGACTGATCAACGAGGCGGTCGCTCGCACCCCTGTCGAGGTTGTGATTCCGGCACTCGAGCATATCGCCGCAGGCGATCAGATCCGTCTCCACTGGGGGAACCTGGCACTGCCGCCCATTACCGTTCTCGACCCGAACGCCAATCCCCTCCTGCGTATTCCCGTGTCCTACCGATCGATCCAGGGCGGCGGCAATGGAACCCTGCAAGTAACCTATGACCTGCTTCGCGCAGCAACCCCCATTGGTCGATCACCTGCTAAACAAGTCGAGGTGGATATCACCCTGCCCGGTGGCCCGGACCCCGACCCGGAGAATCCCTGGCACGGAAATTTGCAATTGCCCACAGCAATCGGCGCCAGCGGTGTGGCCAACATCATCTCGCCCTCCGACATCGAACAGCCCGCCAATGTGATCATTGAGTGGTATGGCAAGGATGCTCAGGAAGTTTTCGAGGCTCGCGATGCCGTCGAGGCACATTGGGAGGCTATCGTACTGCCCTACTTCATTACCGACGCCGACGTCAGTGCCAAAAAGCCCTTGAAACTGGAAATCAGCAGCGCGCAGATGAAACAGGCTGGTACCGGTATGCGAGCGCTGCACTACCGCGTGACCCGACAACTGAGTGCGTACCCCGGTCACAGCAATACCGCCTACTCTCCCGAGCAGGCAATTTCCGTCAGTGACAGCACTGGCTTACCGGGCGGTGGCGATGGACTCCCCGCCGGAGACTTCCCGGAGAAAAACCGGAACAACGCCATCAACAAAGAAGCCGCCATGGATGGGACGCCGTACGAAATTCGGCTCGATTACCAGAACGCTGCAGTCGGCGACCGGATCGACTTCAAATTCCGCGGCCATCAAGGTTTCGCTGACGATCCAAAAGTTGAGCCAGATAGGCCCATTGCCGGCTCGTATATAGAGGATAGCCATGAGGTGACCCAACAAGACCTGGATCAAGGCAGCTATTCCTTTACCGTGGGACGTCAGCAATTGGTCGCGATCAAGTTTGCCTCTGGTAACGGTTACCACTGGATCACCAACAACGCAGGCACGGCGCAGGCATTGCACTACCACGTACTCGTCGATACCGGCGACCTTGAGCCTTGAGCAGCAGACTCAGGCAGCGCCCTCGAAGCGGTTGGTACAGTGGCAGCACATCGTCGGACACGTGTTCGTGCTGTCTGGTTTTATGCAGTCAAAGATACCGAGCATAAGGCGGTCAAGCCACTGCCAGGCCCAACGACCCACCTAGCATTTTTGTCAGGTTCTTCTTCCGCCAAAATTGTCGATACTTCTCACACAGCATCCCTATCCATCTTGAGCCAAGCATGACCGCCTACCACCAGCTCAGTGCCATTTGCCGGCTGCTCTCCAGCCTGCGTTCCAGTAGTGTTTCTCAGGACCCAGCCCCAACCCTGACACCACCGCGCATCCCTATCGCCGAGGGCAATGGCGGTATCCGCTGGGCCGATATCAGCGACCCTAACGTGCCCATTCAGGTACTCATCACCGCCTACCCAGAGATCCGTGTCGACGACACGGTCGAGCTGTTCTGGAACAACCGCCTGATCGATGTACTACTGGTCAACCAGGATCATATCGAGCTGGGCACCATGACCCTCAACGTCCCTACCAGCGTTGTTCAAGATGGCACCCCGCCAGTGCACTACAGGGTCACCAGCGCCATCGGCGGCAATGTGCGCATATCCCATCCGCTGAACATTCGGGTCAAGACCAACGTGCCCGGCGGCACTGATCCCCTCCCCTCAACACCCTACACCAACGAGAATCTGCTGGCCGTCAGTGGGGTGCCGGAACTGGTCGACGAGACTAATGCCAACAGCATCGTTGCCGTCATTGCCCGTTACCAGAACATGACCGAAGGCGACACAATCAAACTCAGCTGGGGCGGCGAGTTCGTCGAGGTGTATGTTGTAAAAGCAAGCGATGTCGGCACATCCATCAACATCCCCGTCCCTCGTGAAATCATCGATCTGGCCGGCGCCGGGCCCTTGGTGATCGAGTATGAGATCCGCGATATCGTTAACAACTGGTCGCGCTGGTCGCTTCCCTTCCCGGTCGAAGCCGAGGTCGGCAATGACCTGTTGCGCGCCCCGGATGCTCTGGATGCCGTTGCTGGCAGAATCGATCTTGAACAACTGGGTGACAAGAATGCGCGCGTGCGCGTGCGGGTCTACGTCGATATGGCCAAAGGTGACAAGGTCACCATCATCTGGCGCGCGCGCCCACCGCTAGGCGACCCAATCGAGCATACACAAGACTACGACGTGGGCGAAGGCGATGACGGCCTGCCAATCGAAGTTACGGTACCCAATGCCATCGTCCGGGCCAGCGCCGGCGGGATTGTCGCCATTAGTTACAGCGTGCGTTCCAACACTGCACTGCGCCACTCCCGACGCACCTCGGTCGAAATTATCGGCCAGGTACAGCCGCTCGCGCCGCCGACCCTGCGAGAGGCTGTGGGCGATAGCGTTGATCTCGGACAAATCCCCGAGGCAGGGGCCACGGTCGTGGTGGCGGCCTATCCAGGCATGGTCGCAGGCGAGCGGGTCTTACTCTTCTGCATCGGCACCGCCGCCGATGGCGCGGTTTCGAGCTATCCCGATTTCAGGGACATTACCGATGGCACGGTGGGTCAACCGGTCTTCTTCACCGTGCCGCGGACCTTCTTCACCCCCTTGCTCAACGGATCGCTGCGGGTGTACTACCGGGTCAAGGGACGGGACTCTCAAGAGCTGGCTCTGAACGTGGTCGGCCAGGGTGGCGTCACGCTGCCGATGCCTAGCGTGGACGGTGTGGTCCCTGCTACTCTCGATCCCGATGGCGTGCTCAACGGCGTTTTAGCGGAGCTGAACCTGCTCATCCGCCGCATTGTGCAAGACAATCTCATCGCCCCCTCGGTGCTGCAGGCCCCTACGGGCACGCTGGATCCGATCCAGGCTGCAAATGACGCGACTACAAAGACATGCTGCTCACCGACCTCCTCGCCGTGGCCTGGACCGGCGAACGCGGGGCCGACACCATCGAAACCCTAGAGCAGAACGATAGCGCCTGCGGCCATGTCGATTTCGACATCCCAGTCTCGGTGGTGGCGGCCAGTCGGGGCAAAACCATCGCTCTTGAGCAGCGCCGAGGGATTACCGTAGGACCGGCGTCAACACCGGCTCACCGGCAAAGTACGCCTGCAGGTTGCGTAGCACCAAGGCCACGGTGTCTTGCGCAGCTTGCGGCGACTGACCGGCGACGTGAGGGGTAAGCACAGTGTTGCCCAAAGCTTTGAAGGCGTCCGGGACCTTGGGTTCGTCGTCAAACACATCCAGCGCCGCACCGGCGATTCGGCCCTGCTGCAGCGCCCGCACCAGCGCCTCGGTATCGACCACACTGGCGCGGGCGATATTGACCAGGTAACCCTCACCACCCAGGGCATCAAGCACCTGCGCATCCACCAGGTGCTGGGTGCCAGCCCCGCCCGGGGTCGCGACCACCAGGATATCCACCGCTTCAGCCAACTGCAGCGGGCTGCCGTAATAGGTGTAGGGCACACCGTCACGCGGGTTGCGGCTGTGATAGCTGACGCTCATGTCGAACCCGTGCGCCGCCCGTTTGGCAATCGCCAGACCGACCGCGCCAAGGCCGATGATGCCCATGCGCTTGCCCGACACCGACGGGCTGATCACCCGGTTCCACTCGCCGCGACGGGTACTGGCGTCGGCGCGGGGGATGTCGCGCAACAGCGCAAGCAGCATGGCCATGGCATGGTCGGCCACCGCCGTGGCGTTGGCGCCGGCACCGTTGGTCACGGTGATGCCACGGGCGGCGGCGGTGGCCAGATCGACCTGCTCATAACCGGCGCCAATCACGCAGATGATTTTCAAATTCGGCAAGACCGCGATTTCATCGGCGGTCAGGCCCAATGGCCCGCGAGTCAGCACGGCGTCGATTTCGTTGGCG
>Ga0247821_10002368_pt1 | contig 10343 bp, 6 predicted proteins | sample 13C_Glycerol_Day_FD_192481 | JGI IMG/M metagenome (GOLD analysis project Ga0247821, IMG submission 192481) | Soil microbial communities from agricultural site in Penn Yan, New York, United States - 13C_Glycerol_Day14 | ecosystem: Environmental > Terrestrial > Soil > Agricultural land | place... | reverse complement strand
CCACTGGAGAGATGCCGGAGTGGCCGAACGGGACGGATTCGAAATCCGTTGTACTGGCGACAGTACCTAGGGTTCAAATCCCTATCTCTCCGCCATATACGAAAACCCCGCAGATTTAGGTCTGCGGGGTTTTTTCGTTTTTGGGGGTACTATTCAGATCTACTACTCTCGCAATCATGCTGCGCTGGCTGAGTGAAGCAGTTCACTCAGCCCGAACCTGAAGCGCAGCGCCATCCTTTGGCTGATCAGTTGTAGTCAAGCACGTAGGTCATGGTTGCATCTCCCCGACCTGGTTTGAGCGGGCCACTGTTGCTTGGAACATACTGGGCCGCGCCGGAGAATTGGTAGACTTCTGCTGTAGGTTCGCTGCGTAGCCACTTCAGATCGACAGCCTTGGCCTTGTTGAAGGGCAACTTCGCCCCCTCAGGTGTGGTGAGTGCGATTTGCACGCCTTTGGCTACACCTGGCTGCCCGGCTCCAGAGAGGTTCAGTTGGCCTTCGGCCGGAGAGTCCCCCTCGAAATGGACTTTCACCGGTATTGGTGTGCTGGGCTTGGAACCACGGCAACGAACCTCGAAAGTAAACGTTTTCTTCGGTGCGGCATTGGCACTGATTTGTGTAATCTGTTGTTTTCCCATGGGGACATCAAGGTTCGGCGTCTGTGACTCGCAACTGGTAAAGTAAACTTCGTTGATCAGTTCGGTAGACTTGGCGGTAGGCTCGAAGGATACCGTCTGTATGAACGGGACTATATGCTCCACACGAAAGTCAGTGGTCACCTGCCCTGATGATCCAAGTGCGATGCCTGTTCGTATATATTCGACTTTTATGTACGATGGGTACAGAATGTGCCCATTCACCTCGGGGGGGGGTAAATGATTCTGATGGCGGGGTAAAGTGCAATTGGTTGTTAGCCCATCCGGTTATACGTATACCTACACCCTCAATGTTCGTCTTATACACATTTGGGATGCCTGAGGGCTCCCGCCCCCGGGTGTCCAGAGTGGTTTTAATTAATGAGTGATAGTTGCAAACGCCATAAACATCATTTACAGCTTTCGATTCAAAGCTGGCGAGCACACCACCAACTGGAACTGGTTGCATCACAAGTTTCGCAGGGACATAAATAGAATAGTGCGGTTGAGGGGCTCCTGCCGGGCTGCAATCTGCCCACGCCGATCCACTTGTAATCAGCCCCAAAATCCCGGTCACCCGCCCGACCCATCTACGCATTTCAATAACCTCGTAGCTTTAAATATTTACTGTTCTAATTAAGTGCGGCAGAGCAGTTCGAAGCGCTCATAGGCCCGTTCCCTTTGCGCAGCGGGCAATTGATACTCAGCCTTGCAGGTGCCGGTGCTCCAACGCAGCTCCAGTGTTCCTTGATCATCAATGCCGAAGACCAGGAGTCTGGACAGGTTGTCGACGATGCCCAGCGCTTTGCCTTGGGCGTCATGGGCCTGGGCGCCAAACGGAATTCGCTGGCCGCTGTCCAGCTTCAGGTCAAATTGCACGCGCCGACCTTGCTCGGAGGCGTAGCGTGCCTTGACGATGGCGCCACGAGTAGGCACGAGCATGGCCGTGCTCTCGCTCACTTCGGTGTTGCTGTCCAGCGTAGCGGTATCCAGATTGATCCAGTTGTACCGATAGGGCTGTACATAGGGGACCACGGCGTAGCCTTTGCGGTTGGTGCGAATGGAGGCCGAATTGTCCACGCCGACTCCTGAGACGTCAGGCACCTCAATCAACGCAAAGGTTTCCCCCAGCGGTTGGCCGAAGGTGACGCCGTCTCGGTGCACCACTACAGATCCACCGGCACTCAGGTCCATGTGTTTGTTGTCGCGACTCTGGTTGTAGTTGCCATTGATCCGCGAAGTAGGGGTGTCCCATCCCAGGCCGATGCCACTGGAGTTACCGCTCTGCTTGCTGTGCGCGGCCTGTACGGAATAGCTGAGCGTATTGCGCTCATTCAGATAGCCGGAAACACCACTTTGCACACTGGAGTCGCCGTGCTGTGAGGCCAGGGCAGTGGCATACACACGATGCGACCGGGCACCACGTCCCAATGGAATGCTCAGTGACGCGGTGAGCTGAGTGTCGGAGTTGCTCCCGCCAGAGCTGTCGGTCCGGGCGATGGCGAGGCTGTAGCTGGCATCGGCCAGACTGCCGCTGTAGCCGAACTGCCAGTTGCGCGTGCGGCCCTGACGGTTCCAGTAGCTGGCTTCGCCCAGACTGGCGTACATCGAGCCACGTTGTCCCAGCGATTGGTTGATGTTCATGTCTACCCGGCTTTTTTGCCGGCCGGACGATTGTTGGTTCAGGTAGGTAAGGTCATCAACGTGCTGGCTGAAGGTTCGATAGCCCGCGGTTGAGTAGCGGTAGCCGACCATGGTGAAGCTTGTATTGGTCGCGTTGAGGGTTTTTGAGTAGAGAAACCGCGCGCTCTGGCCTACATCGGTCTTACCCTGCATGGCTTTTGAGTGACTGTTGGTGATATCGAAGGAAAAGCCGCCAATCCCGGAATTGACGCCGACCCCGACGTTTGCAGCTTTGTAATCCTGCGCTGTCAGCCCACCGCCATACATCGTCAGGTTGTTCGATAGTCCATACACCAGTGTGCCCTGGGTGAATGTTGGTGATGGCTGGCCGTCATAGGTGTACTCACCGGCAGCCAGGCTGTAACGGAAGTTCCCTTGACGCGTCATTACCGGCAAGTAGGAGTAGGCCTGTGTGTATTCTCTCTCCAGCCCGTCGGCCTCGATGATCTTGATCGTCAAATCGCCATTGGAGCCACTGGGATAGATATCGGTAATTTCAAAGGCCCCGGGCGACACGCTCGTGGAGTAGATCACATAGCCGTTTTGGCGTACCTCAACGGTCGCGTTGGTTTCTGCGATGCCACGCACCACAGGCGCATAGCCGATTTCGTTGTCCGGTAACATGCCGATATCGGAACTGATCTGGGTGCCGCGAAAACGCACGCTATCGAAGATGTCGCCTTGGCTATAAAGTTCGCCCAAGGCGAACTTGCCCTTGATACTCAAGAGGTCGTGCTCGGCATAGCTGCGGTTGCTACGAAAGATGTTCTTGGTGCCAGTGCTGCCCGTCAACGCAGACTCGTTACGCAAACGCCAGCCCGCGAAGTTGAAACCATTGCGCAGGCTGAGGTAGCGGTAATCACTACGGTTGCCGCTCATCTGGTTACGACTGAAATTGGCCTGGTAATCGGTATAGAAGGCAGTAAGCCCCTGGTCCCATAAGGAAGGGTCAACATAGCCGCGCACCTGACGCTTGACGTAAATCTGCGGCACGCTGATTTCCAGGGCCAGGCGAGTGACCTCGAACTCCACGGTTGCGCCCTTGATCAACATGACCACATCGACGATCTGCGAGTCGTCGGCGGTAGGTGGAATAATGCCGTCTTTCTCCAGGCGCTGGATATCGACGCCTAATTCTTTGAGTAGTGTCAGGTGAATGATCGGCTTTACCTTGCCAGTGCTGCTGTCGAGGCTGAAGTTGATATCCTGACGCTTAGATAACGACTGGTTTAAATAGATATCAACATTGTAGGTGCCCGGTTGCACCGTATTGCCGTGTTCAAAATATTTGAGGTCAATCGAAGGGCCTGCTTTGTTTAAGAACAGTTCGTTGAATTGTACCTCTGTTGCCGCTGCCTGTGCTGTAATCCCCAAGGTTATGACGCACGAAACTCCGGGGAGGAGGGCGGCGTTAACTTTTCTAACTTTCGTTAAAGTTGGCATGTGCCCACCCGTCAGCCTGACTTCTGAAAGTTTCAGAAACCAAGCTTGTTATTAATAAACTGTCTAGACTTTGCCTGCGCTTAGTTTCTGCCCGAAGGGGCGTTCGAAACGTGCTAGTGGCTCAGCTTGCTTGAGTGAGTGTCATGACCGCCGTAATCATTAATGCTGTTGAATTCTACGGTCGTGGGCTTGAGCGTTTTACCGGCGGGCAATCCTTGCACGTTGAAGACTTGCGTCTTGCCCGGAGCAATCATGCCAGCGGAGACGGGGTAGGTCGCAGAGCCGCTGCGCAGCGTGACGCTGGCGAATGAAACGTGGAACACCGTAGGGTTGCGCACTTCAACGGCTGCTTTGCCTGACTGCTCGACCAGACGCCAATGGAGTTGTTGCGGGGCTTCATCGGGTTTGCCCACCAGGCCGGCAGGCCGATAGAACAGTTTCAGTCGCTGGCGCACCGCAATTTGCAGGTTATTGTCGTCTTTGGACTTTTGCGGGATTTCCTGAACATTCAGCCGGAACAGCGACTCCTTATCGCTTGGCAAATGTTCGCCGGAATAAAAGATTCGCAACAACTGCTGTTTATTACCTCCCAGACGACTGAGCGCTGGCGTTACCACGAATGGCACATTTTGCGTACCGCCTTGCGCGTCGGGCTCGATCCAGGACTGGATCATGATGTCTTGCACGCCCTGGTTCATCACCATGATGGAGGCTTCCTTGCTAGGCTCGGTATACAGCACCCGCGTTCCGCCCAGCATGATTCCCGCATCGGCCAGCGAGGTGAAGCAGGTCAGCGCCCCGGCCAGTGCCACTTTTGCAAACATCAGTGTTTTCATCGACAACTCTGTAGATAGCTAAGGGGTGTAACTACACCCCTCTGTTACTCGACGGGATTATTCGTAGCTCAGGGTGAACGGCAGGGTACCGGTGGCAGTACCTGGCTTGACCGTCCAGCCATTGGCCACATAGGCCGCACGCAGACTCAGTTTGGCTTTGTAGCCAGCTGTCGCATCGCCCGAGATCGCGCCTCTGATGCTTTCGTTCGACGACAGGTTCAGCAGCCTGTTGGCAGTGTTATAGATGCCGATGCCAACGCCGGTAGCGGTGCCGGTGGTTCTCAGCAAGTTGGGGTTCTTGCCGTCGATGCCCGAACCGCTACTCGGGTCGAATTGCATGGTCACTGCGGTCACATCGGCAGCGGTCGTACCACAATCGAGGTTGAGGTTGACAGTCTGGCCTGCCGTGATTCCGCCACCGGCTACTCCCTTGATCGAGTTGGAGCTGATTTTGCCGAGCTTGACATCAATAACCTGATCTCCGGCCGCGCCAGTAACGCTAGTGCCTGCGCCAGCACTGATGCTGCAGGATGCTGCGATAATTTCACCGCTGAAGTTCACGGTACCGTCGGCTGCGACGGCGGTGCTGGTAATAAAGCCTGTGGTCGTGATGGCCAGGAATGCTTTAATAGATTTATGCACGGTTTTAACTCCTTGTTACAGGCTTGAAAGTAAATGCTCTGTCTTGTTGAAATAAAATGGCTTTCGAGCTTGGGGCGTTCAAGCGGTTGGTGTTTAGAATGAAGGGCTTGCCGGTCGAACGACCGGGGTTATTGCTTTCGGCGGTACGCCTTTAGTTATTCGATGCCAGAGAAGGTTTTTTCATATGATGTCCAATGCTGTTGGTCGGGTATGAGCTTCATGGAAACTTCAGCGAACAATAGCGACTATGACTAATTGCGGACATCAGACGATTCTTAATGTGGGCGCTTTCGTTAAGGCGAGATCATGAGAATATGTCGAAAGCGTTGTATTTCAGGCAAGGTTCAAGGCAAGCACGCCAACTTCTAGCAGCTCAGGTTGCAGTTGGCGTTGAGGTTGCGGTACTTGCTCGTAACGCCTGCCGAGACGGGGCTCTCGGCGGCGCTTATGTCCATGGTGATCATGCGATCGACGTTGGTGTTATCAACGGAGCAGGCATAGTTGTTGATGACATCGGTAAAGGCTATTTTTGAATGGAACGTTCAGTTGAAAATGCTACGCTCCAGGCAATAGGTCAATAAATCCTGATCACTGCTGACTTCAAGTTTGCGCATGGCTGATATTTTTTGTGCGCTGATGGTCTTTGCACTTCTACTCTGGCTGCGTGCAATGTCGCTTACACTTTTTCCGGAAACAAACAATCGCAATATTTCAAACTCTTTCGGCGATAGACTGGCCACGCGTTCATCAATAGCTGTGTTGGAATCAATTACCGATGTTTTCGCAGGCTCCAGACTTTGATAGGTGCTTTGACGGGCGATGGCATTGAGCGCCAGTTCGATTTCCGTATGTAATTGACTCTTCTGAATGACGCCAACGACTCCCAGCTCCTGCAGGCGGGTAAGAATCAGGTGGTTGGAGATCATCGTCAAAATCAGAATCTGGATGTGGGGATAATGACGTTTCAGGTAGTCGACCAGTTTGAGTCCATCACCATAGGGGGAGTCAGCCGGCATGTTGTAGTCGGAGATGACGATGTCGACTGGCTGCTGTTCAAGCAATTCGATCAGGCCGTTCGAGCACACGGCCTCGCCAACCACGCAAAAGCGTGGGTCGCGCTCGACCAGCTCGCGTACACCGAGAAGGACGATGGGGTGATCGTCAGCGATGATGACCTTGAGTTTTTCCATTAATACAGCCTGTTATACCGGTGCGAGGTGGGTGTCCGTACGGGGTGGCTAGTTGATTTTACTCGAGGGTACTCAATATTGTCGCAAGACGTTTCAGTGCTCGCTGTACTTTCTGAGTAAGGGCAGCATCGAGTTTTGTGTTGTGCAGTTGATACTCCAGGTCGATGCAGTGGTTGGCCAGGCTGCTGGCCTGAACTGCGCCGAGCGCGCCGGCCATGCTATGCAGGCGCTCGGCGATGGTTCTGGCGTCTTGTTGTTCCAGGGCGCTGCGGATGAGCGTGATGTCCTGTTGCATGGTGTTGATGAACAATGGCCGCATTGCAGGGGACAGTTTTACCCTGTCGCTGGACGTTGCGGCAGGCGAAGCGCTCGGTTTTTCAGCCTCGATACGTGACGGACTGCTATGCAGCATCGGTTTGCACAGCTTGGTCAGGTGTACCCGCAAGGTTTGCAGGCTCAGGGGTTTGACGATCCAGGCATTCATACCCACTTCCATGCAACGTAAGCCTTCTTCGCGCATCGCGTTGGCAGTAACGCCGATGATCGGCAACTGGCTGCCGTTAGCACGCAGTGCCTTGGCCAGCTCATAACCGTTCATGACCGGCATATTGACGTCGGTGAGCACCAGGTCGAAGACCTCCGGTTGCCACAGGTGCAAGGCCTGCTCGCCGTTGCTCACGACCACGGCGCTGCACCCCAGTGCCTCGAGCTGCTCCTTGAGGATGGCCTGGTTGATCGGGTTGTCTTCGGCTACGAGGATATGCAATTGCAGGCTCACGCTTTGCGCGGCGCAGTTATCGCTGGCTTGCCTGGAAACACCTTGACGGGCCAGTGCTACGGCCTGAGCTACCGCGCGCATGTCGTGCATGTCGACTTCCCAGTGGCCATCAAGGTATTCGGCAGGATTGCCTCCACCGCTGATACAGCAGACCCGTGGTCCGCGCCAGGACAACTCAGGGGTGTTGGCAAGCACTTCGATCAGCAGCGCCTCTGGGTTGCCAGGTGTCAGTGGAGAGGCTGTCGGGGTCGCGGCGATGCCCAGGCGCTCAAGCCAGTCGCAGTAATTTTTTGCCAGTTCCGGTAGTGGGGCGCATACGTACACTGGCGTCGGGTCGTGCTCGATAGCGGGGCAGTCAGGCAATTCGCCGGGGATTACCGACAACTCCATCTTCAGCGAAAAGCTGCTGCCCAGCCCTGGCTCGCTGACCACCTTCAACTGCCCGCCCATCAATTCACTAAGCCACCAGCAGATCGGCAAGCCTAACCCCGCACCGCCTTCACTGGAGGCATCCTTGACCTGATAGAACAGCTCGAACAGCTTGGCCTGCTGCGCTTCGCTGATACCGATGCCGGTATCGGTGACCTGCCATTCGAGACTGACTTTACCCTGTGCATGCTCCAGCACGCGGGTACGCAACACCACCCGGCCGGTGTCGGTGAACTTGATTGCGTTGCTCAACAGGTTATTGAGGATCTGGCGAATCCGCATGGGATCGCCGAACACTCTGTTGGGCAGTTGGGCATCCGTGCAGGCGTAAAGCTGCAAACCCTTGCGCTCGGCAAAGGCCGCATAGGTATGCAAAGTGTCTTCGAGCATGTCCAGCGGGCAGAATTCGACCGGCTCGATGGCCATTTGCCCGGACTCGATCTTGGAGACATCCAGCACATCGCTGATCAATTGGAACAGGGTCGCGGAGGAGCGCTGGATGGTGTTCAGGTAGGCCTGCTGGCGTGGTTCCAGATCGGTCAGGCCAAGCAGCTCCAGGGTCCCCAACACCCCGTACAGCGGGGTGCGGATTTCATGGCTCATGGTAGCCAGGAACAGGGTTTTGGCTTCGTTGGCGGCATCGGCGGCGCGCCGTGCCTGTTTCAGGGCGTGGGCATCCTCGATATGCCGGGTGACGTCGTTGAAGGCATACAGCCGTACGTCCTGGCCCTGATAACGGGTAGCGACGAAGCCGACCTGCAGGTGACGGCCATCGATCTCCAGGTCGTGTTCTCCGGTATCAGCGTCGTCTTGCTGTTGATCGAGGGCTTTGATCAGTGCGGTGGTGCCTTGCCATTGCTGGGCGCGCTGGTTTTCCACCAGAATCTGCTGGTCCGCACGGCGCACCACGCACAATCCGGTCGGTGCAGTGTCGATCACTACGCGGCTGAATGCCTCGCTTTCGGCGATGCTTTCGTGAGCTTGGCGCGCAGGGAGGATAACTTGCTTTTTGTACCAGCGGCTGGCCAGCCAGCCCAGACCGATGATAGCCAGGAACGAAAGCAACAAACTGGTCAGTGGCCAGAATGCATAGCGGAAGAAACTCTTGAAGCTGATGGTATAGATGGCTGCCCAGCCGGGACCGTCGTGATTGACCAGCTTGAACACCAGCCCTTCGGGCTTGAGGTTGAGCCCCTCGTGCAGGAGTGATTCGGGGCGCTGGATACCAATCAGCACTTCACCGGCCGGAGCAATCAAGGTGAAGCGGTCATACACCAACCAGTCCATGATGCGTTCAAAGTCGTTTATCTGTGCCAGGTCGAGCAATGAGGCCACCGTAACGCGAGCGTCGGCCGCCTTAGCCTGTAACTGATCAGCGTTGCGCTGGAGGCTTACATACGCCAGCAACCGCGCAGGTGTCGATCGGTCGGGCACCTCGACGTAGCTTTGCCAGTCGATCCCGTTGTTCATCAGGTAGTGGCTGTCTTGCGGTGTGCGAGCACGGACAGTCTTGACCACGTCAGTGAAACGTTCGTTATCGCTCAATATCTTGCTACGCCCGCGTCCGGCTGCGGGCACGGTAATATCGTAGCTGTCGTGTGGACCGAACAGAATTACTTGCGGGGACGGGAAGTGCGAGGCTGACCAGAACGTACTGTATAAGCCAGCCAGGTTTGCCCCCAGAGCAAGGACCTTCGATTGTTCGTGTGCAGCAACATTGTGCTTATCGAGTTTCACGCTGAAGGGCATTGAGAACGAAAACAGCTGCCCTTGATAAATATTCGCCCCCTCGTTCGGCAAGGGTGTAAACACATGCATCCGAGGGACTTCGTCAGAGCGCAATTCGCCCTGAAGATCTTGCTCGGTCAGCGTTTTCAGAAAGGCTTCCTGCTCCTGGATGTTCTCCAGCAAGCGGGCAAAATGAAAGCGTACAGTGTCATGGTTTTCTTCAATCAGGCGCTGAAACGACCAGAAGCTGGTGCTGACCAGCAACAACGCCAACCCCAGCAGAATCATCATCCCCGTGTTCAGGCGCAACGAACTGCGGGTAAGGTTTTCCAGTGGGGCGTTGTCTTTGTTCATGAACAGTGTCCGCAGAGCCGCAAAATATCGATATCTGACGAATTTTACCTCTGATAGTGGCCGAGGGTTGCTGGGATGGGTCAATAAAGGCTCGCCGCCCCATCAAGGTTCAACAGTTGCTGGAACTGATCCGACGACACCGCATGGGAAATCAGGAAACCCTGGGCCTGATCGCAGTCGATCTTGCGCAACAGGGCAAGCTCTTTGGAGGTTTCCACGCCTTCGGCCACCACGGTCAGGCCGAGCTTGCGGCCCAGGGCGACAATGCTGGTCAGGGCCGAGGTCATGTTTTCGTTTTCATGGCAGCCCTGAACCAGTGCGCGGTCTATCTTCAGTTCGGTGAACGGGGCCGACACCAGGTTCAGGTAGGAACTGTAGCCCTGGCCGAAATCATCCTGGGACAGGCCGAACCCCTTGATGCGCAAGCGGCAGGCCCCGGCGTAGAAGTTGCTGATGTCTTCCGGGGTGGAACTCTCCATCAGTTCGAAGCAGAGCTTGCCGGGTATGCCCTGATGATGGAGGACAAACTCCAGCAGGCGGTCCGCCAGGTCGTGGCTGTTGAGCAGGTGGGTGGGCAAATTGATCGACACCGGAATGTCATAGCCCCGTTCGCGCCAGCGGGCCT
>Ga0247821_10002367_pt1 | contig 10344 bp, 8 predicted proteins | sample 13C_Glycerol_Day_FD_192481 | JGI IMG/M metagenome (GOLD analysis project Ga0247821, IMG submission 192481) | Soil microbial communities from agricultural site in Penn Yan, New York, United States - 13C_Glycerol_Day14 | ecosystem: Environmental > Terrestrial > Soil > Agricultural land | place... | reverse complement strand
GTGTATCTCCTCCTCGTGGATGTCGAGCACGGCGGCGTTCTCGAGCACCTGGCGGTCCTTGGCCGTGAAGAAAGCCGCCTGCTCGCGCGGAAAGAAGTCCGCGTCCGCTTTTCCGACGAGCTCGCTTTGCGACAAGCCGATGAGCTGCTCGCCCGCCCGGTTCACGCGGACGAAGCGCAATTCCTTGGCATCCTTCACGAAAATCATGTGGGGTATGTTTTCGATCAGGGATTCGAGAAAACGATTGAGGGCGATCGCCTCCGTGGATCGGCGGCGCAGCGATTTTTCGACGGCGGCGCGGGCGCCCATCTCCCGCCGGATGGTGTTGAGCACCAGGCCCATCACCCCGGCCGACGTCACCAGCGTGAGGATGGTGATCACCAGGGTCCGCTCGCGGCTGCCGCGCAGGGCCGATTCGCGCTCATCCTCGTCCGTGCGCTCGAACTGGTCCATGCGGGCCCTGGACTCTTGCACTCGAGCCAGGGCTTCGGTGCAGACGCCGGACAGCACGAACCTGCGCGCCGATTCCGCGCCTTCGGTGCGGTACAGGGCCACCCCGCGGGCCAGGGCCACCATGAGATCGCCGACGGCCTCGTCCAGGGCAATGAGTCCTTCTTGCTCTTTCTTCCCGAGCGAACTTCCTGCCTGGAGCAGGGAAGCGCGATTGGCGACCAGCCGGCCCACCGCGCGCTCCCAGCGCTCGGCATCGGACGATCGGCCGGTGAAGAGGTAAGTGCGCTGCGCGAATTCGGCATTGGCAAGGTCGGCGTAGTGCGCGGCGAGACGACTGCGCAGCGTCTTGGCCCGCACGAGATCCTCGGAGTGCTGTGCCACCTCGGATGCAGTCTGGTAAGTCAAGCCCCCCAGGGCGGACAGCACCACCAAGGCCCCCAGGAAGCTGGCGATGATCCTCAACTGGATCGGGTCGAGCAGCGCCCGCAAGCCATGTGCACCGGACAAGCGCTGTACCGCGATCAGAGTCCCCAAACCCAGGAAGACCAGCGCCATGGCCGTGTGGATCGCCACCGGCGGTGCCCACTGGTCGGAGAGTAGTTCGGACGCGCCCCAGGTGTATCCGGTGATGGCAACCAGTCCCACGACCAGCGCGGCGCCGGCAAGGGCGCTGGCCGTGGCGCGCAGCCGCGAGTGGGGCAGGCACGTGATTGCGATGCCCAGTGCCGCGAAGGCAGCGGCCGTGTAGGGAGACATCCGCCCCTTGGCTTTGTTGAAGATGTCGGCCGTATCCCGAAACAGCGCCTCGTCGATGCCGGGGTTCCAGTCGAACAGGTATTCAGCGCCCGTCGCGAGGCCGAGCATCGCCACGCCCGCACCGAGCGCTTGCCCCACCTGGCGCACGGAGAGCCCCGAAGGCCCGCGCAGCCGGGCGGCGAAGCACAGCAAGGCAAGCCCCGCCATCACGAGAGCCACAGCTGCGTTGGGCTTCATCTGGACGGTGCCCGGCAGAACGCTCTTCAGTACGGAAACATCAAAACTCCAGCCGAGCAGGGCCAGGGTGCCGATCGCCGCGGCTGCGATGGCGAATCCCTGAACCAGAGACGACGGTGCGCGGCGCAGACCGAAGCGCAGGCGCCGCGCGGGATGGGCTGAATCGTGAGGGTCAGTTCGCAAGGCAACAGCTCCCTTGTACGCCGGGTGATCCTCGCCGGTGATCCTCGACACCGCGGATTCGACCGGGACTCGGTGCGATATTTATCGATGAGTTCCAGCATAGTGCATGCCGCTCAGCGATCGAAACTCACGCACGCAGAAATCCGGTCAGTGTGGAATCACTACCACAACGAAGGCACTATGTACGCAGTTACCCTGAACGCGCTGTGGATCCTGGGCATCGAAGACCTTGTCCACCAGTCCTGCTGAGATCGAGGCCGACGCAATTTTCACCGCCCGGCTGACAGCCTGCGCCCCTGCAAGCCGCACCCCGCCGGTACGATCGGCTGAAACTCAACGATCTTCATGCCGTGATCCTCACCACCATCATCATCACGTTGCTGCTCGCGTTGATCTACGTGAACTTCGCGGGTGCCGAACACCGCGTGAACAAGCAGGTCGAGCACCTGTACACCGTGGACGATGAGCAGTTCACGCGCGCGATGGGTTTGATGATGGGCCCGGCCATCGTGCAGGGAAACCGGATCCGCGAGCTGTCCAACGGCGACGAGATCTTCCCCGCGATGCTCGCGGCCATCCGCGCCGCGAAGCGCACCGTGATGTTCGAAACCTTCATCTACTGGTCCGGCGAGATCGGCGACGCGTTCGCCGATGCGCTGTCCGAGCGTGCTAGGGCGGGCGTGAAGGTGCATGTGCTGATCGATTGGGTCGGCAGCACGCGCATGCAGGACACGCTGATCGAGCAGATGAAGGAGGCGGGCGTGGAGGTGCGCCGATATCACCCGTTGCGCTGGTACGACCTCAATCGCCTGAACAACCGCACGCACCGCAAGCTGCTGATCGTCGATGGCACCGTGGGTTTCACCGGTGGCGTCGGCATCGCGCCGCAGTGGTGCGGCCACGCGCAGGACCCGGACCATTGGCGCGATTGCCACTTCCAGGTGGAGGGGCCGGTGGTGGCGCAGATGCAGAGCGTGATGCTGGACAACTGGTCCAAGACCGCGGGCCGCGTGTTGCATGGGCCGGAGTATTTTCCGGCGCTGCAGCCCGTGGGGGACCAGGCCGCGCAGATGTTCGCGAGTTCGCCCACCGGCGGCAGCGAGAGCATGCTGATGATGTACCTGCTGGCCATCACCGCCGCCACGCGCAGCATCGATCTTTCCAGCGCCTACTTCGTGCCGGACGAGGTCAGCCGCCAGGCGCTCATCGCGGCGGTGAAGCGGGGCGTGCGGGTGCGCATCATCACGCCGGGCAAGCACACCGATCAGGCCACGGTGCGGCGGGCCTCGCGCGGGCTGTGGGGCGAGCTGCTGCAGGCGGGCGTGCAGTTGCATGAATACCAGCCCACGATGTACCACTGCAAGATGATGATCGTGGATGGCCTGATGACGTCCGTGGGCTCGACCAACTTCGACATGCGCTCGTTCAGGATGAACGACGAGGCGAACCTGAATGTCTATGACGCCAGCTTCGCCCGGCGCATGACGGAGGTGTTCGAGGCCGACCTCGCGAAGTCGCGCCGCATCACCTACGAGCACTGGCAACGGCGCCCCCTGCGCACCAGGGTGCGCGAGCGGGCGCTGTCATGGCTGGAGCCCGTGCTGTAGCGGGGCTTCGTTGCTTATTTCGCCTTTGCGGGCTTCTTGCCCGTGGCGGGCATGGCCGTGGTCGGCACCATGACGTGCGCGTAGGGCGTGCCCTTCCACATCACCCAGGGGCCGCCTTTGGTCCAGTCGGTCGGGTAGGCGTCCAGCTGGCTGGCTTCGGTGGGCAGCAGCATGATGTGCGGACCGCTCACCACCCAGTTGTTGTCTGAGGTGGCCTTGGTCGCGTAGGGGTCGGTGTTGCTGGCGCCCTTGTCGCCGTTGAGCATGTAGGCCACGCCGACGGTCTTGGGCTTGGGCGGATCCTTCTTGTTCATCCATGCATCGCCCCAGGCTTGCCATTCCTTGTCGAGGCACATGGAGTCGCCCGCGAGATCGAGCATGCACATCCACCCGTTCTTGCCGGCACGCAGCTCCTTCATCTTGCCGTCGACCATGCCCATGACGGCGGCATCGCGCCCGATGTCCGCGGGGGCGGCGCTGGTCGCCTTCTTGATGATGGCCTGCGGAGATGCCGCGGGTCCCTTCGGCATCGCCGCGTGATCGGCGGCGGCCTTGTCCTGCGCGAGCGATGCACCGCAGGCGAGGGTTGCGCTTAGCGCGATGGTGAATGGGATGAGCTTGTTCATGAACGTGTCCTCCTTGTTTGTGAAGAGGAACGTACTTTAGGTGTTCAGTGGATAGTTTTCAACTGATGTGTGAGTCCAAACCATGTCAGTAATGGATCTGCTCCAGTGTGTCAGAGACGACTCATGCAGGTCTTTGTTCTCGTCGCCTCGCTCGCGCGGGGTGACCGGCGCTCTTGCTAGCACTCTGTTTCTTACGCTTGAGCATGCGGAAGAGGAATATGCACCGCACGGCGGCCCGAGGGCCGTGCTCAGCCGCAACTCTTGAAGGAAGCCAGATGCCTGTTTTGCCTGCGAATGAAGCCAAGCCCGACGAACCCGGGCAGCGTGAGCAACGTTCCCTTGCTCGCGCGAAAGTGAATGCTCGTTTGAGTGTGGTCCTCGCGGCGCTGTCGCTCGCGGCCTGTGGCGGGGGAGGGGATGATCGGACCGTGGCCGCCGCGCCCGCACCTGAGGGCCAGATATCCGCGGAAGCTCCCGCTCCGACGCCTGCGCCCTCTCCGGCACCGGCACCGGCACCGGCGCCCGCGCCCGCGCCCGCACCAGCACCAGCACCAGCACCAGCACCAGCACCCGCACCCGCACCCGCACCCGCACCCGCACCGGGTGGCGGCGCCACGGTTCCCGTGACGGGCAACACCCAACTCGCGGCGAACACCAGCTACACGGTCCAGACGCCGGCATCCACCGTCACCCTGACGCTGCCGCCGTCCACAGCCGTCACCGTCGGAGACACGGTGACGATCTCCGGAACGAGCGCGACGACCTGGGTGCTGGCGCAGAACACCGACCAATATGTTCTCACCACCGGTCTCAACGGCAACGTGCCTGCAGGAACCACATGGACGCCGCGCCTGTCGCCGCGCGTATGGCACTGGATATCCTCAGACAGCACAGGCGATGCGCTGCTCGCGGGAGAAGCCGGTGGCGTGCTCAACACATCGCGCGACGCCGGGCAGACCTGGACCAGCGGCAACAGTCCGTCCGGCATCTGGATCTCGTCGGACATGAGTGCGCGGGGCGAATTGATGGTCGCCTTGCAGTATGGCGGCGGGATGTACACGTCCACCGACTTCGGGGTGACCTGGGCGAGGGTGATGGACCCGCTGGTGAACGATGCCGCGGGGCTGGCGTATGAATCGGTGACGGTGTCGGCCGACGGCCAGCACATCGCCGCGACCATTCAGCCCACGCCGGGCACGACCCCTAATGGGCGCCTGGTTTTCAGCAACGACGCAGGGCGGACGTGGTCCGTTGCGAGCCTGCCGGCGGGGACGTATTTCTGGCGCGCGATCGACAGCTCCGCCGACGGACAGGTGATCGTGGCCGTCTCGCACAACGGCGAGGTGTTCCTGTTGGCCAATGCGGGCGCAAGCTGGAGCCCGCTCACGGTGCAGCTCACCACGGCCGGCGGGTCGACCGCCTTCGCCGAGTCCTGGTACCGCGTGAAGCTCTCGGCCGATGGCAACACGATCGCGCTGGCCGCCAACAGCTTCGGCGGTGCGCCAGGGTCGGGCATCTTCGTCTCGCGCGACCGCGGCGCCACGTGGACGCGCAACTTCACCTTGACGGCCGACTACACGGCGCTGGCCATCTCCAGTGACGGCCGGACGATCGCCGCCAGCATCTCCAACACCGCCACGGGAGGGGCCACGACGCCGGGACGCGTGGTGATCTCCACCGATGCGGGGCCGGGCTTCGCGGCGCTGACCTTGCCCGGAACCGACACGGACTGGCGTGCCCTGGCCATGGCCTCCGACGCGACGCGTATCGCGGTGGCGGCCGGGCGTTTCACCACCAGCGCGGCGGGGCAGCTCTACACCACCTCAGGCGGGCGCACCTCCACGGGGGCCGCAGGCTCGGTCGTGGGAAACCAGAACGCGAGCGTGACGCTGAGGTATCTGGGGAATGGTGTGTGGTCGGTGCAGGCTGCCGCCGGAGGGCCGTTCACCGTTCGGTGATGTTGCGCGCGAGCTCTGGTTACGCTCGCGCTCAGCGCGGATGACCGGAGCCTTCGCCCGTCTCGTCGACCCGCGACAGACGGGCTTCGGACTCGGATTCGCGCATGCCGCGCAGCAGCCGCAGCTCCGAAGCGATCATTTTCTCGACGGAGGCCTCGACCGCGCCGCGGCCCGACTCCCGCGCCTGGTCGCGCAGGCGCTGCAGGGTCGACAATCTGGTGATGGCTTGGGCCTGCTCGGGTGTAAGTGTGCGGTCTTCGTTCATGCTGCTGGCGCTTTAACGCACATTCGATGATAACGATCTCGGTGCGAACGCTTGTAGGAGCGGGCCTCGCCAAGCATCGGTTGTTACCCGAGCTCGACGGAGGCTGCATACACTGTCTCGATGACTGTCCGCAAAGGCCAGGCGCCAGCCATGATTGCGCGCCCCGAGTTCCATGACCGCTTCATGCAGTCGTTCTTCGACCCGGCTTTCCGGGCCGAGGACGCCTCTATCTCCAGGCTGGAGGAGATCGCATGGCAGGCGTACCAGGAAGGCCGCAAGGCCCCGGTCACCGCCAAGGCCGGCCCCGGCTTCAAGGACCCCGAGTACGAGCTGTCCGTCGAGTGGCGTGCGGCCCGCGACCGCCTCGTCGAAGCGCAGCGCCGCTGGTCCCTGCCCGAGACACGCTCGCGGGTGCTGCTGGTGTGCGGCAGCTCGCGCAACGACGGCAGCTGTCCGGGCGAGATGTCGAAGACCTTCCGGCTCACCACGATCGCACGCGAGAGCATCGAAGCGGCCGGCGTCGAAGCGGATGTGCTGGACCTGAGCCGCCTCACCTCCGACTACGACCGCCACATTCATCCCTGCAAGGGCTGCGTCGGCACGGCGATGCCGCTGTGCCACTGGCCGTGCAGCTGTTATCCGAACCACTCCACGCGCCAGACCGGCGACTGGATGAACGAGATCTACGAACGTTGGGTGAGCGCCCACGGGATCATCCTGCTCACCCCCGTCTACTGGTATCAGGCGGCGAGTCCGCTCAAGCTCATGATCGACCGCCTGGTCTGCGCGGACGGCGGCAACCCCGATCCGACCAGCACCCACGGCAAGACGCCGGAGGAGGCCAAGGCCCTCGAGCTGCGTGGTTGGGACTATCCCAAGCACCTCGCCGGGCGCGCCTACGGCGTGGTCGTGCATGGTGACGTCGCCGGCACCGAAGGCGTTCGGCGCGCGCTGTCGGACTGGCTGGACTGGATGGGACTGATCGAAGCGGGCGAACGGGCCCGGCTGGATCGGTTCATCCACTACTACGAACCGTACGCAACCAGTCACGAGGGCCTGGATGCGGACACGGCGGTTCAGGAGGAGGTGCGCAATGTGGCGCGCTCGGTGGCGCACGCGGTGGGTGAACTGCGTGCCGGTCGCCTCGAGCGCATGGATGCGGGGCTGCGCAGCCCGCGGCAGAAGTAGCCGCCCGCGGCGAGTACCTCAGGCCGCGGCGCGTGTGTTGATGGCGGCTTCCACCGCCGCGACGAGCACTGATGGGTCGACGGGCATCACGAGAAAGGCGTCCGCGCCGGCCGCCCTGGACGTGGCTTCATGAATGGCGTCGCGGTAGACCGACGACGCGTGAACGATGCCTAGGCGAGACGCGCCTTCACTGGTGCGGGCCAGCCGGCACACCTCCATGCCGTTCACGTCGGGCAGGTGGATGTCGAGCACCATCGCGGATACGTAGGGCGCCAGCTGCAGCGCCTGAGCCCCGCCCGAAGCTTCGACGGTGTGAAAGCCCGCCTGTTTCAACGCGCGCGTGGTGGCGTACCGAACCGCCTCCGAGTCATCGACCACCAGGACCGCGTAACGCCCGCGCGTTCCGGCATTGCAGGCCTGCGCCGAGGCCGAGCTTGCAGCGTCGCGCTCCAAAGGCGCGGCGTCCTGCGGCAAGGCGGTGCGTGTAGGCGGAAATCCCAGGTTCATAAGGCTCATCTTAGGCCAGATATTGCCTCATATAGACGCACCTTGTTATCCCGGGACATTTCTACTATGCGTTCCTGATTGAAACCTGGGAGTCGATGAACTACAACCATCTCACCAGTTCCCCAATGCCTGTGAAAGGAGTTGAGCCATGCCCCGCCAATATGTCGACTGCCGTGAGTTCCCGAGCGAGAGCAAGTGCAGCGTAGCGATCTCGGCGGACAACGAGCGTGAGCTCGTCGAAGCTGCCGTTCAGCACGCGGTTGCGGTGCACGGCCACCAGGACACGCCGGAGTTCCGCCAGATGCTGGCCGGAGCGATCAAGATGGGCACGCCGCCCGTCGATGCGCCCAAGCAGCCTGCGTAGAGGTATTGCTCCCTCTCGCTATGGGTTCCTTTGGGTAGGGCTGGGAAGGCGCGGCCCGTTGAATGGTATTGCTCCCTCTCCCTATGGGAGAGGGCTGGGGTGAGGGCACGGCTGTTGAATGACCGCTTCGGGTAGAGCTCAGCGTTTTGAGGATCGGTTCTGACAACACAGCGGATGACATTGCCCCTGCTGGCCCTCACCCCCGCCCTCTCCCATAGGGAGAGGGAGTAATTCAACTTACCCGCCTTCGCTCTCGTGCCGGCGGTTCGCGGGACGGATCTGCGGCCCACGGTCGCTATACATGCCGGCGTTTTCTGCAGCACGGCGCTCCACCGATTCACCGGCACGCGCGATCTTCGTGCTGTTCGCGCGCCCGCTGTCATACCAGTGGCGCACGATCTCTGCCGCAGTGTCCTTGCCTCCGAGGCCGAAGGCCAGGCCCGCAGCCAGGGCGAGCGCACCGACGAAGGCCATGAACAGCGTATTGACGAGCGTGGTGGCGATGCCGATCTGATTGACCGCGACCACGATCGCGAACGCCCACACCATCACGGAAGCCAGCTTGGCGAGGAACTCCGCGTTGCTGATGCCCGCTTCCGACGCTGCGCCGCGCACCAGATTGCTGAGCGCGCGGGCCGCCAGGCCGCCGATCACCAGCACCACCAGGCCCACCACCACGTTCGGCAGCCACAGCAGCAGCTGGCGCAGCACGTCGGAGACCGCGGGCAGGCCCAGCGCGTCGAAGGCCACGACCATCGCGATGAGGCGCACGAACCACTTGGCGACCAGTCCGATCATCCCGGCCGCGTCCACGCCGGCATTCATCTTCGAGACGAAGTCGGCAAAGCCGGAGCGCGCGGCGAGGTCATTGAAACGGATGGCGCGCAGCACGGCGGCCACGCCCTTTTCGATCAGTGACGAGAGGAACCAGCCGACGATGAGGATGATGACGAAGCCCAATATCTTGGGGATCGCCGACAGGAAGAGCGACATGGCCGCCGCCAGCGATGTCATCATCGCGGCGCTCCAGTCGGTGACGGCAGTTTGCATGGTGACGCTCCAGCAGTGAATGGGTTGGTTCACTCTCTTGCGCCCAGCGGTGCGGGCAAGTCGGAGACTTCCGGCAAAGCTTGTAGGTGGCCCGGAAACGGCCACCGGGTGGCTCAGCGTTTCAGCAGGGGTGCATGCCGGTGCCGCGTGCGCCGTTCGTAGGCATGCGCAATGCGGATGAGTTTGCCCTCGGACCATGCGGTGCCGACCAGCGACAGCCCCACCGGCAGGCCCTGCACCGAACCCATCGTGACGGTGATGCTGGGGTAGCCCGCGACAGCGGCCGGCGATGAGCTGGAGCCCAGAAAATGATCGCCGTTCACCGGGTCCGTGAGCCACGCGGGCGAGCTGGTCGGCGCCGCGATGGCGTCGAGCCTGTGCTGGGCCATGGGGCCATCGATGCCTTCGCGGGCGAGCTTCCGGCTCTTCTGCGCGGCTTCGACGTAGGCGGGCTCGGTCAGCGGCCCCTTCGCCTGCGCCTTCACGAACAGGTCCTGTCCGAAGTAGCGCAGTTCGCGCACGGCGTTTCGCTCGTTGAAGGCGATGACTTCCTGCAAGGACTTCACGGGCGCACCCGCCCGCTTGCCGAGGTAGTCGTCGAGGTTGGCCTTCAGTTCGTAGAGCAGCACTTCCAGCTCCTCTTCGTCGTAGTCGCCGATCGATGCGAAATCGACCGGATCGACGATGTCGGCGCCGAGTTGCTTCAGGTGCGCGATGGCCTGTTCGAAGAGCCGGTCGGCGTGGGGGCTGTAGCCGGTCACCCGTTTGCGAGCCACGCCGATGCGCACGCCCTTGAGATCGCCCGCGACCAAGAACTGGCGGTAATCGACCGCGTGCGAGCCGGCCGCCGCGGTCGCCGGGTCTTGCGGGTCCACGCCCGCCATCGCCGTCAGCAGCGTGGCCGCGTCCGCAACGCTGCGGGCCATCGGGCCGGCGGTGTCCTGCGAATGGGAGATCGGGATGATCCCGGCGCGGCTGACGAGGCCCACGGTGGGTTTGATGCCCACCAGCGCGGCCACGCTGCTCGGACACATGATGGAGCCATCCGTTTCCGTGCCCACGCCGGCCACGGCATAGCTTGCGGCAATGGCCGTGCCCGTGCCGGAGCTGGACCCGCAGGGGTTGCGGTCGGGGGCAGACGCGCAATGCC
>Ga0247821_10002365_pt1 | contig 10346 bp, 9 predicted proteins | sample 13C_Glycerol_Day_FD_192481 | JGI IMG/M metagenome (GOLD analysis project Ga0247821, IMG submission 192481) | Soil microbial communities from agricultural site in Penn Yan, New York, United States - 13C_Glycerol_Day14 | ecosystem: Environmental > Terrestrial > Soil > Agricultural land | place... | reverse complement strand
AGCCAGCAGGAACTGGATGACGCCAAGCGCGAGCTGGCCGGCAGCTTCCCGCTGTCCAATGCCAGCAATTCGAGCATCGTCGGCCAGTTGGGCGCCATCGGCTTCTACAACCTGCCGCTGACCTGGCTGGAAGACTACATGCAGCAATCCCAGGCGCTGACCACCGAGCAGGTCAAAACGGCGCTGAACAAGCACCTCGCCGCCGACAAGATGGTCATCGTTACTGCTGGCCCTAGCGTAGCGCAGCAACCGCTGCCGCCACCCACTGACAAACCCGCCGAGCAGCCGCTTGGCGTACCGGAGCATTAATGGCCAGTCCATCCGCAAAATCGGCCAAGCCACACAACGGCCAGGGCCAGCTGCGCATCATTGCCGGCGAATGGCGCAGCCGCCGCCTGAGCTTCCCTGACGCCCCCGGCCTGCGCCCGACGCCGGACCGGGTGCGCGAAACCCTGTTCAACTGGCTGGCGCCTCATATCGAAGGGGCCAAGGTGCTCGATGCCTTTGCCGGTAGCGGTGCCTTGTACCTGGAGGCGCTGTCGCGTGGCGCGTCTGAAGCGGTGGCGCTGGACAGCAACCCGGCAGCCATTGCCAGCCTGCGGCAGAACCTGGAAACCCTGCGCTGCCCTCGTGGCCAGGTGATCCAGAGCGATGCCCAGCGTTACCTGCAGGGCGAGCCGAAGCTGGCCTTCGACCTGGTGTTCCTCGATCCGCCGTTCCACCAGGACCTGCTGCCGAGCACCTGCGCCTTGCTTGAAGAACGCCAGTGGCTGGCCGCCAACGCCTGGATCTACACCGAGAGCGAAACGCCGCCCTCCGCCCTGCAACTGCCTGGCAACTGGCGCCTGCACCGGGAGAAAAAAGCCGGCCAGGTGTACTACGCCCTCTGGCAACGTGGCTGACACAATCGACGACCCTGCCGCAGCCGGGTCGTCAATCGGTGTGGTAGATATCTAGCCCCCCTGCCCGCTGCACCTGCCTGATCGTGCTCCTGATCTTCAATCAGAAGGAGCACCATCATGCACCGAAGTCATCCGCCGGGCTGCGCCCTGCTCGGCCTGTTACTACTAACACCTCAAGCCCTGGCCAACGCGCCTGAACGTCATGAGTTCACGCTGGACAATGGCCTGCGCGTGGTTGTCGCCGAAGACCGCCGGGCGCCGGTCGTATCCACTCACCTGCTGGTCAACGTGGGGGCAAGTCACGAATATCCCGGACAGTCCGGGCTGTCCCACGCACTGGAACACCTGCTCTTTCGTGGCACGTCGAAAACCGCACCCGGCGAGTTCTCGAAAATCATCGAGCGCCTCGGTGGCCGGGACAATGCCCAGACCGATCGTGATTTCACGGTCTATCAACAGACCCTGCCCAGTGATCGGCTGGCCGTGGCGCTGGAGCTGAACGCTGACCTGCTCAAAAACGCTCGCCTGCCCAACGCCGAGTTTGATCGCGGGATAGAAGCGGTGAAGGCCGAACGCCGCCAAAGTGTGGATAACTATCCGCGTAACCGGCTCTTTGAGCAGCTGCAGACCATTGGTTACCCAAGCAGCAGTTATCACACCCCGGTGATCGGCTGGATGAGCGATCTGGAGCGTATGAGCAACGATGAGCTGAAAGCCTGGTACCGCACCTGGTATGCGCCAAACAATGCCATCCTGATCGTCGTCGGCGATGTCCAGCGCGATGAAGTCCAACAGCAGGTTGAACGCTACTTCGCGGGCTTCGCGCGGCAAAATCTGCCGGTTACCAAGCCACCGTTGCAGTCTGCAGCCGCCGGACCGCGTCAGGTGACGGTATACGACGACTACAGCACGCCCATGCTGTTCATGTCCTTCAATGTGCCGACCTATGCTACCGCCCTGGCAACGGCAGACGTCGACGCCTTGCGGCTGATCCAGGCCCTTCTGGGCGCAGGCTTGAGCGCACGCCTCAGCACGCACCTGGCACGTCAGCAAGCATTGCTTTCCAACCCCGTGGTCAGCTACGACCCGTTAGCCAGGGGCGACACGCTGTTCGATATTTCGGCGTCGGTCAATCCGACTCACGCCAAGCCCCTGCCTGAACTGCAGCAAGCAATCTGGGCTCAATTGCGCGCACTCCAGCAAACGCCTCCCGACCCGGCAGAACTTGCCAGGGCCCGCGCCTTGCTGCTGGCTGACAGGGTCTTTGGCCAGGACAGCCTGGAAGGACAAGCCGATGAAATCGTCGCCGTGCTGGGCAGCGGGCTACCGCTATCGCAACTGGACAATGACGCAGCCAATCTGGCGCGCGTGACGCCGGAGCAAATCAAGGAGGCCGCCCGCACCTACTTCACCCGTGAACGTCTGGCAGTCGCCTATCTGCAGGCCAAGGAGGCCGATGATGAATAAATTGAACCGCAACCTGCTGCCCGCACTGCTACTGCTGATGCTTGTTCCTGCCCAGGCACAGGAACAACAGCCCCTGGAGCTTGAGTCCCTCAAATCCCCACCTGCTGCACTCTCTGCATTGCAACTACCCATCGAGTCGTGGCAAACACCCCAAGGCAGCCAGGTACTCTTCGTACGCAACAGCCAACTGCCAATGTTTGACCTGCAGGTCGTTTTTGACGCCAGCGCTGCCCGCGATGATGGTGCCTCCGGGCTGGCGCAACTTACCCTGGGCATGCTGGACGAAGGAACAACCACGCGTAATGCCCTGCAGATAGCCGAAGGATTCGACGATATTGGCGCGAAACTCAGAAAAACGCTGAAACTTGGTAATGCTGTTATCAGCCTGCGCAGCCTGAGTTCGGAACAGCACCGAGACAATACTGTTGCGTTACTGTCGGAAATACTCGGCGAACCCTCGTTTCCCGACGACAACCTACTGAAAACCAAGAACCAACTGAGTAGTTTGTCGACCCGGCGACAAGACTATGCCTACTACAAAGCCTTCGATCTGCTCTTTGAGCATACGTTTGCCAATCACCCCTACGCTGGCAACGGCATGGGTACGACGCAAACCCTGGGTGCACTGACTGCGGCTGATCTTCGTGACTTCCATCAGCGTGCCTTCAATGCTGGAAATGCCTTGATCACCCTTGTAGGCGACTTGACCTCAGAACAAGCCCGAGCAATAGCCACTCAACTTACCGCGGCGCTTCCGGCAGGTTCCGCTCTGGCGCCGTTTCCGCAGCCGGCGGAGTTCGAGCCCGAGATCTATCACCTGGAGCACCCGGGCACTCAGTCGCTGCTGCTGTTCGCCATACCGGGGGTAACTGTCGAGCATCCAGACGCACCCGCACTGGCCTTGGCCAACCTGATACTCGGTGGTCCGGGGGCAACCTCGCGACTCTTCGAAGCATTACGTACACAGCGCGGCCTGACCTACGGCGCTGACTCCAAGCTGATCCAGCGACCCGGTAGCGGACTCTGGGTATTTAAAACCGAAGTCCAGGCAAAGTACCGCGATGGTGCCATGCAATTGCTGGAAACCCTGCTTCAGGACTACGCCGAAACAGGGCCGACCGAACAGCAGTTCGTCGACGCGAAAGAGCAATTGCGCGGCAGTTATCTTCTCGATTCGGTGAGTAATCAGCAGATCAGCGGAATTCTTGCGCACATCGGCGTCAATCAACTCCCGCTCGATAGTCGGCAGGTGTTTCTCGAGCAGGTGCAGGCGCTTACCCTGGATCAGCTGAAAGTCGCCTTGAAAAACCACCTGAAGCTCGACAAGCTGGTGCAGATCAGTGTCGGCCCATCGGTCGAACAGCATGACTTGCCTGAAATCGGATCTGCCAGCGGCTGATCCCGCCGGGCAAGTGTCGGTAACCGGACATACACTTGTCTGAAAGAAATCTGCGAGCACACCACAATGTATCCCTCCACCCCCAGCCCCTTCAAACCCGCCCTGGGGCTGGGCAATCCGCATCTGCAGACGCTATGGGGGCCACTGTGGCGCAAATCTGCAGCCCTGAGCCGCCAACGTGAACGCCTGTGGCTGGCCGACGGCGATTTTCTCGACCTTGACTGGCACGGTCCCCATGAAGCGACAGCACCCTTGGTATTGGTGCTGCATGGGCTGACTGGCTCCTCCGATTCTCCCTATGTCGTCGGCTTGCAACAGGCCCTGGCCGGTCGCGGCTGGGCCAGCGTGGCGCTGAACTGGCGAGGTTGCTCAGGTGAGCCCAACCTGCTCCCGCGCAGCTACCATTCCGGCGCCAGCGAAGACCTCGCCGAGACCGTCGCACACCTTCGGGCGCAACGTCCGCAGGCGCCCCTGTTCGCCGTCGGTTACTCGCTGGGCGGTAATGTGCTGCTCAAGCACCTCGGTGAAGTCGGCTCGGCAAGCCAACTGCAGGGTGCCGTGGCGGTGTCAGTGCCGTTTCGCCTGGACCAGTGCGCCGACCGCATCGGCCTCGGATTTTCCCGGGTTTACCAGGCGCATTTCATGCGCGCCATGCTTGCCTATGTGAAGGACAAACAACGCCACTTCCAGCATCACGGCCACCATGAAGGCCTGGCCGCCCTGGAGCGCCTGGGGCCACTGGAGAATTTGCGCACGTTCTGGGATTTCGATGGCCGGGTCACGGCACCGCTCAATGGCTTTGCCGATGCCAAAGACTATTACCGCCGGGCATCAAGCCGCTACTTTCTCGGCGAGATTAAAACACCGACGCTGATCATCCACTCCAGCGATGACCCCTTCGTGTTCAGCCATAGCCTGCCTGCGGCCAACGAACTGGCGCCGCTGACCACCTTGGAACTGCACTCACGCGGAGGTCATGTCGGTTTTGTCGACGGCAGTATGCGTGAACCGGGGTACTACCTGGAGCGGCGGATTCCACAGTGGCTCGGCGAAGTTTGAGGTCCGATCGCAGGGCAAGCTCTGTGGGAGCGGGCTTGCCCCGCGATACTTTCAATCCCCCTTGGCAACCTGGCGCTGCGGGTCGGTAATCCACTCGCTCCACGAACCTGCATACAGTTTGCCCAGCGGATAGCCAGCCAGCGCCAAAGCAAACAGGTTATGGCACGCCGTCACCCCGGACCCGCAGTAAGCCACCAACTGCTCTGGCGAACGCTTGCCGAGTTTCCCGGCAAAGCGCTGCTTGAGCTGATCAGCGGGTAGAAACCGCCCGTCAGCGCCCAGGTTGTCGGTAAAGGCCGCACATTGCGCCCCCGGAATATGCCCGGCGACCGGGTCGATCGGCTCCACCTCACCGCGAAAGCGTGGCAGGCCGCGGGCGTCGATCAGGGTCAGGTCAGGCTGGCCCAGGCGCTCACCCAGCTGTTTGGCGTCAAGTACCAGCGCTTTATCAGGCTCACCCTTGAAGGTACCCACACGTTTTTCCGGGGCGTCGAGACTCAACGGCAGCTTTGCCGCGTGCCAGGCCTTCAGACCGCCATCGAGGATCGACACACCGCTGCGTTTGCCAAGCCAGACCAGCAGCCACCAGGCGCGTGCGGCGAAGGCACCGGGACCGTCGTCATAAAGAACAATCTCGCTGTCGTTGTTGATACCCCAGGCTCGCAGCCGCTCGATCAGGTGCTGCGGATCCGGTAAAGGATGACGCCCGGTCACGCCCTTGATGATCGGGCCGCTCAGGTCCCGCTCAAGGTCGGCAAAATGCGCCCCGGCAATATGCCCCTCGGCATAACTGCGCTGGCCATAGTCGATGTCTTCCAGGGCAAAGCGGCAATCGAGAATCACCAGCGCCGGCGCCTCCAGGCGGTCGGCCAATTGCTGGGCGGTGATCAGTTGCGCGAGAGGCATGACAGTCTCCTGAACGATTGAACGGATAGGGCCTGGGCTTTATTGCTCCAGCGCCTGGTTGAGCGAAACGTAGAATTCCTGGCACAGGGCATCCACTGCCGGGCGCGCCTGTGCGGTGACAAAACCGAGCTCCAGCACCAGTACCTGGTAGACACCGCGCTTGAAAGCATCTTCGCTCAAGTGCGCCGAGTTTTCCCGAGTGGTACAGAGAAAGCGTACCCAGGAAGTCAGCACGATCCAGGCGTTGAGAGTCAGCGACTCGATCTGCACCGCATCCATTTTCACCAGCCCGGCTTCGACGAAACCACGGTAGATCGCCTGGCCCTGGATCAGGCAGCGCTGGGAAAAGCGCCGGTAGCGGGCGGCCAGTTCCTTGTCGCTGTCGAGCAGGTGCTCAAGGTCGCGGTGCAGGAAACGATAATTCCACATCGCCGCCAACAGCTCCTTGAGGTAGAAGCGCTTGTCGTCGACCGTTGCCACCCGGTCTTGTGGTGGACGCAAAAAGCTCTCGACCTGTTCTTCGTACTGGCTGAAGAGTACGGCGATGATTTCCTGCTTGTTGGAGAAGTGGTAGTAGAGGTTACCCGGGGAAATCTCCATATGGGCTGCGATGTGGTTGGTACTGACACTGCGCTCACCCTGCTGATTGAACAGCTCCAGGCTGTTCTGCACGATGCGGTCGCGGGTCTTGATGCGCGGGGCCATGGCCAGCTCCAGATGCCGAGCTTTAATTGAATAGGTCCATCTTACGGTTTATCCGAATCGGGATGTACCTGCGTGAGGTCAAAATCTAGTCGCAAAGACACATCGTTAGAGTATAAGCTCTAGAAAAACACACCGCCGTGGAGTTTCGCATGACCGCCGATGCTGCTCTTCTTTCACGTCCCAGCGCCCTTGATGACCTCGCCGTTCAGTTCAACGTCCAGCGTCAGGCCTTTGCTGGCAACCCCATGCCACCCGCAGCCCAGCGCCTGCAATGGCTGAAGAGCCTGCGGCAGATGTTGCTCAGCCATCAGGACGCACTGATCGCTGCCATCAACGACGATTTCAGCGGTCGTAGCGCCGATGAAACCCGGCTGGCCGAATTGATGCCCAGCGTCCAGGGCGTGCGCCATGCCGAGCGCCATCTCAAGCAGTGGATGAAAGCCTCGCGGCGTAAAGTCGGCCTGGCGTTTCAGCCGGCCAGCGCCAAGGTGGTGTATCAGCCGTTGGGTGTCGTCGGTGTCATCGTGCCGTGGAACTACCCGCTGTTCCTGGCCATGGGCCCGTTGACCTGCGCCCTGGCCGCCGGTAACCGGGTCATGCTCAAGCTCAGCGAAGCCACACCGGCGACCGGCTTGCTGCTCAAACGCTTGCTGGAATCGGCGTTCCCCGAAGACCTGATCAGCGTCGTGCTGGGCGAGGCGGATGTCGGCGAAGCCTTCTCGCGCCTGCCCTTCGACCATTTGTTGTTTACCGGCGCAACCAGTGTCGGGCGCCACGTGATGCTGGCGGCGGCACAGAACCTGACACCGGTGACCCTGGAGCTGGGTGGTAAATCGCCGGCCATCGTTTCTGCCAGCGTACCTTTGGCTGACGCTGCCGAACGGATCGCCTTCGGCAAAACCCTGAATGCGGGACAGACCTGTGTGGCACCGGACTACGTGCTGGTGCCTCGCGAGCGCCTGGACGACTTCGCCACGGCCTATCGCAGCGTCGTTCATCGCTTCTACCCGACCGTAGCAGACAACCCGGACTACAGCGCGATCATCAACCCGCGCCACCTGGCGCGCCTGGAAAGCTACCTCAGCGACGCCCGCGACAAGGGCGCGACGATCGTTGACCTGTACCCGCAGGAGCCGCGTCAGGGCCGTCGCCTGCCGCCTCACCTGCTGCTGCAGGTCAGCGACGAAATGCGCGTGATGCAGGACGAAATCTTCGGCCCGCTGTTGCCGTTGGTGCCTTATGACAACCTTGATCAGGCGCTTGCGTACATCAACCAGCGCCCTCGCCCCCTGGCGCTTTACTACTTCGGCTACGACCGCGGCGAACAACAGAAGGTACTCGAACAGACCCATTCCGGCGGCGCCTGCCTCAACGACACCTTGTTGCATGTCGCTCAGGATGACCTGCCCTTCGGCGGTGTCGGCCCTTCAGGCATGGGTCATTACCACGGCCACGAGGGTTTCCTGACGTTCAGCCAGGCCAAGTCAGTGTTTGCCAAGCAGCGCTTCAACGCCGCCCGGCTGATCTACCCGCCCTATGGCAAGGCGTTGAGCAAGCTGGTGTACAAACTCTTCATTCGCTGACACTGCAACCAGGCCCAATAACAATGACCACAAGCCTGCCTGTTACACCCACCTTGAGCCGCCGTGGGCTGCTCAAATTCAGCCTTGGCGCCAGTGCCTTCCTGGCTACCGCCGGGTTGGGCGCAAGCCTCAGCGGCTGCTCGGCGCAAACGCCAGCCAACGATTTCATCACTCTGCGTCAGGGTGATTTGCCGATTCTACGGGCGCTGATTCCGGTGGTTCTTGCCGGCACAACCGCCGCCGAGAACCTTGAAGCGGTACTGCATCGGCTGGACAACAAACTCGCCAGCCTGTCCCCGGCGATGCTCAAACTGACCCTGCAGTTGTTCGATGTGCTTGCTCTACCCATAACCCGCGGACCGTTGACCGGCATCTGGGGCGGTTGGGATAACGCCAGCGCTGAACACATCCAGGCGTTTTTGCTGCGCTGGGAGAACAGTTCGCTGAATCTGCTGCAAATGGGCCACGCCTCGCTGCTGCAGTTGCTGCAGATGGCCTGGTACGAAATGCCTGAGTCCTGGGCGCACTGTGGCTATCCCGGCCCACCCAAGATCTGAATCAACCTATAACGACAAGAGGCTGAAGATGCCCGTACCCGACCTATTCCGCGACGGCATTGCCCGCGGCTGGAAAACCCGTGACGCCTCACGCCTGGACCAGGACCTGACCCTGGAAGCGGATATCGCCATCATCGGCAGCGGCGCCGGTGGCGCCACCAGCGCCGAACTGCTCAGCGCCGCGGGTTTCAAGGTGCTGTTGATCGAAGAAGGTCCACTCAAGACCAGCAGCGACTTCCACATGCTCGAAGACCAGGCCTACGCCAGCCTCTACCAGGAGGGCATCGGACGCATGAGCAAGGATGGCGCCATTACCATCCTTCAGGGTCGCGCAGTGGGCGGCACCACCTTGATCAACTGGACCTCCAGCTTTCGCACGCCCGAGCCGACCCTGCAGCACTGGGCCAGCGAGCACGGCGTCAAAGGCCTGAGCAGCACCGAGCTGGCGCCCTGGTTCGAACGCATGGAACAGCGCCTGGGCATCGCCCCCTGGGTCATGCCGCCGAATGCCAACAACGAGGTGCTCAAGCGCGGCTGCGAGGCCCTCGATTACAGCTGGAAGGTGATCCCACGCAACGTGCGTGGCTGCTGGAACCTGGGCTATTGCGGCATGGGCTGCCCGGTCAATGCCAAGCAATCGATGCTGGTGACTTCCATTCCCGCGACCCTGGACAAGGGTGGCGAACTCCTCTACCTGGCCCGTGCCGAGCGCTTGATTCACGATGGCGAGCGCATCAGTGGCCTGCAATGCCTGGCCATGGATGAGCGCTGCGTGAACCCCACCGGGCGGCGGATTCAGGTCAAGGCGCGGCACTACATCCTTGCCGGCGGCGGTATCAACAGCCCGGCGCTGCTGCTGCGCTCGGATGCACCCGACCCGCACGAGCGTCTGGGCAAGCGGACCTTCTTGCACCTGGTCAACTTCAGCGCCGGGCAGTTCAAAGACCAGGTCAACCCGTTCTACGGCGCGCCGCAATCGATTTACTCCGATCACTTCCAGTGGCGCAACGGCGTCACCGGCCCCATCGGCTACAAACTTGAGGTACCGCCGCTGCACCCGGCCCTGGCCAGCACCCTGCTCGGCAGTTTCGGCCGTGACAATGCAATGCGCATGGAGCAACTGCCCAATACCCACGTGATGCTCGCACTGCTGCGTGACGGTTTCCACCCGGAGAGTACCGGCGGCGAAGTGCAGCTGCGCAGTGACGGCTCGCCGGTGCTCGATTACCCGGTATCGCCATACGCTTGGGAAGGGGTGCGCCGTGCCTTTCACAGCATGGCCGAGATCCAGTTTGCTGCCGGTGCCGAAGCGGTACTGCCCCTGCACAGCGCCGGCCGCTACGTGAAGACCCTCGGCGAAGCCCGGCAGCTGATCGACGACCTGAGCCTTGAGCTGTTCCGCACGCGCCTGGGCAGCGCCCATGTCATGGGCGGTTGCGCCATGGGTGAAGACCCGCGCCGGGCCGTCTGCGACAGTCTGGGACGCCATCATCAGCTGGCCAACCTGTCGGTTCACGACGGTTCGCTGTTCCCCACCAGCATCGGCGCCAACCCGCAATTGTCGGTGTACGGACTCACCGCACGGCTCACCGATGGCCTGATCGAACGCCTGGTTGCCAGTAGATGACAACAAATGGGCACACTGTCTATAGTGCCTTCAGCGTGCGCAGGCGACTTGGCCGACTGCCACTGCTGCGATACCATCCGACTCCCCAACGCACTCCTGCCAGGACGACGCGATGAACCGAGTGTTGTACCCAGGTACTTT
>Ga0247821_10002364_pt1 | contig 10346 bp, 5 predicted proteins | sample 13C_Glycerol_Day_FD_192481 | JGI IMG/M metagenome (GOLD analysis project Ga0247821, IMG submission 192481) | Soil microbial communities from agricultural site in Penn Yan, New York, United States - 13C_Glycerol_Day14 | ecosystem: Environmental > Terrestrial > Soil > Agricultural land | place... | reverse complement strand
GAAGGAAACCAGCCCCTCGCCCAGGACCGCCCCCACCGCCGCCACGGCCGACAACACGGCGACCGTCTTCTACTACACGAAGACGAAGAACTGGGACCGCCACCTCCTGCACTACGCGCCCGACGGCGGCTCCTGGACCACGGTGCCCGGCGTGGCGATGGAGACCGCCTGCACCGACTGGGTGAAGAAGACGGTCACCCTGGGGAGCGCGGAAGGACTGCAGGCCACCTTCAACAACGGCTCGGGCACCTGGGACAACAACTCCGGCAGGAACTACGCCCTCGGCACGGGGAACATCACGGTCAAGGACGGCGTGATCGCCCACTCCGACCCCTGCGCCGGCGGCGAGGACCCCGGTCCGGCGCCGGGGGACGGCAACCTGGCGACCGTCTACTACTCCACCAGGACCCTGGGCTGGACCACCGCCAACCTCCACTACCAGCCGGCGGGCGGTTCCTGGACCACCGTGCCGGGCGTCGGCATGCAGGCCGCGTGCGCGGGCTGGTGGAAGAAGGACGTCGACCTGGGCACGGCCGCCTCGATGAAGGCCGCGTTCAACAACGGCAACGGCGTGTGGGACAACAACAAGGGCGCCGACTACACCCTGCCCGCCGGCGTCACCACCGTCTCCGACAACAAGGTCACCGAGGACGCCGACGACCCGTGCGCCGCCGAGGCGCCCGACACCCGGGCCCCGACCGCTCCGGCCGGGGTGACCGCACGGGCGGACGGCGTGTCCGTCGTGCTGACCTGGGAGCCCTCCACCGACGACACGGGCGTCACCACGTACCAGGTCACCCGCACCGGCGGAACCAGGGGCGAGGTCGTGACCGACGTCCGCTCCACCGTCTTCTCCGACACCGGCCTGGAGGAGAGGACCACCTACGCCTACACCGTCCGGGCCCTGGACGCCGCCGGCAACGTCTCCGCGGCATCGGCCGCCGCGACGGCGACCACCGGCACGAAGCCGCCGGCGCCCGCCGCCGGCAAGCCCCTTGCCACCGACCCGCGCAAGGACCCCATCTACTTCGTCCTCACCGCCCGTTTCAACGACGGCGACAGCTCCAACAACCGCGGCGGCAGCCAGCACCAGAAGTCCGGCAACGCGGCCAACGACGACCCCATGTTCCGGGGCGACTTCAAGGGACTGGTCGACAAACTCGACTACATCAAGGGCCTCGGCTTCTCCGCCGTGTGGATCACCCCGGTGGTCCTCAACCGCTCGGACTACGACTACCACGGCTACCACGGCTGGGACTTCTACGAGGTCGACCCGCGCCTGGAGTCCGCGGGCGCCTCCTACCAGGACCTGATCAACGCGGCCCACGCCAAGGGCATGAAGATCTACCAGGACGTGGTCTACAACCACTCCTCACGCTGGGGCGCCAAGGGCCTGTTCACCCCGACCGTGTACGGGGTGCGCGACGCCCAGTGGAGCTGGTACTACGACGAGAAGCAGCCCGGCTTCGAGTACGACGGCCTGACCGTGGACTCCAAGAGCGGCAAGTCGTACTACAACGGCGACCTCTGGTCCACGGCCGAGCCGTCCGGCAACACCTGCGTCAACTGGGGCAGGCCCACCGGAGCCAAGAGCCCCGAGGGCTACACGATCTACAACTGCCAGTGGCCCTCCCCGACGTCCGGCATGTTCCCCAAGGCGCTCTACCACAACTGCTGGATCGGCAACTGGGAGGGCGAGGACTCCCGTTCGTGCTGGCTGCACGAGGACCTCGCCGACTTCAACACCGAGAACGCCCAGGTGCAGAACTATCTGATCGGCGCCTACAACAAGTACATCGACATGGGGGTAGACGGCTTCCGCGTCGACACCGCCGTGCACATCCCGCGCACCACCTGGAACCGCCGTTTCCTGCCGGCCATCCAGGAACGCGTCACCCGGCAGCACGGCGCCGAGGCCGCCAAGAACTTCTTCGTCTTCGGTGAGGTCGCCGCCTTCGTCAATGACAAGTGGAACCGCGGCTCGGTCAACCACTCCGCCCAGTTCTACACATGGAAGGAGCGCAAGGAGTACAGCGCCGACGACGAGAAGGCGGCCCTGGAGATGTACGACTACGAGCAGCAGCAGGGCACCGGGAACCAGCCCACGTCCCGCAACGCCTTCCTCGAGGGCAACAGCTACCACGCCCCCGACCGCAGCCGCTTCTCCGGCATGAACGTCATCGACATGCGCATGCACATGAACTTCGGCGACGCGAGCAACGCCTTCCACAACGGCAAGGACTCCGACGACAGTTACCACGACGCCACGTACAACGTGGTCTACGTCGACAGCCACGACTACGGCCCCAACAAGAGCAGCGAACGCTACACCGGCGGCACCGACGCCTGGGCCGAGAACATGTCCCTGATGTGGACCTTCCGCGGCATCCCCACCCTCTACTACGGCTCGGAGATCGAGTTCCAGAAGGGCAGGAAGATCGACTGCGGCCCGAGTTGCCCGCTGGCCACGACGGGCCGGGCGTACTACGGCGACCACGTCGCCGGCGACGTGAAGGCCTCCGGCTTCTCCGAGGTCGACTCCGCCTCCGGCGCGGTCGCCACGACGCTGCAGCAGCCGCTGGTCAAGCACGTACAGCGGCTGAACCAGATCCGCCGGGCCGTCCCCGCGCTGCAGATGGGCCAGTACTCCACGGACGGCATCAGCGGCGACATGGCCTTCAAGCGCCGCTACACCGAGGGCGGCACGGACAGCTTCGCCCTCGTCACCGTCTCGGGCGGGGCGACCTACACCGGCATTCCCGACGGCACCTACCGGGACGCGGTCACCGGCGACACCCGGACCGTCACCGACGGCAGCCTCACCGTGGCCGCGCCGGGGAAGGGGAACCTGCGGGTGTACGTGCTGAACGGCGGCGGCAAGATCGGGACCGCCGGTCCCTATCTCAAGTAGAGGCAGGGCAGGCGGTGTTCACAGTCCCTACACTCACGATCATGACCACTGAAACCCCGCTCTCCGGGGCGCCGGCCGACGGCACCGACGACCCGGCCCTCTTCGCGACCATGTCCACCATGCGGGCCATGCGGCGGCTGCGGCCCGACCCGGTGCCCGGCGACCTCCTGGACCGGCTGATCCAGGCGGCCGTCTGGGGCCCCAGCGGCGGCAACATGCAGCGCTTCGAGTACGTCGTCGTCACCGACCCCGCGGTCATGGCCCGGCTCGCGCCGCTGTGGAAGCGCTGTGTGGACGCGTACCTGGCCACCACCGGCAAGTACGCCCCCGCCGGCATGGACGAGGCCGCGTACGCCCGCATGGTCGCCGCCATCGAGTACCAGCGCGACCACTTCGCCGAGACACCGGCGCTGATCATCCCCTGCTACCAGTTCCCGGCGCCGAGGATCGAGGAGGAGGGCCTGCGCCGGTACGCCGAGGCGCTCGGCGCCGAGGCGACGGAGCACATGGGGCGGGTCCAGGAACGCTTCGCCGCCCTCGCGGAGGGTTCCTGCGTCTACCCGGGCGTGCAGAACCTGCTGCTCGCCGCGCGGGCCCTGGGCCTGGCCGCCAACATCACCATCTGGCACCTGTTCCTGGAGAACGAGTGGAAGGCGGCGCTGGGCATCCCCGACGCCATGAACACCTTCGCCGCCATCCCGGTGGGGTGGCCGCGCGGCAGGTTCGGTCCGGTGAGCCGCCGCCCGGTCGAGGAGGTGGTGCACCGCGACCGCTGGTAGGCCGCACGGTGCCCGGCACGCAGGCCCGGACCGCTTCCGCGGTCCGGGCCTGCGTGCCGCCAGGCGGGTCCGGGTCACCCCTCCTGGGTGAAGGCCGCGTGGAAGCGGCGGGTGTGGTCCACCTGGCGCACGGGGCCGGTCAGGACGACCGTCGCCGTCATCGTCGTGTCGGTGCTGGACGTGGCGAGACGCAGCTCCAGGTCACCGGGTTCGACGACCCGGCGGCCGTCACGGCCGGTGAACGAGGCCACGTCGGCCGGGACCGTGACACGGAGGCGGCGGGACTCCCCCGGCTCCAGCGGCACCCGGGTGTAACCGACGAGCCGCTGCACCGGCTGGACGACGGAGGCGACCGGGTCGTGCAGGTACAGCTGGACGACCTCGGCGCCGGACCGTTCGCCGGTGTTGCGGACGGTGAGGGCGAGGGTGAACTCGCCGTCCGTCGGGGCCTCGTGCGCCTCCACGGTGAGGTCGCTCCAGTCGAAGCTCGTGTACGTCAGACCGTGTCCGAAGCCGAACGCCGGTGTCGGGTCGACGTTGGACACCTCGCTGGCCCGGGCCAGCCGTGCGCCGAGGTACGTGGTCGGCTGGGAGCCCGGGCCGCGCGGCACGCTGACCGGGAGCCGTCCGGAGGGGTTGGTGCGGCCGCTCAGCACCCCGGCGATCGCCCGGGTGCCCCCGACGCCGGGGAAGAACGACTGCACGATCGCCGCGGACTCGGCGGCGGCACGGCCGAGCGCGTACGGCCGTCCGGCGAGCAGGACGGTGACCACCGGCCTCCCGGAGTCCAGCAGCGCGTCGAGCAGGTGCTGCTGGGCGCCGGGCAGCGCGAGGGACTCGGCGTCGCAGCCCTCGCCGCTGGTGCCGCGGCCGAACAGGCCCGCGCGGTCGCCGAGGACGGCGACGACGACGTCCGCGTCCCGTGCCGCGTCCACCGCCTCGCCGATGCCGGAGAGGTCCCCGTCGTCGACCCCGGTGCCGCGGACGGCCGTGATCTCCGCGTCGGGGAACTCGGCGGCCAGGGTGTCGCGCAGGGTGGGCAGGTCGATGCCGACCGGGACCTCGGGGTGCTGCACGCCCACGTGCTGGGGGAAGGAGTAGCAGCCCAGCACGGCGGTCGGTTCGGCCGCGTTGGGGCCGACCAGGGCGATGCGGCGGGGCGCGGCGAGCGGCAGGGTGCCGTCGTTGGCGAGCAGGACGACGGCCTTCTCCGCGATCTCGCGGGCCAGTTCCCGGTTCTCGGGCCGGTCCAGGTCGATCGTGCCGCGCAGGGCCTCCGGGTCGTCCAGGTCGGCGCCGTCGAGCGCGGACGGCACCGGGCTCCAGTCGGGGTCGAGCAGGCCGAGCATCGCCTTCTGTCCGAGGACGCGGCGCAGGGCGCGGTCGATGACCGCCTCCGGTACCCGGCCGTCGGCGACGGCCTCGGCGAGGGGTGCGCCGAAGGTCTTGACGGTGGGCAGTTCGATGTCGACGCCGGCCTTCAGCGCGGTGCCCGCGGCGTCGGCCCAGTCACCCGCGACGCCGTGCAGGGTCTTGAGGAAGGCGATGCCGAAGTAGTCGGCGACGACGGTGCCGCCGAAGCCCCAGGTGTCGCGGAGCAGTCCGGTCAGCAGGCTCTCGTCGGCCGCGGAGGGAAGGCCGTCGGTGTCCGTGTAGGAGTGCATCACCGAGCGGGCGCCGCCCTCGCGGACGGCCATCTCGAACGGCGGGAGCAGCACGTCGGCCCGTTCGCGGGGGCCCATGGACGCGGGGGCGAGGTTGCGTCCGGCGCGGGAGGCGGAGTAGCCGACGAAGTGCTTGAGGGTGGCGACGATCCCCGCGGACTCCAGGCCCTGGACGTACGCGGTGCCGATGGTGCCGACGAGGTAGGGGTCCTCTCCGATGGTCTCCTCCACCCGGCCCCAGCGGGCGTCGCGCACCACGTCGAGGACGGGCGCGAGCCCCTGGTGGACACCGACGGAGCGCATGTCGCGGCCGATGGCGGCGGCCATCCGGCGCACCACGTCCGGGTCGAAGGTGGCGCCCCAGGACAGCGGGACGGGGTAGGCGGTGGCGCCCCAGGCGGCGAAGCCGGCCAGGCACTCCTCGTGGGCGACGGCGGGAATGCCGAAGCGGCCCGCCGAGGCGATGCGTGTCTGGGTGCGCAGCAGGGAGAGCGCGCCGAGCGCCGGGTCGACGGGGGCGGTGCCGAAGGGGCGGGTCAGCTGGCCCAGTCCGGCGGGCAGCAGCGCGTCGAGGTCGGCCGGCTCCTCCATGTCGTGCTGGTGGGGGGCGACTTCGCCGCCGCTGGCGGACGCGCCGACCCACACGCCGTACAGCTGGGCGATCTTCTCGGGCAGGGTCATCGCGTCGATCAGCGCGTCGACCCGGGCGTCGACGGGGCGGTCGGGGTCGTTCCAGAGGGGGGCTTCGGGGGTGGTCTCTACGGCCACGTCGGCAGTCACTTTCCTCCGACGCCCATCAGACCCTGGACCAGGGCGCGACGGGCGAACAGGTAGACGAGCAGGATGGGCACCATGGACAGCACCACGGCTCCCAGCAGACCGGGGATGTCGATGCCGTGCGCGGTCTGGAAGTTGTACAGACCCAGGGTGACCACCTTGGTGGAGTCGGACTGGGTCAGGACGAGCGGGAACAGGAAGCCGTTCCACGCCTGGAGCGCGGAGAAGACCACGATCGTGGACAGTCCGCCGCGCGACAGCGGCACCACGAGCTGGAAGAACATGCGCCGCGGGGTGGCTCCGTCCATGGCCATGGCCTCGTACAGCTCCGGCGAGATGTCGCGCATCGCGCCGCTGAGGATCAGCGCCGACATCGGCAGGCAGAACGCGGCCGTGGGCAGGATGACGCCCAGCAGGTTGTCGTACAGGCCGGCCTCGCTGATCAGGTAGAACATCGGCACGATGACGGCCTGGGCGGGGATGGCGAGTCCGAGCAGGAACAGCCGGAAGATGGCCGAGGTGGTCCGGCCGCGGCTGCGGACGATCGCGTAGGCGAGCGGCGGCACCAGCAGCAGCACGATGCCGATCACGCAGGCGGTGACGACGAGCGTGTTGAAGAAGTACTGGCCGAAGCCCGAGTCGAAGGCGCGGGTGTAGTTGTCCAGGGTGAAGCTGTCCGGGAGGGACACCGGGCCGTTCTCGGCGTAGTCCTGGCGGGTGCGCAGGGTCGCGGCGAGCATCACGTACAGCGGCAGGCCGACCAGGAAGAGCCACAGGAGGGAGCCCGCGCCGGCCAGGTAGTTGGGTCGGCGCCTCATGACACACCCTCCGCGGAACCGCGCATCTTGTCGTAGCCGGAGACCCGCACGACGATCAGCGAGATGATCGTGGACGCGACGACCAGGGCCAGGGCGATCGCGGAGCCGGTGCCGTAGTCGAAGCCCTTGAACGCCTTGTCGTACATGTAGTAGGCGCTGATGGTGGTGTCGGTGCCGGGTCCGCCCTGGGTCAGGATGAGGACCGTCTCGAACGTGGTCAGACCGCCGACGATCATCAGGATCATCGAGGTGATCATGGCGTTGCGCAGCTGTGGCAGCGTGATGTGGAAGAACTGCCGGTAGCGGCCCGCCCCGTCGATCTCCGCCGCCTGGTACAGCACCTGCGGGATCGCGCGGGCGGCGCCCTGGTAGATCAGGGTGTGGAACGGGGTGAACTGCCAGGTGCTGACGAACGCCAGGACCCCGATGGCGGTGGCCTGTTCGCCGAAGAGGTTGCCGTCGCCGAACAGCCAGGCGGCGTCGGCCGGGATGCCGAAGTTCGGGTCGAGCAGCGCCCGCCACAGCACGGAGACGGCCGTCGCGGACAGCAGCAGCGGAATGAAGTAGATGACGGACAGTACGGCCCGGTTGCGCTGGTGGCCGGCGGCCCAGACACCGAGCACGATGCTCAGCGGCGTCTGGAGGAGCACGCCGAGCGCGGTCAGGAGCAGGGTCAGCCAGATGCTCTTGAGCATCACCGGATCGTCCAGCAGGCGGGACCAGTTGTCCGTGCCGGTGAACCGGGGCGGGCTGATCCCGTCCCAGCTCATGAAGGACAGCACCGCCACCATGATCAGCGGGACGATCGCGAAGAGGGCGAAGAACAGTGCGGCGGGCAGTGCCCAGGCGAAGCCGGGGCGGCCCACCGTCGTCGCGGACGAGGCGGGCCGGGCGCTCGTGATCTGTGTGGTCATGAGCCGTTCGTCACTCGGTCGGAAGGGCCTGCATGGCCTTGATGAAGCCGTCCGTGTCGAGCTGTCCGTTGAAGAACTGCTGGACGGCCTTGTGCATGTCCGAACTCGCCTTCTGCGGGTACGCCTGGTCCCAGGAGAGCTGGAACGACGGGGCGTCGGCGACCAGGTCGTACTGGAAGCGCGAGTACTCGGGCGTGCCGGAGGTCTCGATGAACTTGTCGGTGTTGGTCGTGGTCGGCAGGTTGCCGATGTCCATCTGCGCCTTGACGAACTGGTCGGAGTACATGAGCTTCAGGAACTCGGCGACGGCCTCGGGGTGCTTGGTCTTCTTCATCACCGAGTAGTAGTTGTTGGTGTTGCCGGCAACGTTGGCCTGGTCGCCCTTGCCGCCCTCGACGGCCGGGAAGGCGGTGTAGCCGAGGTCCTTCTCGGCGAACTCCGGGTGGTCCGTCAGCTGCTGGGAGTAGTACCAGGAGCCCATCAGTTCGAAGCCGGCCTTGCCCGCGGCCACCAGCTGGACCGAGCCGCCGTTGGTGTACTTGACGGAGTCGTAGTTCTTGCCGAAGGCGCCGGTGTCGACGAGTTCCCTGATCATGTCCAGGGCCTTCTTGCTGTCCGGGCTCTCCCAGGCGCTCTTGTCGCCGCCGAGGGCCTTCTGGAACAGCTCCGGGCCGGCGATGCGGTCGTAGAGGTACTGGAACCACATCTGCGTCGGCCAGACGTCGCCGCCGCCGAGCGCGATCGGCGTGACGCCCTCGTCCTTGAGCTTCCCGACCGCGTCCAGCAGTTCGTCCCAGGTCTTCGGCGGCTCGACGCCCGCCTCGTCGAGGACCTTCTTGTTGTGGAAGAGCAGAACCGGCTGGGTGCCGCGCATCGGGACGCCGTACGGCTTGCCGTCGACGACCGCGTTGTTGAAGACGGACGGCAGGAACTTGTTCTCCAGGTCCGGGTTCTTCTTGATGAAGTCGTCGAGCGGCAGCAGCAGGCCGGCCTTGACGAAAGGCTTGATGCTGCCGCCGCCCCAGTTGAAGAAGACGTCCGGGGCCTGCGGGGTGTTGATGATGGTCTGCAGCTTCTGCTGGTAGTCCGCACCCGGGATGGTGTCGAGGACGACCTTGACGTCGGAGGTCTTGTTGAACGTGTCGACGAGCTGCTTCTCGACCTTGTTGGTGGCGTCCCCGTAGACCAGGACGTGGATCTTGCCGTCGTCCCCCGACGCCCCGCCGTCTCCGTCCCCGCAGGCCGAGAGACTCAGTGCCAGGGCGAGCGTCGCACCGGTGGCGACCAGTCTGGGCAAGCGCGCACGTGTCTTCATCGTTCGCCTTTCGAAAGTTTCGGCGCCATCACCGAAAGTCCATGCCGACGGACAGTAGGTCAGACCCGTGTTTCGGTCAACGGTCGGAACGGGACTCACCCAAACCGTTATCGAGGCGCGCTGCCCTATCCTGCGGCTATGCACGACGATGACGAGGTGAACGGCAGAGTGACCCTGGCCGCGGTCGCGAAAGAGGCCGGTGTTTCGATGCCGACAGTTTCGAAGGTCCTCAACGGCCGTTCGGATGTCTCCCGTGCCACCCGGGCCACAGTGGAACGGCTTCTGGAGCTGCACGGCTACCGCAGGCGCTCCCGGCCGGCGTCACGCGCCCCGCTCATCGAACTGGTCTTCCACGAGCTGGACAGCATCTGGGCGATGGAGCTGATCAGGGGGGTGGAGAGCGTCGCCAGGGAGAACCGCGCGACGGTGGTGCTCACCGAGAGCGGCACCCGGCACGCGCCCGCCCCGGACTGGCTCCCGGGTGTGCTGCGACGCAGACCGCTGGGCGTCGTGCTGGTCTTCTCCACGCTCCCCGCGGAGGTCCGGCGCCGGCTCGGGGCGGCGGCCATCCCCTTCGTCGTCATCGATCCGGCGGGCGACCCCGACCCGGACGTCGCCTCGGTGGGCTCCGCGAACTGGGCCGGCGGCCTCGCGGCCACCCGCCATCTCATCGACCAACGGCACCGGCGGATCGCGATCATCACCGGTCCCGAGGACATGCTCTGCTCGCTCGCCCGCCTCGACGGCTACCGCTCGGCCATGGCGATGGCGGGTCTGGAGGCCGATCCACGGCTGACCCGCTTCGGCGACTTCCACGTACGGGGCGGCTTCGCACACGCCATGGACCTGCTGGAGGGTCCGGACCGGCCGACGGCGATCTTCGCGGGCAGCGACCTCCAGGCGCTCGGCGTGCTGGAGGCGGCCAGGGTCAGGGGCCTGCGCGTGCCGCGGGACCTGTCGGTGGTCGGCTACGACGACGTGCCACTGGCGCAGTGGTCGAGCCCGCCGCTCACCACGGTCCACCAGCCGCTGCGGCACATGGCCGAGGAGGCCGCCCGGATGCTGCTCCGCCCGGCCGATCCCGGCACCGCGGCGCACCGCATCGAGCTGGCGACGCATCTGGTGGTACGGCAGAGCACGGCCCCGCCGGTGGGGCCGTGCTCTGCCG
>Ga0247821_10002363_pt1 | contig 10348 bp, 10 predicted proteins | sample 13C_Glycerol_Day_FD_192481 | JGI IMG/M metagenome (GOLD analysis project Ga0247821, IMG submission 192481) | Soil microbial communities from agricultural site in Penn Yan, New York, United States - 13C_Glycerol_Day14 | ecosystem: Environmental > Terrestrial > Soil > Agricultural land | place... | reverse complement strand
GTCTTATGCGGAGTTCGGGCCGCTGGCCCACCATGTGCGGTTCGTCGAGCGCGCGTCACGCAGGCTGGCCCGGCAGACGTTCTACGGCATGTCCCGGTGGCAGGCGAAGCTCGAGTACCGCCAGGGCTTCCTCGGCAGGATCGTCGACATCGGGGCCGAGCTGTTCGCCATGTCGGCGGCGTGCAGCCGGGCTGAGATGCTGCGCGCGGACGACCCCGAGCGCGGGCGGGAGGCCCACCAGCTGGCCGACGTCTTCTGCAGCCAGGCCAGACTGCGGGTCGAGGCGCTGTTCGATGCCCTGTGGGACAACACGGACGACCTCGACCGCCGGCTGGCCAAGCGGGTCCTGGCCGGTGAGCTCACCTGGCTCGAGTCGGGCGTCCTCGATGCCAGCGAGGGCACCGGGCCGTGGATCGCGCCGTGGTCCCCCGGCCCCAGCGAGAGCGAGTCCGTGTGGCGCTCCTACCGCTGAGCACCTCGCCCGCCGCCGTCAGCGGCGCTTGAGGAGCTCCTCGGCGATCTGCACGGCGTTGAGAGCGGCACCCTTTCGCAGGTTGTCCCCGACGACGAACAGGATCAGGCCCTTGCCCTCCGGGGCGGCCTGGTCGGCGCGGACGCGGCCGACGTAGACGTCGTCGCGCCCCGTTGCCTCGAGGGGGTTGGGGACGTCGGTGACGACGACCCCGGGCGCCTTGCCGAGGATCTCGAGCGCCTCGTCCGGGGTGATGTCCTCGGCGAACTCGGCGTGGATGGCGAGGCTGTGGCCCGTGAAGACAGGAACGCGCACGCAGGTGCCCGAGACGCGCAGGTCCGGGATGTGCAGGATCTTGCGCGACTCGTTGCGGAGCTTCTGCTCCTCGTCGGTCTCGAGCGACCCGTCGTCGACGATCGAGCCGGCGAGGGGCACGACGTTGAAGCCCACGGGCACGGCATACACGTTGGGGTCGGGCACCTTGACCGCCCGGCCGTCGAGGGCGAGCGCGGTCGGGTCGCCGGCCGCATAGCCACCGCGCAGCTGGGTGTCGAGCTCCTGCACGCCCTTGCCGCCGGAGCCCGAGACAGCCTGGTAGCTCGAGACGTGCAGCCGCACCAGACCGGCGCGCTCGTGCAGCGGCCCCAGCACCGGCATCGCGGCCATGGTGGTGCAGTTCGGGTTGGCGACGATGCCCTTGGGGATCGTGTCGAGGTCGTCGGCGTTGACCTCGCTGACCACGAGCGGGACCTCGGGGTCCCTGCGCCAGGCCGAGGAGTTGTCGACCACGACGGCGCCGGCCGCGGCCACCTTGGGAGCGAGCTCCCTGGAGGCGGCGCCGCCGTTGGAGAACAGCGCGATGTCGATGCCGGAGAAGTCCGCGGTCGCGGAGTCCTCGACGGTCACCTCGCCACCTGCCCACGGCAGCGTGGTGCCGGCCGAGCGGGCGGAGGCGAAGAAGCGGATGTCGTCGACCGGGAAACCGCGCTCCGCGAGGAGGGTGCGCATGACCGAGCCGACCTGTCCTGTGGCCCCGAATACTCCGATTCTCATGGGGCCAAGGATAGGTCGGCTCGGTCGTCAGCCGGCGCAGGCGCCCACTATCTGGCGCTCAGCTCCGCCTCCAGGGCAGCGTCCGCGCGCTCCTGGCGGGCCTCCTCGGACCCGGGGGCCTCCTCGACCATCAGCGCGAAGTCGTCGCCGTGCTCGGTGACACCGGCAACCACGGCCTGGTCGATGGCGGCCACGGCGATCTGCCGGCGCACGATCAGCGGGTCGGCGCCCAGGTCCTTCACGAGCGAGATCGCCAGACCGACCATGACGATGAGGAACGGCAGGGCCGCGACGATGGTGACGTTCTGCAGACCTGAGAGGGCGTCCTCGCCGCCGACGAGCAGCATGACTGCGGCGACGGCGCCGGTGGCGGCACCCCAGAAGATGACCGTCTTGCGGCTCGGCGCGAGCGTGCCCCGCTCGGACAGCGTGCCCATGACGATCGAGGCCGCGTCGGCACCCGACACGAAGAAGATCGCGACGAGCAGCATGACGAGGACGGAGGTGATCGTGGCGAACGGCATGTTGGAGAGCATCGCGAACAGCGAGCCCTCGGCCGTCGCCTGGCCGGCGAGGTCGGTGCCCTTGCGCTGCATGTCGATGCCGGCGCCGCCGAAGATGGCGAACCACACGAGGCTGACGACGCTGGGCACCAGCAGCACGCCGGTGACGAACTGGCGGATGGTGCGGCCGCGCGAGATGCGGGCGATGAACATGCCGACGAAGGGGGTCCACGAGACCCACCACGCCCAGTAGAAGATCGTCCAGCCGGACAGCCACTCCTTCATGGCGTCACCGCCGGCGGCGTCGGTGCGGGCCGACATCATGGCGAGGTCCTCGAAGTAGCTGCCGACGGCGGTCGGCACCAGGTTGAGGATGAGCACGGTCGGGCCCACGACGAAGACGAACACCGCGAGCACGACGGCCAGGACCATGTTGATGTTCGACAGGTACTGGATGCCCTTGGAGACGCCGGAGACGGCCGACAGGATGAAGCAGACCGTGAGGATCGCGATGATGCCCACGAGCAGGGCGTTGCCGGCCGTGCCGATGCCGGCGACGAGCTCGAGGCCGGAGCCGATCTGCAGTGCGCCGAGGCCGAGCGAGGCGGCGGAGCCGAACAGGGTCGCGAAGATGGCGAGGATGTCGATCACGCGGCCAGCGGGCCCGTTGGCGCGCTTCTCACCGAGCAGCGGCGCGAAGGCCGAGCTGATGAGCAGCGAGCGGCCCTTGCGGAACACGCCGTAGGCGACGGCGAGGCCGACCACCGCGTAGATGGCCCACGGGTGCAGCGTCCAGTGGAACAGCGTGGTGGCCATGGCGTTCTGCAGCGCCTCCGGGTTGCCCTTGGGGCCGGTCCCGGGCGGCGGCGTGACGAAGTGCGACAGCGGCTCGGACACGCCGTAGAACATCAGGCCGATGCCCATGCCGGCCGAGAACATCATCGCGATCCACGAGACGGTCTTGAACTCCGGCTCCTCGTCGTCGCGGCCGAGCGGGATGCGGCCGAACTTGCCCGCCGCCAGCCAGATCACGAACAGGACGAAGCCGCTGGCGACCAGCGAGAACAGCCAGCCCATGTTGTGCACGACCCAGCCCAGGCCCGCCGTCGAGGCGGAGGTGAGGGTCGAGGTGCTGAGGAATCCCCACAGCACGAAGCCGATGGCGATGGCCGCGGTCACCCCGAAGACGATCTTGTCGAGCTTCTGGGGCTCGTCCGCCGGGTGTTCGTCGATGTTGAGGTCGAGGGCGGGGTGGGGATCGTCGAGGGTGTTCTCCCCCGTCACGTCCGCGGGCCCCGTGGGTCCAGTCTGGGTCAGTTGTGTGCTCACGCGGTTGCAGCACCCCGGGTCGCGGGGCGCCTCTCCTTCGTTTTCTCGTCCGTTACGTCTCAGGTCAGATCAGTCGACCTGCAACCATGCCGAAGGACGAGCAGCCACCTCAAGTCGACAAGCCGACGAGTGTCTGACGAGATCAGGAATTCGATTGCGGCACAAGGCATTTCAGGTATGCCGTGAACCTCACCACACTGGCCGACCGGCTCCTAGAACCCGAGGCGCTGGAGCTGCTTGGGGTCGCGCTGCCAGTCCTTGGCGACCTTGACGTGGAGGTCGAGGAACACCTTCTGGCCGAGCAGGGCCTCGATTCCCCGGCGGGCGTTGGTGCCCACCTCGCGCAGGCGGGAACCGCCGCGGCCGATGATGATCGCCTTCTGCGACGGCCGCTCGACGAAGACGTTGACCCGCACGTCGAGGAGCGGACGGTCCTGCGAGCGTCCCTCCCGCGGGACCATCTCCTCGACGACGACGGCGAGGGAGTGCGGGAGCTCGTCGCGCACGCCTTCGAGGGCGGCCTCTCGGACGAGCTCGGCGATCATGATGGCCTCGGGCTCGTCGGTGAGGACGTCCTCGGGGTAGAGGGGGCCCGGCGACGGCGGGAGGAAGGAGGAGAGCACCCGCGCCACGTCCTCGACCTGCTCGCCGCTGACGGCCGAGCAGGGGACGATCGCGTCCCACTCCCCCAGCTGGTCGATGGCGATGAGGTGCTCGGCCAGGCGGTTCCTGTCGACCCGGTCGGTCTTGGTCGCGATCGCCACCACGGGACGGCGCTTCGCACGCTGGATCTCCTTGAGCTCGTTGGCGATGAACGTGTCGCCGGGCCCGATCCGCTGGTCTGCGGGCAGGCAGAAGCCGATGACGTCGACCTCGAGGAGCGTCTCGCGGACCACGTCGTTGAGCCGCTCCCCCAGCAGGGTGCGGGGCTTGTGGAGCCCGGGGGTGTCGACGAGCACCAGCTGCGAGGCCGGGGTGCTGACGATGCCGCGGATCGTGTGCCGCGTCGTCTGCGGCTTGGACGACGTGATCGCGACCTTCTGTCCCACCAGCGCGTTGGTCAGGGTCGACTTGCCTGCGTTGGGGCGGCCGATGAGGCACGCGAAGCCGGCGGCGTAGCCGCTCTCTGGCCGCTCACTCATGACACACCCTCCCGGTCGTTGGCCTCCACCGTAGCCCGGTCGCCGGGCTGAGCGAGGTCGGGTTGCGGCAGACGCGCCACGATGACGCTCGCGATGCGGTGGCGCCGACCCGCCATGCGCTCGGCGGTGAGCGCGAGACCTGCCACCTCGCAGCGCGAGCCGACGATGGGGACCCGCCCGATGGACTTGCCGATCAGGCCCCCGACGGTGTCGACCTCCTCCTCGTCGATCGTCACGTCGAAGAGGTCGGCGAGGTCGTCGATGTCCATCGTCGCCGGGACCCGGGTGGTGCCGTCCTCGAGCTGCTCGACGCCCGGAGCCTCCCGGTCGTACTCGTCGGCGATCTCCCCGACGATCTCCTCGAGGATGTCCTCGATGGTGACCAGGCCCGCCGTGCCGCCGTACTCGTCGACGACCACCGCGAAGTGGCTCTGGTCGCGCTGCATCTCGCGCAGCAGGTCGTCGACCGGCTTGCTCTCGGGCACGTAGTGCATGGGACGCATGAGCGTGGTCACCGGGAGGGAGCCCGCGTCATGGTCGGCGTTGACCCGACGGGCCACGTCCTTGAAGTAGAGCAGTCCCAGGATGTCGTCCGGGCCGTCGCCGACGACGGGGATGCGGGAGAACCCGGAGCGCAGGAACAGCGACATGGCCGAGCGCAGCGACCGGTCGCCGTCGATGGTGACCATGTCGGTGCGCGGGACCATGACCTCGCGGGCGACGGTGTCGCCGAGCTCGAAGACCGAGTGGATCATCTCGCGCTCTTCAGCCTCGATGAGCGACGACTCGCCTGCGAGGTCGACGAGGTCGCGCAGCTCGGACTCGCTCTGGAACGGTCCGTCACGGTAGCCACGCCCCGGGGTGACGGCGTTGCCGAGCGCCACGAGCAGGCGGGCCAGGGGGCCGAGCACGCGCCGCAGCCACACGACGACCGGAGCGGAGACCAGGGCGATCGTGTCCGAGTGCTGGCGGCCCAGCGTGCGCGGAGAGACCCCCACGATGACGAACGAGACCACGGCCATCGTGCCGATCGACGTCACCACCCGGAGCAGCAGGCCGTCGACGACCTGGATGACGGCGAACGTGATGAGCACCGCCGCGGCGGCCTCGGCCACGACCCGCACGAACGCCAGCACGGAGAGGTAGGCGGCACCGTCGGTGACGATGCGCTCCAAGGCCTTCGAGCCGGCCCGCCCCTCCTCGCGAAGCTCCTGCGCGCGGATGCGGGAGGTGCGCCACAGGGCCGCCTCGGCAGCGGCCAGGAGGAAAGCGATGCTGATGCTGAGGAGGGCCAGGAGGACAAGTCTGATCACCATGGGGCGCTCACGACTCCGGTCGGCCCCGCCCGGCCAGGAACGTCAGCAGCAGCTGCCGCTGGAGCTCGAACATCTCGCGCTCCTCCTCCGGCTCGGCATGGTCGTAGCCGAGCAGGTGCAGGATCCCGTGAGTCGTCAGGAGGAGCAGCTCCTCCTCGGTCGCGTGGCCCGCCGTGGCAGCCTGCTTGGCCGCCACGCTGGGGCACAGCACGATGTCACCGAGCATCCCCTCCTCGGGCTCGACGCCGTCGCGGCCGGGCCGCAGCTCGTCCATGGGGAAGGACATGACGTCGGTAGGCCCCGGCAGGTCCATCCACTGGACGTGCAGCACCTCCATGGCAGGCTCGTCGACGAGGCGGATGCACAGGTCGGAGCCGGGGTGCACGCGCATCTGCTCCATGACGTAACGGGCGCAGGCCACCAGCTCGAGCTCGTCGACCCGGTGGTCGGTCTCATTGAGAACGTCGACGCTCACGCTGTCCTCGCCCTCCCTGCTGTCGGTCGTCCCAGCGGCCGTAGGCGTCGACGATGGCGCCGACGAGCCGGTGCCGCACGACGTCGTGGGGAGTGAGCCACGCGAAGTGGACGTCGTCGACGTCCTCGAGGATCTCCTGCACGACCCGCAGGCCCGACCGCGTGCCATCGGGCAGGTCGACCTGCGTGACGTCGCCGGTGACGACCATCTTGGAGCCGAAGCCGAGGCGGGTGAGGAACATCTTCATCTGCTCGGGCGAGGTGTTCTGGGCCTCGTCGAGGATGATGAACGCGTCGTTGAGGGTGCGCCCGCGCATGTAGGCGAGCGGAGCGACCTCGATGGTCCCGGCAGCCATCAGGCGCGGGATCGAGTCGGGGTCGACCATGTCGTGCAGCGCGTCGTAGAGCGGCCGCAGGTAGGGGTCGATCTTCTCGTTGAGGGTCCCGGGCAGAAAGCCGAGCCGCTCGCCCGCCTCGACGGCCGGCCGGGTCAGGATGATCCGGTTGACCTGCTTGGCCTGCAGCGCCGCGACGGCCTTGGCCATGGCGAGGTAGGTCTTGCCGGTGCCCGCCGGCCCGATGCCGAAGACGACGGTGTGCTCGTCGATCGCGTCGACGTAGTGCTTCTGGTTCAGCGTCTTCGGGCGGATGGTGCGCCCCCGCGAGGACACGATGTTCATCGTCAGCACGTCGGCCGGCCGCTCGGCGGTCTGGGCCCGGAGCATGCCGATGGAGCGCTCGACGGCGTCACGGTTCAGCGGCTGCCCGCCCTCGATCACGAGCAGCAGCTCGTCGATGGTGCGCTCCACCAGGGCGACGTCAGCGCTTGGCCCGGTCATGTGGAACTCGTTGCCGCGCACGTGGATCGACACCAGGGGGAAGGCCCGCTCCATGGTGCGCAGGAGCTCGTCGCGGGGGCCGAGGAGGGTGACCATCTGCACCTGCGGTGGGATGACCACCGTGTGCGTCGGTGTGGGGCGAGAGGGGCTGTCAGCCTGCCCCTCAGGCGTGGTCGGATGATCTGCGTCATTCATGTTGTCCCCCAGTCTACGGCCCTGCTCAGCCGGGCGGCCACGTCATGGCGCGCCCCCCGAGGACGTGCACGTGGGCGTGGAAGACCGACTGCTGTGCGTCGGGCCCCGTGTTGAAGACCGTGCGGTAGCCGCCCTCGAGGCCCTCCATGCGCGCCACCTCGTCGACAGCCCGCACCACCTCGGCCAGCTCCTCGGGCGCGACGTCCGTCAGGGCCGCCACCGTGGGCACATGGCGCCTCGGCACCACGAGGACGTGGGTGGGCGCCTGCGGGTCGACGTCGCGGAAGGCTGTGGTGTTGGGCGTCTCGTGCACGATGGTGGCCGGGATCTCTCCCGCGACGATCCTGCAGAACAGGCAGTCGGCCCGGCTCTCGGCAGCGCTCATGCGCCGAGACTATCGGCGCGTCAACCTCCAGCACCCGCTGAGCGTCAGGGTCGCGTGAGAGTGTTGAGCGTGGTCGAGAGGCGCGCTGGCGGACAGGGCGCAGCCGGCGGGGGCGACCGGGACACCGGGGCCGACGACGCCATCGCCGAGCTGTATGCCGCCCACTGGGCTGGGCTGGTACGCCTGGCCTGGCTGCTCGTGCGCGACGACCAGCTCGCCGAGGAGGTGACGCAGGATGCGTTCATCGCGGTCCACGGCAGCTGGCGGTCGCTGCGCGACCACCAGCGCGCCGCTGCCTACCTGCGGCGCGCGGTGGTCAACGGGGCCCGCTCGAGCCTGCGGCACCGGGGCGTGGAGCAGCGCTACGTGGCACGGCAGCAGCAGGAGGGCACGGCATACGGCTCGCGCCCCGCGCCGGGGCCCGAGGAGCAGGCGCTGGAGCAGGAGTCCCACGACGACATGATCCGGGCGCTGGGCCGGCTGTCGCAGCGCCAGAGAGAGGTCTTGACCATGCGCTACTACCTCGACCTGAGCGAGGCCGAGATCGCCGACGCGCTCGGCATCTCGGCCGGCTCGGTCAAGGCCCACGCCCACCGCGGCCTGGCGGCCCTGCGCGACGGGGTGGGGGCCCGGCGATGAGCGACGCGACCGACTTCATGAACCCCGACCACGAGCCCGGCGAGTTCGACGGCGTCGAGCACCGCCTGCGGCGCGCCCTGCACCACGAGGCCCAGCGGGTGCGCCCCTCGGAGCGGCTCGACCACATCCTGGCCGCCTCCGGGCGCGGGACCACAGGGGCGCCCGGAGGTCCGCCGGGACGGCCGCGCTGGCTGTCCCCGCTGGGGGCTGCGGCCGCGGTGGCGCTCATCGCGGGCGTCGTGTGGACCGTCACCGAGCCAGACGAGCCGCAGCGACCGCCCGTCGGCATCACGACGACAGCGCCGGCGGACACGGCGTCGCCGTCGCCCACGAGCCCTCCGACCAGCAGCGCGCCCACGACCGGCTCCACCAGCCCGACGTCCTCGAGCACACCGGCCAGCCAGCGGGCGGCACTGCCCGTCTACTTCGTCGGACCGGTGGGCGGCGACCGGGCGGTGTTCCGCCTCTTCCGCGAGTTCCTGCCCGGAACGCTGCCGCCCGCTGCGTCCGACGCCGACAAGGCCCGGGCCTCACTGGACCTCGCGATGGACGCCCAGCCGTTCAGCAACACCGACGGCTACCTCCAGCCCTGGTCGGGAACTGCCGTCGAGGGCGTTTCCGTGACACCCGGGCTCATCACGGTCACCCTCAGCAACGCAGGCTCCCCCGGGGTCGACGACCGGGAGGTGGCGCGGGTCGCCGTGCAGTCCCTGGTCTGGACGGCCCAGGCGGCGGTCGGCAAGGGCACGATCCCCGTGACGTTCAGGATCGCTGACGGGTCGAAGGCGCTGTTCGGGCAGTTCGCGGCTGCCCAGACCTACAACCGACCGCCCAGCGCCGAGTCCTACCAGGACCTCGCGCCGATCTGGATCTCTCAGCCGGGGCGCGACGCGGTGCTCCCTGCGAGCAAGCCCGTCGTCGTGAAGGGTGAGGCCACCGTCTTCGAGGCCACCGTCAGCTGGCGGCTCCAGCGCGGCACCACGGAGGTCAAGAAGGGCTTCGCCACCGCGAGCGTCGGGGCGCCCGGCCGAGGCGGCTACTCGTTCAGCCTCGGCACGCTCGCGCCCGGGGACTACACCATCCGGGTCTTCGAGCTGAGCATGGAGGATGGCACGAAGGTCAACGCCGAGAAGTCGGTCGGCTTCAGCGTGAAGTAGCTCAGCGCCAGCGGGCGGCCGCGCTCAGCACGGCCAGCGCGGCCGGACCGGCGCTGGAGGAGCGCAGCACGGTGGATCCGAGGCGCACGGGCGTGGCCCCTGCCTCCTCGAAGGTCGCCAGCTCCTGCGGGCTGATGCCGCCCTCGGGGCCGACCACGACGAGCACGTCACCGGACTCGGGAAGCCGGAGTCCGGCGAGCGGCGTGGAGGCGTCCTCGTGCAGCACGAGGGTCAGCGCGCTGCTGCGGATCCGCTCCACCAGGTCGCGCTGGCCCACCGGTTCGGCGACCACCGGCACCCTGCTGCGGCGGGACTGCTTCGCGGCAGCCGTGACCACCGACTCCCACTTGCGCCGGGCCTTGGTGCCCCGCTCGCCCCGCCAGACCACGATGCTGCGGGCGGCCTGCCACGGCACGACCTCGTCCACCCCCAGCTCGGTGGCGGACTCGATGGCCTGCTCGTCGCGGTCGGCCTTGGCCAGCGCCTGCACGAGCACCAGCCGCAGGGACGGCTCAGGGTCCGCCTCCACCGCGGTGACGGTGAGGTCGAGCTCGGCCCGGCCGGCTGCGACCACCGTCGCCGTCACCCGGGTCCCGCGGCCGTCCGAGAGGAGCACCGACTCGCCCGCGCCGATCCGGCGGACCGTCGCGGCGTGGCGGCCCTCCGGGCCGTCGAGCACCACGGCACCGCCCACGTCGAGGCCGGCAAGGCGCTCGGGGGCGACAAGGAACAGCGGCAGCGTCACGGCACACGACCTGGCGGGGCGGGCTGGGCCTGAGGGCCGGCCCTACCGGCCCTTGAGCGCGTCGCGGAGCTTGCCGAACAGGCCCTGGCCGGCCCTCAG
>Ga0247821_10002357_pt1 | contig 10357 bp, 7 predicted proteins | sample 13C_Glycerol_Day_FD_192481 | JGI IMG/M metagenome (GOLD analysis project Ga0247821, IMG submission 192481) | Soil microbial communities from agricultural site in Penn Yan, New York, United States - 13C_Glycerol_Day14 | ecosystem: Environmental > Terrestrial > Soil > Agricultural land | place... | reverse complement strand
GTGCCCTCACCCCGGCCCTCTCCCAGCGGGAGAGGGAGAGGGGACCCGGTATTCCTCCCTCTCCCCTTGGGAGAGGGCTGGGGTGAGGGCACGGCGCGCGCGGTAATCTCGCGCCGTTTCTTCATATAGTGTGTGCCCTCGCCCCGACCCTCTCCCGGTGGGGGATGGAGAGGGGGAGCAGGCCCGCGCGCGTCCATAGCCCGGTATTCCTCCCTCTCACGCGGCACGACTTCCGCGATGGGTGTTGGTGTGCCACCACCGTGTGGTCGCCAGCTTCGTGTGCGGCTGCAGCTCCAATGCCAAGCGTTCACTCATCTGTTGCGCGCATCCCTGAATGGACCTATCGTGCTATTTCGCATCGGGGCTGTAAGCCATGCCACTTCCAGAGACGATTCTTGCTGCCACGCCCACTCACATGGAGTTGATCCACTTGAGCGAGTCCAGCCGCGTCTTTCGGCTGCCGCTATCCGGACTGGTCTGCAAGGAGCCCCTGGGATCCGATGCCCAGCAGCGCATCAGCTGGGAAACGGATGTCCTCTCACGGCTGGCCGCGGTGGAGGGCGTCGCACGGCTGGCCGCCGCCGGCGCCGGCTCCATCATGTTGCACATGCATGATGGTGGCACGGCGCTCGCCGACGTCCTGAAGCAGGGCCGCGTCGCGACGGATGATGTGATCGCCATCTCTACTCAGCTCGCACGGACGCTGTCAGAAGTCCATCGCGTCGGGGTGATCCACCGCGACATCAGCCCGGCCAACATTCTGTTGCGTCAGCACCGGCCCACCCACGCTGGCGCCCGCTACATCGCAACGCTCATCGACTTCGACCAGGCCGTATCGGTCGATTTCGCGTTGAATCAGTCACCGGCGCAGGCCCGCCCTGTCGGCACCCCCGGCTATGCCGCTCCGGAGTTGTCGGGCCGCACGGCGCGGGGTGTCGATCAGCGGGCCGATCTCTACGCACTCGGTGCCACGATGTACGAGATGGCCGCCGGCCGCCCGCAGTTCGAGCGTAGCGACGCGCTGCGACTGATGCACGACAACCTGGTTCGCGATCCCACGCCGCCTGCGAGCATCGATGCGAGCATCCCGCAGACCTTGTCGGACATCATCATCCGCTTGCTTGCGAAGGAGCCTCAGGATCGATACCAGAGCGCCGAAGGCCTGCTGCACGACCTGCACCGCCTGCAGGCACTGCATGAAACTGCGCCGGGGCAGGGTTTCACGCTTGGCGCGAACGATTTTCCGGCGCGGCTTCAGGCGCCGCACGAACTGGTGGGCCGCGACGAAGAGCTCGGCCTTCTGCGCTCGGCTTTGTCCGCCGCCATGAGCACCGCATCGCATTCGCTGCTGATCGAAGGCACGCCCGGTGTCGGCAAGAGCGCCCTGATCCACGCGCTGAAGCCGGCCGTCACCGCAGCCGGCGGCTGGTTCCTGTATGGCAAGTTCGACCAGTACCAGAAGGAAGCGTCGACCGCCAGCGCGGACAGGCAGGCGGTGGCGGCGCTGAGCCATTTGTTGCTGGCGCTGCCCGAAGAAAAGCTGTCCGCGCAGCGGACGAAAATCCTTGATCGCCTGGCCCCCAACGCCGGCCTGGTGGCCCGCGCCTTGCCCGAATTCGCGGTGCTCCTGGGCGACCAGCCCGAACCCGCCGCGCTCGATCCACGCCAATCCGAGCAGCGGCTGTTGCAATGCATGGTGGACATGCTGGGCGCTGTCGCCTCGCCGGAGAGGCCCCTGGTGTTCGCGATGGACGACCTGCAATGGGCGAGCGAGTTGTCGTTGCGCATGCTCGACCTCATGATGAGCGAGCGCAGTCTGCGAGGGCTGCTGGTCGTGGGCGCATTCCGTTCCAGCGAAGTCGACGAGTCGCCATCGCTGCGCGCATGGCTGTCGAAGCTGGCTGCACGGCACGACGCTCCGCCCCGGCTTACGGTAAAACAGCTGAACGAGACCGGGGTGGCTCGTCTGGCGGCACGGATGCTCCGGTTGCCCTGGGACCGTGCCCAGGACATAGGGCAACCGTTGGCGCACATCACCGCGGGCAACCCGTTCAACATCGTCGAGATGGTGAACGCGCTGCGCGGCGAGGGCATCCTGCAGCTCGGCCAGGGCGGCTGGCACTGGGATCCGGATGCCATCCGCGGCTTCATCCTCAAGGGGAACGTGATCGACCTGCTCATGGCGCGCGTTGCCCGCTTGACGCCGGTCCCGGTCACCGTGCTTGAAACCATGAGCTGCCTGGGCAGTGGCGTCGACCTTGGTGTTCTGCAGATTGCCACGGGGCTGCACGGTGCGCAGCTGCGCGAGGCGCTGCTGGCACCGGCTCGGCAAGGCATGGTGACGGTTGACGAAGAAGGCCGTGGCGCGGTGCACTTCCGGCACGACTTCGTTCAGCAGGCGGTCATGGCCCGGATGGATGCGGACATCCGCGCCCGGATGCAGCTGGGGCTGGCGCGGCGCCTGGCCCGCGACCCGGCCTGCGTGCTGCAGGCCGCGCATCAATACAGCGCCTGCACGATGTTGTTGGAGGAGCCGGCCGAACGTCTGGCTACCGCCAGGCTTTTCCTGGCCACCAGTGCCACGCTGATGCATGCGGCGGACTTTTCCGTCGCGGAGCGCTACCTGGCCGCAGCCTCCAGGCTGTTGGTGTCGTTCTCGCAGGCGTCGCAGGTCCAGAGCAATGGAGCCCTGGGGCATGCGGTCAATGTGCAATGGCACTTGGCCCTGTACTGCCTGGGGCGACTCGAAGACGCCGACGCTCCGTTCGCCGAAATTCAGTGCCGCACGCCGGATCCGCTGACCCTGGTGGAGTCCACCTGCATCCAGATGCGCAGTCTGGACTACCGCGGGCGCATGCGCGATTCACTCCGGCTGGGAGAAGAACTACTGGCACGGCTGGGCGTCGAGGTCCCGCGGGACTATGAGGATCCAAGGTTGGATGAGCATGTGGCAGCACTGGGGCCATGGCTCGCACACGAGAGCAGGCTGTCACCCGGGCAGTGGGTGCAGCTTCGCGATCCGCACCAGTTTGGCGTGGCGCGGCTACTGGCCCGGATGGTGAGGTCGGCTTACTTCCTCACCGACGTGCGGGCCTTCCTGTGGTTGTTGCTCAAGAGCCAGCGCCAGTGGGCCGAGCACGGGCATTCGGCCCCGGTCGCCGCCGTACTGGGACGAATCGGAATCGCCCTGTGCGGCATGCGGCAGGACTACCGGACCAGCTACGACATCGCTCGCCACGTGCTGAACGTGAGTGAAGCGGCCCGGTGGGAGCCGGAAACATCGGAAGCACGCTTTTTGTTCTCGTCATACTTTCAACACTGGCGGGCGCCCCTCGAGCAATGCCTGCCTCAGATATTGAAGGCACGCGACGGCGTGAAGGCGAGCGGCGACGTGCCCTTTTCGTCGTACATGGGTCTGTCGGCCTGCGCGGCGCGCTTTGACTGCTTTCCTGCGCTCGACGCCGTCGAAGCGGAGATCGCCGAAGACCTGGTGATCAGCCGCAAGGCCGGACATGCGCATTCGCAGGCGATGCTGCAGATGCACATGCGGCTCGTGCACTTGCTGAGAGACACACCCATCGCAGCGGGCGCGCCGCGCATCGACTTCTATGACGTCGCGCAGATCGCCGGCATCGAGAAACTGCCGATGGTGCAGCTGGTGTTCGACGACACGCGCAGTATCGCGGCCGCGATCATGGGTGACCTGGCGGCGATTGCGCATTACGTCAGGACGGCCATTCCGCTGGCGGATCCCGCCAACAACCTCGCCTGCCTGCCCGGCCACTATATGAACACCGTGGCTTACCTGGTGTTGGCATTGCTGCGCGCCGAGCAGGCCCGCACGGAGCCTGGCGTCGAGCTGCCAGGGCGGCTGGCTGACCTCGCGGCCTATCGCGAGTGGTTCCAGCGGCGCGCAGCCGACGAGCCTGTGAATCACCGGCACCTGTTCCACCTGATTGACGCGGAGCAGGCGTGGGCTCTGGGCCAGATCGCCCGTGCCTGCGCGGCGTACGAAGCGGCGCACAGCGCCGCGCGCAGCGGACATCGGCCATGGCATCGCGCGCTCATTACCGAACGTGCGGCGCGTTTTCAACTCGCGCTCGGCATGCGGCACACCGGGCTCTTGCTGCTGGCCGAGGCCCGTGATGTCTATGAGGCCTGGGGCGCCATGGCCAAGGTGCGGCGGTTGGAGCAGGAGTACCCCGACCTGCGCGCCGTGCCTCAGGCGCCCGGTCCCCCGGCGCCCCGCGGGGTGCACAGCCACAGCGAACGATCCGCTGATGCGCTGGACCTCATGGGCGTGCTGCGCGCCTCGCAGGCACTCAGTTCCGAGACCAGCATGCAGCGGCTGTCGGACCGCGTGGGCGAGGTGCTGGCTTCGCTGACAGGGGCGACGCGTGTCACCTTGCTTTCAAAGGTCGAGGGTCGCTGGTCGCTGCTGGCCGAAGCAGAAGGCGGCGAACCCGCGCGGCCCACCGACATCGGCGAGGCCGCGGGGCCTCCTGCCGCTGTCTGCCTTCAACTACGTCGAACGCACGGGCCAGGTCCTGCGCATAGACGACATGGCCGGGGACGACCGCTTTGTGCATGATCCGTACTTCTCGGGCCAGGCACAGGGGTCCTTGCTGCTCGCCCCACTGACGGTGCAGGGAGCCAGCACCGCCATGGTCCTGCTCGAAAACCGGCGCAGACGCGCCGCGTTTGGTGCCGCGCGGCTTGAAGCCATCAGTCTCATCGCAGGCCAGTTGGCGGTGTCTCTGGCGAACGTGCAGCTGTATGAAAACCTCGAGCAGCGCGTGCAAGCGCGTACCGAAGAGCTGCGCAAGACCCAGGCCCAACTGGTGACGGCAGCACGCAGGGCCGGCATGGCCGAGATTGCCGTCAATGTGCTGCACAACGTGGGCAATGTGCTCAACAACGTGAACATCTCCGCGATGCTGCTGCAGACCACCGTGCTCCAGTCGCGTAGCCAGGGCCTCGGGCGGGTCGTGGGCTTGCTGACCGAGCCACAAACAACGCTTGGCGAATTCATGGGCCGCGATGCCAAGGGCGTGCAACTTGTGCGCTACATGGCGGAGCTCACCAGGGCCGTCGAGGAAGATCGGCAGAAACAGCTCTCCGAACTGGGCAACCTGATCGGCAGCGTCAATCAGATCAAGGCGGTGGTGCGGGGACAGCAGGCGTATGCCGGTGTGTCGTCGATCGTGGAGCCCGTGGATGTCGACGAATTGCTGGAGGAAGCGTTGCAGGTGGCCACGACCCCCTGGGGGCGGGTTGCGATGAAAGTCGTGAAGCGGATCGAGTCCGTGCCTGCGCTCGACCTCGACCGGCAGCGCCTCCTGCAGATCGTGGTGAATCTGATCGCCAATGCGAGCGAAGCCATGGACGGTCAGGCCGAGAAAGATCGGGAGCTGACCCTGGGTGCGGGCATCACGACCATGGCGGGCGTCGAGCGACTGCGCATCTGCGTACGCGACAACGGCATGGGCATTGCAGCGGAGCATCTGGATCGCATCTTTTCGCATGGATTCACGACCAAGAAGCTCGGGCACGGATTCGGATTGCACAGCAGCGCGCTGGCCGCAATGGAGATCGGCGGCAAACTCCACGTGCATAGCGAGGGTGAAGGGCGGGGCGCAGAGTTCATCCTGGAATTGCCGTTCAAGACGGTGCAACTGAAGCGCTTTGCCTGACGATCCCGGGGGGAGAGGAAGAGAAAGCGCGTGATGCCCGCTCAGCGCTCGATCAGGAACCGGCTCACCACCGGAGGTGTCTCGCCGATGTGAAATGCGAGCCGCCGGTCGCGCAGCTGGATGTCCGCCGCCGTCACGCGGTCGAAGCGCCGCAGGTGCTCGGTCCAGGACTCGTCGACGATCTGTTCCACGACGCGCCCTGGTTCGTAGACGTCGCGCAGCACGCGCCACTCGAGCGCGCCCTGACGCATCCTGCTGCGGCGGCTGTCCTCCATCAGGGTCATGAACTCGTCGGCACGCAAGGGATCGATGCGGTATTCGACGGTGACCAGGATGCGCCCCGATCGTGGGGGCAACTCGGTGTGCGGCACCTTCAGCACGCCGCGCGAGGGCGTGAGGTCCTCCTCGGTGCCGCGGTCGGGAATGACGCGCTGGGCGAGCATCATCAGGATGATGCTGGACACGGCCGCAATGGAGATCGCGTCATGGATGTTGGTCCAGGTGGCCACCTGGCCCCACAGCGCGGCGCCCGCTGCGGTGGAGCCCATCAGCGCCATCTGGTAGATGGACATCCCGCGCGCGCGGACCCAGTCGGGCAGGCCCATCTGCGCGGCAACCGTGAGCGAGTTGGCCACGGAGATCCACGCGGCGCCCGCCAGCATCATCCCGGGAAAGGCCACGTAGATGTTCGGCGCGAAGGACACGATGACCGCGGCCGTGGCATGGAGCGACGTGCCCGCGATGACCAGCGTTTCCAGCGACATGCGCTTGCGCAGGTGCTGCATCTGCAGCGCGGCGATGATCGCGCCGGCGCCCATCGCGGACAGCAGCACCGTGAAGGTTCCGGCCGAACCGCCCGGCAGGCCGCGCGCCACCAGCGGCAACAAGGCCATCAACGCCGTCGAGTGCAGAAAGAAGAGGGCGATGCGCACCAGGATGGCGCGGATGCGGCGCGACTGCCACACGAACTGCACGCCCACGCGCATGGCGCTGGCGAGGCGCTCGCGTCCCAGCGGACTCTCGGTGTGCTCGCGCCGCCAGCGCATGATGATGAACCCGGCCATCAGCGACAAGGCCGCATTCAGCACGAAGACCCAGGCGCTGCCGAGGCTCGCGATCAGCGCTCCCGCGACCAGCGGACCGACGATGCGCGACGCGTTCATCGCCACGCCATTCAGGGCAAGGGCAGCGGGCAGTTGCTGGCGCGGCACGAGTTCGGGCACGATGGCGGCGAAGACGGGCCAGCGCATCGCCAGCCCCACGCCGTTGGCGAAGGTGAGCGCCAGCAGAAGCGGCGCGCTCATCCAGCCCATCAGCACCATGACGCACAGCACGATGGCGATGCCGGCCACCCAGAACTGCGTCATCATGAAATAGCGTCGGCGGTCCAGGATGTCCGCCAGCGCGCCGCTGGGCAGGCCCAGGATGAACACCGGCAGCGTGGACGCGGACTGCACGAGCGCCACCCACAGCGGGGACGGCGCGAGCGAGGTCATGAGCCAGGCGGCCGCGACATCGTTCATCCACATCGTCGTGTTCGCGGCGAGCCACGTGATCCACAGCATGCGGAACACAGGCCCCCTAAGCGGCGCGAGCGCGGAGAGTTCGTCGGTCTGGATCGTGGCCTTCGGGCCTTCGGTGGATGTGTCGGGCATCAGCCGGTCAGTAGCGCCGTTCGCGGACCATCAACCTACCGGGGTCGGCCAGCAGCGCCAGCATGGCCACGAATGGTTTCATCAATCGCGGAAGTTGTCGAACGAAAGCGGCACGTCGGTGATCTCCTTGCGGATCAGCGCCATGGCGGCCTGCAGGTCGTCGCGCTTGGCGCCGGTGACCCGCACCGCGTCGCCCTGGATTGCGGCCTGCACCTTGATCTTGCTGTCCTTGATGATGCGCGTGATCTTCTTGGCCTGGTCGGACTCGATGCCGTTGCGCACCTTGAGAACCTGCTTGACCTTGTCGCCGCCCATCTTCTGCACGTCGCCCTTGTCCAGGAAGCGGACGTCGACGCTGCGCTTGGTGAGCTTGCCGGTGAGGATGTCCTCGACCTGGCTCAGCTGGAACTCGGCGTCGCCGAACAAGGTGATCTCCTTGTCCTTCAACTCGATGCCGGCGGATGTGCCCTTGAAGTCGAAGCGCGTCCCGATCTCCTTGGCGGCGTTGTCGACGGCGTTCTTCACCTCCACCATGTTGGGTTCGCAGACGGTGTCAAATGAAGGCATGGGTTCCTCTGTTTCTCCTTGGCCTGATGCGACAATTCTCCCATGATCGTGGAGCAGAGCGTATCCCTGCAGTCGCACAACAGCTTCGGCATTGTCGCCAAGGCCCGTGCGCTGGTGCGCGTGCGGTCCGAGGCCGACGTCCAGGAAGTGCTGCGCGATGCGCGGTGGCGCCACGAGCCGAAGTTCGTGCTGGGCGGCGGCAGCAACATCGTGCTCACGGGCGACGTGAAGCAGCTGGTCCTCAAGGTCGAGGTGACGGGGCGGCGGGTTGTCGATGACGGCCCGCGCGCGACCATCATCGAAGCCGGTGCCGGAGAGAACTGGCACGGGTTCGTGGGGTACACGCTGGAGCAGGGTCATGCAGGGCTCGAGAACCTGGCGCTCATCCCCGGCACCGTGGGCGCTTCGCCCGTGCAGAACGTGGGTGCGTACGGCGTGGAACTGCAAGACCGCTTCGAGTCGCTCGACGCGATCGACCTGGTCACCGGCAAGACCTTCACCCTCGATGCGAGCCAGTGCGCCTTCGGTTATCGCGATTCCATTTTCAAGCACGCGGCCGCCAAGGACGGCGACTTCGGCCTGGCCGGCCGGGCGCTGATCCTGCGGGTGCGGTTCCGCCTGCCCAAGCCGTGGAAGCCGGTGGTGGGCTACCTCGACCTCGAACGCAAGATCCACGAGACCGGCATCGTGCAGCCCAGCGCCCGGCAGATCTACGGCTGGGTCTGCGCGGTGCGCAGCAACAAGCTGCCCGACCCGCGCGTGCTGGGCAATGCCGGCAGCTTTTTCAAGAACCCGACCGTCACGCCCGAGCAGTGCCAGGACATCATCGCGCGCGAGCCCAAGATCGTTCACTATCCCATGCCGGATGGCACGGTGAAGCTGGCGGCAGGCTGGCTGATCGACGCGTGCGGCTGGAAGGGCAAGTCCGTCGGCAACGCCGGTGTCTACGAGAAGCAGGCGCTGGTGCTGGTGAACAAGGGCGGCGCCACGGGGGGTGAGGTGGTGACCTTGGCCAGGGCGATCCAGACCAGCGTGTACGAGCGCTTCGGGATCAGGCTGGAGCCGGAGCCTGTGGTGGTCTGAGCCGGGCTGCGTCGAAGGGGCGCGGCTTACCTGGACGCCCGGAACTCCCATCCGGAGTACGTTGCGGCACCGCGCAAGTGGGCGTCTTTGGCGCCGAATCCTTCTGACTTCAAGGGTGCGAGCTTCGACCGGCTTCTAACGCCGATGATGCCCGGCCCGTCCTCGAGCAGTTCCCAATCCGCTTGACCGGTGATCGGGTCGGGATAGATGCGGCGCAGATGATGGATGGGCTTGGGAAAGCGGTCGTCATGCACCAGCGCTTGCAGTGTGGGCGGCAAGCCCCGCGCGCCACCTTGGGGTATTGCGTTGTAGTAGGAGGTGATCGCCCTGCGGAACTGATCGCCGGCGAAGAGCAGTTGCGCCTCCTTCTCGCGCCGCATCTGCGTGGTGTAGCTCACCACCAGCGCGCTGGCCGCAAGCGTCGTGGCCAGGACGACGAACAGCACCGTCAGCAGAACGACGCCGCGCTGCGCAGCACGCGCGGGCATGAAGTGCCTACCATCCACTGTAGGGGCTGCCATCGAGGCTGCGACGGTTGGAGCTGGAGGCCACGTCGAACACATCCGCGCCTGAAGAGTAGTCACCGGGTGGAGCACCATAGCTGCGCAGGTTCCAGGTCGCGGCGTCCGGTATGGCGGCATCCGGTGCGAAGGGGTCGCGAGGCACCCGGCGCAGGAAGATCATTGGCTTGGCACCGCTGCCGCTGCTCATTGCGGCGGCCGTACGCGCGGCCCCGTTCACCAGCATGTCGAGCGTCGGTGGATAACCGGAGCTGCCGGTTGGCTTGTCGATCCATCCTGCGTCGGCGGCAGCCTTGTAGCTGTCGAGCGCAGTGCGGAGGGTGCGCAGTGCCAGGCGCAATTCCGCCTCTTTGGCTCGGGTCTCCGCCAATGCCCTGAAGGGCAATGCAACGGCGGCAAGCACGCCCAGAAGGGCGAGCGTGACCAGCAGTTCGATGAGGGTGAATCCGCTGGCGGCACGCTTCGCCGTGTTCATCGCGCAACCTCGTCCGGCTCTGGCGCAGCGATGTCGAACACGCCCGGCTCGCTACCCGAGGGGTGCGTAACCAGTGTCCATGCGGTGGTGCCGCTCACCGGGTCCAGCGGAATGCTGCGCAAATACTGCTTGTCTACCAGTTCGGCAAGGGTGCCTGGATAGCGGCCTTGGTCCGCATGGAACTTGTCCAGCGCGTCGCGCAGTGTCGCGATGTTCTGCGCACGCACAGCCAGCCTGGCGGCGTCGGTTCCGCTCATGTACCGCGGCAGGGCAATCGTCAGCAGCAGCGCTACCAGCGAGAACACGACCAACAGCTCGATGAGCGTGAAGCCGATTTGGTGTTTGTGGACCTGCATGTCACTT
>Ga0247821_10002355_pt1 | contig 10365 bp, 5 predicted proteins | sample 13C_Glycerol_Day_FD_192481 | JGI IMG/M metagenome (GOLD analysis project Ga0247821, IMG submission 192481) | Soil microbial communities from agricultural site in Penn Yan, New York, United States - 13C_Glycerol_Day14 | ecosystem: Environmental > Terrestrial > Soil > Agricultural land | place... | reverse complement strand
CCGTCGGCCCCTGCCTGCGCCCAGGACTGCCGCACCCGCTGGGCCACACCGGGCGCGATGTCGCCACCCGGAACGGACTCGGAGGCGACGCCGAGTGCCTGGGCCAGCCGGCGGTGCACGGTGGCTGTCGCGGCGCCCAGGGCGTGGGCTTCGGTGGTGAAATCCCTTCCCTCGCTCGCCGCGTTGACGGCCAGTCGCCAGGCATCCAGGCCGCCGGCGAGGAACTCGTGTGCCACGGCAAGTTCGCCGCGCGCGGTGCGGGCGTCCTGCGTCCCGGCGGGTCCCTCTTCCCACTCCCCGGTCACCCAGCCGAGGGTGGACGGCACTTCAGCGGTGCGGCCCGCGGTCAGGGCGGCGCCGATTTCCACCTCCGGGTTCTGGCCCTCGGAGAGGACGCGGAAGAACTTTAGGATCCCGGCGGACCCGCCGTCGTCGACGATCACGGAACTGTTGGACTGCTCCCCGGAAAGGACCTTAACGACGCCGGTGGCGCGGGGCAGGGGGTAGCCGGACTCCACCAGGTGGCCGGTGGCGTTCCCGGACGGGGTGGTGCCGCCGTGGCGCATGAGTTCCAGCCACGCCGCGATGAACTCCGGGTCGTGCACGCCGTCGTAAATCCACAGGGCGCCGGGAGCGGCGGTGCCGTCGGCCGCAGGGCCGGCGGGGACGGCGTCGAACAGCTGCCCGATCAGCGCCGGTTCCGCCCCCGGCAGGGGCTCGTGGCGGATGCTGAGCGGGACCTGCACGACGTCGGTGCGCGAGCCGTCCGGCGTCGGGTAGCTCACGGCCAGCAGCAGCACCTCGAGTTCGGCGCTGGCTGCGGTGCCGCCGGGACCGGCGGCAAGGCGCAGCCCGCCGGCGGGCTCGAAGGTGAACGCGGCGCTCTTGACGGGGAACCAGCGCTGGCGCGGAAGCCAGCCGCCGAGCAGTCCGCTCAGGGCCGGGGAAAGGGTGGGTCGGGTCATGTCAGCCTTCGATGGAAAGGATCGGCATGGCCTGGGTGTAGGGCGATGACGGGTTGGAGGCGGCCGAACGGATCCGCAGCCAGAAGAAGTCGTGGCTGCCCAGGGTCAGTGTCAGGGTTCCGTCGTCGGAGATCCCCGGGAACGCCTGGCCGCCGAACACGTCCCGGAGGCCGCGTCCGGCGAACCTCGGCACCCGCAGGGTGGTGGCCACCGGATGCTGGGACAGGTTGAAGGCGCACAGGATGGTTTCGCCGTCCTCGCCGGCCGCGTTGCCTTCCGGCAGTTCGCGGAGGTAGGCAAGGACGACGTCGTGGTCCGCCTCGACATGCTCGAAGGCGCCCAGCCCGAAGGCGGGGTGGTTCTTTCGCACGCTGAGGATCTGGCGCGTCCAGCGCAGCAGCGAACCCGAGTGGGCCGCCTCGGCCTCGACGTTGGCCATGCTGTAGTTGTAGACCAGCGACTGGATCACCGGAAGGTACAGCTTGCCGGGGTCCGCGTTGGAGAACCCGGCGTTGCGGTCCGGATTCCATTGCATCGGTGTGCGGACGGCGTCGCGGTCCTCGAGCCAGATGTTGTCCCCCATGCCGATCTCGTCCCCGTAGTACAGGAACGGGCTGCCGGGCAGCGAAAGCAACAGGGCGTTGATGAGCTCGATTTCCGAGCGGGAGTTGTCCAGCAGCGGCGCCAGCCGGCGGCGGATCCCGATGTTGGCGCGCATGCGCGGGTCCGGCGCGTACCAGCCGAGCATGGCCGCGCGCTCGTCGGCGGTGACCATTTCCAGCGTCAGTTCATCATGGTTCCGCAGGAAGGTGCCCCACTGGGCGCCTTCGGGGATGTTCGGGGTGTCCTTCATCGTCTCGATGATGGGCGCGGCCTTCTGGTCCCGCAGCGCGTAGTAGAGCCGCGGCATGATCGGGAAGTGGAACGCCATGTGGCATTCCGGTTCCGCTTCGCTGCCGAAGTACTCCACCACTTCAGCCGGCGGCTGGTTGGCCTCGGCGATGATCACGCGGCCCGGGTAGCTCTCGTCGACCATCTTGCGCAGCTTGCGCAGGAACTCGTGGGTCTGCGGGAGGTTCTCGCAGTTGGTGCCCTCTTCCTCGAAGAGGTACGGGATGGCGTCCGCGCGGAAGCCGTCAATGCCCTGGTCCAGCCAGAAGCGCACGACGTCGAAGAGTGCGTCGATGACCTTGGGGTTCTCGAAGTTGAGGTCCGGCTGGTGGCTGAAGAAGCGGTGCCAGAAGAACTGGCGCCGGATCGGGTCGAAGGTCCAGTTGGATTCCTCGGTGTCCACGAAGATGATGCGGGCGTCTTCATACTTCTCGTCTGTATCGCTCCAGACGTAGAAGTCGCCGAACGGCCCGTCCGGATCCTTGCGGGATTCCTGGAACCAGGGGTGCTGGTCGGAGGTGTGGTTCAGCGGAAGGTCGATGATCACGCGGACGCCGCGGGCGTGGGCTTCCGCGACGAGGCGCTTGAAATCGCTGATGGTGCCGAATTCGTCGAGCACGGAGTTGTAGTCCGAGATGTCGTAGCCGCCGTCACGGAGCGGGGACTGGAAGAACGGCGGGAGCCACAGGCAGTCGACGCCGAGCCACTGGAGGTAGTCCAGTTTCTCGATCAGCCCGTGGAAGTCGCCGGAGCCGTCGCCGTTTCCGTCAGCAAAGCCCCGGACCAGCACTTCGTAGAAGACCGCCTTGCGGTACCAATGCGGGTCGTGCTGGAGGCCGGGCGCGTTCAGTTCAAAAGTCCCCTTCGGGCTGAAGTGCTGGTTGGGGTTTGTCGGGCTGAAACTCACTCGTGCTACCTCCGGATGCTAAGAATGTGTGCGGGTTCAACGTGGGCGTCCAAGCGAACGTAGTTGTACTCCCCCCATTCCCAGCTCTCGCCGGTCAACAGATCATCCACCATGAACCGGCCATTGTGCGTGAGGTTGTCCGCGTCCAGCTCCAGCGCCGCCAGGTCCAGCGTCACCGTGCTCTCCCGGATGCCGTGCGGATCCACGTTGACGACGATGATCAGCGTGTCCTTGGTGCCGTCGGGGAGGGTCTTGTGCTTGGAGAACACGACCGTCGCGTTGTCGGTGCTCTGGTGCACCGTGAGGTTCTGCAGGTCCCCCAGGGCGGGGTGCGCGCGCCGGATCGCGTTGAGCCGGCTCAGGTAGGGGGCCAGCGTCCGGCCGGATTCGGCCGCCGCGTCCCAGTCACGGGCCTTGTATTCGAACTTCTCGTTGTCGATGTACTCCTCGGCGCCGGGCCGGGCCACGTGCTCGTAGAGTTCGAAACCGGCGTAGACGCCCCAGATGGGACTCGCGGTGGCAGCCAGCGCCGCGCGGATCTTGAACGCGGGCGGACCGCCGTACTGCAGGAATTCGGTCAGGATGTCCGGGGTGTTGACGAAGAAGTTCGGCCGGAAGTAGGCCGGTGATTCGTGGCTGACCTCCTGGAAGTATTCCTCCAGCTCCTCCTTGGTGTTCCGCCAGGTGAAGTACGTGTAGGACTGCTGGAAGCCGGCACGGCCCAGCGCGTGCATCATGGCCGGGCGGGTGAACGCCTCGGCGAGGAAGACGACGTCGGGGTGCTTCTTGTTGACCTTGGCGATCAGCCACTCCCAGAACCACACGGGCTTGGTGTGCGGGTTGTCGACGCGGAAGATCTTGACGCCGTGGCTCACCCAGAGGAGGACGATGCGCAGGATCTCATTGGACAGGCCCGCGGGATCGTTGTCGAAGTTGAGCGGGAAAATGTCCTGGTACTTCTTCGGCGGGTTCTCCGCGTAGGCGATGCTGCCGTCCACGCGGGTGGTGAACCACTCGGGGTGGCTTTCGACCCACGGGTGGTCCGGGGCGGCCTGCAGGGCAAGGTCCAGGGCCACTTCCAGCCCCAGTTCCCCGGCCCGCGCCACGAAGGCATCGAAGTCCTCAAAGGTGCCCAGGTCCGGGTGGATGGCGTCGTGGCCGCCCTCCTTGGCCCCGATGGCCCAGGGGGAGCCGGGATCGTGCGGTCCGGCGATCAGGGTGTTGTTCGGGCCCTTGCGGTGCTGGATGCCGATCGGGTGGATCGGCGGCATGTAGATGATGTCGAAGCCCATGGACGCGACGGCGTCGAGGCGCCGGGCGGCGGTGCGGAAGGTGCCGGACGTCCACTCGCCGGTTTCGTGGTTGCGGACGGCGCCCTCGGACCGGGGGAAGAACTCATACCAGGCGCCCCGGCCGGCGAGCTCGCGCTCCACCAGCAGCGGGTACCTCTCGGAGACGGTGACCTGCTCGCGGATCGGCTGGCGGGCGATGACGTCGGCGATTTCGGCACTGAATCCGGCGGCGAGCCGTTCCTCGGCGGTCTTGGTGGCGTCGTTGAGCCCGACGACGGCCATCCGCAGGGTCCGCCGGTCGGCGGACGGGCGGGCGGAATCCTCGGATGCCACGGCGAGCAGGGCGGCGCCCTCGGCAAGCATGAGCTCGACGTCGATCCCGGCTTCCACCTTCACCTCGGCGTTGTGGTGCCACGTGCCGTAGCTGTCATGCCAGGCCTCGATCACAAAGGACCAGTTGCCGGTGCCGGACGGGGTCAGGAGCCCTTCCCAGCGGTCGGTGCCCTGGCCGCGCGGGCCGCGGGGCGGGGCGAGGCGGACGCGCTGGCGTTCCTTCCCCCGGGGGTCGAGCAGGACGGCGCTGACGCCGAGCCGGTCGTGGCCCTCACGAAAGGCGGTGGCGCCCACCACCAGGGTTTCGCCCACCACGGCCTTGGCCGGGAATTTGCCGCCTTCGACTGCGGGCTGCACGGCGGTGATCGGAAAACGGCCAAAGCGAAGGCCCTCCGTAATCAGGGCCTTCGGCTTTTGCTTGGACACGGCAGTGGTTCGCGAGTTAGTCGTCACAGCCTCGACGTTATCGACAAAACGGCCAGATTGCTAAGGCTGCTCACTTTTTCCCGGGGTTTTCCGGGAGGCGGACCGTCATTTATGCAAAAGAAACTTAAACCAGTTCCGGGCCTCCAACTTGTCGGTTAGTGTTTCGCAGGTGAAGGCAATCCGCAGATTTACCGTCCGAACCGTTCTTCCCGAGTCGATCCGGCCGCTGGCCCGGCTGGCCACCAACCTCCGGTGGTCCTGGCACCGGCCCACGCGGGAACTTTTCGAGGGCCTGAACCCGAAGATCTGGGCCGAGAGCGACCACGATCCCGTGAGCTTCCTCGGACTGGTCAGCCGGGAGGAGCTGCAGCGCCTTGCCGCGGACCTGGACGTGGTGCGCCGGGTCCACGCCGCTGCGGAGGACCTCGACCGGTACCTCGAACAGCCCCGGTGGTACCAGAGCCTCGGCGACGGCGCACCGGCGTGCATCGCCTACTTCTCCCCCGAGTTCGGCATCACCGAAGTGCTGCCGCAGTACTCCGGCGGCCTCGGCATCCTTGCCGGCGACCACCTGAAGGCAGCCTCGGACCTGGGCGTGCCGCTGATCGGCGTTGGCCTGCTGTACCAGGCGGGCTATTTCAAGCAGTCCCTGTCGCGCGACGCGTGGCAGCAGGAAACCTATCCGGTGCTGGATCCCGACGGGCTGCCGCTGACCCTGCTGCGCGAGGCCTCCGCTGACGGCAACGGCAAGCCCCTCCAGATCTCGCTGCCGCTCCCCCACGGCCGCCGGCTGCTGGCGCACGTCTGGCGCGCCGACGTCGGGCGTGTTCCGCTGCTGCTGCTGGACTCCAACGTTCCGGGCAACGACGAGGCCGCCCGCGGCATCACCGACCGCCTGTACGGCGGCGGCGGTGACCACCGGCTGCAGCAGGAGCTCCTGCTGGGCATGGGCGGGGTCAAGGCGCTGCGCGCCTTCCAGAAGCTCACCGGCAGCCCCGCGCCGGAGGTGTTCCACACCAACGAGGGCCATGCCGGGTTCCTGGGCGTCGAGCGGATCCAGGAAATGATGTCCGCCGCGGAACCGCTGAGCTGGGACGAGGCGCTGGCCGCCGGCCGCGCCTCCACCGTGTTCACCACCCACACCCCGGTTCCGGCCGGCATTGACCGTTTCGAGGTCTCGCAGATCCAGCACTTCTTCGACGCCGGGCTGGCCCCGGACGTGCCGGTGGCGAAGATCCTGAACCTGGGCCGCGAGGACTACACGGACGGCAACCCGTTCGTGTTCAACATGGCCGTGATGGGCCTGCGCCTGGCCCAGCGTGCCAACGGCGTGGCCAAGCTGCACGGCGTCGTGTCCCGCGGCATGTTCTCTGCCCTGTGGCCGGGATTCGACCACTCCGAGGTCCCGATCACGTCGGTCACCAACGGAGTGCACGTGCCCACCTGGGTGGACCCGCGCGTGTCAGCACTGGCCCGTGACCAGTTCGGCGCCGACGCGGAGGCGCAGGGCCGCTGGGACCTCGCCTACAACGTCAGTGACGAGGACGTCTGGGCGCTCCGCCGGGAGATGCGGGTGTCCCTCGTGGAGGACGTCCGGCGCCGCCTGCGGGCCGCCTGGAAGAAGCGCGGGGCGGCGGATGCCGAGCTCGCGTGGACGGATTCGGTGCTGGATCCGGACATCCTGACCATCGGCTTCGCCCGGCGCGTGCCGACCTACAAGCGGCTTACGCTGATGCTGCGCGAGCCGGAACGGCTCAAGGCCCTGCTGCTGCACAAGACGCACCCGATCCAGCTGGTCATTGCGGGTAAATCGCACCCGGCCGATGACGCGGGCAAGAAGATGATCCAGGACCTCGTCCGGTTCACTGACGACCCGGCGGTGCGGCACCGGATCGCGTTCCTGCCCAACTACGACATCGCCATGGCCCGGACCCTGTTCCCGGGGTGCGATGTGTGGCTGAACAACCCGCTGCGTCCGCTCGAGGCGTGCGGCACCTCCGGCATGAAGGCGGCGCTGAACGGCTCCCTCAACCTCTCGGTCCTGGACGGCTGGTGGGACGAGATGTACGACGGCGAGAACGGCTGGGCGATTCCGACCGCCAACAACGACGCGGCCCCCGAGGAACGCGACGACATCGAGGCGGCGGCCCTGTACGAGCTGCTCGAGACGCAGGTGGCCCCCCGCTTCTACGGGCTCACGGTGTCCGACGGCGCCGGCGCTGCCGGTCCGTCGCAACCCGGGCCGCAGGCGGTCCCCACGCACTGGGTCTCGATGATCAAGCACACCATGTCCCACCTGGGCCCGGCTGTCTCCGCGGAGCGCATGCTCAAGGACTACGTCAACGTCCTGTACCGGCCGGCCGCCGTCGCCGGCCGGCGGGCCGGAGCCGACAACTTTGCGGAGGCCAAGGCCCTGGCGACCTGGATTTCCCGGGTCCGGGCGGCCTGGCCGCAGATCCAGGTGGAGCATGTGGACTCCGTAGGCGTCTCGGAGGACCCGCAGATCGGCGACATCCTCCAGGTCAACGCGTACGTGGCCCTGCACGACCTCACCCCGGATGATGTCTCCGTCGAGGTCGCCTACGGCAAGGCGGAGGACAGCGACGAGCTGGCCGACGTCACGGTGGCGGAGCTGAAATCGGTGGAGGACCTGGGCCGGGGCCGGCACCTGTTCAGCGGAACCCTGGTGATCGACCGGTCCGGTTCCTTCGGCTACACGGTCCGGGTGCTCCCGAAGCACGAGGCCCTCGCGTCCAAGGCGGAACTGGGCCTGATCGTCAACGCCTGAGCCGCTGTTCCGCGGCTGCGATCAGAGGCAGACGGCGATCACGGCCAGGTTGCTGCCGGCGTAGCGTTCGGCGTCCTGCAGGATTTCGCAGATGACACCGAACGAACGGTCCGAGCGGAAGGCTGCCGGGACCTCCCAGATGAAGGTGATCGGGGACTGGCCGTCGTCGGCGACGGCATCGGCGAAGTCGTGCAGGGAGTCATTGAGCGCGTCGAGGTTCACGCCGTAGTCCGCCGGGAAGTCCAGGGTCTCCGCGAACGTCTCGAGGACCGCGCGTTTGGAATCGGCGGCGGGGATCAGCACGGCGCGCCGTCCGGCGTCCGCCGCCAGGGCCTGCAGTTCCTCGATGGTCCAGGTGTCTGCGGAGTAGATCTTCATGGGTCCTTACTTGCCTTCGATGATGAATGTAAACGAGTTGTAGTGGTCCGGGGTGTAGTACTTCTCGCCGGCCTGTCCGGCCACGATCCGGCGGGCTCCGCGGTCGGACTCGCCAGGGGTCCTGACCGTGTATTCCTTGTAATAGCCGGATGATTTCCGCGGAAGGATGCGCTCAAAATTGCCGAACGTGGCGTCGTCCCTGCTGTAGGGGTACGGGCCTCCCCTGGCGATGAGCGCCAGGGTCTGGCGCGCCTCGGCGGGAAGGTCCGAGGCCTTCATTTCCGGCAGCCCGGACGGGTTGGCGGGGGCAGGCGGCGCATCCGACGGGACGGCGTTGGTCTTGACGGCGCTGGCCGTGCCGGCGCCGGACGGGGCGGTTCCGGTCTGCGGGACCCCCGCCAGAACGAACGCCAGCACCGCCAGTCCGAGCAGCAGGGCAAGCAGGGCCGTCAGCCGCTGGACCTTCATTCGTTGCTTCCTTATGCCTGAATCGAGGGCCGGGCTACGTGCGGTAGATGTTGATCGAGTTGGCCTGCACGACGTCCCGCTCGCCCGAAGCGACCCGGACGCCCTGGCGCCGGTCGTGCAGCCCGGAGGTGGTCAGGCGCAGCTCGAAGAGCCGGTTGCCGGTCCCGTCCTCATTGCTGAGCAGCGGGAGAGTGACCTTGACGTCGCTGGCGCCGCCGTTGACCACCACGAGTCCGTCCACGTGGCCGTCGTCGGACCCGAGCAGAAGCTGCACCACCCGGTGCCCCGGATCCTGCCAGCGCTCCCCGGCCATCGGCTCGCCGCGCTCGTCGAACCAGTGGAAGTACGACTGTTTTTCCCGGGTCGGGTAGTCGTGCGGCTGCCCGGCCAGGAATTCCTTGCGGAGCCGGATCACCCGCTTGGTGGTGCGCAGCATCGAGTGGGATTCGGGGGTGCTGGTCCAGTCGATCCAGGCGAGCGGATTGTCCTGGCAGTAGGCGTTGTTGTTGCCCTGCTGGGTGCGGGCGATCTCGTCGCCGGCGGTGATCATGGGCACGCCCTGGGAAATCATCAGCGAGGCCATCAGGTTGCGGCTGGACTGCGCACGCCGGGCGAGGATGTCCTCATCCTCCGTGGGGCCCTCGAAGCCGTGGTTGTAGCTGCGGTTGTCCCCGTGGCCGTCGCGGTTCTGTTCCCCGTTGGCCTCGTTGTGCTTGCGGTCGTAGGACACGAGGTCCGCCAGGGTGAAGCCGTCATGGGCGGTGACGAGGTTGACCGAGGCGAGCCGGGAGCGGCCGGACGGCTCAAACAGGCTCGCGGAGCCGGAGAGCGCGTCCGCGAGCCGGGCCACCGAGCCGCCCTGCCCGCCGGCGTCGATCGCGGCGCGGTCGGCGAGCCAGAAGCTGCGGACGGCGTCGCGGAAGTGGTCGTTCCAGTCCACCCAGCCGGGCGGGAAACGGCCGGTCTGCCAGCCGCCGTAGCCGACGTCCCACGGCTCGGCGATGAGCTTGGTGGCGGACAGCACCGGGTCCGCCCCGACCGCCACCAGGAAGGGGTGCCGGGGGTCGAACTCGTTGGCGGCGTTGCGCGCCAGGGTCACGGCCAGGTCGAAGCGGAATCCGTCGATGTGGAATTCAGTCACCCAGTACCGCAGCGAATCGAGCACCAGCTGCACCACGCGGGGCTCGCCGAAGTTCAGGGAGTTGCCGCAGCCGGTGGTGTCCACATACCTGCCGTGGCCGTCATTGCGGTAGTAGGTCATCTCCCCCAGGCCGCGGAAGCTGAGGGTCCGGCCGTCCCTGCCGCCCTCGGCCGTGTGGTTGTAGACGACGTCGAGGATGACCTCCAGGCCGGCGGCATGCAGCAGCTTGACCATGCCCTTGAACTCGTCCTGGACAGCCTGCGCGCCCGCGGCCTGCGCGGCCCGGGTTGCGTAGCCGGGGTGCGGGGCGAAGAACGCGGCCGTGTTGTAGCCCCAGTAGTTCGTCATGCCGAGATTCTGCAGGTGCGGTTCGTCCACATGGAAGTGCACCGGAAGGAGCTGGACGGCGGTGATCCCCAGTGCGATCAGGTGCTCGATCATGGCCGGGTGCGCCAGCCCCGCGTAGGTGCCCTGGAGGTCCTCGGGGACGTCGGGGTGCAGCTTGGTCTGGCCGCGGACGTGGGCCTCGTAGATGATGGTGTTGCGCCACGGTGTCCTGGGGCCGCGGTCGTGGCCCCAGTCGAAGTCGCTGTCCATCCGGACGTTCGTGATGAAATCCTCACGCTCGTCCACGGCCCGGCCGTAGGGGTCCAGCAGCAGCGGCTGCTCTCCGCTGCTGTCGAAATCCGTTGCGGGCATGGACAACGGGAGCGCCTCATGGTCGGGCGTGGCCCGGAAGCCGTAGCGCGAACCGGCCGGGATGCCCTCGACGATGC
>Ga0247821_10002354_pt1 | contig 10368 bp, 10 predicted proteins | sample 13C_Glycerol_Day_FD_192481 | JGI IMG/M metagenome (GOLD analysis project Ga0247821, IMG submission 192481) | Soil microbial communities from agricultural site in Penn Yan, New York, United States - 13C_Glycerol_Day14 | ecosystem: Environmental > Terrestrial > Soil > Agricultural land | place... | reverse complement strand
TGGGGCGGCCGGACGCGATCAGCGGCAGAAAGGCCCAGGAGGCCATCCCGTCCTCGTGCACCATGGCCGGGTAGACACGCCGGAGGTCGGCGAAGGTGGTGAAGAAGTCCGGGACGCCGGTGGTGAGCACCCGGCTGCCGGGAACGGCCGCGCTCAGCGGCATGGCGTCGTAGCGCTCCACGAGTGCTTCGCGGTAGCCCTGGTGGCCGAGGACCCTCAGTCGCCCGTCCTCGCCGGTCATCACCACCATGGCCTGCGCGCCGAGCGCGGGCAGCAACTGGTCGGCGGCCCGTTCCACGACGTCGTGCACACCGGCGGTCTCGGTCAGGGTGGCGGCCAGATGCATCAGCTGGTACAGCAGCGGGGCACGGCTGGGGCCGGCGGCGGTCGGTTCGGGCAGCGCGACGACGGTGTCCTGGGCCGGGTCGCCCGGCATGACGCGGACGCTGACGCCGGAGAAGTCGGGATAGAGCTCGAACGCCAGCCAGGTGTCCGGCGGGCGCAGCACGGTGAACGCCTGGGGCCGACGGGTGATCATCGCCGCGCGGTAGCGGTCCTCGACCTGGGGGACGTCCATCCAGGGCAACGCTTCCCAGGGCAGGGCGCCCAGCAGGCCCGCCTCGTCGGCGCCGAGGAGAGCGGCGGCGGCCGGTGTGACGTAGGTGATGCGGCCGTTCACGTCCAGGGCGCAGCATCCGCCCGGCAGGCGGTCGACGAAGGCGGCGGCCGCGGCGGCCTCGGCGCGGGAGTGGTCCCGCCCGGCGGACGGCGGCAGGGTGCGCGGCCGTCCGGGAGGCAGCAGCGGTTCGCCCCGGTCGGCGGCCCGTCGCAGGGCACCGCCCAGACGCCGGCAGCCCCGCACGACGGCGTCGCGCTCGTGGGCGCTCGGCTGCGCCTCCCGGTTCCCGTGCCACAGCAGCACCAGTCCGCCGTGGAGCTCCGGGCCCGAGGTGACGGGCGCCGCCGACAGCGCGAACTCGTACGGCAGGACGAGCGCGGGACGCGGGTAGCGGCGTGCCATCTCCTCCTGGGTGGCGATCCAGACCAGGTTCCGCTCCCGCACGGCGTCGGCGACCGGGATGGGATCGGTCAGGGCGACCCGGCTCCACGGAGCCGCGAACTCGTACGGGACCCCGGTCACCGTCACCAGCCACAGCGCGTTCCCGCCGGGGGGCAGCACGTACAGCAGCCCGGCGAAGGCGCCGCTCTCCCGCACCACGGCGTTCATCGCGGCGTCCATCAGGCGTCCTCTCGGAACCGCGGCGGCACCCCGGTTCCCGGCTGCCGAACGTCGCCCATAAACGGACACTACGCCGAACTCTCCGGGGTGGCATCCAGATACCGGCGAGCGGCGGCGGGACACCGGCCGCGCCGCACGCGCGGGGGCCGGCGGACCCGCCTACGCTCGCACACGAGGAGCACGGGGGCACACCGCGAACGAGGGAACGAGGTGGGCGGCGATGGCCGAGGAGAGCGTGCTGCACCCGGGGCTCATCGTCCCGGTCGGACACGTCGAGCCGGTGCCCAGGCGGGTCCGGGGGACGATCGGCGGCCGCGTCGTCTTCGACACCCGGCGCGCCCTGTACGTGTGGGAGCGGCGCGCCTACCCGCAGTTCAGCATCCCGCTCGGGGACCTGGCCGAGGGGGTGCTGACCGCTGAGGACCGCGTCGAGCAGCGGGGCGCGGGGCCCGCGCGGCGGCACTCCCTGCGGGTCGGCCCGGATGTCCGCGAGGGTGCGGCGTGGGTCTGGGAGGACGGCGCTCCGGAGGCCCTGCACGGCACCGTGCGTTTCGTGTGGGCGGCGCTGGACTCCTGGTTCGAGGAGGACGAGCCGGTCTTCGTCCACCCGAGGAGCCCCTACGCGCGGGTGGACGCGCTGCGCTCGTCCAGCGGTGTGCGGGTGGAGCTGGACGGAGTCGTGCTGGCGGACGCGCCGCACTGCGTGAAGCTGTTCGAGACGGGTCTGCCGACCCGCTACTACCTCGACCGCGCGCACGTAGACCTGACCCGGCTGCGCCGCACGGACACGGTGACCCGCTGCCCGTACAAGGGGACGACCAGCGGCTACTGGTCGTTCGACGGCGATGCCGGCACCCATGAGGACATCGCCTGGGCGTACGACTTCCCGACGGTCCAGGCGCACCCCGTCGCGGGCATGGTGGCGTTCTTCAACGAGCGCGTCGACCTCCACGTCGACGGCACCCCGCTGCCCCGGCCCGCGGTGCGGGCCGACGGGTGACTCCGGGACCGGGCACGGGAGGCGGACCGCTCAGGTCTCCGCGGGTTTCCGTCCCCAGGCGGTGAGCAGGCCGGCGGAGAGCGCCGCGCACGCGTCGGAGTCCAGGTAGCGGATCGCCGCGTCGACGGCCGCGTCGTCGACCAGCCCGGTGGCCAGCATCGTCTCCCGGCTCCGCTCCCAGGTGTCCGCCCAGAAGCGGCTGATGGGGCTGCCGGGCTGCAGCGGCGGCACATGGATCTCGGCGGCGACGGGCGCGAGCCCCGCGTCGCGCAGCAGGCGGGGGCAGGACGGCACCCAGGTGACATCGGTGCCGATGGTGTCCCGGAGCCCCTGCCACATCGCCCGCATCACGCGGGCGTACGGGTTGTCGGGCGCCCGGTCGCTGGTCAGGTCCACGGCGTCGCCGAGCACGAGCACACCACCCGGTTCGACGAGTCCGGCCAGTGCCGTGACGAGCCGGAGGCGTTCGGGCAGGTGCATCAGCACGAAGCGCGCGTGGACCAGCCGGAAGCGGCCGGGGGCGAAGTCCGGGGCGGTGACGTCGGCCTCCAGCACGTCGAGTCCCGGCACGGGCCGCCCGGTGAGGAAGCGCACGTCGCGGTCGACGGCGAGCACGCTCGTCACGCCGGCCTCGTCCAGCAGCCGGCGGGAGACCGTGCCCGTGCCGGCGCCCACGTCGAGGCAGCGCCACCCGGGGCCGGCCCCGAGTGCCCGCAGCCGCGCCAGGGTGATGTCGTCGTAGGCGAGCGCGCCCAGGTCAACGCGCCCGCCCTCGTCGGCCTGCCCGGGCCGGAAGACCGCCTCGCCGTAGCGGCCGCTGCCCGGGGCGTCGCCGCGGCCGGCCGCGTTCACGTCGCCGGCCCGGTGCGCGGGGTGCCTTCGTCGATGAGTGCCATGGCCGGTCCTCTCGCGATGCGGTGGGGGGCGCCGGGCGGTGCCCGCCGAGGAGGTGGCGGCCGGCCCCTCGATCCTCGGGCCGCCGGCCGTCCGCGCGGCCGAGGCACGCCGCGGGAGTGCGCCGACGGGCGGCCGGTAGACTCGACGCCTGTGGCGGATACCCAGTACGAAGACCTGTTGCAGCTGGTGCTCACCTCCGGAACGGCCAAGGCCGACCGCACGGGCACCGGTACCCGAAGTGTCTTCGGACACCAGCTGCGTTATGACCTGTCGCAGGGGTTTCCGCTGGTCACGACCAAGAAGGTGCACCTCAAGTCCATCGTCTACGAACTGCTGTGGTTCCTGCGCGGCGACTCGAACGTCCGCTGGCTCCAGGAGCACGGCGTCACCATCTGGGACGAGTGGGCCGACGACAACGGTGACCTCGGCCCGGTCTACGGGGCGCAGTGGCGCTCCTGGCCGACCCCGGACGGCAGGCACATCGACCAGATCGAGGAGGTCCTCGGCACGCTGCGCCGCGATCCGGACTCCCGCCGCATGATCGTGTCCGCCTGGAACGTCTCCGAGCTGTCGAAGATGGCGCTCGCCCCCTGCCACGCCTTCTTCCAGTTCTACGTCGCCGACGGCAGGCTCTCCTGCCAGCTGTACCAGCGCAGCGCCGACCTGTTCCTCGGTGTGCCGTTCAACATCGCCAGCTACGCCCTGCTCACCCACATGGTGGCGCAGCAGTCGGGTCTCGAACCGGGCGACTTCATCTGGACCGGCGGGGACTGCCACATCTACGACAACCACGTCGCGCAGGTGACCGAGCAGCTGTCGCGCGCCCCGTTCGCGTTCCCGGCGCTGGAGCTGCGCCGCGCCGACTCGCTCTTCGACTACTCCTACTCCGACGTCCAGGTGGCCGGATACCGGCACCACCCGGCCATCAAGGCCCCGGTGGCGGTGTGAACGTCGGGCTGGTCTGGGCGCAGACCCCCGACGGTGTGATCGGGGCGGGCAACGCGATCCCGTGGCGGCTCCCGGAGGACATGGCGCACTTCAAGGCCGTCACCCTCGGGCATCCCGTGGTGATGGGGCGCAGGACGTGGGACTCCCTTCCGCCGCGGTTCCGTCCCCTGCCCGGCCGGCGCAACATCGTGGTGACGCGCGATCCGGGGTGGGCGGCCGAGGGCGCCGTGCGCGCCGGGTCCGTCCCCGAGGCGCTGGAACTGGCGTCCCGGACGCCGGAGCCGGCGGCGCCCGCCGGCACGGCCTGGGTGATCGGCGGCGGCGAGATCTACCGTGCCGCCCTGCCGTACGCCACCACGCTCTCCGTGACCGAGGTCGACACGCCGGTGAGCGGCGACACCTACGCCCCCGTGCCGGACGCGGAATGGAAGGTCGCCGAGGACTCGGGCCCGCGGATCTCCACGTCCGGCCTGCGTTACCGGATCCGCCGATACACACGGTGACCGGCCCGGCGACGGTCCGGCGCGCGCCCGGTGGCGTTTCCGCCGGGACGCGGCACAACCATTCGCGCGGCCCGCGGGTCACACCGGTGAGGAGCAATCGCTCCAAGAGTCGCAAGGGGGAAATATGAGATTCACCCGTTCCGTCTTGACCGCCTCCGCGTTGGCCGCCCTGTCCGTGGGTGCCACGACCGCCCTGGCCGCTCCGGCCTCGGCCGCACCCAACACCACCCCGCAGAAGGTCTGCGGAAGCGGCTACAAGACCGTGAACTCGGCGGCCGTCGGATCCCTCGGCACCGTCTACCTGACGTACAACTCCACCAACGGCCGCAACTGCGTCACGACCATCCGCAACAACCCGGGCACCGCCCTGGACATGTCCGCGTGGATCTACGTCCCCGACACCGAGGCGGGCGACCAGGACGACGGACGCTTCACCTCGTACGCGGGACCGACCTACGTCTACGGCAAGGGCCACTGCGTCGACTGGGGCGGCGGCATCAACAACGTGTACGTCCAGGTCTACGGCTCCAACTGCGCGGCGCTGAAGGAGCACCGGGTCACCTTCACCCGCTGAGCAGCGCCTCCTGAAAGCCCCGGCGGGGAGTGGACGACTCCCCGCCGGGGACTGCCGGGAGAAGTCCGGTTCAGGGGAACCGGGTGGCGCCGTGAGGGTTGAGATCATGCATCGCGGGGACCGTTCAGCCACGCGTCCGGGCCGCCACCGCGCCACTCCACCATCGCGGACCCGCGCAGCCAGTCGTCGTCGGCGTCCTCCAGCCCGGCCAGACGCAGGAACTCCACCACGTCCAGCAGCCCGTACGCCATCCCGAGGAAGCGCACGCCCGCGCGGACGCGCCGGCCGCCGTCCTCACCGGGCGGGTAGATCACGACGGGCCGCTCGTTCGTCATGTCCCCAGCGTGCGGTGGGCGGCATCCGCCCGCACCCCGGACGCGCCCCGCGCGCATCGCCGCAGGACGAGCCGGCCCACGGCCGCGCCGACCGCGTACCAGAGGAGGTCGGGGGCGTTGAAGGTGGAACCGAGGACCAGACGGGCGACGGTGCTCCGCCGGGAGAGCTCCGCCGGCAGACCGGTGAGCTGTGAGAACTCCACGGCCCAGCTGACGGCCAGGGCGACCGCCGCGGCCCGCGACGGTGTCAGCCGCGGCGCGACCACGACGGCCAGGGCGACGAGGAGCAGGGTGTACAGGGCGTCCCCGCCGTACTTGGCCACGTCTCCCGACGCCGTGGCCCTCAGGCCCAGTCCCGCGCCGACGGTCAGCAGGGCGGCCACCGCGGCCGCGAGACGGGTCCGCGCCGTGTCCCCGCCCGCGCGGGTCATGAATCCGAGGAGGTACGCCATGAGGCGTTTCTATCGCGAGCCGGGAGGGACGCGACGGGCCGGTAGCATGTTCCGCATGGCACGAGGCATCTGGTCGCAGAAGGTCCGCTCCGCCCGCTGACGGCGGCGCCCTTCCTGCTGAATCCGCGCTCGCCGTCCCGGTTCCCGCCGGGCGGCCGTTCCGTGCTGCCCGGCTCCACTGCGAGCTGCGGAGCACCCGTTGAACCTCACCCCGGCCCCCGAAACCCCGTCCGCCCACGCCGGTGCGGGCGGCAGCGCCCACGTCCGCGCCGAGAACGTCACCGTCAGCCGTGGATCCCGGCGAGTCCTGAGCGACGTCTCGGTCACCGTCTCCGCCCGGTCCAGGATCGCCGTCGTCGGCGAGAACGGCCGCGGCAAGACGACGCTGCTGCACGTCCTCGCCGGACTGGTCGTGCCCGACGAGGGCGCCGTGCACCGCACGGGCACGGTCGGCCTGGCCCGTCAGGAACTGTCCGCGGCCGGCGGTGAGACGGTCGGCGCCCTGACCTCCCGGGCGCTCGCCCCGTCCCGCACGGCCCTCGCCGCGCTCGACGAGGCGTCCGCCGCCATGGCCGGTGGCGACCCCGCCGCCGGGGACCGCTACGCCGCCGCGCTCGACGCCGCCACCCGGCTCGACGCCTGGGACGCCGAACGCCGCGTCGACATGGCCCTTGGCGCCCTCGGCGCCTGCGCCGACCGGGAACGCCCCCTGTCGACGCTGTCGGTCGGGCAGCGCTACCGCGTCCGGCTGGCCTGCCTGCTCGGCGCGCGGCACGACGTGCTGCTGCTCGACGAGCCGACCGACCACCTCGACGCCGGCGGGCTGGAGTTCCTGACCCGCAGGCTGCGCGAGCACGAGGGGGGTCTCGCCGTCGTCAGCCACGACCGGGCGCTGCTGCGCGACGTCGCGGACCGGTTCGTCGACCTCGACCCGGCGCGCGACGGAAGGCCGCGCCACTACGCGGGCGGCTACGACGCCTGGCAGCACGCGCGGCGCCGGGAGCGGGAGCGCTGGGAGCAGGACCACGCGCAGCAGCTGACGGAGCGCCGGCGGCTGGAGGACGCGGTGGCGAAGGCCCGTGACCGGCTCTCCACCGGCTGGCGGCCGGAGAAGGGGACCGGCAGGCACCAGCGCCAGTCCCGGGCGGCGGGCGTCGTCCAGGCCTTCGGCCGGCAGCGGGAAGCGCTGGAGGCGCACCGGATCGACGTGCCGGCCCCGCCGCCGGTGCTGCGGTGGCCCGAACCGGATGTCCGGCCGGGTGCGCCGCAGCTGCGGGCGCACGGAGTCGCCGTCCGCGGACGGCTGTCCGGACCGGTGGACCTCACCCTCGACGGGGGCGACCGGCTGCTCGTCACCGGGCCCAACGGTGCGGGCAAGTCCACGCTGCTGGGGGTGCTGGCCGGCGCCCTCGAGCCCACGGAGGGGCACGTCCGGACGGCGAGCGGGGCGCGGGTCGTCCGGATCACCCAGGAGACCGCCGGACAGGAACCCGGGCTCGGCGCGCGCGAGGTGTACGACCGGCACGTCGGGCGGCTGGTGGCCCAGGGGGTGCTCCGGGACGCCGAGGCCGTGCCGCTCGGTTCCCTGGGCCTGCTGGACCCCGACGCCGCGGGCACGCCGGTCGGGCGGATGTCGCAGGGGCAGCGGCGCCGTCTCGACCTGGCGCTGGCGCTGTCCGGGAGGCCCACGCTGGTCCTGCTCGACGAGCCGACCAACCATCTGTCGGCGCCGCTGGTCGACGAGCTGACCGCGGCGGTCCGCGGCACCGGCGCCGCCGTAGTCGTCGCGACCCACGACCGTCAGCTCCTGCGGGACCTGGCGGACTGGCCGCACCTGCGGCTGGACGGCACGGGTGGTGACGGCACGGCGGGGTGACGGCACGGCAGCCGCGGCGGGAGCCGTAAGATCTAGTGATCTCCTGGGGGTGGTCATGGGCAGGCAGCGTCCCGGCTCACCGACGCTGGAGGAGGTGGCCGCGCTCGCCGGTGTCGGGCGGGGCACCGTCTCCCGTGTCATCAACAACGCGGCGGGCGTGAAGGACTCGACGCGCCGTGCCGTGCAGCGCGCCATCGCCGAACTGGGGTACGTCCCCAATCTGGCCGCCCGTTCGCTGGCGGGGCGGCGTGCCGACGCCGTCGCGCTGGTCATGACCGAGCCGGACTGGCGGCAGTTCGGCGAGCCGTTCTTCTCGGAGATCGTCCGCGCCGTCGGCGACGCGCTGACCGACACCAAGGTGCAGCTGCTGCTCACCCTGGTGCGCACGGACGCCGAGCGGCGGCGCCTCGTCGAGTACGCGCGCGGCGGCCGGGTCGACGGCGTCATGCTGATGTCCGTGCACGCCGAGGACGCGCTGCCCGACATGCTGGCCGAGGTGGGACTGCCCACCGTCCTGCTCGGGCGGCGCTCGGGCGACGAAGGCGTGACCTACGTCGACGCGGACAACGCGGGCGGGGCCCGCAGCGCGGTGGCGCACCTGCTGGGCACCGGCCGCCGCGCGATCGCGACCATCACCGGGCCGCTCGACATGTACGTGGCCCAGTGCCGGCTGCGCGGGTACCACGAGGCGCTGGAGCGGGCGGGCGCCGAGGCCAGGCCCTCCTGGACGGCCGAGGGTGACTTCTCGGCGGACAGCGGGCACCGGGCGATGACCGAACTCATCGAACGGGCCCCGGAGATCGACGCCGTGTTCGCCGCGTCCGACACCATGGCCGCCGGCGCGCTCAACGCCCTGCGGGCGGCGGGGCGCCGGGTACCGGAGGACGTCGCGGTGATCGGCTTCGACGACTTCCCGCTCGCCCAGCACACCGATCCGAAGCTGACGACGGTCCGTCAGCCGCTGGAGGAGATCGGCCGGACGATGGTGCGGCTGCTCCTGGAGGAGATGGAGGAGCCCGCCATGGCCTGGCGGCACGTCATCCTCCGCACGGAACTGGTGCTGCGCGGCTCCGCCTGACTCGTCCGGTGTCCCCCGTCCCCCGCACCACGGTGTCACCGAATGTTTCGGGAGCGCTCCCGACACGGGTCCCCCCTTTCGGATCAACGCACTGACCAGCGGCTTCGAAACAGGTTCGACAGTTTCTCGCGCACAGCCTTGTCAGGGACATGTGCAGCTTCTACAGTCCCGTCCCGAACACCATTGGGAGCGCTCCCATCATTTGGGGAGAAGGGGGCGCTCCCGCCGGTCGCCCCCGCACCCTCTTGGAGAGGTCCCCCCATGCGACGGTTACCGCACCGACTCAGGGCCCCGCGCGGCCTGTCAGCTGCGCTGCTCACCGTTCTCGCCGTGGTCGCGGCGCTGATGACCGCGACGCCTCCGGCACAGGCCGACACCACGATCTGCGAAACGTACGGATCGACCACCATCCAGGGGCGCTACGTCGTCCAGAACAACCGCTGGGGCAGCAGCGCCACCCAGTGCGTCACCGCCACGGACACCGGCTTCCGCCTCACCCGGGCCGACGGTTCGGTACCGACCAACGGCGCCCCGAAGTCGTACCCGTCCGTCTTCAACGGCTGCCACTACACCAACTGTTCGCCGGGCACCGCCCTCCCCGCGCGGATCAGCTCGATCTCCGGCGCGCCGAGCAGCATCTCGTACGGCTACGTCAGCGACGCCGTGTACAACGCCTCGTACGACATCTGGCTGGACCCGACGCCCCGTACCGACGGGGTGAACCGGACCGAGATCATGATCTGGCTGAACAAGGTGGGCCCGATCCAGCCGATCGGCTCCCAGGTCGGCACGGCCACCGTGGCCGGGCGCAGCTGGCAGGTGTGGTCGGGCGGGAACGGCACCAACGACGTGCTGTCGTTCGTCGCCCCGTCCGCGATCAGCAGCTGGAGCTTCGACGTCATGGACTTCGTCCGCGAGACCGTCGCGCGCGGAATGGCGGGCAGCGACTGGTACCTGACGAGCGTCCAGGCCGGCTTCGAACCCTGGCAGAACGGCGCGGGACTCGCGGTGAACTCCTTCTCGTCCACGATCAACACCGGCGGCACCCCCGGCGGTCCCGGCGAGCCCGGAGGCCCCGCGGCGTGCACGGTGTCGTACGCCACGAACGTCTGGCAGGACGGTTTCACCGCGAACGTCACCGTGCGGAACGAGGGTTCGTCCGCCGTCGACGACTGGGACCTCGCCTTCACCCTGCCCTCGGGGCAGCGTGTCACCCACGCCTGGAACGCGTCCGTCGCCCCCTCCTCGGGCGCGGTCACCGCGAGCGCGCTGAGCAGCAACGCGCGGATCGCGCCCGGCGGAAGCCAGAGCTTCGGCTTCCAGGGAAGCTACAGCGGCGCCTTCGCACAGCCGGCCGGCTTCAGCCTCAACGGCACCGCCTGCAGGACCGCCTGACGCGGCCGGCCGCCTCCCGTTCCCCCCGCCCGTCCGGTCGGCACGTCTCCCCGGACGGGCGGGGGGAACG